>Ga0105245_10006351_pt1 | contig 10399 bp, 9 predicted proteins | sample KBSM54metaG_FD_81523 | JGI IMG/M metagenome (GOLD analysis project Ga0105245, IMG submission 81523) | Miscanthus rhizosphere microbial communities from Kellogg Biological Station, Michigan, USA - KBS M5-4 metaG | ecosystem: Host-associated > Plants > Roots > Rhizosphere > Soil | place: Michigan...
ACGCGCAGGCGGCCAGGGTATTCCAGAAGATCCTGGAACTTGATCCTGAAAACGCCCACACACAGGCCAAGCTGGCCGATCTTTACACGAAGCTGGGCAAAAGAGATGAAGCGCGCAACATTTATTACAGCGCGGCTGAGTCGCTTTACGCGCGCGGATCTTACACCGCGGCGGAAGAAGCTCTCGAAAAAGTGCTGGCTCTTGATCCCTCCAACACCGGCGCGTTGATGCTGCGCGGTTTGATATCCGTGGAAGCCGGCGATAGCCAGGCTGCCGTGATCTATCTGGAGCAAGTCACTGATATCGATTCGCGGCCAGACGGACTGCGGGCGCTTTTGCGGGCCAAGCTTCATACCGGCAATGCTGATGGAGTTGAGGAAGTCGCCGAGAAGCTGCTGACGAGACACAACGACGCGACCGGCGTGAGCACGGTGGCGCAATGGTATGTGACCAACAATCGCGAGGAGAGCGCGCTGCGTCTGTATGAAAAACATGCGGAACGCCTCTTCAGCGGCAACCCAACGGCTTTACAGGAAACACTAGGGCCGCTGACCCACCGGTTAAAGAACAATCCGGCAGCGCTGGCGATTTTGAACCGCCTTACGAACAAGTCAGGCGGACACGCGCAGAACGCAGAAGTAATCGAACTGCAGGCGCATGCTGCGGCGCAAAAAGGCAATTTCACTGACGCGCGCGATCTCTACCTGAAGCTCACGGAGATGGAGCCGGAGAACGCGATTCACGCGCAGAACCACAAACAGATGCTGGTCAAGCTGGGTGAAGACTCAGCCACGCGCATCCTGACACCGGAAGAGGCCGCTCAGGCTTTTATGGTGGAAGAGCTGGATGAGACAGCCACGCCGGTGCAGCAGAGTTACGATCCGCCGACAGAAAAAGCGATTGAGTCCGCTCTGACAGATGCTGAGCTTTACGTATCTTACAACGTCCCCGCGAAAGCGATTCCGCCGTTGGAAGCTGCGTTGCCGCTGGCGCCAAAGGATGTGAACCTGAATCAGCGGCTGGCCAGCTTGTACGTCCGCGCTGAACGCTTTGGCGATGCGGCACGCATGTACCAGAACCTGAGCAAGATTTATGACGAGTTGGGCCATCCAACGGAGGCGGCAAAATATCTTGAGGCGGCAAAGAAATTTTCTTTGCGAGCGCCCGCGACCGCAGCTCCCGTTGCGCCGGTAGCTCCGCCGCCAACAGCAGCTAAATCCTCATGGCCGCCATTGCCGGTGGAAACCAAGCCCGCTGCGCCGGAGCCTGTGGCTGAAGCGCCGGTAGAAATTGAACCTGAAGCTGCGCCTTCAGTGCAGGAATTCTCCTTCGATACGGCTGACATGGTCACAGAGCCAGAGCCGGTGATGAATGCGCAGATTGACGTTGCTCCAGCGGCTGAGTCATCAGTTCCCCCACCGCCTGTAGAAATAAATTTAGAGCCGGTTGCGGTTGATGTGCCCCAAGCCGCTGCGCCTGAAGCCGATGAGATTGACATCTCCAACGAATGGGAAGAGATGATTGAGATTGAGCCGGAAGAGTCCCCGGCTCCCGCGCTTGAAGTGCAGTCCTACCAGGAAATCCTGGCGGAGCCAGCAATGCCGGCGGAAGTCCCGCTGAAACCAGTGGTTTCGATAGAGCCCGAGCAGCCGGACCTTTCCGCGCAGGTTGCGGACAAAATCCAGGAAATCCACTTCTACATTTCGCAACAAATGTGGGACCAGGCTAAGACCGCGATTCTGGACTTGACCGAGCTTGCGCCTGACGCTCCCGAAGTAACTGATCTCATCGCCCAGGTTTCCAAGGGTCAAGCAAAGGCGGCGACTGCGTCCGTTGAAGCCACGCCGGTGGAAATTGAAGAAGCTCCGGTGGAAATTGAGGAGCCTTTTGTTCCAGAAACGCTTCCCGCAGTCCCGGTTATTGAAAATCTACCAGTAGCTGCACAGGCTGCACCTGCGATGGAGATGGAGAACGTTCTCGATATCGTTGAGCCGCAGCCCAAGGCAAAGCCGGCCAAAGCTCCGCCGCAGGCAGCCGCACAGTCGACAGAAGATATTCTTGGCGACTTTCTTCAGGACCTGGAGAAGTCAGACCTCGCGGATTTTGCTCCCAAGCCAACCCACAGCGTTCCGGCATCGCCAACTCCGGCTCCCGCGATGGCAGCGGCTGCCGTGCCGGCAATCGACAAGCGCTCCAACGGCGACATGAAGGATGCAGAGTCCGCCAATGTGCTGAGCGACATTCTTTCTGAACTGCAGGAAGAAACCTCTGAAGCGGCTGAGCCCGAGGAAGATCCGGAGACGCATTACAATCTGGGCATCGCGTTCAAGGAGATGGGCCTTCTGGATGAGGCCATTGGCGAGTTGCAGAAGGTTTGTCACGCGGTGGACCGTGGCGCACCGTTCTCTCAGCCCATACAGGCGTTGACTTGGCTGGCGCAATGCCTAGTGGATAAAGGCGCGCCGGAAGCAGCCGTCCGCTGGTACCAAAAAGCTTTGCAACTGCCCGGACTGGATAGCGGAAGCCGTTGCAGCATTTATTATGATCTTGGAGCGGCTTATCAGGCCGCCGGAGACAACAAAGCTGCCCTGACGAATTTTATGGAAGTGTATGGCTCGAATATCGATTTTCGTGACGTGGCCAGCCGGATAAAGACGCTGAAAGCATAAAATCTTCTATTGCATCCAATAAACAATAAAATCCCCGGTTCCCTTTGAAAATTACATCCACGAATCTCGAAAACCCCACTCCGGCGCAGCCGACTGAGCCAGCCCCAGAGAACACCGGCGAAATGCCGGTGTGGCTCCAGCGGGTCTTTGTGGTGGTGTATGTTCTATTCTGCATCGAATTAGGGTTGGTGCTGATTGTTCTGCCCTGGACACGCTTCTGGTTCAGCGATGGATGGACGTCACAATGGGCAGGGTTTCAGCATCTGGTGCAATTGGGATTCGTACGCGGAGCAGTCTCGGGACTGGGCCTGCTGGATATATGGCTGGGCGTGGTGGAAGCGGTCCGCTATCGAGATCGGGCTTAAAACGCGGCCAGCCCAGGAAAAATTATTCATAGATAGGTTGAATGGCAAATAGCAATAAAAATCCTGATCCTGAAGAGTTGATGCCGGAGCTGCTACCTGCTCCAATGGCCTATTTGAACCCGGAGTTCCTGAACAGCCCGGATGGACGGCTATTGCGCATCCTTTCGGAATATCAGGAGCCGCTGTCACGGTTTCGGCGCGAAAAAATCCAGGACACGGTAGTGTTTTTTGGTTCGGCACGCTTTGCCAGCCTGCCCGACGCGCAGAACGCCCTCACGATCCTGGAAAAACCCGGTTCAGCCAAGCCGGCTTCGCCGCACCAACAGCCCGGCGCCAAAGATGGCGACGCCTTGCAAGCGGCGCTGAAGCGCGCGCACGCCGCTGTGGAGATGGCTCGTTATTACGAAGAAGCTCGGCGGCTTGCCAGCATGCTTACCAAATGGACGCTCACACTCCCCGGCAAGCGGCATCGGTTTGTGGTGACCTCAGGCGGCGGCCCCGGAATTATGGAAGCCGCGAACCGTGGCGCGCGCGAAGCCGGCGGTAAAACCATTGGCCTGAATATCCGGCTGCCGTTTGAGCAGTACCCAAACAGGTACATCACTCCGGAACTGAATTTTGAGTTCCATTATTTCTTCATGCGTAAATACTGGTTTGCGTATCTGGCCAAGGCGCTGGTGGTCTTTCCCGGCGGCTTTGGCACGCTCGATGAATTTTTTGAAATCCTTACGCTCGCGCAGACGCACAAGCTGGCCAAAAAAATTCTGGTGATTGTGTATGGCCGGGAATACTGGAACCGCGTGCTGAATCTGGAAGCGCTGGCCGATGCCGGGACAATCTCTCCGGAGGACGTAAACGGCTTTACCATGGTCGATACGCCAGAAGAAGCGTTTGAAGTGCTGAAGGAAGGGCTGACGAAATTCCATCTGCAGCCTGCAAAACAGGGAGCAGAAGAAGGCCCGGAGATCGCGAAGACGCTGCCGTGATCCTTTTTCAAAATCTCGACCCTGAGCTTGCAAAGGGCAGGAGATGCTCATCGATTCGTAAGCCCACCTCACAGTTTCAAAGCAGCATATGAAACGCGGGCAAACGCGCAGCACACAATTGCAGGATTAGCGCCGCTTGTGTTTCTTGCCCGGTTTTGGAGGTGTGGAAGATGGCATCGGCTGCGCAGCAGGAAGTGCGGCAGGAGTTTTCATTTCAACTTGCACAGGTGCTTGCAGTTCAATTTTCTGGGTTTTGGAACCCTGGGCTGCCGGCAGATTGCACAAAAGGATTGCGAGGATAGGATAGAAGACCAGAAAGACGATGGGAACCATTCGCTCCAGGTCGCTCATGGCCCGATACGGACGGCGCGGCCCGGTTGTGAGACGGCGCCATTCCTCTTCAAACATATTCGCTGGTAGATGCCTCTCCAACTCCTGAATGACATCAAACTTGGCGGCATTCAAACGTTTGAAGGACTGCAGAAGAAAGAACCAGGTTATTGACACCAGCAGGCCGGCCACGGCAAGTAGTGTCAATGAACGCCGATCTTCGAGCAGATTTGCTAGAAGTCCCGTCAAGGTAAGCAAAGAGGAATTAATGGCAAGCATGTAGTTGTTCACGGAAATTCTTCTATCGCTCACCTTCTGGCTGGAGTCTACATAAATTTTGTATTGCTCAAGAAACTGGTCTTCGTATTTAGTCGCACCGGCTTGAGGTGTATTGAACAGAGATGTGCCGTTAGTTGGTCCTGGCAATGTCGACATGTTCCCCCCTTACTGGCGCAGAGCTGCGAGCCAGTCGTTCATTGTGGTCGGCTGATGAATATCTTCCGGGAGTCTTTCGTCTCATTCACGTGCTTTCTCCACCATTTGAGATCTCACGGGTCATTGGGTTGAAGTGGATCCATGGTTTGTGAAGCACGATAGCATATTTAACTATGTCTGAGGTCCCGCCTTTGCCATGTCCAGGCATACCGTCCCAGACGGCGAGCAGAAGCTCAGAGCGTTCTACTAAAAGCTTGCCCGCGCGCAGGTAGGCTGCTTCGTCGCTCTCACTGGGTTCCAGTATCATGACCGCAGCGGATGCGTCCCGCAACCGGCGATAGTTCTGCAGATCCTGCTCTGTCTCAAACGTACGCTCGTAGTCAGGAAAAGGAATGATGGCCTCAAGCCGGCCTTGCTGCGCCAGTACAAGCTTGGCAAAAATCTGGTCCGCTCCGATGGCTAGAGAACTCAGGGCAACCAGCGGCCGAGGCAGTCCTGAGATAAACCGGGCAAGCTCAGTACGGACCCATTGCCATGCATCCTGCGCCTGCAGGACACGGTGCCCGGTAACGCCAAGAATCAAGGTAATTCACCCCAAATATACCTGCAAAGGGGGCGCCGGCTCATAGATGCTATGCTCCTGCAGCTACTGTGCGATCATGAAACACCGCAACATACTACTCGCTCTGTTGGCCTGCGAGCAAAAAGCAGCGCAATGCTTTGATTTGCGGTACCCTCAGCCTACGCGCCCCGGCAAAGAAGGCCCAGGGATCGTGAAGATGCTGTCGTGATTTTTTGTTTTTCTCTAGCGCAGGGCAGCTTCATTGAAAACGATTTTCACCAAGGCGCGTGAAGACATCGCACAAATTCGCCAAGGTGAGTTCGACTTAGATAGCATTGGGCACTCCGTTGAAGGCGAGGGAGTCACTTGGCTGATTCCGCGATGGATCGTTGCAAGGTGCGTTCTGCATTAACCATCTTGCCCTGTAAAAATGACCGTTCGAACCTTGCCATTGATGTGATGAGAATAATGAGCCATTTCCAAGGAGCTTGCTGTGTTCGACGCGCGGACGAGAGCGACGTTAGCACTGCTGACGTGATCTGCTGGGCTCGACGGAACTGAAATGAGAACCCTCCCCTTCGGCAAGCTCAGGGTCGGGACATAAAATCAAGCAGCCTTCTTTTCTTCCATCTCCTCCACTTTCTGTTCCACGTGTTTGATCTCGACGCGGTCTTTACGGATATCGAGGCGCAGGTGCGCATAAACGCTCATGTACTGGTTGGCGATCCAGACGAGCGCGAAGAGGGCGATCAGGTAGCCGCGCCAATCGTTGAACAGCAGCTTGTAATGCGTGAGAAAGAGAAAAAACGCGGTTACGTAGTGGCTGAAGCAGAACTCGCAGGTAAAGAGGAAGAAAAACTTGCGGCAAGCAGGGTTGGGATGGACCTCACTCTGGCGGACGCAATATTCGCGCGGCTCACGGAAAACTTCTTCATGCGTGACAGTCCAGGCGATGCAGGCAATGGGGAGCGCAAGCGCAAAAAGCCACACGAGTTGCAGAGTAAGAGGCACGATTAAGAGAGTAGTTTTGTGGCGATGAAGTTGCCTTGCCGCGCTGCTTTAGCTGGTTTGCGCTGGGGCCGAAGCGTGGGCAATTACAATGCTGGCCAATGCCTTTGCAGCTTTACTGCATCACCGACCGTCGGCAGTTTGCGGGTGACGCCCATGAGCAGGAGCAGCGACTACTGGCAAAGATCGCCGAGTGCGCTGCCGCAGGGGTGGAATACATACAGCTGCGCGAGAAAGATCTTGAGAGTCGAGCGTTGGAAGAGTTGGCGCAGAAGGCGATGGCGGCGCTCGGCAGTTCGCGAACGCAGTTGTTGATCAATTCTCGAACTGACGTGGCGCTGGCCTGCGGCGCGCACGGCGTGCATCTGCCTGCGAATGATCTCCCGGCCAGCGAAGTACGATCGATTTTTGCGAGGGCGGGCAAGAGTGAACCGGTGATTGGCGTTTCCACGCACTCTGCCGCTGAAGTTGCTAGCGCTGAATCACATGGCGCAAGCTTTGCCGTGTTTGGGCCGGTGTTCGAGAAGAGCGGATCAGCGAACATAGAAGGGATTGAGCAACTGCGGCGAATCTGCCATCGCACAGAAGCAGCGCAGCCGCCCATGCCGGTCTGGGCGCTGGGCGGAATTACGCTGGAAAATGCGGTGGAGTGCGTCGCAGTGGGAGCAGCGGGAATCGCGGCGATTCGTTTGTTTCAGCAGAATGACGTGCATGCGATCGTGAAGAAGTTGAGATCTTTGCAGGCCTGAAGCATTTTATAGATAGCAGAGCGCACAGGGCTTTACCTCGGCGGCTGAAGCCGGCTCATTAGCAACGCTATACCGCAGACCTAAGGTCTGCTCCACCCTCAGCGGAATATAGCAACTCTGGAAGTGCTCTAATTTTAGCGCCGGGCTTCTACCCGGCGATTGTCTTTGATCAGCCAGTTCAAAAATGCCGAAACAAGGCTCAGGACAATTGCCCCGAGCAGCGCTGCTGTCCAGGTATGGACAATAAATCCTGGAGTGACAGAAGCCGCCATCTTGAGCATGATGGCGTTAATGACGATGAGGAACAAGCCGAACGTAAAGATCGTCAGGGGGAAGGTGACAATTTTGAGGAGCAGCCCCAGCGTGGCATTTACGATGCCGAAGACGACAGCTGCGATCAACGCAGCGCCGAAGCCATGCAACTCAAAGCCGGGAACGATGTAAGCGACGATCAGCAAAGACAAGGCATTGATAATCCAACGGACCAGGAGCCACATAAGTTCCGCCCTCTCCGGCAAGGATGCCTGAATACATTATTGCAAAGAAGAAGGCCGCACCGAAGCGCGGCCCAGAAATTTACCTTCCTCTGTTGGGGTGTTTAGCTCACCTGCCGCATTGCCTTGAAAATGCTGAACAGGAAAATTCCATGGACCACAATGGAAATAACGTGCAGTGCCGGATTGGCGGAGAGCAAAAGGACCGCCAGATCGCCTGCATAGAGCAGCAGGCCAATGATGAAAGCAGACTTTGCGCCGCGCGCGGCAAAAAATCCCAAAACAACAAAAGTTCCGATAGCGATGGCATTCAGCACCACGACAAAGCCAATTGGGCTGTCAGGAGAAACTCTGGTGATGGCCAGGCCGAGAGCAAAGACAATAGGCGCTTTGCTGAGGATCAGCACGGCATTGATTGCGGAGAATGCCGCTATTACAAAAAAGACATTTCCGCTGGCTAACCTACCGGCGTTGGCTTGCTGCTGAACTGAACGAGTTGAAACTGGTGGCCGGCTGGTTGCTCCGCTCAACCCGGGTCCGTTGTAAACTGTGCCTCCGCCGTTAGGCTGAGTACCGGGACCGCCATATACCGTTTCCTTTTGCATTCCGGTCCCTGTGGGTGTGCCAGGCATGTTTTGCTCCTTCGAAAGTCATAGAAAGATGGGACTACTCAACACGCGGAATCATATCTCTGTTCGGACCGATGTCAGGTACAAACCAGTAGTTACGATAGTACGCACCCTTATAAGACTAGATACCATTTGTGAAAAACTATTTGAGAGCGCCTGACGGGAGGCTACTACGAAGAGGTAAATTCGCTTAGCCTGAGTTCCGTATCTCGCGAGTTGCAGCAGCAATGAACCCTCTGACTGCCCTGGGCCCACGCAGTATGTGCAGACGAGCGCGAGGCGCGTGAAGAGCAAGAGCGCGCAGGAGAACGGGCCGGCTGCGATGCCGCCATAACAGCACCCAGCGCCAATAGTCGAGGCGTTCACGCGATCGGCGGAACGTACGCCAAGCGCAGCGGAGCAACGAAAAATCCAGGACCACAATGGTATCCGCTGCCCGAAGCCGTTCCTCCAACGCATCATCGGGACCTAGGTCGCCATCCATGATCCACCTTTCCTCTTGGACGAGTTTCTGCTGCAGATGAATCCACTCATCGCGAGGCATTGGAAGAAGGCCGGGCCGCCAGAAGAGTTTGTCCAACTCGATCACTGGTAATCCTGTGATTTCACCGAGCTGCCGCGCCAGCGTTGATTTGCCAGCTCCGCCGCGACCGAGAACGATAACCCGCCGCATGCGCTACTTCAGAAAGATGGCTTTTGGCATCATTACGTGGACGCCTTTGTTGCCGTCCACCAGTTCGGTAATGTCTACGTCGCCGGCGACGCTGGTGAGCATATAAGCATCATCGCGGGTCATGTGTTTGGCGCTGACCAAGAAATCGATCATCTCGCGCACGGCAATGCGCGTGGCCTCATGTAGCTCAGGATGAAAGCCCATGCTGATGTAATGCGTGGGCGTTTCCGCGCGCGGATATTTCTGGCCTGTGCCTTTATGCACGATGAACTCAAGCGTCCCGACCAGAGAAGTTTCCAGCGCGGTGATGTCCACTTCGCCATTGCCCTGGCCGGCGTGTCCGTCGCCAATTTCAAATAGCCCGCCACGCGCATGCACCGGCAGAAACAGCGTTGTTCCGGCGACGAGCTCTTTGTTATCCATGTTGCCGGCGTGCAGGCTGGGAGGCGCACTGTCAATGCGGCCAAAGCCTTCCGGCGGCGCAACCCCCATGCTGCCAAAGAATGGATGCAGAGGAATCTCAATGCCCGGCGCAAATTCCGCGACCATACGTTTGCGGTCGAGCGGAATGATCTTCATCTTGCGATAAGGAAAGTCTTCCGGCAGAAAGCCGCGCGTGGGGCCAAAGGCGTTGTAAGCGTAAGGAATGGCCAAGTCGATTTTCTGTATGCGGACTTCCAGGGTGTCGCCGGGTTCGGCCTCTTCTATATAGACCGGGCCGTTCAGGATATGTCCGCCGGGACCTTTGTTGGTTACTTCTTTGTAAATATCACGCAGGCTCTGCTCCACCTGGTCTGGCGCGACTCCGGCTTTTTCCAGACCCGTGGGACTGTTGGTGATCAGCGTGTCAAACTCCACGGTGTCACCGGAGTGTATGCGCAGGACGGGTGGCGCTGCGGCATCGTAATAACCCCAGGCGACGGTCTTGGGAGTGGCGGGCAGCTTGAAGTGGTGCGGCGAAGCATGTTGGGATGAATCTAACGGAAGGCCGGGTTTCATCTGTGCCGCAGCGAGAACGGGAACAATCAAGAGCAGGAAGAAAAGAGCGCGCATGTGCCTCCAAGAGTAAGGGGAGAATGCTTACACAGGCGAGAGGGAAAGGGCAAGAGATTAGCCGCTATGGCGATTGAATTGGGCGGTGGAGTGTACGACTGAGATTGTTATTCTTAAGCAGCGCCGGTCATGGCTTGATCTTCTTGCCATCTAAAACATCACCCTCACCTGGTGCTTTGCCTAACGTAACCTGCAGTTGTGCCTGTTTTGGGAGTCTTTTCAGGGTATTCATGGGACAATAGTCGGGCGCGATTGGTTCGTGTGATCAAAGGATCGAGGGACCGCGGATGCTGCCGTTCGGCAGCCGGAGCCGTCCAACTGAAATGTATGATGGAGGGCAAGGCCTGTGCTGACATGGAGTGCTGCTTGAAGCATTTAAAGATGGTAGTTCTCGCCGCGGGATTGATTTCTCTGGTGGCGTGCGAGAGCAAGGACACAAAAAAATC
>Ga0105245_10006352_pt1 | contig 10399 bp, 10 predicted proteins | sample KBSM54metaG_FD_81523 | JGI IMG/M metagenome (GOLD analysis project Ga0105245, IMG submission 81523) | Miscanthus rhizosphere microbial communities from Kellogg Biological Station, Michigan, USA - KBS M5-4 metaG | ecosystem: Host-associated > Plants > Roots > Rhizosphere > Soil | place...
AGGTGCGGCGGCTGCTCGAGGCGGCCGCGGCCTAATCGAGGAGCTCTTGGATCCACTCCCAGGTCTCGTCGACCTGGGCCTGGAGGTCGTCCATGGTGGCGTCGTTGTGGATGACGACGTCGGCCACCGCCATCCGTTGCTCCCGCGACGCCTGGGCGGCCATGCGCCGGCGGACGTCGGCCTCGTCCATCCCCCGGTGCTCGACCAGGCGGCGGACGGCGACCTCCTCCGGACAGTCGACGACGACGACCGCGGCGACGTCGTAGGCGCCGCCCGTCTCCACCAGCAGCGGCACGGCCAGCACGACGACCTCGGCGCCCCGCAGGCGGAGCTCGGCCAGCCGCCGGGCGACCTCGTCCCGCACCGCGGGATGGACGATGGCGTTGAGGTCGGCCAGAGCCTCCGGGTCGGAGAACACCACGCCGGCCAGCGCCCGACGGTCGGCGGCCAGCGCGGGCCCGAAGCGGCGGACGAGGGCGTCGTGGGCGGGACCTCCGGGAGCGACCACCTGGCGGGCGACGGCGTCGGTGTCGACCACCAGCGCCCCCCGGTCGGCGAGCAGCGACGACACCGTCGACTTCCCGGACCCAATGCCGCCCGTCAAGCCGACCACGAGCATCGGAGGTCGACCGTATCATCGGCATCATCCGCACCGACGCCCGTCGCAACCGTGCCGACGCCCGCCTGTACTCGGCCGATCCCGAGGAACGGCTGGCCGCGGCGCGCACCCAGAGCAAGCGGGCGACCAGGGCCCTGGCCGAGCGGGTGGGCGACTGGCCGCCCAACGCCCCCGGCAGCCTCAACGCCTGGCTCCTGCTCGTCACGACCAAGGAGCCGGTGTGGCGCGACCCCCTGTTCCCGTGGCAGGACCTGCCCCTGTCCCTCGGCACACCCCACCAGGGCTTCTACTACCCCGATCCGATGGGCTTCTGGGCCGAGGTCCGCCGGTGGGTGGTGGCGCTGTTCCGCCTGTGCGAGCCCCGGTGGGGGGCCACCGAGGCCCTCGCCCTCACCACCCTGCTCCCGGCCGGGAGCCAGCCCGACCGGGTGGCGCGGGCCATCGACGCCTTCGACCCCCGGCTGGTCCTGTTCCTCGACGAGCCGTCATGGGCGGCGTCGCGGCCCACCCTCGACGTGATCGAACAGGTTCCCCACTACATCACCGACCCGCACCGGCCCAAGCAGGCCTACGAGGGCTTCTGGGCCGAGACCCGCGACGGGATGGTGGTGGGCAAGTCACCCCAGCACCCGGCCACCCACAACCTCTACCGGTCGGACGACATCATGCACTACCTGCGGTCGGCGCCTGTCAGGCCGAATCCGACGCAAACGTGAACTGCACCGAGAGGCGGTCGGCGAGGATCGGCCGCAGGAGGCGAACGATCACCTCCTGATGGGCGGGATGGGCGGCGTAGACGGCGTAGCCGTCGGCGTCGTCGAAGTCGGCCACCACCGCGAAGTCGGCGTTGGCCGACATCCCCAGCCCGGCGTCGGGCCCGAATCGGAAGACTCGGATCTGGGGGATCAGCGCCGGGAGGGCGGCCAGCCCGGCGGCGAAGGCCTCGACGTCGGCGGCAGCGGTTCCCTCCGCCCACCGGAACACGGCCACATGACGAAACACCCGGGCAGGCTATCGAGCCGGCCCGGGTGCCCGTCCTACGTGACGCGGTGGTGGGATCAGTGGATCAGGGTGGGGGTCCCGCAGTCGACGCTCAGCGTGCGGGCGTCGGCGCCGCCGATCGTCAGTCCGAGGGAGTCGAACAGTGGCTTGAACAGCTGGTTGTCGAGGCTGTTCATGACTGGGTTGAGACTCGACAGCACCGGCGACAGGAGCGGTCCCAACGGCAGCCCGGCGACGGTGAGGTTGTTGACCAGCGTGTTGCCCAGGTTCAGACCGACGGGCGACGTCGACTTCGTCGGCGTCGGGTACTCGGGACCGGGGACAGGTGCGTTGTTCTGGAAAGTCAACGTCTCGTCCCCTCCGCCGAGGGCCGTCGATGCGCCGAGCAGGTTGGGCAGCGGGATGCCGGCCAACGTCCCGTTCACCGACAGGTTGGCGGTCGCCGCCCTGGTCGAGACGAGGACGTCGTCGTACTTGTTCGGGGCTGCGCACCGGATGTCGGTGAGCGAGCCGAACGCCTTGGCGCCGGCGACCGTGACCGTCGAGGTGATGCAGGTCGGCAGCAAGGGGGAGCCGCAGTTCCCGATGGAGGTGTCCAGCGTGACGTCGATCTGCGCCGTCTTGGCCCAGGTGGCCCAGCCGGTCGGAGCGGTGTCGACGTCCATCGGGACGACCCGGGCGGGCCCGGGGAGGGCGATCCGCGGCGCCTCGATGATCTTGAGCTTCAACTCGGAGGTCGAGAGACCGGGAATTCCGAGCGTGAGGCCGGGGACCACGATGAAGTTGGTGCCGTCGGCGATCCGGGCCGCCTCGGCGCCGGTCGTGAGCAGGTTGAACACGCCGATCTGGGCGGTGGCGGCGGACGGGTCGTTGGTGGCGTTGACCCCGAGGATGGTGCCCATGTTGACGTGCAGGTTCGAGGGGATGTTGGCCGCGAACGGGCCCAGGGCGGAGGCGGCGGAGGCCGCCACCAGGTCGCCGCCGGCGGCCTTGTTCTGGAGCGCCTTGAGCGACGCCTGGGCCAGCCGCTTCAGGTCGACGTTGCTGGTCGCCAGCTGGTCGGGCGTGCCGAGGCCGGCGTCGGCGCCGACCAGGTCGGCGAGCGACACGGTGCCCGCGGCCAGGCCCTTGTAGCCCACGACGTCGAGGTTGAGCGTGGGGCTCGTGCCCAGGATGGCGGTGAACACCTTGTTGAGCAGGGTGTTGTCGCCCGGGTTGAGCGACGCCAGCTTCGAGCCGATGTCGAACGACGCCTTCTCCTGCAGGTTGGCCACCGCCCGTCGGGTCACGGTCTTGGCGCCGGCGACGTACGGGAACAGGTCCTTGTGGGGTGAGACGACGGTGACCTCGACGTCCTCGCCCGCGGGGTCGGGCAGGAACACCGTGCCGTTGAAGGTCCCCCGGCGGGAGGTGACGGTGTACCCACCGGTGCTCGGGAAGTGGTTGCGGATGTTGGCGCTGGCGCTCGCCACCGTCTGGTGGTTGGCCAGGTCCCGCACCGCGTCGAGGGCGGCCAGGTCGGCCACCTTCTGGTTGCGACGGGCCTCCTGGGCGGTGAATCCAAGGTCGACGGCCATGGCCGAGAAGATCATGGCCAGCACGACACCGACGATCGAGAGGACGAGGATGGCGCCGCGTTCGTCACGCTCCGCGCCTCGGAACAGTCTGCGCACGGTCATGAGATCTGGACCGTCGCCTCGGAACTGATGCTCGGGACCGGCACGAAGCCCAGACCGGGGGCCTTCGGGAGGAGCGGCCGGGTCTCCCACGGGTAGGCGATCTTCACCGTGATGCACGTCCCGCTGCCACCGACACACGTCGCCGGGGTGGCCACGGTGACGTCGTTCGGGTCGTACTTGGCGCCGAGCCACGACAGGCGGTCGGCCACCGTCTGCTTCGCCTTGTTCTGGGCGGCGGTGCCCGACAGGCCGACGGCCGAGCGGGCGGCCTCGGACGCGGCGTTGGTGACGCCCTGCTTGAGCGCCAGCATCATGCCGAACCACACCAGGCCGTACAGGATGAACATGAACAGTCCGACAACCAGGGCGAACTCCACCAGGGCAGCTCCGGACTCATCCCCGCGGCGGCACCGCCGGCGGGACCCCACGCTCGGCGCGGAAAGACGGCTGTTACTCACGGTCGCTCCTCGATCCCCACATATGGGCCCCGTCATCAGGCCCTCCTCGGTCGGTCGGGTGAGGTATCGGTTGGAAAGCGCCCGAGCTTGAGGGTCCGTTACGGAATTCCGCCTACAGATCGGCGCGGTGCCGGCCGACAACTAGCTGGGCAATTCGAATCATGCCCCTACGACTAACCCCGACCAGGAGCCGACAACCCAATGGCTAAGCGCTCAAACGTGATTGTTACCCTCGGCCTCGCCGTCTTCATCGTCGGCGCGATGGCCACCTTCCTGATCCTCCGCGACAACGGGGACAACTCCCCCGCCGCCGGATCCGGCAAGGTCGCCGTGCTCGTGGCCTCCAAGCCCATCCCCGCCGGCACCAATGGTGCCGACGCAGCCAACAACGGCCTCGTCAAGAGCAAGGTCGTGGCCGACTCGGTCAAGCCGGCCAACGCCCTGACCGACCCGACCCAGCTCGCCGGCCGCTCCGCCATCCTGGGCGTGCCCGAGGGCCAGATCATCACGTCCGACCAGTTCCAGGCGACCCAGACCCGTATCGGCACCCTGAAGATCCCCGATGGCAAGACCGCTCTCGCCCTCGAGCTCGGGAACGTGCCCGGTGTCGCCGGGTTCGCCGGCGCCGGTGACCGCATCAACATCTACGCCGTCCAGAAGCCGGGCGCGGCGACCCCCGGCGGCGCGGTGAAGCTGATCATGCAGAACACCGAGGTCCTGAACGTCAACGGCACCAACCTCGTCGCCACCCCCGGCCAGCCCTCGGCGCCCGGCCTGGTGTTCCTGCTCTCCGTCAGCCCGGTCGAGGCCGAGCGCCTCGTCTACCTGACGAGCTTCGAGTCCCTCTACTTCTCCCTCGTGGCCAAGGACGCCCCCGCCGTCGGTGACACCCCCGGTGCCAGCGTCGAGTCGGCTCTCCAGGTCCTGTAGGAGAACAATGCGCAACCCGAAGATCCTCGTAGTCGAAAAGGAACCGGACCTGGCTGACCAGGTCCGGGGGGTGGCCGGTGATCTCCGGCCCCGCCCCGAGGTGGTGCCGTGCGACCGGCTGGCCATCGTGAACGAGGTGATCGCCAGCAGCGGTCCGTTCGACGTGATGATCGCCGGGCCCAGCATGGGGACCAAGGCCAGCCTGACCCGCATGCAGGCCCTGCACGACGAGTCACCGGCCATGAGCCTCCTCCTCGCCTTCGACAAGCGGCCAGACGCCGCCCTCCGCGACATCGTCCGCACCGGGGCGCTGGACCTGCTCCAGCTCCCGGTGTCGGACCGGATGCTCCACGACGCCATCGAGCGCGCGGTGAGCGTCAGCCGGCCGCGCATGAGCAGCGCCCCCGCGCCTGTCGGGGCGGCCGCCGGACACTCCAAGCAGGGGATGGTCTTCACCGTCGCCTCCGCCACCGGCGGCTGCGGCAAGACCTTCTACTCGACCAACCTCGCCTACTTCCTCCACCAGCACACCGGCAAGCGCACGTGCATCATCGACCTCGACCTGCAGTTCGGCGAGGTCTCCACGGCACTGCGCCTCCGGCCCCGGTACAGCATCTCCGACCTGCTGGCCCGTGAGGAACAGGACGACGCCGACCTCGAAGCCCACATCCAGGAGTACGTGGTCGCCCACGACAGCGGCGTGCAGGTCCTGGCCGCGCCCAAGGACCCGTCCGACGCCGACCGGATCCACCCGGCCGACGTCGCCCGGGTGATCGAGGCGGCCCGGGCCAAGTTCGACTACGTCGTGGTCGACACGCCCGCCGCCCTCACCGAGATCGTCCTGGCCGCCTTCGACCTGTCCGACCAGCTCTACATCATGGCCACCATGGACCTGCCCAGCGTCCGCAACATGGGCGTGTTCCTCAACACCCTGGACAAGCTGAAGATCCCGTCCGACAACGTCAAGCTCATCCTGAACAAGGCGGAGAAGGACGTCGGCATCGACATCGACCAGATCACCAAGCTGTTCGCGCAGGGCTTCAGCTCGGTCCTCCCGTACGCCCGGGAGGTCAGCAAGTCGGTGAACGTCGGGACGCCGATCCTGGCCTTCAACCCCACCTCCGAGGTCAGCAAGCGGATGGCCGCCGGCATGGCGCCCCTGCTGCCCGATGGCCTGCAGTCCCGGGTACCGACCTTCAGCGAGCCGGGCGCGGCCCGCAAGGGCGGCCTGTTCGCCCGCATCTTTCACCTGACGCCTCAATCGACCGGCTCTTAAGGGAGGACCGTGAAACTCTCAGACAAGCTCGCAGCCCTGGAGGACCAGGAACGAGCGGCAACCATATCCCGGTCGGCATTGACGAACGCCGACACGGCCCGGAGGCGGGTGACCGCCCGCCCGACCGAGACCGGACAGACGGCGGTGGCCCGGCGCACCGGCGCCACGTCGGCCGCGTCGTGGCACGCATCCAAGAAGAAGGTCCGGGAGCTCGTCCTGGCCGAGGTGGCCCCCAAGGTCCACGGCCTGACGCCCGAAGGCCTGACCAACGAGGTCAAGGCCGCCCTCGACCGCATCATCTCGAGGGAGGACGTGAAGATCTCCCCCCGGGAGCGGCGCACCTTCCTCCAGGAGATGATCCAGGACACCCTCGGCTACGGGCCTCTCGACCCGCTGCTCCAGGACCCGTCCATCACCGAGGTCATGTGCAACAACTTCGACGACATCTGGATCGAGCGCGACGGCAAGCTGCACCACACCGGGGCCGCCTTCGGTGACGAGCAGCAGTACCGGCACGTGATCGAGAAGATCGTCTCCGCCGTCGGACGTCGCATCGACGAGTCGTCGCCCATGGTCGACGCCCGCCTCCCCGACGGCTCCCGTGTCAACGCCATCCTGCCGCCCCTGGCCATCCACGGCCCGATCATGACCATCCGGAAGTTCGCCGCCGACCCCTACACGGTCAAGGACCTCATCAACTTCGGCACCTTCACCCTCGACCTCTCGGTCGTGATGGAGGCCTGCGTCCGGGGCAAGCTGAACATCCTGGTCTCGGGCGGTACCGGCACCGGCAAGACGACCAACCTCAACGTCCTCTCGTCGTTCATCCCCGAGGGCGAGCGCATCGTCACCATCGAGGACGCGGCCGAGCTCCAGCTCCAGCAGCCCCACATCCTGAGCCTGGAGTCCCGCCCGCCGAACGCGGAAGGCGCCGGCGAGGTCAAGATCCGCGATCTCGTCCGCAACGCCCTCCGTATGCGTCCCGACCGCATCATCGTCGGTGAGGTCCGGGGCGCCGAGTCCCTCGACATGCTCCAGGCCATGAACACCGGCCACGAGGGCTCGATGACCACGGTGCACTCCAACGGTCCTCGTGACGCCCTGGCCCGCATCGAGACCATGGTCCTCATGGCGGGCTACGACCTGCCGGTGAAGGCCATCCGGGAGCAGATCACGTCCGCCCTGAACATCATCATGCACCTCGACCGTCTGTCCGACGGCCGGCGCGTGGTCACCTCGGTGACCGAGCTCCAGGGCATGGAGGGCGAGACCATCCTGCTGCAGGAGATCTTCAAGTTCCGCCAGTTCTCCAGGGCCGACAACGGCCGCATCAACGGCGAGCTGGTGGCCACCGGACTCCGGCCCAAGTTCCTCGACAAGCTGGCCGAGAACGGGATCGAGGTGCCGGCCAAGGCCTTCCGGGCCCCGGCCGCCCCCGCGCCTCAGGCGGCGGCGGCATCGTCCCGCGGTCGCAACGCCCGCATCCCGAACCTGTCCACCCTCGCCCGGGCGGAGCGTGCACAATGACCACGATCATCGCCGTGTTCGCCGTCGGCGTCGGGCTCGTCCTGGTCGTCGCCGGCGTCCTCTCCCGGTCCCGTGACCGGCAGCGCCAGCTGGCCGAGATCCTCGAGCTGCCCTTCGGGGAGCGCGACATCCGGGTGGAGGGCGTCACCGAGAACCTGAGCCCCCTGGTCGAGGGCACCATCCAGGCCGCCGGCCGGATGGTGACCCAGTTCGACACGAAGGGTTCGATGGCCGCTTCGCTGGAGCGGGCTCGCATCCCCCTGCGCCCGGGCGAGTTCGCCCTGGTCACCATGGCCGGTAGCCTCGCCCTGGCGGCGCTGCTCCTGGCCTTGTCGTCGACCTGGTTCTTCGGCCTCCTGGGCTTCGCCTTCGGGCCGCTGATCGCCTCGGTCCTCGTCAAGCAGCGGATCGCCAAGCGCAAGAAGGCCTTCGAGGCCGCCTTGCCCGACGCCCTCGGCCTCATCGCATCGTCGCTCTCGGCCGGGCACACGTTCCTGCGGGCCGTCCAGATGATGTGCGAGGAGTCGCCGCCGCCGCTGTCGGAGGAGTTCTCCCGCCTCGTCTCGGAGACCCGCCTGGGCGACCCGGTGGTCGACGCCCTCGACCGCATGGCCGGGCGTCTCCAGATCCGGGACCTCGACTGGGTGGTGCAGGCCATCCGCATCCAGCAGCAGGTGGGTGGCCGTCTGGCCGACCTCCTGCACACGCTGGCCGACTTCATCCGGGCCCGTGAGGAGGTGCGCCGTGAGATCGCGGTGCTCACCGCCGAAGGCCGGATCTCGGCCTGGGTGCTGACGGGCCTGGCCCCCTTCATGCTCTTCGCCATCAACTTCGTCAGCCCCGAGTACATGAACCCGATGTTCCACGGAGTCGGCCTCATCGTGCTCCTGGGAACGGCGTGCATGGTGGCCGCGGGCTCCTTCATCATCTTCCGCATGACAAAGATCGAGGTATAGCCATGGATATCCTCCTTCCCGTTTTCCTGGCGGTGGCCGGTGCGGCCGCCGTGGCCGTCGGTCTCCTGCGGGCTCGCCCGGCCGGGAACGTCGGCCAGTACCTGCGCGACCTCGACGAGAACGTCTCGTTCACCGACGAGTTCGAGCGCAAGCTCCAGGAGCCGTTCATCCTCCGGGTGGTGCGGCCCCTCGGCGCCGGCTTCGCCAACTCGGTGGGCCGCCTCACGCCCCGCAACTACCTCGACCAGACCCACCGCAAGCTCCTGCTCGCCGGCCTCACCGGGTCGATGCGGGCGGAGGAGTTCGTGGTCGGGCAGCTGACGGCCACGGCCGGCTGCACCCTGGGCGCGCTGTTGTTCCTGACCCTGGGCCACCCGTCGCCGCGGGTCGGCCTGCTGGTGCTGATCATGGCGCCCGCCATCGGCCTGCTCCTGCCGGCATCGTGGCTCGCCCGCCGGCTCCGGGAGCGTCAGGGCGCGATCCTGAAGGACCTCCCCGACACCCTCGACCTGCTCGCCATCTCGGTGGAGGCAGGCATGGGCTTCGAGGGGGCGCTGGCCATCGTGTGCCAGCACTTCAACTCGCCCCTGGCCGAGGAGTTCGCCCGCACCCTCCACGAGATGGAGCTCGGCCTGCCCCGGCGGGACGCGTTCCAGAACCTCAAGCGCCGCACCGAGGTTCCCGAGCTGTCCAACCTGGTCCTCGCCCTGCTCCAGGCCGACGCCCTCGGCATCCCGATCGGCCGGGTCCTCAAGACCCAGGCCGGCGAGATGCGGCTGAAGCGTCGCCAGTGGGCGCGGGAGAAGGCAGCCAAGCTGCCGGTCAAGATGCTGTTCCCGCTGGTGTTGTTCGTGTTCCCGGCCATCATGGTCGTGGTCCTCGGGCCCGCTGCCTCGGGGATCTCCCAGGCCCTCAAGTAAGTCCGCACCAAAATGCTCCCGAGCACCGCTCTCCCCCTGACGGTGGGCAGGGAGCCGCAGCACAGCACCGCAGTCCAGGAATCAGGGCGCACCGGGCACCAGCCGTCGTTCGCGGCGCTGGTGCCCGGTGTCCGCTGGGGCATCCTGGCCCTGGCCGGGTTCGTGGCCGCGGTGCGGGGTCCGATCACCACGTCGGTCGTCGTCTGGGGCGGCACGCTGGCCGCTCACGCCGCCTGGCGGGCCAAGCACCCGGTGCTGGCCGACTCGCCCGCCGGGAGCACCCAGGCCGCCGCCTCCCTCCCGCCCGTGGCCATCATGGTCGAGGTCTTCCTCACCGTCCTCGCCGTCGACAGCACCGGCTACTGGGCGTCGCCGTTCGCGTTCTGCCTGCTGAGCGTGGTGGTGGCCGCCGGGTTCGCCCAGGGCTTCGGCCTCGGGATACGGGTGGCCGGGGTCGTCGGCCTGTGCGTGGGCATCCCCAACCACCTCGAGACGGCCGACTTCAGCCTCGAGAGCATCGGCCTGAGCGGCCAGTGGGCCCTCGAGCTGGTGCTGGTGGCGATCCTCGCCGGCTACGCCCGCCGGCTGTTCGGCGAGGCGGAGCAGCGCCACTCCCAGGCCCTCGACCGGGTCTCCCAGCTGGCCGAGGCCAACGACCTGCTCGTCTCCCTCCACCGGGTGGCCCAGAGCCTGCCCGCGTCCCTCAACCTCGACCAGGTGGCCACCTCCACCATGGAGCGCCTGCGCAGCCTGATCGAGTGCGACGTGACCGCCCTGCTCCTGCGGGACGACGTCACCGGCCGCTGGATCGTCGCCGCCAGCGAGGGGGCGGTCGCCACCCGGCCCCTGAACGACGAGACCCTGCCCACCCCCCTGCGCGCCGCCACCACCAGCAGCGTCTCCTCCCTCGTCGTCAGCCTGGCCCCGGGCGAGGGGTTCGGCCCCACCCTGGTGTCGCGCTCCGGCCTCTACGCCCCGCTGCGGGCCCGGGGCAACCTGGTGGGACTGGTCGCCCTCGAGCACCACGAGGTC
>Ga0105245_10006355_pt1 | contig 10397 bp, 8 predicted proteins | sample KBSM54metaG_FD_81523 | JGI IMG/M metagenome (GOLD analysis project Ga0105245, IMG submission 81523) | Miscanthus rhizosphere microbial communities from Kellogg Biological Station, Michigan, USA - KBS M5-4 metaG | ecosystem: Host-associated > Plants > Roots > Rhizosphere > Soil | place: Michigan...
AACGTCGCTCAACGTGAAGTTGCCGCTCGAGTCGGTCTGCGTCGAACGCAGAGCGACCAAAGCCGCGGCTCCGCTACAGGTGTCGCAACTGGCGCCGGTTCCGAAGGCGGGCAACGCCTCTTTGGCCTTGACCGGAATGTACACCGTCGCGTTGTACATCGGGTTATTGCCGGCCGGGTCGTACACGGTGCCGGAGATCGTGGTCGTTAGCCCGGTACCCGTGCACGTCACTAACTGACATTGCAAATCACGACACTTCGTCGACACTTTGACGGTCACTCCCGCGTCCGCCTTGTCGAGCGTGATGCCACCGTCCGGGTTCGGGACGATGGTCGATGCATCGACATCGGAGGGTTCACCTTGAGTCGACTGGCAATAAGGGTCGCAGACATTGGTGCACGCGACGGGGGCCGACATCACTTGCACGCCGGCACGCGTGAGCCGCACGTTCGGCATGCTCATCGTGCTGAAGTGGTCACCGATGCACGCGCCCCAAACTCCACCTGTGCAACGGGACTCACCCATGGAGCAAGTCACGTAGTCGCCAAACGAGCGCACGACGCGACCACAGGGATGAACCGCGCCCTCCACCGTGCACGAACCACCATCGCTCGGGCTGAAAGGCCGCGGACGGTCCGCACCATCGCCCAAGACCGCAGGGTGTTCAGCAGTCGAGCAGGAGACCAGGCTCAGGCAGACGAGCGAAAGCAGCCAGCGAAAGCGGCTTGAAGCCGGTCCTCTACCCGCCGACCGCCTGGTTCTCGGCACCATGTGGCAAGTACGGACACAAACGCTCGGCTCTTAGGCTCTTCAGTCTCTTTCCCCGATGTACGGTGTCGAACTCTGGCGGATCTCGACGGCGCATTCTGCACACACGGCGAAAATCCCGGTCTTTTGCCGATGGCGCCTAGAAGTTGCGCCCCGCAAGCCTCGAGTCGAGAACTCGAAATCTGCGGACGATCCGTGATCTGTACCGGCTCTTAGATCGAATAGCTCTGCACGAACACCTTGGCGTCGACCACGTCGACGGCTACGGGATCGCCCGGTTCGACCGCCAGCTCGTCCAGATCGGTCTTGGACATTTGCACGGTGATGCTCTCGCCGGTGGGCAATGAGACGTAAACTTTGACGTAACCGCCGACGCGCGTCAGGCGCTCGATTTTGCCCAGATCGACGGGGTTTTGCCCCGTCGGCTTGCGCACGCGGATATTGTGCGGCCGGACGAACGCTTGCAGTGGCGTGCCCTCACGCGCGCCACTCGGTGCGGGGATGGACTGCGAGCCGACCTGGGCGGCGCCATTCTTGACCCGCCCTTTGAAGACGTTCGCGCCGCCGAGAAAAGAGGCCACGAACTCGTTCGCCGGATGATCGTAGAGGTCATGCGGGCTGCCCGCTTGTGCCACCCGCCCTTCGTTCAAGAGCACGATGTGCTCCGAGAGCTCGAGGGCCTCCTCTTGGTCGTGAGTGACGAGCAAGGTGGTGATGCCGGTCTGCTCGTGAAGGCTGAGCAGCCACTCGCGCAATTCGAGCCGCACCTGTGTATCGAGCGCGCCAAACGGCTCATCGAGGAGCAGCACCTTGGGCTCGATGGCCAAGGCGCGCGCCAATGCCACGCGTTGCCGCTGCCCGCCCGAGAGCTGCGCTGGAAAGCGCGAGCCGTACCCCGGAAGTTGGACCAGACCGAGTAGCTCGGTCACCCGTTTTTGCACGGCAGCGCCGCGTAATCCGCGGATTTTCATGCCGAACGCGATGTTGTCGGCGACGGTCATGTGCTTGAAGAGCGCATAGCTCTGAAACACGAACCCCACGTTGCGATGCTGCGGAGAGCGCTCCGTCGCGTCAGTGCCGTCGATGAACACGCGGCCCGAGTTGGGCACCTCGAGCCCGGCGATCATGCGTAGCAGTGTGCTCTTGCCGGATCCCGAGGGGCCGAGCAAGCTGGTGATCGCGCCCGGTTTGGCCTCGAACGAGACGTCGTTCACGGCGGCTGCGTCAGTATCGGCGCCGAAGCGTTTGACGACGTTTGAAACACGGACGGTCATGGCACGACTCCTTCGAAACTCGAGCAGGCTTCCACGGCGACGCTCTTCGCGTGAGGCGACGCAGCGCGCCGCGCATCACGGGCAGAGACGGACCATTCGGCGACTTTCTTCACGACCAAGGTGAGCAGCGCCAGCGCGCACAACAGCGACGCCACCGCGAACGCGCCCACGAAGTTGTACTCGTTGTACAAAATCTCGACTTGGAGCGGCAGCGTATTGGTCAGCCCGCGCACGTGACCCGAAACCACGGACACGGCGCCGAACTCACCCATCGCGCGGGCGTTACACAAAATGATGCCGTAAATCAGGCCCCAACGGACTTTGGGCAAGGTGATGCGCAGCAAGATCTGCCAGCCGCTGGCGCCGAGCGTGAGCGCGGCCTCTTCTTCGTCGCTGCCCTGCGCCTGCATCACGGCGATCACTTCGCGCGCCACGAGCGGGAACGTGACGAACGTGGTGGCCATGACGATCCCGGGCACCGCAAAGATGATCTTGATGTCGTGCTCGGACAAATACGGACCGAACCAGCCGTGAGCGCCGAACAAGAGCACGAAGATCAAGCCGGAGATGACGGGCGAGACACTGAAGGGCAGGTCGACCAGCGTCACCAGCGCGCTCTTGCCCCAAAAGTCGTACTTGGAGATCAGCCAGGCGGCGGCGATGCCGAACACGACGTTCAACGGCACGGCGATGCCAGCAGTGAGTAACGTGAGCCGAATCGCATCGAGCGTTTCGTCTTGGTGCAGCGCGTCCCAATAGGGGCCGACGCCCTTGGAGAATGCTGCGCCGAACACGGTCACGATCGGCGCCACCAAAAAAACAGCCAGAAAGAGCAGCGCGATGGCGGTCAGAATGGCGCGCGTGACGGCACTCTCACCGACCCGCGTATCGCGTCGGCGCGCGTTGCCACCCGTTCGTTGTGTGAGGACACCGCTCATGCTTCCGCCCTGCGCGCCCAGCGCTCCAGCAAATTCACCGCAAACAACAGCCCGAATGACGCCACCAGCATGACGCCCGCGATGGCCGTGGCCCCCGCGTAGTCATACTGCTCGAGTTTGGTGACGATGAGTAGCGGGGCGATCTCCGTGCGCATCGGCATGTTGCCGGAAATGAACACCACCGAGCCGTACTCGCCGAGCGCCCGCGCGAAGGCCAACGCAAACCCGGTGAGCAGCGCCGGCAGTAAGCTCGGAAAGATCACGCGACGAAAAGTTTGAAAACGCGAGGCGCCGAGCACCGCGGCCGCCTCTTCCACGTCTGCGTCGATTTCTTCGAGCACGGGCTGCACCGTGCGCACGACGAACGGAATGCCGATGAACGTCAGCGCCATCACGACGCCCAGCGGAGTGAACGCGACCTTGACGCCGATCTTGCTCAAATACGAGCCTAAGAAGCCATTTTCTGCGTAAACGGTGGTGAGCGCGATGCCGGCCACGGCCGTAGGTAACGCAAACGGCAGATCGACCAGCGCATCCACCAAACCCCGCCCGGGAAAGCGGTAGCGCACGAGCACCCACGCCACCAGCACTCCGAATACGGCATTGAGCAGCGAGCCCGCGAGCGCGGCGCTAAAGCTCAGCCGATAGGCCGCGAGCGCCCGCTCATCACTCACCTTGGCCCATAGCTCGTGCGGCCCGAGCGAGCTCGCCTTGATCACCATGGCCGAGAGCGGCAGCAGCACCAAGAGGCACACGTACGAGACCGTGTAGCCCAAGGACAACCCGAACCCGGGCAGCACTCCGCGTGTCTTGAAGCGCATCGCCGCTACTTCTTCGGTTGGTAGATTTGGTCGAAGATCCCGCCATCGTTGAAGTGCGTTGGCTGGGCCTTCTTCCAGCCCCCGAACAGCTCATCGACGGTAAACAACTGGATGATGGGGAACAGGTCCTTGTGTTGGCTGAGCACTAGTGGGTCGCGCGGGCGGTAATAGTGTTTGGCGGCCAATTCTTGGCCCTGCGGCGTATACAAGAACTTGAGGTATTCCTCGGCCGCCGCGCGAGTGCCGTGTTTGTCGACGTTTTTGTCCACCACCGCGACGGGCGGCTCCGTGAGGATGCTCACGGACGGAACGACGATTTCGAACTTGTCCTTCCCCAGCTCCTTCACGCTGAGGATGGCTTCGTTTTCCCAGGTGATCAGCACGTCACCGATGTTGCGTTCGACGAACGTCGTGGTCGAGCCGCGCGCGCCCGAATCGAGCACGGGCACGTTCTTGTACAGCTTGCTCACGAATTCGCGAGCGGTGGTCTCGTTCCCACCGGGCTGCTTCAATGCGTAACCCCACGCGGCCAGGTAGTTCCAACGAGCACCGCCCCCGGTTTTGGGATTGGCGGTGATCACTTGCACGCCATCGCGCACGAGATCGGAGAAATCCTTGATGTGCTTGGGATTGCCTTTGCGCACCACGAGCACGATGGTCGAAGTGTATGGCGAGCTATTCGAGGGCAATTTGCTCTGCCAATCGGCCGAGAGTAATTGGCCCTTGTCGTGCAGCGCGTCGACGTCGTAGCCAAGCGCCAGCGTCACTACGTCCGCCTCCAGGCCGTCGATCACGGCGCGGGCCTGTTTGCCCGATCCACCGTGTGATTGGTTGATCTTGACGTCTTGCCCGGCCTTCGCTCGCCAATACTTGGCGAACTCGACGTTCACGTCTTGGTAGAGCTCGCGCGTTGGATCGTAGGACACGTTGAGCAGCGTCACCGAGCTCGGCGCGACGGCGCCCGTTGCCGAGCCCGCGGCGCTCGCTTCACCGCCGCCCGCTCCACTCTTCTTCCCGCAAGCGGCGAGCCCAATCCCTGCAGCAACGAGCAACAAGCCCACCGCAAAGCGCCGACGCGCGTTGGTCACTGTGGGAACCGAAACCGAAAATGAGGAACGCTGGATCATGGAATTTCTCGGGCAGTGGTGCCGCTCGCGCGGCGCAGAGTGAGCAAAGTCGCAGTCGTGTCCGCGGCGGGTGAACCCACCTCGCGGACGAGATCAGCAAGCGTCGTGCGCTGGAGCACGCGATGCGCCGCGTTGCCCATGGCTCCGAGCGCGGCATGGGCCGGGCACGCCCCGGGCCCCGGGCACTCCGCGCAGCGCACCGGGCGGTCCCAGTTCAGGCACGGGAAGGGAAAAGCGGCGCCATCGAGGATGCGAATCACGCTCGCCACGTCGATCTCCGAAGGAGCCGAACGAAGGGCATAACCCCCCCGCGGCCCTCGAGTACTGGTCAGCAGGCCGCTCCGGGTGAGTTGGCGCAGGATACTGTCTAGAAAACGGCGGGGGATGCCCTCATTTTCCGCGATTTCCGAGGCTAAATGGGGTCGACCATTCGCCCGTTGGGCGAGGTGGACCAGCGCCCGGAGCGCGTAGACTGTCTTGCGAGTTACCATTACTCTATCAACCCGATAGGCTTTGTTCCTATAGGCGAACCACTCGCTTGTCAATCATTCCCGGGTCAGTGTCTCGAAAAAGAGCGATCTTGTCTGGTCAGGGCCACGGCAAAGCGGCTAGAAGACCCGCCATGGCCGCTGCGAAAGCCCGCAAGAAAGCACCTGAACCCGAAGTTCGCTCCCGACCCCGAGTCGCCTCCAGCACGGGCGACGAACTGGGAGCTGCCGAAGTGGCACGCCGTGTGGCCGAGGGCCTCAAACGCTTCCGTAAGGCGCGCGGCCTATCGCTCGACGATTTGGCCGAGCGCAGCGGCGTGAGCCGGGCCGCGCTCTCGCAGATCGAAGGCACCCGCACCAATCCGACGCTGTCGGTGCTGTGGAAGGTCGCGGTGGGCTTGGATGTGCCGTTTCACGAGCTCCTGGGCTCCACCGAAGAGGGTGGCGCGAAAGTACTGCGGGCCGGCGACACGCCGCCTCTGAAGAGCGGTGACGGCCGGATGGAGAGCCGATTGCTCTCGCCGGGCGGCTCTTCTCCGGACGTGGAGATCTACGAGTTGCGCTTCATGCCCAAAGCCATTCACCGCAGCGACGCACACGGCCGCGGCACCATGGAGACGCTCGTGGTGATGACCGGCGCGCTGCGCTTGCAAGTGGCTGACGCCGAATACGAGCTGTTGCCCGGCGACACCATCTTCTTCAAAGCAGACGCTCCGCACGTTTACGAGAACCGCGCCACCCACGAAACGCGCTGTTTCAACGTGATTCGCTATCAACGCGATCATTGAGGGCTCAGGGCTGCACCGAAAGCACGAAGCTTCGGAATGATTGGCCGCCGCGGGCGTCGCGAATGACGAGCCAGAGGCGGACGTCGCCGGACTCGGCGGGTGCAGTCCACGCGTTGTCCGTGCTCGTTTGTGCGGATTCGGCCTCTTCGCGGCCGGTAACGGCTGCCGCGTAGCTCCCCGCCGTCGCGAACCACGAGACGCGGATCGATTCGTGCCGAGTTTGCACCACCGAGTTCTCATCGATGAATGCGTAGGGTTCGGCCCCAGTGCAGCCCTTCGGGGTCGTGCAATCGCTAGCACAACTCACTTTGTCTTCGAGCGCGCCGCAGATGCCGTCACCGCAGGTCGGCTCGCTGGGGCACGCGGCCCAGCTCGCGCGCAGCGGCAAAGTCTGACCCACCTTGACCGTGAGCTTGGCGGGTTCATCCGGTACCGCAGTTTGCTCGGTGTCGATCACGGATAGCGAAGCCAGTACGGGATTTTCATTTCTGCGGTACTGACTCGTGAAGGCACCAGCTTGCTCTTGATCCAAGCCGCGCGGCGGGCACGAAATACGCACCGAACCGAGGCTCGTCACCGAGGTGTCGACAAGGGTGACGCCGAAGGGCTGATAAAAGCCGCCTGTGGGATCGGGGTCGACGGGACGGCCTGCGGGTTCACCGTTCTTACTCTCGGGTGAGCTGGGGCCGAACAGACGGCAGGTATCTTGAGGGAGCGTTGCGCTGACGCTCGCACCTTCGCCGAGTGGCGTGATCGAGCTGGGATCTTGCCCGGGCTGCTCGAGGCAAACTGGATTTACCGGGCCCAGTTCCGTGAGTGGCTTACGCGCGAGGCACAAGCCCCAACTGAGTTTCGAACTCGCCGCGTCGACCACTGGCGTCGCCACGAGCGCCGTGAGCTGCACCTTCTCACCGGGCGCGGCCTCCGCGGGCTCCGCTTGCACCGCGAGCACGCTCGCGTGCGAAATCGTGGACAAGTTGTCATCGAAGGTGGGGACGCAGCCCACCGCCGTCAGCATGAGCGCGAGCGCGCTGAGCGTGCGAGCCGCGAAGCGAGCGGGTGAAGTGGGATAGCAGGCGAGCATCACTCAAAACTCCCATTTCGCGCCGAAAACCGGCAACAACGGCAAGCCTTCGATGTACCGTCGCTGGGTGTAATCGGCGTTGTAGGCGATTTCTTCGGGGTTCTGCCGGTTCGTGACGTTTTGCACGTCGAGATAAATTTCGAGGCTGCTGCTCTGAAACTTGAAGCGCTTGGAACCGCGAACGTCGAGTTCGACAAAGTCAGGAATGCGAATCGAGTTCTTTGCGCCGAGTTGCGGTTGATAGCTCGCAGTTCGCAAATCGTAATACGAGCCAATCACCGGCGTGCGCGGGTAACCCGTGGCGTAGCGACCACGCACACCGATGTCGAAGCCCTTGCCCAAGTCATAGGAGGCGAGCGCCGTCAGGACGTGCGTTTGATCGTAATCGAACAGGCGATACTCGGATTGACCGGCGTCGCGCCGCTCCGCCCGCAAGATGGTGTACGCCACCCACCCGAAGAACCCCTTGGCGAGTTCGCGCCGAAGCAGGAACTGCGCGCCGTACGAACGCCCCTGCCCTTGGTTGGTCAGCGCCTGCGCGATGAACGGCGCGAGCGACGGATTGCGCGTCACCAAATCTTCCGAAGTGGTGCGAAAGACGGTGGTCTCTACAGCCAAATTCTGGCTCAAATCGAACGCACCACCGAACAGCAGGTGAGTAGCGCGCGACGATTGCAGTGACGGATTACCGAACGAGGCCGAGACGTCTTCAGGCTGCGCAGCTTGCCGATATTGACCATAGGCAGCCTTGAACGTGACGCGCGACGAGAGAGCATAACGAATCGCCAAACGCGGCTCGAGCGCGGTATCCGATACGTACTCGCCCACGGCAGGCGCAGAGCCTTCCACGGGGACGCGCTTGCTCACGCTGGTGAATTGCGGCTCGAGCCGCACTCCGGGAATGATGTGCAAATGGTCTTCGAGCAGTGCGAAATCGCCTTCGACGTACGGGGCGGCACTGGCGCTCACCGTCTGCCAGCGATCGGTGTTGACGAGATCCGAGGGGGCCTGCGAGAAAATGTGCGCATCGCCTTCGCGTGGGGGTGCGGTGATCGAGCCGACGCGGCGCGCCGAGCTGCTCACCGCTTCCAAATCGAGCCCGGCCTCCGCTGTCAGGAAGGGCGCGACGCGGCCGCGGTAGCTCGCGCGCAGACCGTAGTCGCGCGATGAAACATCGAGCACGGTCGGTGTGCCCCCGAACGCGCCCGTGAGCGTCGACTGATCCCAGCCGAGCCACGGCAAAACACTGACTTTTCCGCCATCTGACGTTTCTGTCTCGTAGCGAAGATACGCGCGTTGAAAATCGAGCCCGCGTGTCTCGCGTTTGCGCAAGGCAGGGTCGGTGTTGGGAGTCGAGCGCGAGACTTCATCCGAAGAGAGCATGCCCCCGAGCTCCAGATAGGTGCTCTTAGCGGGCTGATAGCGCACGCGCGCTTGGCCATCGTAATACTGGGGGATCGGAAAGAACTGATCGATGTCCTTCGAAGTGACGGCGTGCAGCACGCTGTCCAAATGGCTACGCCGCGCTGCGATCGTGGCCGACACCTGCTTGGCAACGGGAGCGCTCACGGACGTAGAGGCATCGATCAAGTCCACGGCGACGCTACCGTGCAAGCGGTCGCTCGACGGCGCGCGCGTGTCCACTTTGACGAGCCCGCCCAGGCCACGCCCGTATTGCGCACCGTAGCCGCCCGGAATCAACTCGACGGAATGAACGAGGTCGGAATGGATCACCGAGCGAAAGCCGCCGAAGTGATAGAGTAGCGGCACGCGCATGCCGTCGATGTAGACGCGTGTGTCTTCCGGCGCAGCGCCCCACACCACGACTTGGCCCGAGCCCGCGGTAGCACGCGCCACACCCGGCAAATTCTCGACGATTTTCAAGACGTCGCCCGAGGTGCCAGCGACGCGCCGTGCTTGGTCGGCGTCCACCTTGGTCGAAACCACTTGTTTCGTGAGCGTCGGCGCGACGATCACGATTTCGAGGTCGTCCGCGTCGCCGTCGTCAGCGGCCTTGTCCGGCGTGTTGAATTCGACGTCGTAGGTGGCGTCGAGCTTCTTTCCGGCTTCGAAGTGTTCCTCGCTCTGCAGGGCCTTCAAATCGGTGCGCGAGAGCGTGACGCGGTGCGCACCGGGCTCGACGCCGTCGATCTGAAAGTGCCCGACTGCGTCACTGACTGCGCTCGCCCCGGTGTCGAGATCGACTTTGACGCCGGCCAGTGCCTCACCGTTTTGGTGATTGCGCACGGTGCCGGCGAACTGGGCCGTCGTTGGCGCCTCTTCCTTGATCACGAAGTCATAGCGATAGTTGATGCGGATCGGCGATGGTCGGTTGTTGACCTCCGCTGGCTCGAACAGAAACTGGCGAATTGCCTGCAGCGCGGCTTCATCGAACGCGGGCCCGGCAGACTCGACGACCTTGACCGCATCGACGGTACCCGTCGCCGAAATGGCGATCTGCACGACGACCGAGGCGGTGCGCCCGGCTGCCTTTTCGCTCTCCGGGTACGGAGCTTCGACGAATTTGGCTATTTTCGGCGGCTTCGTGAGACGCGGCCGCGCGGCATCCTCACCCGTAGAGGGTGCATTTTGCGCCAAGGCGGGCTTCACGATCGCTGCGACCGAGCAAAGGGCAAGGCAAGAGAAGAGAACGGTGCGGCGCAACGGTTTAACCTAGAAAGAGACGATGATCTCGAATTGAATGACGGGGGAAGAGGCGATTCACGAGGGCAGTTTGAAGCGCATCGCGATCGTGAACGTGGCCTGCACGGCCTTGCCGCAGTGCTGTGCCGGCTCGAAGCTGGATTCACGCGCGGCCTGCAACGCCGCTTCGTCCAGGCCATGACCAAGGCCCTGAATCACTTTGACGTCGATCACTTTGCCGGTCGCGTCGACCGTGAGTTGCACGCGAACCTTGCCTTCGACGGCGGCGCTGATCGCGTCCGGCGTGTATTGCGGTTGGCGAACCGAGAGGGCTTTCGGTTTCGTGGCGGGCTCGTCGCAGTCACCCTCGGCGGGCAATGCTGCGGCCACGGCTTTCGGTAGGCGCTGAACCTTCTCGACCGTTTGCGGGCGCGCGGCCCCTCCACCGCCGAGCGGCAGCGCAATC
>Ga0105245_10006356_pt1 | contig 10396 bp, 9 predicted proteins | sample KBSM54metaG_FD_81523 | JGI IMG/M metagenome (GOLD analysis project Ga0105245, IMG submission 81523) | Miscanthus rhizosphere microbial communities from Kellogg Biological Station, Michigan, USA - KBS M5-4 metaG | ecosystem: Host-associated > Plants > Roots > Rhizosphere > Soil | place: Michigan...
CACGGGGCGCGCGCTTGGCCGGCACAAACTAGCCCCCTCGATCAGCCCCGGCAAGACCTGGGAAGGTGTTGCCGGAGGGGCAGCCGGCTGCGTTATCTACGCTATCATTTGGGCGTCTTTCGATGCGGATCTGCGCTCCCGCGTGCAAGGGCTGATCTGGTTGCCGTACCTGGCGGGAACATTGCTCCTCTGCGCACTTGGCGTCGTCGGCGACCTGCTCGAATCGGGTCTCAAGCGGCAGGCCGGCGCGAAAGACAGCGGCAGGCTACTCCCGGGCCATGGCGGAGTGCTGGATCGGATCGACAGCGCCACAGCGGCACTTCCCGTGGGGCTTCTTCTGGTGCAGGCAATGGGCACGACATGACACAAGGACTGACACTGCTCGGCGCGACCGGCTCGATCGGGGCAAGCACCCTCGACGTCGTCGCGCGCCATCCTGACCGCTACCGCGTATTCGCCGTGACCGCGCACCGCGCGGCCGACGCCCTGCTCGAAGTCTGCCGGCGCCATGCTCCCCGTTACGCGGTGCTCTCCGGAGCGGCCGAGGACCTGGCACTGCGGCGGCGCTTCGCCGAGGCGGGCGGCGGGACGCAGTTGCTGTTCGGGGCCGAATCGCTTGAGCAGGTAGCGGCGGACAGCGAGAGCGCCATCCTGGTCGCGGCCATCGTAGGTGCCGCCGGCTTTGGCCCGATCCTGGCTGCCGCGCGCGCCGGCAAGCGCCTGCTGCTCGCCAACAAGGAGTCGCTGGTGATGGCCGGCGCACTTTTCATGCGCGCGGTGCGGGAACACGGCGCCACGCTGTTGCCGATCGACAGCGAACACAACGCGGTATTCCAGTGCTTGCCGCAGGTCGCGGGCAGGGCGTCGACCAGCGCGGTGCGCCGCATTCTCCTTACCGCCTCGGGCGGGCCATTCCGCTCCGCGCCCATCGAGCGGCTGTCGCAGGTGACGCCGGAGCAGGCCTGCGCGCATCCCAACTGGGTGATGGGCCGGAAAATTTCGGTGGACTCCGCGACGATGATGAACAAGGGCCTCGAAGTCATCGAGGCACGCTGGCTGTTCGACGTACCGCCGGAGCGCATCGAAGTCCTGATCCACGCGCAGAGCATCGTCCATTCGCTGGTGGAATTCGTGGACGGCTCGGTCATGGCCCAGCTTTCCAACCCCGACATGCGGGTGCCGATAGCCCATGCGCTCGCGTTCCCGGAAAGAATCGAATCGGGGGTCCTGCCGCTCGATCTGGCGACGATCGGGCAGCTCTCGTTCGAGCGCCCCGATGCGCAGCGTTTTCCCTGCCTGGCGCTCGCGTACGCCGCGCTGCGCGAGGGCGGCACCGCGCCGGCGGTCCTGAGCGCGGCCAATGAAGTGGCGGTAGGCGCGTTCCTCGAGGGCAAGCTGCGCTATACCGCGATCCCGCAGGTCATCGAGCGGACGTTGCGCCATGCGCCCGCGATGCAGGCGGACACCGTCGATGCCGTGCTTGAAGCGGATCGAAGCGCGCGCCGCATTGCGTCCGACTGTGCGGCAACGCTCATGGGGAAGGCCGCATGACCATCCTGCAGGCGGTCCTCTCGTTCATCGTCGCGTTGGGCGTTCTCATCGTGGTGCACGAGTACGGCCACTATCTTGTCGCGCGCCTGTGCAACGTGCGCGTGCTGCGCTTCTCGGTGGGCTTCGGCAGGCCGCTCGCGACCTGGCGGCTCGGACGCGACGCCACGGAATGGAGCATCGCCGCGATTCCTTTCGGCGGCTACGTCAAGATGCTGGACGAGCGGGAGGGTCCGGTGAGCGAGGAGGAGGCGCATCGCGCGTTCAACCGCCAGAGCGTCTGGCGGCGCTTCCTGATCGTGGTCGCGGGCCCGGTGTTCAATTTCCTGTTCGCGATTGCGATTTACGCCGGGCTCTACATGTATGGGCTGCCGGAGGCGCGGCCAGTGCTCGCGGCGCCTGCCGCCGGCACTGCCGCGCACGCGGCGGGATTCAATGCAGGGGATACCGTGCGCTCGATCGACGGCAATGCCATCGCCACCTGGCAGGAGCTGCGCTGGCGTGTCCTGCAGGCGGCGCTGGAGCGCGAGGCGCTGCACTTCGAAGTATCCGGCGCGCAAGGCGGCATTGCGATGCATGTCCTGGATCTTCGGACTTACCCGTCCGAGGAAGTGGAAAGCGACGCGCTCGAGAAAATCGGGCTGCGCCTTTACCGCCCGCCTCTGGCGCCGGTCATCGGGCGGGTGGTATCGGGCAGCGCGGCCGAGCGCGCCGGCCTGCGGGCTGATGACCGCGTAGCGCAGATCGACGGCAAGGACATCGCGACCTGGGAGCAGCTGGTGCAGGCGATCCGCGCCCGGCCACAGGAGATTGTCGTACTGGCGGTGGAACGCGGCGCGGAACGCGTCAGGCTCGAAGTGCTGCCGGACGCGGCGACGGAAAATGGCGCGCGCATCGGGCGCATCGGCGTCGCGCCCAGCGTTCCTGCGGCTGAATCCAACCGCATCCTGGTGCGGGTCAGCTACGGACCGCTGCAAAGCGTCGGCAAGGCGGTTGTCAAGACCTGGGACATATCCATCTTCAGCCTGCGAATGCTGGGCAAGATGCTGATCGGGGAAGTGTCCTGGAAACACCTGTCCGGGCCGGTGACCATCGCGGACTATGCCGGCCAGTCGGCGCAGATGGGATGGCTCGCCTACGTCACGTTTCTGGCGCTCATCAGCATCAGTCTCGGGGTGCTGAATCTGCTGCCGATTCCGCTCCTTGATGGGGGGCACTTGATGTACTATTTGGTCGAAATAATGAAGGGGAGCCCGGTGTCCGAGCGCGCCATGGATCTCGGACAACGGGTCGGCCTGGCACTACTGCTCGTCGTCATGGCTTTCGCTTTCTACAACGACTTTAACCGCTTGATTTCGGGATAGTGATGCGCATTCGTGATCTTGCGGCGGTGACCTGTGCGCTGCTTGTGCTGGCAAGCGCCGCCCTGGCGCAGTCTTTTCGCCCCTTCGTCGTCAAGGACATCCGCGTCGAGGGCCTGCAGAGGACCGAGGCGGGCACGGTATTCAGCTACCTGCCGGTGAAGGTGGGCGAGACGATGACGGAAGAGAAGGCGCAGCAGGCATTGCGCGCCCTTTTCGCCACGGGTTTTTTCCGCGACGTGCGCCTCGAAGTCGAAAACGACGTGCTGGTGGTACTCGTCGAGGAGCGCCCGGCGATCGCCCAGGTCACCTTCGTCGGCGTGAAGGAATTCGACAACGAGACGCTGCGCAAGATCCTGCGCGAGGTCGGGTTGTCGGAAGGGCGCACCTTCGACCGTGCCGTGCTCGACAATTCCGAGCAGGAGCTGAAGCGCCAGTACCTGTCGCGCGGCCGCTATGCCGCCGAGGTGCAGACCACCGTGACGCCGCTGGAGCGCAACCGGGTCGGCATCGCCATCACGGTGGTTGAAAACAGCGTCGCGAAGATCCGCGCCATCAATATCGTGGGGGCGCAGGCGTTCCGGGAGAAGGACCTGCTCGACCAGTTCGTGCTGCGCACGCCCGGCTGGCTCACCTGGTATACGAAGCACGACCAGTACTCCAAGCAGCGCCTGGCAGCCGACCTGGAGACGCTCAAGTCGTTCTACCAGGACCGCGGCTACATCGATTTCACGGTCGAATCGACGCAGGTGTCGATCACGCCCGACAAGAAGGACATCTACATCACCATCAACATCTCGGAAGGCGAGAAATACACGGTCTCGGCCGTCAGCCTCGATGGCCAGATGCTCGTGCCGCGCGAGGAGCTGGAGAAGCTGGTCAAGATCAAGGCGGGCGACGTGTTTTCGCGCCTGCGCCTGACCGAAACGACCAAGGCGATCACCGACCGGCTGGGCAACGAAGGCTACGCCTTTGCCAACGCCAGCGCCGTTCCGCAGATCGACAAGGAAAAGCGCACCGTCGCATTCGCGATCGTGGTGGATCCGGGCCGGCGCGTCTACGTGCGCCGCATCAGCGTGAACGGCAATACCAAGACGCGCGACGAGGTGGTGCGCCGGGAAATGCGCCAGCTCGAAGGAGCCTATTACGATGCGTCCAAGATCCAGCTGTCCAAGACGCGCATCGACCGGACGCAGTATTTCAAGGACGTAAACGTCGAGACCGCCCCGGTGGCCGAAAGCCCGGACCAGGTGGACGTGAACTTTACGGTGGAGGAAAAGCCGACCGGCGCCATGCTGCTGGGTGCGGGATTTTCTTCGGTAGACAAGCTCGTGCTGTCCGGCTCGGTGTCGCAGGCCAATGTGTTCGGCAGCGGCAAATTCATCTCGGCGCAGGTCAACAGCGGCAAGGTCAACAGGACGTACGCGCTGTCCTACCTCAATCCGTATTTCACGATTGACGGAGTGAGCCAGGGCTTCGATGTCTATTCGCGCAGGGTGGATGCCTCCAGCCTCTCGGTCGGGCCCTACAGGACGGACACGCTGGGCGGAGGGGTGAAATTCGGCTATCCGCTGAGCGAAACGACGGGCATCAACTTCGGGCTGATCGCCGAGAGCGTGAAGCTCGGCGTGTTCGACAACAGCCCTGTCGCATACTCGACGTTCGCGGCCCAGTTCGGCACCAAGTACACCTACGGTTCGGGTTCGCTCGGCTGGGGCCGGGACAGCCGCGACAGCGCGACCCTGACGACGCGCGGCCACGTGTCGCGCGTCAATGGCGAGCTTGCCGGCGGAGACCTGCAGTACTTCCGCTTCAATGCCGGCGAGCAGTGGTATTACCCGTTGAGCCGCAACACGACCCTCTCGCTGACCGGCGACTTCGGCTACGTGCGCGGATTGGGCGGCAAACCGGTGCCGTTCTTCAAGAATTACTATGCCGGCGGCCCGGGCTCGGTACGCGGCTATCGCGCGTTTTCCCTCGGCCCTCAGGATGCGGCCGGCAATTCGCTCGGCGGCACGCGCAAGATCACGGGCAGCGCCGAGATTCTTTTCCCCCTGCCGGGCGCGCAGATGGAGAAGTCGCTGCGCCTCGCGGCGTTCATCGACGGTGGCCAGGTCTTTGGCGCGACGGAGAAAGTCGCGTTCGGCGACATGCGCTACTCGGCCGGCATCGGTCTCGCGTGGAGTTCGCCTTTCGGCCCGCTGCGCCTTTCCTTCGGCCAGCCCCTGAATGAGAAGAAGGGTATAGACCGCCGGGAGAGGATACAATTTACGTTTGGCACCGCTTTCTAGCGCCCTATCGGAATCCGACGCGCCTTATGCACAAATCGATACTCCTCCCAGCCGTTGCCCTGTTTCTCGCCGTTCCGGCCGGCGCCGTCCTGGCGCAAGGCAAGATCGGCGTCGTGCAGATCGAGCGCATCGTGCGCGACTCCCAGCCCGCGCTGCGCGCGCAGAAGAAACTGGAGGTGGAGTTCGCGAAGCGGGAAGCCGAACTCACCAAGGTCGCCGACCAGCTCAAGCGCGTCCAGGACGAGCTGGAAAAGGATTCGGTCACCATGCCGGAAGCGACGCGCCGCAACAAGGAGCGCGATTTCAACAGCCTCAATGTCGAGTTCCAGCGCAAGCAGCGCGAATACCGCGAGGACGTGAACCAGCGCCGCAACGAGGAGCTCGGCCAGGTGATCGAGCTGGCGAACCGCATCATCCGCCAGATCGCCGAGTCGGAGAAGTACGACATCATTTTCCAGGAAGCCGCCTACGCGAACCCGCGCATCGACATCACCGACAAGGTGATCAAGGCGATGGAAGGCAAGCCGCCCGCCGCCGCAAAATGACATGCCCGGGCCGTTCACGCTCGCGCAGATCGCGAACCGGCTGGGCGGCCGGGTCGCCGGCCCTCAGGAAGTACTGATCCACCAGGTCGGTTCGCTGGAGCGGGCGGGCCCCGGCCAGATCGCCTTTCTCTCGAACTCCAGATTCCGCGCGCAGCTGGCCGGCACCGGCGCGTCCGCCGTGGTGCTCGCCGCCGACGCGGAGAACCTGACCGCGCTGCCGAGGATCGTCTGCGGCGACCCGTACAGCTACATTGCGCGGGTATCGCAGCTTTTCAATCCGAGGATCACGCAGGCCGTGGGCGTCCACCCGTCCGCGAGCGTCGCGCCGTCGGCCAGGCTGGGCGAGCGTGTGTCAATCGGTCCGGGATGCGCGGTCGGCGAAGGCGTAACGCTTGGCGACGACAGCTGCCTCTATCCGAACGTGGTGGTGTACCCCGGATGCCGCATCGGGGCGCGCGCCATCATCCATTCCGGCGCGGTGATCGGCGCCGACGGCTTCGGCATCGCCCACGACGAGGGCCGCTGGGAGAAGATTCCCCAGATCGGCGCCGTGCGCATCGGCGATGACGTCGAGATCGGCGCCAACACCACCATTGACCGCGGCGCGATGGACGACACCGTGATCGGCGACGGGGTCAAGCTCGACAACCAGATCCAGATCGGCCACAACTGCCGCGTGGGCGCGCATACCGCGATGGCCGGCTGCGTCGCGGTCGCGGGCAGCGCCGATATCGGCAGCCACTGCACGATCGGCGCGGGCGCGCTGATCCTCGGCCATCTTTCGATCTGTGATCACGCGCACGTGTCTGCCGATACGGTGATTTCGCGCTCGATCCGCAAGCCTGGCACCTACACCGGGATGTTCCCGGCGGATGACCACGAATCCTGGGCACGCAATACCGCTGTGGTGCGGCAACTCGCGGACCTGGTGGACCGCGTCCGGTCCCTCGAGAAACGGATCCCGAAGAAGGAGCAGGACGATGGTTGACATGGATATCCACCAGGTGCTGGCGCACCTGCCGCAGCGCTTTCCGATCCTGATGATCGACCGGGTCCTGGAGTGCGAGCCGGGCAAGCGCATCCTCGCCCTGAAAAACGTGTCGGCCAACGAGCCCTATTTCCCGGGCCACTTCCCGCACCGGCCGGTGATGCCCGGCGTGCTGATCCTGGAGGCGATGGCGCAGGCGGCCGGCATCCTGGTGTTCCGCACGCTCGGCAGCAAGCCCGACGACAAGTCGGTCTACTACTACGCGGGCATCGACAATGCGCGCTTCAAGCGGCCGGTGGAGCCGGGCGACCAGCTCATGATCGAGGTGACGATCCTCGGCTCGAAGCGCGGCATCTGGAAATTCGGCTGCGCGGCGCGCGTCGGCGAAACGCTCGTCGCCGAAGCCGACATCCTGTGCACGGTTCGCCCGGCCGGCACAGCGGCGCAATGATCCACCGTACCGCGATCGTCGAGCCTGGCGCGCGGCTCGCGGCGGATGTCGCAGTCGGCGCCTACAGCCTGATCGGCGCGCAGGTCGAGGTGGGCGAAGGGACGGTCATCGGGCCCCATGTCGTGATCGAAGGCCGCACGAAGATCGGACGCAACAACCGCATCCTGCAGTTCGCCTCGCTTGGCGGCGCGCCCCAGGACAAGAAATACGCCGGCGAGGACACGTCGGTGGAAATCGGCGACGGCAACACGATCCGCGAATACGTGACCATCAACCGCGGCACGATCGGCGACGCGCGCGTCACCCGCGTCGGCGACGACAACTGGATCATGGCTTACGTCCATTTCGCGCATGATTGCCAGATCGGCAGCCATACGATCTTCGCCAACGCCTGCGAGCTGGCCGGCCATGTCCAGGTCGGCGACTGGGCGATCCTCGGCGCGACGACGCTGGTGCACCAGTTCGTGCGCATCGGCGCGCACAGCTTCACCGGGATGGGCACCTACCTCGACCGCGACCTTCCGCCCTTCGTGCGCGCCGCGGGCAACATGGCGCAACCCTACGGCATCAACAGCGTGGGGCTGCGCCGGCGCGGCCTGTCCTCGAGCACCATCGATGCGCTGAAGCGCGCCTACAAGACCATCTATCGCAGCGGGATGGCGCAGGAGGAAGTCTGGCGCGAACTGGAAGCGCAGGCGCGCGAGTGCGCCGAAGTAAGGATGGTGCTTGAGTTCCTGACGGCTTCAAAGCGCGGCTACATTCGCTAGTGGCAGCAAACTCCAGCGCCCACGTTGGCATGGTGGCCGCGGAGGCTTCGGGAGACCTCCTGGGCGCGCACCTGATCGCCGCGCTGAAAGCGCGCCGGCCGGAGCTGCGTTTTTCAGGCATCGGCGGCCCGAAGATGATCGCGCAGGGCTTCGAGTCCCACCTGCCGATGGACAAGCTCGGGGTGCGCGGCTATGCGGAGGTCCTGCGGCACTACCGGGAGATCATGGGGATGCGCAAGCAGATCGCCGAGCGCATGCTGCTGGAACGGCCGGCGGTGTTCATCGGCGTCGATTCCTCGGACTTCAATCTCGACCTCGAGCGCAAGCTGAAGGATGCGGGCATCCCCGCGATCCAGTACGTCAGCCCGTCGATCTGGGCGTGGCGCGGCTGGCGCACGCGCCGCATCGTGCGCTCGGTGAACCACCTGCTGGCAATTTTTCCCTTCGAGCCCGCGCTTTATGCAAAGGAAGGGCTGCCCGTCACGTACGTGGGGCACCCGCTCGCCGACGTGATACCGATGGAGCCGGACAAGGCCAAGGCGCGGACCGACCTGCGGGTGCCCGCCGGCAGCCGCGTGATCGCGCTGCTCCCCGGCAGCCGGCGCTCCGAGCTGCATTACATGGCGGACCTCTTCGTGCTCACCGCGCGCCGCCTGCTGCAGGACCTGCCCGACGCGTATTTCGTCTGCCCCACCGCCTCGCGCGCGACGCGCGAAATGTTCGAGGCGGCGTTGCGGCGCCACGACGCGAGGAACCTGCCGCTGACATTGCTGTTCGGGCACTCCCATGAAGCACTCGCCGCGGCCGACATCGCCCTGGTGGCGAGCGGCACCGCGACGCTGGAAACGGCGCTGTTCAAGACGCCCATGGTCATCGCCTACAAACAGTCGCCGTTTACCTGGGCACTGATGCGCAGGATGCTCTACCTGCCGCACATCGGCCTGCCGAACATCCTCGCGGGCACATACCTGGTGCCCGAGTTCGTCCAGGAGAAGGCAACCCCGGGAAACCTGGCCGGTGCGCTGCTCGAATTGCTGCACGATGGCGGCGCGCAGCGCCGCCAGATCGAGAAGTTTCACGAGATCCACGCCACCTTGCGCCAGAACACCGCGCAAAAGGCGGCCGACGCCGTGCTGGCGGTGATGGATGGCGGCCGCGGTTAGCATCTGCGGCATTGACGAGGCCGGGCGGGGTCCCCTCGCGGGGCCGGTCTATGCCGCGGCGGTAATACTTGTCCCCGCGCGGGCAATCAAAGGACTGAAAGACTCGAAGCTGCTAAGCGCGGAACAGCGGGAAGCCCTTGCCAGGACCGTGATCGAACAGGCGCTGGCCTACGCCATCGCGCAGGCCAGCGTCGAGGAAATCGACCGGTTGAACATCCTGCAGGCATCCTTGCTCGCGATGCGGCGCGCGGTGGACGCGCTGCGCATGCGGCCGGACGAGGCATGGATCGACGGCAACCAGTGTCCGGGACTTGCCTGTCCGGAGCGGGCCATCGTCAGCGGCGACCGCCTGCATGCCGTGATATCGGCCGCATCGGTCCTCGCCAAGACCGCGCGTGACGCCGAGATGCGCCGCATGCACGAACGCTTTCCCCAGTATGGATTCGACCAGCACAAGGGTTACGGCACCGCAGAGCACCTGCAGTGCCTGGAGAAGCACGGGCCCTGCGAAATCCACCGCCACAGCTTCGAGCCGGTGCGGCGCCTCCTGAAGCTGCTGTGAACGTCATCGCCTCCCGCGACAACCCTCGCGTGCGCCGCTGGCGCGAATTGATGCGGGATGCGCGCGAACGGCGCAAGGCGCGGCGCGCGATCATCGAAGGCGAGAACCTGGTGCGGGCCTTCATCGCGTCCGGACGATCCGTCGAATGCCTGCTGATCGGGAAATCGGCATCGGCCAGAGGTGATTTCGCGGAACTGGAAAAGCAGGCCGGAAAATCCGCCACGGTGCTCGCCGATCCGGTTTTCCGTTCGATCGTCGATGTCGAGACGCCGGCGGGCATCGCCGCTGAGATTGCCATCCCGTCCGCTGAGCGGGACTTGAAATCCGCCGCGAGCTGCGTGTTCTTCGATGCCGTCCAGGATGCAGGGAACGTGGGCGCGATTCTCCGCAGCGCCGCTGCATTCGGCATTGGCCACGCAGTCCTCGGCAGGGGATGCGCGGATGCCTGGTCGCCCAAGGTGTTGCGCGCGGCTGCGGGGGCGCATTTCTCCCTTGAGGTTCTGGAAATTTCGGACCTGGGAAAGGCGATGGCGGATTTTGACGGGAAAATAGCCTGCACCGTGCCGCGCGGCGGTGTGCCTGTGGCCGGCGCCGATCTGGCAGGACGCGTCGGCTGGCTGTTCGGGGCAGAGGGGCAGGGCGTGAGCGACGCACTGATGGCGCGTGCCGCGCTGAAAGTCACGATCCCCATGCCGGGCAGTGCCGAATCACTGAACGTCG
>Ga0105245_10006357_pt1 | contig 10396 bp, 12 predicted proteins | sample KBSM54metaG_FD_81523 | JGI IMG/M metagenome (GOLD analysis project Ga0105245, IMG submission 81523) | Miscanthus rhizosphere microbial communities from Kellogg Biological Station, Michigan, USA - KBS M5-4 metaG | ecosystem: Host-associated > Plants > Roots > Rhizosphere > Soil | place...
AGCGCCCCTGGCGAGGTAGCTCAGTTGGTAGAGCACACGACTGAAAATCGTGGTGTCGGCAGTTTGATTCTGCCCCTCGCCATCCAGGCTCGGGTCAGAGCGACTGCCTCCTACGGCTCACCCTCCGGGCTCGCCTCGCAGTTCGATTCTGCCCCTCGCCATCCACTAGCCCGCTGCGCGCTTCAGGCGTGACGCCAGCGACCGCAGCTCGTCGATCAGCTCCGGCGGCCCGAGCACCTCGAAGTCCCCGGGGAGCATCGAGATCCGCATCGCCAGCCACCTCAGGTCGTCGTCCCCGGTCCTGAACTCGCACGTCCCGTCGTCCACGGGCTTGAGCGTGCCCCAGTACTCCGGCACGGTCCTGGAGACCTCCTCGGCCGGTGCGCGGAGCAGGATGCGAGCCTCGTAGCGGGTCGGCGCTGCGCTGATGCTTCGCTCGACGTACGCGCTCGCGTTCTTGGCCGGGAGGCGGCGGCCTTCGAATCGCACCCCGGTCGAGGCGGGCCGCGTGAGGCGGTCGATGCGGAAGGTGCGCCAATCCTCACGCCGCCGATCCCAGGCGACGAGGTACCAGCGACGGCCGCGGTTGACGACCGAATGCGGCTCGACCTCCCGCCTACTGTCCGTGCCGTCGCGTCGCCGGTAGGCGAAGCGCAGGCATTCCGAGTCGCGGCAGGCGGTGGCGATCACCGTCAGGTGCTGTGGGTCCACCGTCGGCCCGCCCTCGGGAAGGGTGAAGGTCGCCGATCCAAGTGCGCCGACTCGCCGCCGCAGGTGGGCGGGGAGCACCTGCTCGAGCTTGACCAGGGCCCGCACGGCGGTCTCCTCGATCCCGGCCACCGAGGCACGCGCGGCGGTGCGAAGGCCCACGGCGATGGCGATCGCCTCGTCGTCGTCGAGCAGCAACGGCGGCATCGCGCTGCCGGCGCGAAGGCGGTAGCCGCCAGCCGGGCCCGTCAGGGACTCCACCGGGTAGCCCAGCCGGCGCAGCCGCTCGACGTCGCGCCGGATGGTGCGGCCGGACACCTCGAGCCGATCGGCCAGCTCGCTCCCGGGCCAGTCCCGGCGCCCCTGGAGCAGGGAGAGCATCTCCAGGAGGCGGCTCGAGGTCTCGGTCATGGCAATTTCATGGTCCCGCGAATTGAGGACACATCCTGGCCTAAATCATTCATAGGGTGCCTCGCGAAAACCAACCGATCGGAGAGGAGCAGCAGATGCCCGAGCGAGACGGATACATCCCAGGCGTCCCGTGTTGGATCGACACGAGCCAGCCGGATCCCGAGGCCGCGGTCGACTTCTACCGAGGGCTCTTCGGGTGGGAGTTCGAGGACGTGATGCCGCCGGACTCACCAGGCAAGTACTTCATCGCGCGCATCCGGGGCGGTGACGTGGCCGCCGTCGGCTCGATCCCCGAAGCAGCGCCGCCGCTCGCGATGTGGAACACGTACGTGTGGGTCGAGAGCGCGGACGATGCCGCCGCCAAGGCTAAGGAGGCCGGGGGATCCGCCGTGATGGAGCCCTTCGACGTGATGGACGCCGGTCGCATGGCCGTGCTCATGGACCCTGAGGGCGCGGTGTTCTGCGCCTGGCAGGCGAAGGAGCACAAGGGCGCAAGGATCGTCAACGAGCACGGCTCACTCAACTTCAACGGACTGAACACACGCGATCCCGAGAGCGCCAAGTCGTTCTACGGCTCGGTGTTCGGGTGGAGGACCCTGGACCTCGGGGGCGGCGCCGAGATGTGGACGATGCCCGGTTACGGCGACCACCTCGAGCAGAGCAACCCGGGGCTTCGCAAGCAGGTCGCCGAGGTCGGCGGCCCGCCCGGCTTCGAGGACGTGGTCGCATCGATCAACCCAATCCCGGAGGACCAGCCCGACACGCCGGCGCACTGGAGCGTGACCTTCGGCGTCGACGACGCGGACGCGATCGCAGCGAAGGCCCCTGAGTTGGGCGCCAAGGTGCTGGTTCCGCCCATGGACGCTCCGTGGGTGAGGATGACCGTCATCGAGGACCCGCAGGGCGCGACGTTCATCGCCAGCCAGTTCGTCGCCGAGAACAAGGACCTCGGCGCGCCGGCCGACACGGCGGCGGCGAGCTAGCCGACCGCTGTCGGCCTACGGGCCGGCGAGCTCGACAGTCTCACCGGGGTTCAGCACGCGGGCCGCATAGGAGCGGCCCGCTGCTGCTGCCCGGAACCTGCCCGCCGCGTCGTCGATCGGGCGGTACCACGGGTCGATCCCGTAGCCGTCGTAGTGCATCGGCACGACGGTCCGCGCCCCCAAGAGGTCGCCGGCAAGAGCGGCCTCTTCGGGCTCCATGGCTGCGGCAAGGACGCTGGGCGGCTGGAGGTGCGGGAAGTCGATCACGGCGCCGTTGATCGGAACGAAGACCAGGTCGAAGGGGCCGTGGCGGCGAGCCATTCGCCACCAGTACCCGTGGAAGATGGTGTCGCCGAGGTGCAGCACGCGGCGTCCGCCCGCCTCCACGAGCCACGAGACCTGCGGGTCGCCGAGGCCGTCGACCGCGGGCAGAGGCGTGATCGCGAACGGCCCAGCGTCAGCCGTTTCCCATCGCTCGACCTGCCGCCGGGCGAGGCCGGAGCGTTCGAGCTCCGCGTTCGCCTGCGCCAGAGCGAGGTTCTCCGCCTCGTCACCACCGGGCCAGGCGGGCTCGTGGACGGTCGCTCCGGGTGCCATGGCGGCGGCAAGCGCTCCCGAGTCGGCGTGGTCGCGGTGCAGGTGGCTGACCATTCCGCCCACCGCCGTCCGCCGAGCCTCGGCGGCGACGACCGGCGGCAGCTGGACGTCTCGGGCGCCGTCGCCGAGGGCGGCGAACGTGGCGCCGGGATCCTCGAGCGGATCGATGACGACAGATGCCCCGTCCGCCTCGATCTCTACGCCCGCCCAACCCAGCCATCGCACCTTCATCCGTTCCTCCTTTTATCGGACGATCGTACGGTATCATGCCCGGAATGCCCCGCCGCTCAGCAGCAGCAGTGGCCGAGACCCGCTCCGAGGTCACGCAAGCCGCCGTGGAGCGCGCCTCTGTCGAGGGCCTCGAGGGCCTGACGATCGGCCGCCTGGCCGACGAGGCCCGGATGCGCAAGAGCAGCGTCTTCAGCCTCTTCGGCAGCAAACAGGAGCTACAGCTCGCGGCGCTTGAGGGCGCGGTCGAGCAGTTCACCGACGAGGTGTGGGGCCCGGTCGCCGGCGAGCGCCCCGGCCTGCCCCGCCTGCTCGCACTCTGCGACCGCTGGCTCGCCTATCACGAGCGCGGCGCGATGCCGGGCGGCTGCTTCCTGACCACCGCCACGGTCGAGTACGACGCTCGCCCGGGCCCCCTGCGCGACGCCGTCGCGCGGACGATGCAGCGCTGGTTCGGCGTGCTCGAGCGGGAGGTCGCCACGGCGATCGAGGCCGGCGATCTTCCCGCCGACACGAACGAGCGCGACGTCGCATTCCAGCTCAACGCATTGGCGGCGGCGGCGAGCTACGGCTTCCAGCTCTCGCGCGACCCCGAGGTGTTCGCCGTGGCCCGGCGATCCATGCGCACCGCGCTCGCCCCGGGCTGAGGCGCGCTTACTCTGCCTGCCGAACGTCGGCCGGCACCCGCTCGCCGTATCGCGGCAGTCCGTCGTCGGGCAGCACGTCCCACGCCGCCGCGTAGTCGACGAACTGGTGGAAGCTCGGCCGGGTGCCCGGGTCCTCGTCGAGCGCCCCCATGCGGACGGCGACGAGCTCCGGGTCATCGAGGCTGGTGCTGAAGAGATGGCTTCCGCACTCCCCGCAGAAGGCCTTTCCCCAGCCGCCGGGTGGCTGCCATGAGCGGACCAATTCCTCCCCGCGCGTGATCCTGAACGAGCCGGGAACGGTGAGCGCGCTGACCGAGAACGCCGTCCCGGTGCGGCGCTGGCAGCGCGTGCAGTGGCAGTAGAGCGCCCCGTGGAGCCGCTCGGAGACCTCGAAGCGGACTCCTTCACAGTTGCAGCCTCCCTTCAGCGGCATGATGGCCATCGGCCGCACCCCCTTCGTCGTCAGCTCAGTCCTTCACTACCCCGTAGCTGATGTGCGTGACGCCAACGCCCCCGACGACGCCGGCTTGCTCCAGTCCGATCTCGGCATCGCCGAGGTTGTCGAGGAGTCGCTCCCCGCCACCGAGGAGAAGTGGAGAGATCGAGATCTCCAGCTCGTCGATCAGGCCGGCGGCCAGGTACTGCTGGATGGCCTGTGCGCCGCCGGCGATGGAGATGTCCCTGTCGCCCGCCGCCTCCCGGGCCTGCCCGAGCGCCGACTCGATGCCGTCGGTAACGAAGTAGAAGGTCGTCCCGCCCTCCATCTCCAGGGGCTCGCGCTCGTGGTGCGTGAGGACGAAGACGGGGTTGTGGTACGGGGGGTCGTCTCCCCACCAGCCGGTCCAGGGGTCGTCTCCCCAGGGTCCGGGTCCGCCGCCGAACATGTTGCGACCCATGATCTCCGCGCCCACGTTCTCGAACCACGCTTCCACGACAGGTGAGCTCGCGGTCACCTCGCCGCCCTCCCGGCCGTGCGCCTCGTTGAAGGCCTTCAGCGGAATGAGCCAGTCGTGCAGATGCTCCCCGCCGACGCCCAGCGGGTTCTCCTCGCTCTGGTCGGGTCCAGCGACGAAGCCGTCGATGGACATCGTGATGAACGCCTTGAGCTTCCCCACGTCGTTCTCCTCCTCTTCGTTTGTACTGAGCTATAGACCGCCGGGAACTGGCGGATTCATCGCCGTCAAGCGAGCAGCCCGTTCTTGGGCCGCTCCTGGTCTAGCAGCGCCTCGGCCTGCTCAGACCCGGTGACCGGAACCGCGGCCGGATCGAGTAATCCGGCCTGAACCAGCACGCTCGCCTGGTCCCAGTAGATGTGCTCGTGGTGGACCTTGCCGTCCTCGAAGCCCACCACGACTACGACCGGGATCTCGATGCGCCGGCCCGTGGGCGGAATGCCGGGGAGCATGATGTCCAGCTCGCGGTCGTGCGTGAAGGTCATCAGCAGCTCGTCGACGACCTGGTTGTCGCCGATCGTTCGTGAGATCTGCCGCGTCTCGGTGTCGTCGGGCCACTGGCCGATGAAGTGGTGGCCGTAGAAGTCCCGCACGCCATCGGTCCCGTTGCCGCCGGTGATCGTGGGCACGTGGTGGACGTACGGGTCGGCTGACATCGTGGCCATTGTGGCCCCGAGGTCGAGGTCCTGGAACTCGGCCTGGACATGCGCGTCGAACGTCGCGGCGAGGTCGCTCATGGTCCTGCCCTCCTCGTACGGTCAGCTCTTGGTGGTGTGACCGTGGCTCAGCGCGGCGACGGCACCGAGCCCCAGGTAGATAACGCCGCTGGTCTGCGCAAGCCGGCGGCTGTGAACCACACCTCGCGTGACGATGAAGATGAGCGCCGGGCCCGGCAGCAGGACCAGTCCCGCGCAGGCGAGCGCGAACAGGTAGATGGTCTCCGGCCTCGGCACGTTTTGACCTTACCGATGCCCGCTCCCCATCGGCGAGCCCCGGTCCCGCTGCTACGCTGCCCGCCTTCTCGCCCACCAGATGAAGGAGCATCTGTGCGCACAAGCATCGTCAATCGGATCGCTCTTGCCGCGGTCGTCGGTTGTGTCGCGGCGGCATCGCTCGCCGTCGCGGGTTGCGGCGGTGGGAGCAGCAGCACCACGACGGGCGCGAGCGGGGCGAGCGGGGCCTCGGGATCAGCTCCGTTGAGCCAGAGCGAGTTCGTCTCGCAGGCAAATGCCATCTGCAAGGAGGCAAACACCAAGCAGGAGGCCCTCAAGCCTCCACCGACCGGCGGCCCGGCGAGCGGCTTCGAGCCGTTCATCACACAGTCGCTCGCGATCACCCAGCCCCTCCTGACCCAACTCGAGGCTCTGACTCCGCCGAGCAACCTCCAGAGCGACTGGGACAAGCTGCTCGCAGATGCGAAGGCCAAGGAGGCCTTGGTGCAGAAGGCACTTGCGGCGGCGAAGGCCAATGGCACCAGCCAGTTCAGTGCCGCGATCAAGCAGGTTCAGGCCACGGCGGGCCAGGGCGATGCGCTAGCCCAATCGATTGGGCTCACCGAATGCGCCAAGAACCCGCAGCCGCAGGGCTGATCCAGGGCTGAGCAGGCGCGGTTTGACCTCCACCCCCAGCGGGAATCCGCCTGCTGGGGTGGAAGGTCCGCAGCATCCAGCTCAGCTGAGGAGGCGCGCCTGGTGGGGCGTGCTCAAGCGGACCGTGTCCGAGTTCCGCGAGGACAACCTCACGGACTGGGCCGCCGCGCTCACCTACTATGCGATCCTCTCGATCTTCCCGGCGCTGATCGTCCTCGTGTCGATCCTCGGCCTCGCAGGGGACTCGGCGACGAACGCGGTCCTCGACAACATCAACGAGCTCGGGCCCGGTCCCGCGCAGGACATCATCAGCGGCGCGATCAGGGAGATTGCTTCGAGCCAGGGGACCGCGGGCCTGGCCTTCGTGATCGGCCTCGTCGCCGCGCTCTGGTCGGCGTCCGGGTACGTCGGGGCGTTCTCGCGCGCTTCGAACGTGATCTATGAGACGGAGGAGGGGCGCCCGTTCTGGAAGCTCCGCCCGCTGCAGGTGGGGATGACGCTGGTCCTCCTCCTGCTGGTGGCCGTGAGCGCCATCGCCATCGTCGTCAGCGGCCCGCTGGCCTCCGACGTCGGCAAGATCTTCGGCGTGGAGGGCACTGCCGTCACCATCTTCAACATCGTGAAGTGGCCGGTGATCGTGCTCATCGTGATGACGATGCTCGCGATCCTCTACTACGGCGCGCCGAACGTCCGCCATCCGGGCTTCCGCTGGATCACGCCCGGAGGCATCCTCGCCGTCCTGCTGTGGATCCTGGCCTCCGCCGGCTTCGCGGCCTACGTGGCCAACTTCGGCTCCTACAACGCGACCTATGGCAGCCTGGCCGGGGTTATCGTCTTTCTCATCTGGCTGTGGATTTCGAACGTGGCCGTGCTCCTCGGCGCGGAGATGAACGCGGAGATCGAGCGCGGCCGCGAGCTCGAGAGCGGCGTGCCCGAGGAAGAGACGATCGCGATGGAGCCGCGGACGCCCGCCAAGTGCCAGGCAAAGCAGGCATGATGAGAAAGCTCCTGTTCATTCCCTTCAGCGTCGTGGGAGGGCTCATCGCCGGCCTCCTCTCGAAGAAGTTCGTCGACATGACATGGGGCCTCGTCGACGACGAGGAGCCGCCGGAACCGGGGGATCGCGAGGTGAGTTTGGGGAAGCTCGCGCTCGCCCTCACGATCCAGGGCGCGATCTTCGCGCTGGTCCGCGGGCTGGTTGAGCGGGGGTCGCGTCACGCATATCACCGGTTCACCGGCACCTGGCCGGAAGACGAGGAGCCCGAGCAGACCAGGTAGCTCGCGTCGCCGCAGCGGGGGAGATTTGGCACGTCCGCCCCCCTCTCTACTGTGAGCGGACGATGAGCGAGCAGGTTTCACTCACTGAGCAGCCGGCGATCGCCAGCGCGGCGGAGAGCGTCGCGAGCAGGGAAAACGGCGATGGGCCGGAGCGCGCCTGGGTTCGCGACCTCGCCGACGGCCAGACGATCGCCGGCGTCTTCGGGGTTCGGCAGCGCGAGCTGCGCCAGCGCCGCAACGGCGGCGAGTGGCTGCGGCTGATCGTCTGCGACAGCACCGGCGCCGTCGAGGCCGTGGCATGGGACGAGGTCGCCGAGTGCTTCGAGATCGCGGAGCCCGGCTCCGCGGTGCACATCACCGGCCGCTTCGCGGTCCACGCCCAGTACGGGCCCAAGATCACTGTCGAGACGATCCGCTCCGCCCGCGACGGCGAGTACGAGCCGTCCGACCTCGCCGAGGGGCCGAGCGTCCCGGTCGAGCGGCTCGAGGCGCAGCTTCGCGAGCTCCTGGGGACGATCCAGAACCCCCAGCTCGCCGCCCTCCTGGACCGCTTCTTCGGGCAGGACTCCCCGATCTGGCTTCGCTTCCGCGAGGCGCCGGCCGCCAAGTACTACCACCAGGCTTATCGCCACGGACTGCTGGACCACACCGTCTCGGTCGCGCAGGCCGTGAGTGCCTCGGCGGCGGCCTTCCCGGGCATCGACCGCGACATCGCGATCGCCGGAGCGCTCCTTCACGACATCGGCAAGACGATGGCCTACAACGACGATCCGCTCGCGATCGACCTGACCGATGCCGGGCGCCTCCAGGGCGAGATCCCCCTCGGCTATTACCTGGTCCGCCGCGAGGTGGAGCGGATGGACGGGTTCGACCCGGACCTGGCGCAGGCCCTCTTCCACATCGTCCTCTCGCATCACGGTTCGCTGGAGAACGGATCGCCCGTTCTCCCCGCAACCCGCGAGGCCACCCTGGTCCACATGATCGACAACCTGGGCGGCAAGCTCGGGAGCTTCGACCGGATCGAGCGCGGCCTGGCTGACGGCGAGGCGTGGTCACGCTTCGACCGCGGACTGGACTCGGCCGCGTACTTCCGCTCGCGCGCCGCTTAGCCGCGGGTCCGCCGATCTCGGCGCCGCAATTTGCGGCGGCGTTGCGCCCGACCCCATAACGGCTGGCAACTAGCCCCTATATTCAGCCACGTGAACGGCACCTGCCAGTTTCGGGGCTAAAGCCCCTCACCACCAGAATGACCAACGACACCTGCCAGTTTCGGGGCTAAAGCCCCTCACCACCAGAAATGGCCAAGGACACCGAGAAGCTGATTCGCCAGCTCTCCCTGATCTCGTTCCTGATGGCCACGGGGAGGCCCGTGTCGGCTCTCGAGATCAAGCGGGAGGTGGAGGGCTACAGCTCGATGAACGACGACGCGTTCGCGCGGCGCTTCTACGCCGACCGCGCCGAGCTCGAGAGCCTGGGGATCTCGCTGCAGGTCGACAAGCCGGCCGAGGGCTTCTTCGAAGCCGAGCTCTATGCGCTGCCGCCTGAGAACTACTACCTCCCGGCGATCGAGTTCACCGACGGGGAGCTGGCGGCCCTGCGCACCGCGCTGGTCCTGCTCGACGGTGAGTTCGCCTACGCCGAGCCCCTTCGGCTCGCGCTGCAGCAGGTGTCGTGGGGGCGCCCCAGCCCGCTGGTCGAGCCCGACACGGCGCCGATCGATGTCAAGCTCGCGCCCTCCGGAGGCGGACGCGAGATGTCCCAGCGCCTGGCGAAGATCGAGACGGCGATCTCCCGGCGCAAGACGATCGAGTTCAGCTACTACTCGCTGCAGCGGGACGAGCTTTCCGACCGCAAGGTCGATCCGTACCACCTCGTCTTCCGCAACGGCCAGTTCTATTTGATCGGCCATTCGCACGAGCGCGACGACATCCGCGTGTTCAGGCTCTCCCGGATCCGCGGCAAGGTCTCCTACGCCACGAAGGCCGAGCACGACTTCGCCCCCCGGGAGGATTTCGACCGCCGCGACTACGCCTCCCGGGCCGACTGGCAGATGGGCGAGATCGAGGGGACGGCGAAGGTGTTCCTGCGCGAGCGCATCTCCTGGCTGGTCGACCGGGACTTCGGCACCTACGGGAAGGTGCGCAAGGCCGCGAAGGGAGACGGGGCGCCCGGCCGTGGCTTCATCTACGAGACGGAGTACGCCTCGGGCCGGATGCTGACATCGTGGGTCCTCGGGTGGCGTGAGAACGCCGAGCTGCTGGAGCCCGCCGACCTCGCAAAGGACGCCGCCGAGCGACTGGACCTGCTGCGTAAGCGCCATCGCACCGACTTCGACGTCGCGAACACAGTCAAGCGGCCGATCGCCGAGGGCAACGGCAGGCCGCGCTCGTCGAACGGCCGCTCGGAGGCGGTGATCCGGCCCGAGCGCTTCGCGCGCCTCGTCACCCTGGCCGGCCTGCTGATCGGCGCCGCCCGCGAGGAGACCCAGCTCCCTGTCGGCCGAGTGCTCGAGGAGCTGAACGTCAGCCGCGAGGAGCTCCACGAGGATCTGGACGTGCTGAACGTAGTCAACTTCGGCGGCGGGACGTATGTGCTCTATGCGGAGATCGACGGCGACTCGATCCAAGTCGATCCGGACACCTACGGCGACAACTTCGCGCGGCCGGCGCGCCTGCTGCCGCTGGAGGCGAAGGCGCTGGTCGCCGCGATCGACCTGTTCGGCGACCACCTGCCGCAGGCCGGCCTGTCGACCGCCCGGGAGAAGATCGTCGCCGCGCTGGGGCACGACCCCTCGCACGAGGGCCTCGAGATCGCGCCCGGCCGCGATGACTCCGAGGTGATTCGGGCAGTGAACGATGCAATCGAGAAGCGCCGGGTCCTCGAGCTTCACTACTACAAGGAGAACGAGGACGAGTTCATCAAGCGCGAGGTCGAGCCCTACCAGCTGGTGAGCGGCCCGGAGGGCTGGTACCTGGGCTGCTACGACCTGGGCCGCGATGACA
>Ga0105245_10006359_pt1 | contig 10393 bp, 9 predicted proteins | sample KBSM54metaG_FD_81523 | JGI IMG/M metagenome (GOLD analysis project Ga0105245, IMG submission 81523) | Miscanthus rhizosphere microbial communities from Kellogg Biological Station, Michigan, USA - KBS M5-4 metaG | ecosystem: Host-associated > Plants > Roots > Rhizosphere > Soil | place: Michigan...
CGATCAGGAACTGCCTGGCAACATCGGCATTTCCGGCTCCTGGGTGTTTAGCCGGGCGCTGCATCTGCCGGTATTCACGGACGGCAACCTGGGTCCGACGACGGCTACCAAAACCTATACCTATCCAGGCGGCGGAACTTTCACGGTCCCGTTCTACACCTCCGCCAACCGCTTGAACACTACCGGCCCGATTCTGGTTGGCCGCAGCACGGTCAACTCGCTGTACAACAGTTTCGTGCTCAATATCCGCAAGCGCCTGCAGCACGGTGTGCAGTTCGGCATCAACTATACGCTCAGCAAGTCGGAAGACGACGGCCAGGTACCGGGACAATTTGGCACCTTCAACGGAACCGACTCGACCGTCGATCCCTACAACCAAAAAGGGATGTGGGGGCTGTCCGATCTGGATCAACGTCATCGCTTTTCAGCTAACGTAGTGTGGAAGCCTGACTTCGCGAAGAATTGGTCGAGCAAGCCCGGCAAGCTGATTGTGAACGGATGGGTGATCGCGAGCATCTTTTCGGCGAGCACCGGCCAGCCGATCACAGGCTTGATCTCCGGCACCCCGGCGGGGGCCATCGACGGCGGCCTCACCGGCGGCATGGTGAACAATTCGGGCACTCCTCCCTCGACCTACCAGGATCCGAGCGTGCCGCGCAATTTCTATGCGGGACCCGGCTATTGGGGGATCGACGCCCGTGTCAGCCGCGAGTTCACGGTTAAGGAACGCTACAAGCTGTCTTTGGTGGGTGAGGCGTTCAATCTGCTGAACCACACCAATATTCTTGGGGTGAACACTACACAGTACACATTGTCGGGGACTACGCTTTCCCCTGCATTGAGTGGAGGTGTTCCGTCGTTCTTGACTCCGACCACCACGACCAATGGTTTGGTCGGCGCGCGGCAGTTGCAGATTAGCGGACGCTTTACGTTTTAAGCGCACTGGGGACAGTACACTCAATCCCCGGCCACCCTCTGCGGCGCTCTCGGGATGGATGGGCCGGGGATTGAGTGTACTGTCCCCAGTGTCACAATATAAGCAGGTGTTCCGGCGTATTCTCACACTTGCTTTGCTGGCCGCGCCCGCCTTTGCGGCGGACTGGGTGGAATACCGCTCTGGCCCGCTGCACGTTTTCAGCGATGCCGGTGACGGCAAGGCGCGCGAGCGGCTCACGCAGCTGGAGCAAATCCGCTATGTGCTGGGTGCGCTGCTGGGCAAAACTGAGCTGACCACGATCTGGCCGATCGATCTGGTGCTGTTCGCGAACCAGAAGGAATACGGCGCGCACGCGCTGCCGCAGCCACTCACCGATGGCGGGTCGGCTACGCTGGCGGCGTGGACGGCGGATACGGCGCTGCCACGCGACCTGCTGCGCGCGATCACGCAGCGTTTTCTCGAAGATAACGCCGGGCGCATGCCAGAGGACATCGAAAACGGATTATGCGATTTGTTTTCGACCATCGAGGTCAATGCCACGCGGGTGAAGATCGGCGCGCCGCTGGGGGCGGGGGACCTTACCGGCGACCGGCTGCGCGGGTGGGCCAAGCTGCAAATGTTGGCGACGCAGCCGGAATACAGCGGCAAGCTGCGTACCTACATCAACAACATGCAGAACGCGGGGGAAGAGGACCAGGCCGCGCGCAACGCTTTCGACATGAATGCCACGAAGCTTGCGGCGCAGGTAGACGCGTACCTCAAGGCCGGCAAGTTTGAAGCTGCGCCGGTTAATGGCAAGGCGCTCAGCCCCAGTCGCGATTTCATCGAGAAGAATCTGGACCGCGCCACCGTGGACGCGCTGCTGGCGGAATTGACGGCGGGAGGCAAGAACTTTCCTCCCGACAGCCCGCGTGGGTTGCTGGCGAAGAACACGATGCCGGCGCTGGAGCTGGCCATTCGAGCGAACCCCAAGTGGGCGGAGCCGCAGTTCAAGATCGCGGCGCTCGAAACCGATCTCGGGCGCAAGATCGCGCGGCTGAAGTTGGCTGCGTCGCTGGCTCCGCGCAACGCAGTGTACTGGCAGACCCTGGCCACCGCCCAGGCCACCGCTAACTTGTTCGCGGACGCCGAGAAATCGTGGACTGCGGCTGAGCGCGCCGCCGGGACTTTGCAGGAGAAGGAGCAGATCCATCAGGCCAAGCTCAGTCTGCAAGAAAGCCGGTCCGAATTCGAGGCCGCCGAAAAGCGGCGCGAAATGGAAGAACAAGCACGCGATCTGCAGCGCGTGAAGGACAACGCCGCAGCCGAAATCCGCGCGGTGGAGCAGGCCGCGAATCAGCGCATGGCTGCCAATAACGGGAACGTCAAGGGCGCAGTGAAGTGGTATGGCGATCCCACGGGGCAAAAAGTTTCCGGTACGCTCACGCGCGTCGACTGCCTGAACGGCGGGCCGCTGCGTTTGACCATCCAGCAGGCCGGCTTTCCCATCCGTCTGCTGATTCGCAATCCCAAGCAGCTTACCGTGGCCGCCGATTCGGGCGAAGCCGAGTTCGCTTGCGGCCTGCAGAAGCCGGCGCGTAAGATCGAAGTCCAGCACGACGGGAAGGCCGACGCCAGGCTGTCGACCATGGGCGACATTGTAACGGTCAAGTTCCCCTAATGGCGAGCCGGCTGCGGTGGGTGGTCCTCAGCATTTTCGTCATCTCCACTGCGCTGAATTATCTGGACCGGCTGTTGCTGGCCGCGCTCGCACCCACCCTCAAGAGTGAATTTCATCTTTCGAATACGCAATACGGCGGCGTGATTTCGGTGTTCTCGATTGTGTATGCGGTGATGGCTCCGCTGGCGGGCTGGTTTATCGATCGCGTGGGTTTGAACGTGGGAATCACGGTCTCGATGGCAGTCTGGTCGCTGGCGGGGATGGCGACTGGGTTGACGCGATCCTTCGGCGGATTGTTGGCGTCGCGCACAGTTTTGGGCATCGGCGAGGCGGCGGGGATTCCCTGCGCGGGCAAGGCCAACGGAGTGTACTTGCAGCCGCGCGAACTGGCGTTCGGGACGGCGTTGAATCAGGTGGGCATCACGGTGGGCAGCATCGCGGCGCCGCTGATGGTGGCCGTGATCGCTCCGGCTTACGGATGGCGCAGTGTGTTCGTGGTGTGAGGGTCTCTCGGATTCCTGTGGATTCCCGTGTGGTGGGTCACCGTGAAGAAACTACCCGCGCCGAAAATGGAAGTCTCGACAATTCCTAGTGGCATCGCCAAAATCTTGCGCGACAAGCGCATCTGGGGACTCGCCGCGGCGAATGCGCTGGTGATGACGCTGTATACGCTGTGGACGAACTGGACCACCTTGTATTTCGTGGAGCAACATCATCTGACCGAGATTCAGGCGAATGAAAACTTCGCGTGGATTCCGCCGGTGTTCGCCACGCTGGGCGGGTTCGCGGGCGGGTGGATGGCGTTCCGCGCCATTCGGTCTGGCAGCGACGTGCTGCGCGCGCGGCTGCGCATCTGCTGGCTGGCGGCGGCGGTGATATTGCTGACGGCGGCCGTTCCGTTGATGCCTACGCCTGCGCTGGCCGCGGCTTTGATCAGCTTCAGCTTTTTTTGGTGCCTGGCGATTTCGACCAACCTCTACGCCATGCCCATTGATTTTTTCGGCACGCGGCATGCGGCTTTCGGGGTATCCATCCTGACCGCGTCGTATGGGTTGATGCAGACGGTGCTGTCGCCGCTGATTGGCGCGATGGTGGATCACTTCGGATTCCCGGTGGTGTGCGTTTCACTCGCAGTGATGCCGTTGGCGGGCATCGCCATCTTACGAGCGACCACGCGGATAACGACGCGATGAACGTGCGCGCGGCCACTCCCGAAGATCTGGCGGCGATCGCGGAGATCCAGGCGCTCTCGCCTGAGGCGTCGCAATGGGAGCCGGAAAATTATCTCGATTACGATTGCACCGTGGCCTTCGAAACACGCGTGATCGGTTTCCTGGTGACGCGGCAAACGGCGCCGGGCGAACGTGAGATTCTCAATCTTGCGGTAGACCCGTCCCAGCGGCGTCGCGGCGTTGCGCGCGTGTTGCTCGAAGCGGAACTGGGGCGGGAAAGAAATCAATGGTTTCTAGAGGTTCGTGAGTCTAACCAGAACGCGCTAAAGTTGTACCAAAGCGCCGGTTTCCGGGTCACGGGACGGCGCGAATCGTACTATAGCAATCCTCCGGAATCGGGTATTGTCATGCAGTTTGATTCATGATATTGTCATGGTGCGCCAAGGTATTTCAACCCTACTAGGAGGGCGTTCGATGGAGCAAGCACTCACAGAATTGAAAGCGCATTTGATGGCGACCAGCGAGGAATTCCGCCAGTTGGCCGCGCAGCACGCCGAGTACGAACGGCAGCTGGATGCGATTGAAGCGAAACCTCATGTGACGCCGGAAGACGAGGTTGAAGAGCATCGCATCAAGAAGTTGAAACTCCGTGTGAAGGACCAGATGAACCAGATCATGGCCCATAGCAAAGCGGAGAAAGTAGCCTGAGCCATCAGGTGCGCTGATTTGAGCGAGGGCCGGGCCGCAAGGTCCGGCTCTTCGTATTTTAGGGCAGGTTATAATAAGGCCACATGGACGAAAAAGAACGTTCGCGCGCGCTGGGCGCTACGCTCAGCCAGATCGAAAAACAGTTTGGGAAAGGCTCGGTGATCCGCTTGGGAGGGCAGCCGGTGCAGGCTGTGCCTTCGATTTCCACCGGGTCGATTTCGGTCGATTTCGCGCTGGGGATTGGCGGGTTTCCGCGGGGGCGCATTTCGGAAATTTTCGGCCCGGAGTCGTCGGGCAAAACTACTATTGCGCTACAAGTAGTTGCGGAAGCGCAGAAGATTGGCGGCATGGCGGCGTATATCGACGTCGAACACGCACTTGATCCGGCGTATGCGCGCAAGCTGGGCGTGGACGTGGACAATCTGCTGGTTTCGCAACCGGATTACGGGGAGCAGGCGCTTGAGATCACGAACGCGCTGATTACGTCGGGCTCGATTGACGTGCTGGTGGTGGACTCGGTGGCGGCGCTGGTGCCCAAGGCCGAGCTCGACGGCGAGATGGGCGACAGCTTCATGGGCGTGCACGCGCGGCTGATGTCGCAGGCTATGCGCAAGCTCACCGGAATCGTTTCGAAGTCGAACACTTGTTTGATTTTCATCAACCAGATTCGCGAGAAGATTGGCGTGATGTTTGGCAACCCGGAGACTACCACGGGCGGGCGCGCGTTGAAGTTTTATTCGAGTATTCGCGCGGACATTCGGCGCATCGCGGCCATCAAGGACGGCGATGTGGTGACGGGGAACCGCACTAAGGTCAAAATCGTGAAGAACAAGATGGCGCCGCCGTTCCGCGAGGCGGAGTTCGACATCATCTACGGCGAAGGGATTTCGAAAGAGGGGGATCTGATCGATCTGGGTGTCGCGCAGAATCTGGTGGAGAAGAGTGGGGCTTGGTATAGCTATAAGGGCGAGCGCATTGGGCAGGGGCGGGAGAATGCCCGGCAGTTTTTGAAGGATAATCCGGAAACCTTCAAGAAGCTGGATGTGGAACTGCGGAAGGCTTTGGGGTTGACGCGGGCGGATGTGGCTGCGGTGGCGCCTGCTCCGGTGACTGCGGCGGTTCCGGCGGCTGCTGCTAGTCGTGGGCGCTAGAAAATAGAAAAATAGGGACGGAGCCTGATTTCGGTTTCGACGGCGGCAAGTAATGGATGTCGACGCGAAATCAGGCTCCGTCCCTATTTTTCGATTACGAAGCTTCCCACGAACAGGGCATCGATACCGGAGGAGTAGAAGCTGCGGACGGCGTCGCGGGGGGTGGAGACTAGTGGGTCGCCGAATAAATTGAAGCTGGTGTTGTAGAGCACGGGTAGGCCGGTGGCTTTGCCGGCTTCGTGCAACAGGCGGTGGTAGAGGGGGTTGTCGCGCTCGGCTACGGCGTGGACGCGCACTATGTCTTTGCCTAGGATTGCCGTCGCGAAGGTTTTGCGGTGTTCCGGTTTTACGCGGCCTACTGTGGCTAGATTGGCGGCGTTGGGGCCGGCTTCGAAATATTCGGATGCTAGCTCGGCGGGCACGGACGCGGCGAATTTGCGGAAGGGCTCGCGGTGCTTGATAAAGACGTTTAGGTTTTCGGTGGAGTAGGGGTCTAGCGGCGAGGCCAGGATGCTGCGGTTGCCTAGTGCGCGCGGGCCGAATTCCATGCGGCCTTGCATCCAGGCTACGATCTTGCGTTCTCCCAGCATGCGGACGGCTTTCGCTAACACGTCGTCGGTGGATCGCAAATACTGAAAGAGCAGTTTGCAGTTTTCCAAAACATTTTTGATTTCTTCGCGGCCGTAGCTGGGGCCTAGCAGCAGCGACATTGCACCGTTGCGCTGGGTTTGGCCTTGGCGCTGGTGCCAGACGTGGAACGCTCCGCCGAGCGCGGTGCCGGAGTTGCCGGCGGCGGGCTGCACGAACACGTTTTTCCAGCGGGCGCTGCGTTCCAGGAATTCTACCAGCAGGGCGTTGTAGAACAGACCTCCGGCCAAGCACAAGTTATCGCCTTCGCCGGCCATGGCTAACACGGTATCTTCGACGGCGCGTTGCAGGCCGTGCGCTATCGCGGGAGCGAGAGACGCGGGGATCGGGGCGCCGTCTCCTAGTCCCAGGCGCTCGAAGAATTTGGCGCTGAAGCCGCCGCTGGCGGTGCGATGTCCGTCGAAGAAAGTGGCGTCGAGCCGTCCGCTGGCGGCGGCGATTTCGTGGAACAGTTGGTGGAAGCGGTTGTCGCCTGAGGTCGAGAGCCACTGCACTTTGTGTTCGTCGGCTCCGGCGTGGAAGCCTAGTAGCTCAGTTACGGCGCTGTAGAGCCAGGCCAGCGAATCCGGATACTGCCACTCTTTGTCGAGCTGCAAATGGTTGCCCTGAGCCTGCCAGCGTGCACCGCAGCAGAAGTCGCCGGTGTGGTCGAGCGTTAACACTGTGGCGCTTTCGAAGGGCGAGGCGAAAAACGCGGACGCGGCGTGGGCCAGGTGATGCTCCACTACGGCGACTTCAGCCTTGGGGAATAATTCGCGCAGCGAGAAGTGCAATGACGGGTCGACGGGACGCACCACTGCTACACAATCGACGGCGTCGCGATCGATACCGGCCAGGCGCAGGCACTCAGCCACTGCGGCTTCGGGTACGCCGCCGCGTGCGCCGCGGCTTAGCTTCGATTCTTCGATGGCCGCTACAATCGATCCATCCTTGAGTACGGCGCACGCGCCGCCGCCTTGCAAGCCGCCGAGTCCGAGAATAATCATGAGCTATTTTTTCTTCTCGATCTTGGCCCAGGTGTCTTTTAACGTCACCGTCCGGTTGAAGACTGGGTTTTGCGGAGTAGAGTCGCGGTCGACGCAGAAGTAGCCCAGGCGTTCGAACTGATAGCGGGCACCGGGAGTGGCGTCGGCCAGGCTGGGTTCGAGTTTGCATCCGGTCAGCGTGGTAATCGATTGCGGATTTAGATTGTCGGTGAACTCGCGGCCTTCGGGGACGTCGTCCGGGTCTTCTTTCGTGAACAGAGTTTCGTACAGGTGGACTTCGGCGTTGATGGCGTGTTCGGCCGACACCCAATGGATGGTGGACTTCACTTTACGTCCGTCTGGGGGAGAGTTGCCGCCGCGGGTTTCGGGATCGTAGGTGCAGTGGACTTCGACGACTTCGCCTTGCTCGTTTTTGACGACGCCGGTGCAGGTGACGAAGTAGCCGTAGCGGAGGCGCACTTCGCGGCCGGGCGAGAGGCGGTAAAACTGTTTGGGCGGATCTTCGCGGAAGTCGTCTTGCTCAATGTAGAGGACTTTGGAGAACGGCACGTCGCGCGCACCGTCGCCCGGGTCTTCCGGATTGTTGATGGCTTCCATCTGTTCCACTTGGCCGTCGGGATAGTTGTCGATTACGACGCGCAGCGGATTCAGCACCGCCATGACGCGAAGCGCGCGCTGATTCAGATCCTCGCGAACGCAGTATTCGAGCAGCGACAATTCCGTGATGCCGTTGGTTTTCGACACGCCCAGGCGGCTGCAGAAATTACGCAGAGATTCGGGCGTGTAGCCACGGCGGCGCATGCCGGAGATGGTGGGCATGCGTGGATCGTCCCAGCCGTTCACGTATTTTTCCTGCACCAGCTTGAGCAGCTTGCGCTTGCTCATCATGGTGTAGGTGAGGTTCAGGCGGTCGAATTCGATTTGCTGGGGATGATGGATGCCGAGTTGTTCGACGAACCAATCGTAGAGCGGCCGGTGATCTTCGAATTCGAGGGTACAGATCGAGTGGGTGATGCGCTCGATCGAATCCGATTGGCCGTGCGCGTAGTCGTACATCGGATAAATGCACCACTCTTTGCCGGTGCGGTGATGTTCGGCGTGCAAGATGCGGTACATGATGGGATCGCGCAGGTTGAGGTTCTTCGACGCCATGTCGATCTTGGCGCGCAGGGTGCGGGCGGCGTCTGGGAACTCGCCGGCCTTCATGCGGGCGAACAAATCCAGATTTTCTTCTACGGAGCGGTTGCGATAGGGGCTTTCTTTACCGGGTTCGGTCAGAGTCCCGCGCTGTTCGCGCACTTGCTCGCCGGTGAGATCGCAGACATAGGCTTTGCCGGCTTTGATCAATTGCACGGCCCATTCATAAAGCTGGCCGAAATATTCGGAGGCGTAAAAGATGCGGTCTCCAAAATCGCCACCGAGCCATTTGACGTCTTCGATGATGCCTTCTACGTACTCGGTTTCTTCTTTTGAAGGGTTGGTGTCGTCGAAGCGCAGATTGCACTGGCCGCCGAATTCTTTCGCCAGTCCGAAATCCAAATGGATGGCTTTGGCGTGGCCGACGTGCAGGTATCCATTGGGCTCGGGAGGGAAGCGGGTGCACACGCGGCCCCCGTATTTATTGGTTTTCAGGTCTTCCTGAATGATGTCGCGGACGAAGTTGGACGCAGCCGTCGCGGCTGGGGTGGAAGTGCTTTCGCTCATGATATTTCTCCGGCGGGCAGCAGCTCGAGGGCGCGTCCGATGCGGTGGAGGCAGGTCTCGCGGCCCAACACCACCAGCGTCTCGAACAGCGGCGGGGCGACTTTGCGGCCGCACACGGCGACGCGGATAGGTTGGAACATCTGGCCGGTCTTGACCTTTAGTTCGGCGGCGCCTGCGCGCAACGCGGCATCCAGGCCGTCGTGATTGAACTCCGCGGTCTTCAGAATCTCTCGGGCTTTTTCGAGAACTGCTAAAGCCAGGCGGGCATCGCCTTTTTGGGGGATTAACTCCGCGCTGTCGTAGGGGGCAGTTCTTTGGCGAAGAAGAAATCGGCGGTGGTGGCGACTTCGCGCAAGGTGCGGATGCGCTCGCGGATCAGCGGCGTGATGGCCAACATCCGGGCGGCGTCGGCTTCGAAGCCGGCTTCTTGCGCGAAGGGCAGAAGTAGTGCTGACAACTCTTCCACGGGCAACGCGCGGAGATGCTCGGCGTTGAGCCAGACGGCTTTGGGATCATAGGGATCTTCTTCCGTGAAATTCACGGTGGCGTTCGAGCGGTTCACTCCTTCGAGCGTGAACGCTTCAATGAGTTCCTGGCGCGACATCACTTCGCGATCGTTTTTCGGCGACCAGCCGAGCAGGCACAGGAAATTCACGTAGGTGTGCGGCAGGAAACCGCCGTCGCGATAGGTGGTGACGCTGACCACGGGGCCATGCTTGCGCTTTGACAGCTTCGATCCGTCGGGCGCAATCAGCAGCGGCAGATGCGCGAACTGCGGCGGGTTCACGCCCAAGGCCTCGAAAATTAGTACATGCTTAAAGGTGTTGGTGAGGTGATCCTGGCCGCGGATGATGTGGCTGATGCGCAAGTCGGCGTCGTCGGCGCAGGATGCCATGTGATAAGTCGGCAGCGTGTTGCTGCGCAGCAGGGCGAAGTCCTCGATGTCGGCGGTGGCCTTGGATTGCTCTCCGTAGACCAGATCCGTGAACGTGACGGCCTCGCGGGATTCGCGCGGAACGCGATAACGCACGACGAACGGTTCGCCAGCGGCGGCCCGGCGGTCGCTTTCCTCGCGCGAGAGTTCGCGCATCGCGGGATGGGAGAGCCAGTGGCCCTCCATGTGGTTTTTCTCTTCGGTCTCTACTTCGAGCGGCGTGAAGTCGCGATAGGCCAAGCCTTTGGCTAAAATCTCGTTCGTTAGTTTGCGGTGCAGATCCAAACGCTCGGACTGGCGGTAGAATTCATCCCAGCCCAGATCCAGCCACTTTAATCCATCGAAGATGGAATCGAGCGAGGTCTGGGTATTGCGTTCGACGTCGGTGTCGTCGATGCGCAGGATCATGACGCCCTGGTTGTGCCGGGCGTAGAGCCAATTGAAAATGAAGGTTCTCGCGCTGCCGATGTGCAGATAGCCCGTCGGCGAGGGA
>Ga0105245_10006360_pt1 | contig 10393 bp, 11 predicted proteins | sample KBSM54metaG_FD_81523 | JGI IMG/M metagenome (GOLD analysis project Ga0105245, IMG submission 81523) | Miscanthus rhizosphere microbial communities from Kellogg Biological Station, Michigan, USA - KBS M5-4 metaG | ecosystem: Host-associated > Plants > Roots > Rhizosphere > Soil | place...
ATCGTCATCACCGACTACGCGGAGAACGTGCGGCGCATCGAGCGCATCATCCGCTCGATCGACCTGCCGTCCGGCTCCGACGTGCAGATCGTGCGGCTCGCCAACGCCTCGGCCATCGACATCGCGCAGATGCTGCAGCGCGTGGTGCCTGAGATGTCGGTCTCGCCGACCTCGCCGGGCACGCCGCCCAAGGCCGCGGTCGCGGTGGACACACGCACCAACAGCCTCCTCGTCCGCAGCGACTCGCCGCAGGTGATGGCGCGCATCAAGTCCCTCGCCCTCGGCCTCGACACGCCCGGCGCCGGGTCGGGCAACATCTACGTGGTGTTCCTGCGCAACGCCGAGGCGATCCGCATCGCCGAGACGCTTCGCGCGCTGATGTCGGGCGCCGAATCGTCGCGTTCGACGACCACGCTCACCACGCCCGGTGGCAATACGCAGACGCAGAGCACGTCGACCCTCACGAGCGCCACCCCGCCCGCATCCATCGCCTCGGTCAACTCGATCATCCAGGCCTACCCGCCCACCAACTCGATCATCATCACGGCGACCGAGCCGGTGTATCGCAGCCTTCGCACCGTGATCGATTCGCTCGACCAGCGCCGCCAGCAGGTGTTCGTCGAGGCGCTCATCGTCGAGGTGGCCACGGGCCTCGCCGCCGAATTCGGCGTGCAGTGGAACGCGGGCACCAACGTGGGCGGCGGCCAGAGCGTCTTCGGCGGCACGAACTTCAGCACGACGCTCGGCAGCAACATCCTCAGCATCGCGCAGGACCCGCGCAACGCCGGCAACGGCCTGAACGTCGGCCTCATCAAGGGCTCGTTCACGATCCCCGGCACGGACATCCAGATCGCCAACCTGCAGGTGCTGGCGCGCGCGCTCGAGGGCACTACCGGCGCCAACGTGCTGTCCACCCCGAACATCCTCACCCTCGACAACGAGGAGGCCAAGATCGTCGTGGGCCAGAACGTGCCGTTCATCACCGGCAGCTACACGCCGACCACCGGAAGCGCGGTCAATCCCTTCCAGACCATCGAGCGCAAGGACATCGGCATCACGCTGCGGGTCACGCCCACGGTCTCGGAGGCGGGCGCGGTGAAGCTCAAGATCTTCCAGGAGGTCTCCAGCGTCACGCGCGACAAGGTGCTGGTGCAATCGGCCGACATCATCACCAACAAGCGCTCGCTCGAGTCGACCGTGCTGGTGGACAATGGGCAGATCGTGGTGCTCGGCGGGCTCATCCAGGACGACCAGCAGTCCAGCATAGACAAGGTTCCGCTGCTGGGCGACATCCCGTGGATCGGCGCGCTCTTCAAGTACGAGAGCCGCAACCGCAAGCGCACCAACCTCATGATCTTCCTGCGCCCGGTCATCGTGAAGGACGAGAAGGGCGCGGCGTCCATCACCGCGGACCGCTACGACTACATCCGCCACCTGCAGGGCGACATCCAGCTGCCGTGGAACGGCCTGCTGCCGCCGGCCGCGGCCACGCCGATGCCGCCGCTGGAGGAGCAGAACAAGCAACTGCTCGGCACTCCCCCGGGCACGCAAGCGGCTCCGCCCCCGAAATGACCGCGCCCCTCGAACGAACCGTGAACCCGCGCGAGCTCGATCCGCATTCCGTGCGCCTGCTTCCCTACCCCTTCGCGAAGGCGAAGGGCGTGATCGCCGCGCGCGAGGTGTCCGGCACGCTCGAAGTCTGGATTCGTCCCTATCCCCAGGCCTCCACGCTCGCGGAAGTGCGCCGCATGGCGGGCAAGCCCATCCGCGAGGTGCTGCTCACGCCGGAGGAATTCGACCACTGCCTGGCGCTCGCCTACACGCGCGAACCATCCGCGGCCGAGACGATCGTCGATGACATGGGCGAGTCGGTCGACCTCGCGAAGTTGACCGAGCAGCTTCCGGAAGTCGCCGACCTCCTCGAGGCCGAGAACGACGCGCCCATCATCCGGCTCATCAACGCGCTCCTCACGCAGGCGGTGCGCGAGGGCGCATCCGACGTGCACCTGGAGAGCTTCGAATCGCGCGCGCTGGTGCGCTATCGCGTCGACGGCACGCTGCGCGACGTGGTCGAACCGCGCCGCGGGCTGCATCCGGCCATGGTCTCGCGCGTGAAGGTCATGGCCTCGCTCGACATCGCCGAGAAGCGCCTGCCGCAGGACGGGCGCATCGCGCTTCGCATCGCGGGACGCCCGATCGACGTGCGCGTCTCGACCATTCCGACCGCGAACGGCGAGCGCGTGGTGCTGCGCCTGCTGGACAAGCAGGCGAGCCGGCTGACACTCGATGCGCTCGGCATGGGGGCGGCCACCCGCGACCACGTCGATACACTGATCCAGCAGCCCCACGGCATCTTCCTCGTCACCGGGCCCACGGGCTCGGGCAAGACGACGACGCTCTACTCCGCGCTCACGCGACTGGACCGGAAGACCCGCAACATCCTCACGGTGGAGGACCCGGTCGAGTACGAGCTGGACGGTATCGGGCAGACGCAGGTGAATCCCCGCATCGAGATGACCTTCGCGCGCGCGCTGCGCGGGATCCTGCGACAGGACCCCGACGTGGTGATGATCGGCGAGATCCGCGACCTGGAAACCGCACAGATCGCCGTGCAGGCCTCGCTCACCGGCCACCTGGTGCTCGCCACGCTCCACACCAACGACGCGCCCGGCGCCGTCACGCGCCTGATCGACATGGGCATCGAGGCGTACCTGCTCGCCTCGACGCTGAATGGCGTGCTCGCGCAGCGCCTGGTGCGCAAGCTCTGCCCCGAGTGCAAGTCGCCCTACGAGCCCGACACGGCGGAGAAATCGATCTTCGGTCGCAGCGTCCCCGATCGCATCTACCGGGCGGTCGGCTGCGGCGCCTGCAACTTCTCCGGCTACAAGGGCCGCACCGGAATCTACGAGCTCTTCATGGCCGACGACCAGTCGCGCCACATGGTCCACGACCGCGCGGCCGAGAGCGAGCTGCGCGCGCACGCGGTGCGCCAGGGAATGCTGCGCCTTCGCGAAGACGGTCTTCGCTGGGTGCGCGAGGGCGCGACCTCGCTCGACGAAGTGCTGCGCGTCACCCGCACGTAAGCCTCGCCATGCCTGGCTTTCGCTATCAGGCCTACAACGTCGAGGGCAGGCTCCACAAGGGGGTGCTCGAGGCCGACAGCGCACGCCAGGCGCGCGCCACGCTTCGCGACCAGGGGCTCACGCCGCACCGCGTCGAGCTCATCGCCGCCAACGATCCGGCCGGCGGCGCGCGCTTCGGGCGCATCTCGCTGTCCACTTCCGAGCTCACGCAGCTCACGCGCGGGCTCGCATCGCTGCTCGAGGCGGGCCTCACGGTCGAACAGGCATTCAACGCGCTCATCGAGCAGGCCGAGCGCGAGCGGGTGCGCCAGGTGCTGGCGGCGCTGCGCGGCGAGGTGATCGCCGGCAACACGATCGCCAAAGCGCTGGGCGCTTTCCCCCACGTCTTCTCGGATCTCTACGTCACGCTCGTCGCCGCGGGCGAGACGTCGGGCCAGCTTCCCCGAGTGCTCTCGAAGCTCGCCGATTACCTCGAGGACCGGCAGCAGATGCGGTCGCGGCTCGCGCTGGCGCTCGTCTATCCCTGCATCGTGATGGGCGTGGCGATCGTTGTGGTGGGAGCGCTCCTCGTCTACGTGCTTCCCCAGGTCGTGGGGGTCTTCCAGCACGCGCACCAGCAGCTGCCCGTGCTCACGCGCGCGCTGATCGCGCTGTCGATATTCCTGCAGGCCACCTGGGTCATCTGGGTCGCGCTCGCCATCGCGCTCGCCGTCGCCCTGCGCGTCGTGATGCGTCGTCCCGCCACTCGCGCAACGGTGCACCGGCTCCTGTGGCGCTCGCCGGTGATAGGCCGCGTGCTTCGCCACCTCGACGCAGCCCGCCTCGCGGCCACGTTGTCCATCCTTGTCGGAAGCCGCGTGCCGATCCTGCAGGCCCTCGAGGCCGGCACCGGCGTGATGACGCTGGTCCCCATGCGCGAAGCGCTCAACACCGCTGCCCGCGGCGTTCGCGAAGGCATGCCGCTCGCGCGCGCGCTGGGCGCCACGCAGGCGTTCCCGCCGGTGATGGTGCACCTCATATCGAGCGGCGAGACGAGCGGTCGCCTCGACGAAGCTCTCGAGCGCGCGGCGCGCCAGCAGCAGAGCGACATCGCCACGCGGCTCACCGTCTTCGCAACACTCTTCGAGCCCGCGATGATCCTTTTCATGGGAGGCGTCGTGCTCACGATCGTGCTCGCGATCCTGCTGCCGATCTTCCAGCTCAATTCGTTGGTGGGAAAGTGAAAGCGCGCGGATTCACCCTCATCGAAGTCCTGGTGGTCGTGGCGATCCTCGGCATCCTCGCGGCGATCGTGGTGCCGCGCATCATGGATCGGCCGGACGAGGCGAAACGCGTGGCAGCGAAGGCCGACATCGCCACCCTCGTGAACCAGCTGAAGATCTACCGTCTCGACAACGGGAACTATCCCACGACGGAACAGGGCCTGATGGCGCTGGTGCAGCGGCCCACCACCAACCCGGTCCCGCCGAACTGGAAGGCCTATCTCGACCGCTTGCCCAAGGACCCATGGCAGGGTGACTACCAGTACCTCTACCCGGGCGTGAAGGGCGAGATCGATGTGTTCAGCCTCGGCGCCGACCACGCGCGCGGCGGCGAAGGCAACGCCGCCGACATCGGCAACTGGGAATAGCGATGCGGCGCTCCCGCGCCTTCACGCTCATCGAGGTGCTCGTGGTGGTCGCCATCACCGGCATCATCATCGCGCTGGCCGCGCCGAACCTGTTTCCCAGCGATGCGGAGATCGCACGGCGCGAGTCCGGCACCCTGGCGCTCGCGATCGAGGGCACGCGCGACGCCGCCTGGTTCGGGGGCCGCCCCATGTCGGTCACGATCGAGGAGGGCGCCGTGCGCGCGTGGCGCTACAACGGATCCGAATGGCGCGCGGATGCGGGACGGGATCAATTGCTCGACCCCAGCGTGCGCGTCACCGCCATCTACGTGGACGGCCAGCCGCTGAAGCGAGGCGACCGGCTGGTCTTCATGCCCGACGGCCTGGGCATCCCCTTTCGTGTCGCCCTCGACGTGCGCGGCCTGGCGTGGGCCATCGAAGGCGATGCGGCCGGCGCGATCACGCTGGTGCGGGGATGAAAGGCTTTACTCTCATCGAGATCCTGGTGGCGGTGGCGATCCTCGCGGTCGCGCTGGCCGCGACGACGCGCGCCGCAAGTGTCGCCACCGATGGCGCGCTCGAGACGCGCCAGCGGCTCCTCGCCACGTGGGCGCTCGAAAACCGCGTCGCGGAGCTGCACGCGCGGCGCGCCTTCCCCGACACCGCGACGACCAACAGCACCGTGGCGCAGGGCGGACTCACGCTCTCGCTCGAGGAAGTCGTGAGCGGCACGCCCAATCCAACCATCCGCCGCGTCGATATCGCCGCATCGGACACGCGAAACCCCGGCCGCGTGCTCGCGCACCTCACCGCCTATGTCTCGCAGACCCAATAGCGCGTTCACACTGGTCGAGCTGCTGGTGGCGCTCGCCATCTTCGCGCTCATCGCCGGATTCGCCTATCGCGGCCTGCAGTCGATGCTGGACAGCCGCGAGGCGATGCAGAAGGAGACGCGCAAGTGGCGCGACATCGCGCTCTTCGTGGGCCGCGTGGAGCGGGATTTCTCCGCGGTAATCGCGCTGCCGGCCTCCGGCGGCGTGACCCGCCGCATGGCGCCGGTCACGCAGGCGGTGCCCGCGCTGGGCGTCAGCGGCGTGGCCCTCATCCGTTCCGGGAGCGTGCTGCAGGAGAACGTGCTCGCCGCGCCGCAGCGCATCGCCTGGCGGCTGAACGGCAACACGATCGAGCGCCTCACCTGGAGCAGCGTCGATGCGTCGCCCCGCGAGGAGCCCACCGTGGTCCCGATCCTCGCCTCGGTGTCGGGCCTCGAGTTCCGCTTCCTCGACACGAACGGAGAATGGCGCCGCAACTGGAACGGCTCGCCCACGCCGGTTCCCGCGGCGATCGAGGTGACCCTCACGCTCGCGAGCGGCGAGAGCATCGTGCGCCTCGTGGACATGACCCTCGGAGCGAACCTGTGAGTGCCCGCCAGCGCGGCGTGGCCGCCATCACGGCGATCCTCATCGTGGCGGTGGCCGCCTCCGCCGCGACGATCATGCTCGCCCAGCAGTCGGCGATGGTGGACCAGGCGACCCTCATCAGCTCGCGCGCGCAGGCCGATATGTACGCGCGCGCCGGTCTCGACTGGGCGCGCGGCGTCGTGATGCAGGACACGCGCAGCTCCAACAGCGTGGACTCCCTGGACGAAGCATGGGCCCAACCCATCGTGGGACTTCCGGTGGACCGCGCGCTCATCGCCGGCGCCCTCACCGACGAGCAGGGCAAGTTCAACCTCAACAACCTGGTGCCGGGAAACGCCGCCAGCGGTTGGGACGTGAAGGCCTTCAGGCTGCTGCTCGCCTCGCAGGGGCTGGCGCCGGAGCTTGCCGACGCCGTGGTGGACTGGATCGACGGCGACAGCGACCTCTCGGGACCGGGCGGAGCCGAGGATGCCTATTACCTCTCGCTGCCGAAGCCCTACCGGGCCGCGAACGCGCCGATGATGCAGGTGGAGGAGCTCTACCAGGTGCGCGGTTTCGACGCGGCCGCGGTGAGGAAGCTTCGCCCGTTCGTGACCGCGCTTCCCGTCAAGGCGGGACTCACGACGGTCAACGTGAACACCGCGCCCGCGGAAGTGCTGCTGGCACTCATGCCGGACCGCAGCGAGCAGGTGAAGCAGCTGGTGCGCGCCCGCGCGGGCAAACCGTTGCGCAACAGTGACGACATCAAGGCGTGGATACCCACGCTCACGGCGGACGAAGTCGCTCATCTGGGCGTGCGCAGCGACTATTTCTACGTGCGCGTGCAGGTCGCGCAGGACGACGTGGAACTGTCAACCGACGCGCTCATCGCCCGCGCCGGAAACACTCCCCCCGCCATCCTCTGGCGGCGTCCGCGATACTAGCGGCATGAAGCTTCGGATCTTCCTTCCCGCGATCGAACGGCCGGACCCCAACACCCGGTTCACATGGATGCTCTTCGACGGGCGGCGCGGGATCCTGCGCGAGGGCGTGTCGGTGCTCGCCGAGGCGCCGCGCGGCGACGAAGTCGAGGCCGTGCTGCCCGCCGCGCGCGTGCTCTTCGCGCGGCTCAAGCTTCCGAAGGTGAGCCCCGCCACGATCCGCGAGCTGCTGCCCTTCGCGGTCGAGGACCGGCTGCTGGCCGATCCGTCGCACATCCATGCCGTGGCGGGCGCGAAGGATGCGCACGGCAACACCATCGTCGCGGTGATCGATCGTCAATGGTTGCAGGCGATGCTCGATGCGCTTGCCCGCGCGGGCTTGCGGCCCACGCGCGCATGGCCCGAGAGCGCGCTCCTCGCCGGCGGGCACAACGACTGGAACCTGGTCTGGAGTCGCGCGCGCGGCATGCTGGTGGACGACGACGGCATCGCGGCCACGTTCGACCATGATGCTTCGGGCTCCTTCCCGCTCGCGCTGCGCCTGGCGCTCAACGAGGCGGCTCAGCGCGGCGACCGGACCGACGGCGTGCGCGTGCACACCGAGGCCGGTGCCACGCTTCCGGACCTCGGCCGCTGGATCAACGATTCGGGCGTTCGCTTCAGCGCCGGCACGCAATGGGAAATCCTCGCGAAGGGCGAGCCCTCGGCCGATGCGATCAACCTCCTGCAGGGCGAATTCTCGCCGCGCCGCGGCGCTCGCACGCGCCTGCCGCGCGCGGCCGTGTGGCTCGCGGTCGCCATCGCCGTGCTGCAGATGACCTTCGTCGCCGTGGACGCGGCGCGCCTTCGCAACGAGCGAACCGGGCTCGAGGCCCGGCGCGAGGCCATCTTCCGCGATGCGTTCCCGGACGCGCGCGCCGTCGTGGATCCCGACCTGCAGATGAAGCGCAACCTCGACCAGTTGCGCCGCGGTCACGGGATTGCGGTCGAGGACGAGTTCCTCGGCAAGCTCTCGCGCGCGGCGCAGGAGCCGGGCGGGCTCGCACGCTCGCTCGAGTACGCCAACGGCAAGCTCGTGGTCCAGCGAAGTGCCGGCCCCGTGGCCGAGGCAGTTCGATGACGACCGTCGTCGAAGCCTGGCGCGCGAGGCCCGAACGGGAGCGAAGCTTCCTCGCCGCGGGCGCGCTGGTGATCGGCGTGATGCTCTACGTGGGACTCGTGTGGCTGCCCCTCGAGCGGCTGCGCACGCGGCTCGCCGCCGACCTTCCGGCGCTTCGCGCCTCCATCGTGTCGCTCGAACGCGACGCCGCGGAGGTGAAGCGCCTGCGTTCCACGCCTTCGTCCATCCCGCAGAATCGCCTGCCACTCGCCTCGCTCATGGCGGCCAATGCGTGGGCGAAGGACCTGCCGGGCGTGCAGGTGACGATTCCAGACAACGCGCACGTGAAGCTTGCCGGCGCCGACATGTCCTTCACCGCGCTCCTCGACTGGATCGCGACCGCGCAGGCCGCGCATGGCTTGCGCGTGGAGTCCGCGCGCATCGAGGCCCTTGCCGCTCCCGGGCGCGTGCGCGCCGAGCTCACCCTGGCGAGGAACTGACGCTGCGCCCCGCCATCCTGGTCGCCCTCGTCGGCGTCCCCGCCTATCTCGTCTCCATGGTCCTCACCACGCCGGCCACTTTCATCGGGGCGCGCGCGAGCAGCGCGGCCGGTGGCCAGCTGCGCGTGAGCGACGCGGAAGGAAACCTGTGGTCCGGAAGCCTGCGGGCCACGCTCGACACGCCGGGAGGGCCCTTCGCTCTCGACCGCGTAACGTGGCGATTCATGCCGGGCGAGATCGTGCGTGGACGCATCGCGTTCGACGTGGCCGTCGATTCGCGCGACGCGCGCGCCAATGCCCAGCTCCTGCGCGGATTCTCGGATTGGGAAGCGCGTGGTGCCAGCGCGCGGATCGACGCGCGTGCGCTGCCGCTCTTCTATCCGGTCGTCGCCGCGTGGCGTCCCGAAGGGGCCGTGCAAGTGAACACGCAGGAAGTGCGCTGGAACGAGCGCGAGATGCAGGGCAGCGTCAACGTGGAGTGGCGCGACGCTTCCGTGGCGCTCTCGGACGTGAGGCCGCTGGGCACATATCGCCTCACCGCCCAGGGCGTGGGCGAGAGCGTGCAGGTGGCACTGTCCACAGTCGCCGGGGCCCTCACGATGAGCGGCAAGGGCGAGGTGAAGCTTCCTCGCGGCACCACTTTCTCGGGCGAAGCGCGCGGCGAGTCCGCATCGGCCGCGGCGCTCGAACCCCTTCTGAACCTCATGGGGCCGCGTCGCGCGGACGGCGCGCGTGCGATCGAGGTGCGCATCCGTTGACTGCGCGCGCATTCGCCGCGCCCTGGTGGCTGCGCAATCCGCACCTGCAGACGATCTACGCGTCCATCGCCGCGCGGGCGCCGGTGGTCCAGTGGCGCCGCGAGCGCTGGGGCACACCCGATGGCGATTTCGTGGACGTGGATTTCGTCGACGGCGTAGCGGGGGCGCCCTGGGTGCACCTCTATCACGGCCTCGAAGGATCCTCGAACTCGTCGTATGCGCGCGCCATCATGCATCGCGTGCGGATGCGCGGATGGAACGGCAGCGTCTTCCATTTCCGCGGCTGCAGCGGCGAGCCCAACCTCCTGCCGCGCGCGTACCACTCGGGCGACGCGGACGAGATCGACTGGTCGATGCGCGAGATCAAGCTGCGGGCGCTGCGCTCGCGCGTATACGCGGTGGGCATCTCGCTGGGCGGCAACGCGCTCGCCAAGTGGCTGGGCGAGAGCGGGCTGGCGGCCTGGTCGATGGTCGATGGCGCGGCCGTGGTCTCCGCGCCCCTGGACCTCATGGCGGCGGGCGACGCGCTGGGACGCGGATTCGCGCTCAACTACACGCGGCATTTCCTCGAGACGCTGAAGGCCTCGTCGCTCGCGAAGCTCGAGCGCCACCCCGAGCTCTACGACGCCGACAGGGTGCGCCGCTCGCGCACGCTGCGCGAATTCGACAACGTGGTCACCGCACCCCTGCACGGGTTCCGTGACACGGACGAGTACTGGACGCGGGCGAGCGCCAAGCCGCTGCTCGCGAACATCCGCGTGCCCACGCTCGTCATCAACGCGAGGGACGATCCGTTCCTGCCCGAATCGGCGCTGCCGACGCAACTCGAGGTGTCGGACGCGGTCAAGCTAGAATTCCCGGCCCGGGGGGGTCACGTGGGCTTCGTGAGCGGTCCCTTCCCGGGAAACCTCCACTGGCTTCCCTCCCGCATCTTCCATTTCTTCGAGCATCGCGAATGAGCGCAATCGCACCCGAGATCTTCAAGGCCTATGACATCCGCGGC
>Ga0105245_10006362_pt1 | contig 10393 bp, 8 predicted proteins | sample KBSM54metaG_FD_81523 | JGI IMG/M metagenome (GOLD analysis project Ga0105245, IMG submission 81523) | Miscanthus rhizosphere microbial communities from Kellogg Biological Station, Michigan, USA - KBS M5-4 metaG | ecosystem: Host-associated > Plants > Roots > Rhizosphere > Soil | place: Michigan...
AGAGGAGGGTCTTATGCGAATCCTAACGGCATTCATATTGATGTCGTTGATCTGTGCGGCTGCGGATAACGGCAAGCTCAAGACGGAAGTGGAGCCGGGACGCGCGGGAGTCTTTGTCGACGGCAAATATGTTGGTCCGGCAGCGAATTTCAAAGTCGCGCGGAAGTATGATGTCGCGGCCGGCGAGCACGAAATCAAGCTGGAAGAACCGCGGTATCAGGAGATCGTAAAGAAAGTTACCATCACGGCAGGCAAGACCACGGTGATGAAAGAGACCATGGTCGCTCTGCCGCCGGCCAAGCCGCCGTTCGGCAAGCTGCGGATCGAAAACGCGGATCATTTTGCCGCCGTGTATGTAAACGACCGGTTCATGGGCCACGTGGATGAGTTCAGCAACTTCGCGCAAGCGCTGCTGCTCAATCCCGGCACTTATGAAGTGAGAGTGGTGCCGACCAATGGGGCTCCCATTACCAAGACAGTGACCATCGAAGCGGAAAAAACCGTCATCGTTAAGTAATTTCGATTCGCGCCGCTACGATGGACCACCACATAATCGCAGCGATCAGCATTAGCGGCATTTCCCTGGACGTGTTGGGCGGGCTGTACTTGGCTTACGATTTATTGGGCGGGCAACATGGCCCGCTGCGGCTTCTCACCAGGATCGTCACTTATTCGATTGTGTTCGGCGTCGGCTACGGCTTGGGGCTGGGCCTGTTTTTTGGCATCGTCTCGGGGGCGGCGACGGGCATTACGGTGGCGATTGAGCTGCATCGAACGGGCAGCCGGCATGATCATTATTCCCTGCCCTGGGAAGCGACGTTCAGCGCGATCCGGGGTGTTGCTTTCGGGGCCGGGCTGTACCGGATGCTAGGTTTTTCCTACGCTGCGACTTTCGCGGCTTTGATCACGATGGGACAAATCGTGGCTTACTCGAACGGTATGCGTCCCGGTATGGATTATTCGGCGGTCCGGCGATCGCGGTTGACGCGGCGGATGGTATGGGGCAGCGTAGCGCGCACCGCGGGGTACATCGCAGCGGCGCTGGCATGCAGCGCGTTGGTTCAGCACGTGGAGCATCCCTGGCACTTCGCGGTTCGGCTGGGCGTGGTAACGGGATTGGTGACCACGGTGGGCGCGATGGTCAACCCTTACATCGAATATTACGCCGACAATCTTCCGGTGCGGCGACTGGGCGTGTTTGGAATCGCGCTGGTGTTCTGCGGGTTCCTGCTGCAATCGGTTCAATATTGGGTAGAGCTGCTGGATGTGGCTGTGAGGTGACCGCTATTTCTTGGTCCACTCGCCAATCCAACCAAGGCGCACCGCCTACTATTGCGTGGCGGGTACGATCACTCCGTTGTACACCAGGGTGTTGCCTAATGGCTCGTTAGTGGTGTCGGCGGCACAAATTAAAATCCCGCTATAAGAAGGAGGAGGAAACGACGGATTATTGATGGGATGATCTTTCAAATAACCCGCAAGCGAGCCCTGAGGGTCGTTGATAATGTATGTCGCGTTGTGCAGGTACTGCCAAGACGGCAGTTGGCTCGGGTCAAGCGTCGCCGTGTAACGAGTGAAGCTGATCAATCCAGCCGTTAGCGAGCTGCCACTCAGCGTATTGTCCATCAAGGTCACGTCGAGTGTCCCGGTGTAGACGCGCGTGTCGCACACGAGAGTAGGGTCACTCGGCTTGGGAAACCCCACCTGGCGATACGGGAAGCCCGCGTCTATGGAAATCCCGATATGGTTCCCGAATATGCGGTTGCCTCGGATCAGAGCGTGGACGTTTCCGCTCGATTGCGTATCCGGCAGATCGCGGCGGATGACGTAGATGCGAACACCAAAGCTATTTCCATCCGTGTTATCGCTGAGATCATTGCCTTGTACGACGGCGTCCAGTTGGTCACCCTGGTCGGGAACTCCGAGAGAGGAACCATTGAGAAGGACGCCGCCGTTCAGGTTGTGAACGGACCGGTTTCCGGTGAACTCCACGGAAGCAGGAGAGCCGGAATTGCCGGCAGTTATGCAAGTTCCGCAACCAACCCCCGCGATATAGTTCCCGATAATGCTGCCTGACGAGGCCGCGGGCATGATGCCTGAGATCGTCGTTTGCTTTTTGGGCAACGGAAAAGGCGCGGTCAAGATGTTGCCGCGCACAGAAAAGTTCTGGACCTTTTTGATTTCGATGTCGCTGCCGCCGCCCGGTCCGGCCTCAAAGGTAAAGCTTCGAATGTTTACGTTTTGCATCACTGCGCCATCGCTCCGGCCGACCAAGACAAGCGGTGACACTCCCAAGGGGGCCAGGCCAACGATTCGCGTCTCGGTGCCGGGACTAACAACTCCGGTCGGCCATCCGTTGGAATCGATTCCCATCACGTTGGAGCCGACCAAGTCTAACGGGATGTCGATTCTAATCGTGCTCGCCAACTCATAACGGCCGGGCGCCACTTTAATGGTGGGATCGCCACCCACAGCCCGCGCAAGGGTCACTGCATCCGCAATGGTGTTGTACGGCTTGGCCCCGCTGCCGTCGCCTCCCGACGGCGCGTTATCGTCAACATGAATGACTTGATTGGGAGCCGATTGCGCGTTGATTGCGAGACCGACGAAAGCCACGAGGAGCCACCTACGCATAGAAATACCTTCCTCAACTGGAATTGCGAGTTTATGAGCCCAACGAACGGTTTTTGGTTTACCCATTTAGTTCATTCCCTAACGCGTTCGGAGAAATGAGGCCTTCACGCTAACTTACGCAAGTGGTCAATCAGGCCGCGGAGACGCGAGCGAATCTCAGCGCATGATACGCGTCCAGGACTCCTATTCCTATGGGCGCAGCCAAGTTTCCTTAACTAAAAGGGGCAGATCGTGTATCCAATCGTCTTTACTTACTCCGCCCGGATAGATAACGTGGGCCAAATTATCTTTGGTGTACGCGACAACGAAATTAGCGTGGGCGACTGAATAGTTGCCATTGCGGGGCGCTGTTTTTTGAGCCAAGGGAACCCCCGCAGCCTTCTGGACCGCATCGAGAGCAGCTACCGTTCCCGTCAAGCCGACAAAGTGTCGATCGAAATTGTCGAGCCACCGGCGCAGTTGTACCGGAGTGTCCCGTGCGGGATCGGTGGTGACAAAAACGAGCTTGACTCGATCTGCGATACCCGGCGGCAATTTCTTTAGAGCCATGCCGATGTTTGCCATATGCATGGGACACTCGTCGGGGCAATTGGTGTAACCGAAAAACAGGAGTGTCACCGACCCGTTGGTCCGGTTCCAGAAATCAAATTGAGCACCGGATGTGTCGGCGAGAACAAATCTAGGTTTCGGCAAGGGTGGCGTGACGAGGCCACCCCTGTAGGCGTCGCTCTTGCCCTGTTGGGCCGAAGACAGGCACGCGAAAACTAGGAATAATCCAAAAGCTCTCGATGTCATGGAGTCTCCGATCAGTGAACAATCACTGTACCTTTCATCCCGAGTTGGTCATGAACGGCACAGATGTAATTGAAAGTACCGGGAGACGTGAAGGTCACGCGAAATCGGGTTACGCCCGGATTTGACTGGGCGAGGTTGGCTCGATCCTGAGGTGCAGGAGACAAGAATCCCGAATTCACGCTATCGGCAGACGAGCTTATGACCGCTTGCCTCGCCCCCTCCGAGGTGGGCGAGACATTTCCTGAAGGCGGCCGCGGATCCGCCGGCTCCGTCCCAAAGGTCACGGTGTGGTTTATCGACGGATCGAGACTCGTCCATTCAACCGTGTCCCCAACGTGTACGACGATGGTGGCCCGCACGAAACGCATTAGCGATGCGGTCTGCGAGCCTGCTCCGGTGGTTGTCACGATCTCGCCGATACCGGCGGCCACGTCGTTGGTCCCGGTTCCAACGTTGTCAGGGGGAGTTCCCCGACCCTGGAGGCGAGAGGCGTCCGCAAGCAACAAGGATTGTGCACTCTTCGCGTGCCGATCATAGAAATCCTGGTCGTGGGGGAGGATCTGGGCGAGGTTGACGACATGCACCACTCCAGTCATGTCCGCGTGAACCAGGCACACGAATTTGAAATTGCCGGCGGACGGGAAACTTACCGTATAGGTAGGCGTGGGCGGATTCGTATCATCTTCGGGCAACAATAAGACGTCCGAGGTGACACATGACGAACCGTCAAAGCTCGACCCATCCGGCACAACGCCGGGACACCCGACCACTACGCCAAAGGTGTTACCAAAAGCAGGCGTACGGATTTGGCCAGGTTTTAAGAAGGTAAGGGTATGGCGCTCATGGGTGGGAAATGTCCAGCGGATGCTGTCGCCGGTATGGACCCAAAGTTCATTCGGCAAAAACGCCAACGCCTGGCTTCCACGATCGGGATTCTCCGCTCCCGCTATTGCTTGCCATTCTTTGGCCTGAACTGTACTAGTAGCAGCTCCGGCCATCAGAAGGACTACCAGCGCCGACGATGACAATAGTCTTGATTTGATGGATATCTCTCTCATCTCTCACCTCTCTTTGCCCTGGTTACTTTTCTCGACATAGCCGCCGATTCGCATGAGGACACCATGCGCCGGTCAAGTCGCCAAAACAAGTTCAGCTGTGTTGGAAGGGTGTTTCATACATTTGCACAGCGCTGAAAACAAGAGGTAAGCTCGAACCAATGCCTACCGCGGAATCCGAGGCATACGCTGCACGGAAGGAACTCGAACGGGTGCTCGCAAGCGCAGGTTTCGCGCGAAATGAGCGCATGGCGCGATTTCTGCGATTCGTGGTCGAACACCACCTGGAAGGCAAGAGCAGCGAGCTCAAAGAATCCGTTATCGCCGTTGAGGTGTTCGGGCGTAAGCCGGATCATGACCCCGCCCAGGACTCGATCGTGCGGACCGAAGCGGGGCGGCTTCGGGCTCGCCTCGCCGAATATTACAAGGTCGAGGGAAGAGGCGACGCGCTGGTCATCGAATTACCGAAGGGCGGTTACGTTCCGGTTTTCCAGCAGGCAGTGAGTCCTCCAGCAGCGACCGCCGGCTTATCGGATCGGAGCGTGCAGCGGCTCGGCAGATGGTGGCTCTTCGCCGGGCTTGCCTGCGTCACAGTCGTCGTCGCTGCCGCGGGATGGTGGCGTGTTCAGCACCAAGGCGCGCCCATTTCAATTGCTGTTTTGCCCCTGATTACCTTGAGCCAGGATCCAAACAGCGACTATTTTGCCGACGGGCTCACTGGCGAGATCATTCGAGACCTTTCGATCATTGACGGCCTAGCGGTGCGCTCCCAAACCTCATCGTTCGTTTTTAAGGGCAAGCCCCAGAACGTCCGCGACGCCGGAAGACAGCTTGATGCCGAGTACATTGTGGAGGGCTCTGTCCTCCGGTCCGGGCAACACTTGCGAATCGACGCGGAGTTGATTCGGGTCCGCGATGACTTCCCGCTCTGGTCGGGCCGGTACGACCGGGAGTTGACGGACATCTTCGCCATCCAGGACGAGATTTCCCAAGGCATTGTCAATAGCTTGCGATTGAAGCTCGGGGGCGGCCGCCGGCGGTATGAAACCAGCGTGGAAGCGTACGATCTTTACCTTCGCGCCCGCGCTTTCGGCGGCGGAGGTGAGTTTGGGCAGCCTGGCTGGCGTCAAAGCGTCCCCTTATTTGAACAGGCAATCGCCAAGGATCCGACGTTTGCTCCGGCTTATGCGGGTCTCGCCGTAGCCCACGTCAGCCTATCGAATAATTTCAACAACAACATTTCGGAGGAGCTCGCGAAGATTCGCCCCGCGGCGGAAAGGGCGGTTCAACTGGATCCCCTCTCGGCGGAAGCCTACGATGCGCTGGGGGCGGCGTATGCTCGCGAAGGGCAATGGGAACAATCGGAAAAAAATTTCATTCACGCTATCGAGATCCAGCCTAGCCGCGCGGAGTCGCACGCCGATTTGGTCGCGTTTCTTCTTTTGCCGCTCGGCCGGTTCGACCAGGCACTCCAGCAATTGCGAATCGCGGAGAAAAATGATCCACTCTCGTCGTTTGTTCACCTTTGGATGGGCGAGGCACTGGCGGAGACCGACCGAAACGAGGAGGCGGCCGGGGCTTGCGAGAAGATGTCGGAACTAAACGCCAACAAGGAGGGATGCGTTTTCCGCATGCGCCTACTTCAAGGGAAAGCCATGGATATTATTCACATTTACGAAGGAGACCCCGCCAAAAGTAGGATTGGAGCCCCGCTAGGGTGTGCCTATGCGCGCGTGGGCCGCCGCGAAGAGGCGGAGAAAGTGTTCGCCGCGACTAGAGACATTGCCCGAGCCGAAATTCTCGCATGTTTGGGCGACAAGGATCGGGTTTTTGAGGCCCTGGATCACGACGCCGGAGTGGGGCCTATTCGAATGGGCTGGGTTCTGAATCGTGTGAATCGTGAAAGTCCGGGACTGCTTCGCGGCGATCCACGACTCGAGACGTTGCGCAAAAAGGTTGGCTTGCCGGAATAGCCTGCGGCGGCGCGGTGCGCCCACATCGGGCCCCGCCAATATTGCAGGCAGTGCTTACGCAGTGGCTAAGGCGGCGTCTTTCCGTGTGATTGCTTGCGCTACTTCTTGGTCCACTCGCCGATCCAGTCGAGGACGGTGTGATACCAGAGCAAGCTGTTTTGCGGCTTCAGAATCCAGTGGCCTTCGTCGGGGAAGAGCAGCAGTTTGGACGGCACGTTCTCTTGCTGCAGGACAGTGAAGAGTTGCATGCCCTGGCCGGTGACGTCGCGGAAATCCTGCTCCCCGTGGATTACCAGTGTGGGGGTTTTGAAGTCGCGGACGTAGGTGGAGGGCGAAGACCTCACATATAGCTCGGGGTTATCCGCGGGCGTTCCCTTCATTTCCCAGAGCGGGAACCATTGCTCGTCGGTTTCGCGCTGCCAGCTCGGGAGGTCAAAGACGCCGCCGTGGGAGACGATGGCTTTAAACCGGTTGGTATGGCCGTTGATCCAGTTGACCATGTAACCCCCATAGGAGGCGCCGGCCACTGCCATGCGCTGGTTATCTATATAAGGTTGCGCGCCGACAGCGTCGACTACGGCCATGATATCGTCGTACGGTTTGCCGCCCCAATCGGCATTGATCTCATCGATGAATTTTTGCCCGTAACCGGTTGATCCACGGGGGTTAGGCTGCACAACAACGTAGCCAGCGGAGGCGAAGACCTGGGCGTTCCAGCGGTAGGTCCACGATTCGCCCCAGGCGCCTTGGGGGCCGCCGTGGATCAGGAAAATCACGGGGTATTTGCGCGTGGGCGTGAAGTTGGGAGGTTTGACGATGAAAGAATGGACGCGCGATTTGTCGGGACTGTCGACCCACATTTCGTCCAACGGGGTGAGGGTGACGCCGGCCAGCAGCGCATCGTTCATGTGGGTGAGGGCGACTCCGGCGCCGCCGCCCGAAGTGGCGCTGAAAATCTCCAGCGGGCGCGAGCCGCTTTCCTCGGTATAGATCATGGTGCGGCCATCAGAGGTGAACTGCACGTCGTCGAGCGTGGATTGGCCGCTGATGATACTGCGCAATCCGCCACCGGTGGCGGCGATCATTTGCAGTCCGGTGCGGCCGCGGTCCTCGGTGGTGAAGAACAGGCGCGTGGAATCGGAAGACCAGGTAAAGCTACCGACCCAGCGATCCAGCGTCTCGGTTAGATTGGTGGTCTTGCCGGTGGCTCGCTCGAGCACCATCAGACGCCAGCGGTCGCTTTCATAACCGGCGCGGGGCTGTGAGCGGAAGGCAAGAAATTTTCCGTCGGGCGAATAGAGGGGGCTATCGTCGGCGCCGGGGCTGATGGTGATCTTGCGGGCTTCGTGGCCGTCGAGCGGCACGGTATAGATATCGGAGTTAGTGCTGGCGGCTGGGTTCGAATCGACGTTCATGACGAAGGCCAGTTCCATCGAATCGGGCGAGATGGCGTAACCGTCGGGGCCTCCGAGCGAGAAGGGCGGCACGTCGCGCTTACCGGGAGTGAGGTCGCGGACTTCAGTGCCGTCAGTGTTCGCGACGAGGAGATGCTGGCGGCGGCGGGTCTGCCATTCGGTCCAGTGGCGATAGAGCAACGAAGTGTAGATGCGGGCTTTCGAGGGCGCCTTGGCGTCGGCGTCGAGGTTGCGCTGGTTACAGGCGTTGTCGAATGCGCCGGAAGAAAACCCGCATTCGGGATACACGTTTGACTGGAACACCAGCTTCTTGCCGTCGGCGGAGACGAGCAAGCCACCGGCTTCGGTGGCCAGGCGTGTGATCAGCCGTGGGTTCGCGCCGTCGGCATCCATCACCCAGATTTGCGATGATCCGCCGCGGTTGGAAATGAAATAGATCTGGCGCGAATCGGGCGACCAGCGTGGGCGCTCGTTGTCATCGCCATCGCGCGTGAGCTGGCGCGGAACGCCGCCGCTTACGGGCACGGCGTAGATCTGTTTGGGCCGCGTATTAGTGGCGAGATCGGGCGTGGTGACGGTGTAGGCTACGAGTTTGCCGTCGGGAGAAAGCGCGGGTTCGGCGATGCGCTGGATACGCAGCAGGGTTTCGACGTCGAAGGGGCGTTTTTGCGCGAAGGCTGTGGCCGTCGACAGCAGCAGCAAAAGCGGTAGGCACGAGGGCCGGATCAAACTGCGAATAACTCCTCCACACGTGCGGAGAATCCGGGCAGGAGCGCGGCGTCTTCGAGCAAATCTTCGGCCGTTAAGATGACTGGGTGGGCGCTGGCGCTATGGACGTGAATCTGGCGCATCGCGGTTACGAAGATCCACACCGCGCGAGTGCCTGCTTTCAGATACTGCTGGGTCTTGCGCGCCAGTTCGTCGAAAGTATTCGACGATGAGGTGATTTCGATGGCGAGCGCAGGCGCAAATGGCTGAGCGCGGCGTAAAGGCTCGGTTAAGGGAAGCTGCAGTGGTGAAATCAACGCTATGTCGGGCGCACGAACGGTATCTTCGCTAAGAGCAAACCATTGATTGGCGACTGCGATGCTTCCGTTCTTATGCGCTTCCTGATGATCCAGCAGGCGGCAGAGGACTCGTCCGCGAAGGCAGTTGTGTGTATAGGTCGCCGACAATACCTCAACCAGTTCTCCTTGGTCGAGCTCGTAGGAGACGTCACGGGTCTCCGGGAGCCGCTCGAGGTGTTCGACGGTCAACAGCGTCTTTGCGCCCATGCTTGAATTCTACTATCTTCCGGTGGTACGAGGCCGTTGAGCCATGTATTCCTCGAGCCAGCGCAGCGCTTCTTCTGGGCTCGAAAATGCGCCGTCGGCTTGGGCTTCGTAGGCGGCGGTGGTCACTTCGCCGATGTGGACGCCGGGGCGATCGTCGAAATAGGGCAATACATGCCGGCCGAGGATCAGTGGCGGCTGGGGACGCGACTCGACGGATTCGGATTCGGCGGCGGCGAGAATGCGCGCGGCGGCAGGAGGGACTCCGGGTTCGAGTGGCGGGCGGCCGGAGGCGTCGGCTTCGATCAAGCGCACTAGTTGTCCGATGGAGGCGGGGGCCACACGCATCGCCAGGCGGCGGACGGCGCGTGGCGTGACATCCGGGCCGATGCTGTGATGCGAGAGGTGATTCTCGACGAGCGGGACGACCTGATCGACGATCGCACTTTTGATGCCGATGCGTTCGAGGAACGTGCGGGCCATGGGACCGCCGGCGGGCTCGTGACCCCATGAAGTCCAGCGGACGCGACCTTCGCGCTCGCGCAACTCGGTGGTCGCGGGCTTGGCGAAATCGTGGGCGAGCGAGGCGAACAGGAGAACGGCGCGGTCGTCCGCGGCGAGAACATCTCGCTCAGCAATGCGGGCGGCCTGATTGAGCACGTGCATGGTGTGGACGCCGACGTCACCTTCGGGATGCCATTCAGGGTCCTGCGGGACGCCGAAGAGATTTGCGATTTCGGGGAAGTGTCCGATCCAGCCGGTAGCATTGAGATATTCGCCGATGCGGCCGGGGTGCGCGCTCTTCACGGCCCACTTCATGAACTCTTCGGCGATGCGCTCGCGCGCCAGGGTCGCGTACTCGCCCGCAATGGAACGCGACATGGACGCGGTGGCCGGGTCGATTGTCAGATTGAAGCGGCAGGCGAACTGCATTCCGCGCAGGACGCGCAGAGGGTCCTCGGAAAAGGCATCGCTGGTGGCGCGCAGGGTCCGATTGTTCAGGTCGACCTGGCCGCCGAAGAAGTCCCAGACTTCGCTGGTGACGGGATCGAAACTCATGGCGTTGATGGTGAAGTCGCGGCGGGAGGCGGCTTCGCGCGGAGTGATGGATTCGTCAAACTCGGCGTGAAAATCGCGGTGGCCGGGGCCGGTCTTGCTGTCGCGACGCGGGATGCTCAAGTCACAGGTCTGTTCGCCAGGGCTGGTGAACTTCACTACTCCGAAGCTCTCGCCGACTAAATCCACGCGGC
>Ga0105245_10006364_pt1 | contig 10393 bp, 8 predicted proteins | sample KBSM54metaG_FD_81523 | JGI IMG/M metagenome (GOLD analysis project Ga0105245, IMG submission 81523) | Miscanthus rhizosphere microbial communities from Kellogg Biological Station, Michigan, USA - KBS M5-4 metaG | ecosystem: Host-associated > Plants > Roots > Rhizosphere > Soil | place: Michigan...
CCCGTTCCGCGCCAGCCGGCCGCCGGTGGTGGCACGGCGTTGCCGGTGCGTGGGCCGATCTCGCCGGTGCCGGGTTCGGTTTCGGCGAGGGCGGCGGCTTCCGCTCCTCCGGCCAGGGGTACCGCTTCGCTGGCCGGGCGGACTGCTGGGCCGGGCGGGGAGACTGCTGGGCCGGGCGGGGGTACGGCTCCTGGCGCGCGGGGGGTGGCGGTCGGTTCCGCTTCGGTGGCGGGTTCCGTCGCTGCGGCCGGTCGTGCCGCGCCAGCGGGTTCTCCTGCCGCGCCGGATGCTGCTGGCTCGGCGGATGCCGCGGTCTCGGCGGATGCCGCGGTCTCGGCGGATGCCGCGGTCTCGGCGGATGCCGCGGTCTCGGCCGCGCCGGCTGCGCCGGCTGCGCAGCCGACGTCCCCGGCTGCGCCGGCTGCGCAGCCGACGTCCCCGGCCGCCGCATCTGGGCCCGGTGTTCAGTCCCCGGATGCTCCTCCGAAGCCCGCGGCGGCGAGCGTCACCGCGCCGGCGGCCGATCCCACGGCCCCCGTTCCCGGTCCCCGCCCTGCCTCCGACGTGCCCGCCCCGACCGGTCGTCGCACGGCCGGCGGTCGTCGCACGCCTCCAGCGAGTCCGACATCTCCGGTACCGGCGGTTCGACCCCCGGCCGGCGAGCCAATCTCCCCGGTGTCCACGCCCGCGGCGAGTGTCCGGCCGCCGGTCGCCCGTCCGGTGTCCCCGGCATCTTCGCCCTCGCCGGCCGACGCCACAGCGCCCGGGGCCAAGCCGCGGCCGCCCGGCGCGGGCAGCCGCACGCCCGTCCGGCCGATGTCGCCGGCAGCGGGTGCCGGTGCGCCGGCGCCGGCGGCCGAACGTTCGGCGCCGGCGTCCAGCGGCAGCGAACCGGACACCGTGCCCGACGCCGTCAGCTCGGCTCGTCGGACGCCCGCCTCGGCCACCACGGCGACCGCCCCGGTATCACCGCCGCCGCAGTGGCCCGTGTCGGCTTCCGGCGCGCCAGCGGAGGCGTCGACCGCGTCTGCGCAGATGGAGGCGTCACCTGCCGAGGCGGCGAGCGCCGACGCGCCCGATGCGCCACCGGCGTGGCCCGTGATCACCGGTCCGTTGCCGGCGTGGCCCGTGTCGCGGGCCTCGACCGACAAGTCGACGGCCAAGTCGGTGCCGGCCCAGCGCGAGCCGGCCGAGGACGAACGGGACGCGGACGCGCCCGAGACCGTCGAGTCGGTCGACACGTCCGGGCAGGAACCATCGCCCGAGACCGAGATCGCCCGCACCGCCGACGAGTCGGACGCCGAGGCCGCCACTCCGGACCAGGCCCCGACACCTGTCGCCACCGTGCCCGGCGGATCCGCTGGCGGCCCGGCCGACGCGACCACCCCGGCTCGCCCCCACCAGGTGCGCGCCGTCGCGCGGGTGGTGGCCGCGCCGGCGCTCGGCGCAGACCCGGCGAGCCGCCGCCGTCGCATGGTGGCCGTCGCGCTCGCGTTGATCGTCGTGCTGGCCGGCGGCACCTGGCTCGCCACCCGCGACTCCGACGCGGGCGGATCGCGCGGCGGCTCGTCACCCACCGATGGCCCAGCGGCGACCCAGACCCAGACCACCCAGACCAACGAGCCGCCAACCGGCGGCACGACGGCACCCGCCGAGCCGACGACCGCTCCGCCTGCGGGCGGCGGCGACGCCACCGTGGCCCCCGGCAATCAGCGGCCCGGCCTGCCGGCCGGATGGCGCGAGTACACGGATTCGACCGGTTTCTCGCTATACGTGCCGGCCAACTGGCGGGTGTCACGCGAGGGCACGATGGTCTACTTCCGCGGGGACGGGCGGGTGCTCGGCATCGATCAGACCAACGAGCCGCAGCCGGACCCGGTCGCCGACTGGCGCGGCAAGGCCACCTACCGGGTCGGCCGGGGTGACTTCCCGAACTACAGCGAGATCCACATCCAGGCGGTGCCGTTCTGGCGGAAGGCCGCCGACTGGGAGTTCACGTACGGGGGCAGTGGTGGCCGGACGCACGTGAACAACCGGGGCTTCATCGTGTCGTCGCACAAGGCCTACGGCATCTGGTGGCAGGCACCGGACTCCGAATGGGCCGACGCGTGGTCCGACCTGCAGCTGATCTTCCAGAGCTTCCGCCCCTCCGCCGAGGCGCTCGACTAACCGAGATATTGGAAATCCGCCGAGATCTTGGACTTCCGTGGTCGTCATAGGTGCCAGAGGGTTCCAAGACCTCGAACGTCAGCTGCTAGTGCGGGGACGCCACCGGAGTCACGGGCTCCGTGCGGGCGTGATCGGCGAGCGTGACCTGCTGCGCCGGCTCGGCCGTTTGCGCCGGCTCGGCCAAGCCCGCCGGTGCGGGCTCCGCGTCGCCGGTGCCGGCTCCGGTCCGGGTGAACGGGAGCACGGTGAGGGCGACGGCCAGTGCGATCGCCAGCGTGACGCCGCCGACCACGGCGAACCCCCACGACGGGCCGCCGGCGTCGATGACCACGCCGGCCAGCGGGGCGCCGCCGGCCAGGCCGAGCGTCAGCGCCGAGCCGTACAGGCCCATCGCCTCACCCCGGGCGCTGGCCGGGACCAGCCGGCTCACCGCATCGGCGGAGGACGCCAGCGACGGGGCGCACAGTGCGCCGGCCGGGATCAGCGCGAGTATCAGCCAGCCCGCGCCGTCGACGAGGGCTATCGGCATCGTGAACAGGCCGAGCAGTGCCACCAGCACAGCGGTGGGCGGCGTGCGCTTCAGCGCGCCGAAAACGAACCCGCCGATCATCGAGTACGCACCCCACGCCGCCATGACCAGGCCGACCCAGCCGACCTGGCCGGCCGCGCGCAACTGCGCGACGATCGCGATGTCGGACGCGGCCAGCACCGCCGTCGTCGCGGCGGTGAGCACCAGGATGGCGAGGAACGCCGGCCGCAGCCACACGCGCCGGGGCACCCGCTCGCCGGCCTGCTCCTCGTCGGCCGTGCGCACCGGCGGGTTCTGGATGTAGAGCCCGATGCCCGCGAGCACGATCGCGGCGCCGATGATGTACATCGTCACGGTCGCGGAGAGCTGGGTGACCAGGAGCACGGCGGCGGCCGGGCCGATCATGAAGGACAGCTCGACGGTCATCGAGTCGATCGCGTAGGCGGGCCGCCGGGACGCCGCCGGCACCAGCGCCGCGATCGACTGCCGGACCACCGAGAACACCGGCATCGTGAGCAGCCCGAGCAGCGCGGCCGCGATCAGCAGCGCCGCGTACGGCAGCAGCGGCGCGACCGACCAGAACGCCGCCTCGGCGGCGATGCTGACGGCCAGCGCCGCGCGCAACGACCGCCTGTCGGTCAGCCGGCCGAGCAGTGGCGCGCCGACCGCCGACGCGAGCGTGAACGTGGCGCCGAGCACGCCGGCGGCGCCGTAGCCGCGGTGCAGGTCGAGGACCACGTGCAGGGTCAGCGTGATCCCGACCGCGACCACCGGAATCCGGGCGAAGATCGCGACCAGCATGAGCGAGCGCATCCCCGGCAGGCCGAGCACCTGCCGGTAAGGACCGAAACGCATGACACCTCCTACGTCGCGTCCATACTCCTCTGGGGGTGCGACAAATTTCGCGTGATTAACCTGTGCGCATGACGAGGGTCACCGTGCACCGCGCATACACGGTCGTCGTGTTCGTGATCCTCGCCTCGCTGGACAACGTCGCGATCGGCCTGGTGCCGCCGCTCTACGACCCGATCGGCGACGCGTTCGGCGTCCCCGAGGGTGCCGTCGCCGCCGTGACCGCCGCCACATATCTGGTCACGGCGGTCGCGGCCGTCGCATGGGCGTACGCCGGCGACCGGTTCCGCCGCCGGCCGTTGCTCGTGATCGGCACCCTGCTGTGGGCGGTCGGCACGGGAGGCAGCGGTTTCGCGTCGGATTTCGCGACCTTCACCGCGGCGCAGCTGATCGGCGCGATCGGCCTCGGCGCCGTCGGCTCGGTGGGGTTTTCGGTGGTGAGCGACCTGATCTCGCCGCGCCGCCGCGGCCTGGTCATGAGCTTCTTCGGGCTGTCGCAGGGCGTGGGGACGCTCGCCGGGACGCTGATCGGCGGCCTGCTCGGCGCCGCCGACTGGCACCGCCCGTTCAAGATCCTCGCCGTCGTGGGCGCGGCGGCGGCGCTCGCCTACCTGTTCACCACCGACATCCGACGGGGGGAGAGCGAACCGCAGCTCGCCGAGCTCTTCGCCGAGGGTGGGGAGTACGAGCACCGCATCGGCCGCTCCGACCTGCCCGCGATCCTGGGCCGGCGTACCAACGTGTGGCTGATCATGCAGGGGCTGACCGCGCAGGTGACGTTCGGATCGCTGGTCTGGCTGCCTCGGCTGTTCCAGGCGAAGGCCGAGGAGCAGGGCTACGAGACGGCCGTCGCCATCGCCATCGGGGCGACGTTCGCCACGCTGTTCCAGCTCGGCGGCGTCATGTCGATCATCGGCGGCCTGGTCGGCGACCGGATGCAGCGGCGCACCCCGCGCGGGCGCGCACTGGTGGCGGCCGCCGGGATCCTCGGGGGCATCCCGTTCTACGTTGCGCTGTTCTTCGTCCCGTTGCGGGTCGACGTGCCCGTCGACGCCGGCTCGGGCGCAGTCGCGCTGGCGGTGGCCCGCAGCATCGTCACCGAACCGCTGACCGGGGTGAGCTTCCTCGCCGCGCTGGCCGGCCTCGCGCTGACGTCGGCGAACTCGCCGAACTGGTTCGCGCTGATCGCCGACGTGAACCCGCCCGAGCATCGCGGCACCGTCTACAGCCTTGGCAACCTCGTGAACAGCGTGGGCCGGGCGGCCGGCAACGGCCTGGTCGGCGCGGTGTTCTCGGCCCTGGCAAGAAGTTTGCCGCCGCCGCTGAACTACGCCGTCGGCCTCGCGGCGTTCCAGGGCTTCTTCCTGCCGACCGGGGCGATGTACCTGCTCGCGGCAAGGACCTCACCCAGGGACATCGCGACGGTGCGGCGCACGCTGGAGGCGCGCGCCGCACCGAAAGGCGACGATGTGAGAGGCGACGATGTGAGAGGCGGCGATATGACCGGCGACGACGTGCCTAGCCGGTTACCGGGCTGAGCCCCTCGCGCAGCACGGTCAGGGCGTGGGCGAGCAACCGGGAGACGTGCATCTGCGAGATGCCGATCTCGGCGGCGATCTGCGACTGGGTCATGTTCCCGAAGAACCGCATCGCGATGATCTTCTGCTCGCGCTCGGGCAGTCGGGCCAGCAGGGGACGCAGGTCGGCCCGGTTCTCCACACTCTCCATCTCGGGGTCGGCGCCGCCGAGCAGGTCCATCAGTTCGCCGCCGCTCTCGTCGCCGGAGACCGGTGCGTGCAGCGACAGCGCCCGGTACGCCTGCGAGCAGTCGAGCGCCTCGATGATCTCTTCATCGGTGACCTGGAGGTGGCCGGCGAGGTCGGCGACCGTGGGGGAGCGGCCCAGCTTCTGGGCCAGGTCGCCGGAGACCTTGCTGATCTCCAGCCGGAGTTCCTGCAGGCGGCGCGGCACCCGCACGTCCCAGCCCTTGTCCCGGAAGTGGCGCTTGAGCTCGCCGACGATCATCGGGATGGCGTAGCTGGTGAACGCGGCGCCCCGGTTGGGGTCGAAGCCGTCGATCGACTTGAGCAACGCGAGGCTGGCGACCTGGACGAGGTCGTCGAGCAGCTCGCCGCGGTGCCGGAACCGGCGGGCCAGGTGCTCGGCCAGCGGGAGGTACATCTCGACGAGGCGCTCGCGGGCGCGGGCCCGGTCGGGGCTGCTCTTGGGAAGGTCAGCCAGCAGCGTGAGCAGCGCGAGCGCGTCGGCATCCTGCTGCGCCCTGGTGGTCGCGGCGGTGCGGGCCTCGGCGGTCGCGGTGCGCGTTCCGCCGGCGGCGCGCGCCTCGACACTCGTGGCCTGCCGCGGAACCGCGGCGTCTTCCGTCGCCGATTCGCGCCGAGCCAGTGTGGTCATCGATCTGCCCTTCCATGCTCCGGCGCCACCCCGGCGCCATCTAGACACTCGTACCGATCGACTGCACCATTCGGTCAGCTACATATCATCCGTTCGGACGATGGTAGTGACCATGAAGATACCTGTCAGACGCCCCAGAGGCAACACCGGCAACGGCGGTTTCGCGAGAAAGAAGGGCGGCCCTCAGCCCTCAGCGGCCCAAGCGGCCCTCTGCGGCCCTGCGGCCCTCTGCGGCCCTCTGCGGCCCTCAGCCGGGCCGGTCGAGGCGCTTCGCGAAGCGCACGAGCGTGCCGCTCGGCGTGTTCGGAAGCAGATCGAAGTCGTCGGCCAGCGACCGGATGATGTAGAGGCCGCGACCGGACTCGGTCAGCACCGGCGCCTCATGGAGCGCCGGAGCGGTGTCGTAGTCGAACCCGGGCCCGTCGTCGACGACCTCGATCTGGCACTCCGAATCGTCGATCTCGACGGTGACGCCGTAGCTCTCCGTGGCCTTGGCGTGTGCCACCGCGTTCGCGCACGCTTCGGCGAGCGCCAGCAGGATGTCGGCCCGGCACTCGTCGGTCACGCCGGCGGTGCGCAGCGTGGTCGAGAGGATGCGTCGCGCCATCGGTACGCTGGCGGAGTCCCGGGGCAGGAACAGCGATAGCCGCATGTTCACCGGCCCGAACCCCGCGTCATAGCAATCCCCCAGGTGTCCCTGCGCCTCAACGCCGTCACCGGCCGATGCCTTCGCGGGTACCCAGGCACACGGGGCGGAAACTCCCCGGGTCAGCTTGCTACCGCCTCGACGGGCACCGGCGCGACAGCGAGCCGGCGCAGCGCCAGTTCCGCCGCACCGGGCGTCACCTCGACGACGTGCCGACCGGCGACGGACAGCAGGCGGGCCGGCGCCTCCAGGATCCGCGCGGCGCGCACGAGGATCACGGCGATGTCCGTGTCGCTCGCCCGCACGGCGAGCGGGCCGGTGCGGCGACCGCCGCCGCCGCGCACGCCGCCGCTCAGCACGGCGGCCCGCCAGGCCGCCTCAGCGAGATCGGCGCGGTGCCGGCGCTGCCGCGCCGACCGGTATTCACCGCCGCCACACAGCCGCTGGTACCCGAGGTGCCACGCGCGTTCCAGCGGCCATTCGGACAGACCCGGGCAGATCACCCGGTGGACCGTGTAGCGGTGCCGGCCGCCGGCCGCGTAGTCCACCCGTTGCGCCGGGATTCCCAACGCGCCGAGCAGGGTCGCCAACCGGGCCGCCGCACCCGCCTGGCTGAACTCCATGGCGATGCGCTCGTGCCGCCCCGAGCCGGTACGAGCGCACCGCAACAGCATTCCGATCTCGAATCCGGCCGCCACGGCCGAGCTGGGCAGGATGGAATCCGGTGTGTCCTGTGGCGGCCAGCCCCCCTGCATCCGACTGCTCCTGTCCCGGTGTTGTGCGTGCTGAGACCACCGTGCCCAACGGCGAAGCCGCCGTGCGGTGCCGGCGCCGGCCCTTGAGCGAAACTTGCGCTGTGGTGACGGAGGTAACATCCGCCGCGTGAGGGTCCGTGTACTGCTTGCCGCGATCGTCCTGTCGACGGTCGGTGCCGGCGTCGCGGGCTGCCCGTCGTCCGACGCGGGGGTGCCGGCCGGCCAGTTGCGCATCGCCACCGGCAGTCCGGGCGGCGTCTACTACATCTACGGGCGGGGCATCGCCGACGCGGTGCGCCGGCGGATCCCGGAGCTCAAGCCGACGGTGCTGGAGACCGCCGCGTCGCGGCAGAACCTGCGGCTCGTGTCGACCGGCGAGGCCGAGATCGGGTTCGCCCAGGCCGACACGGCGGCCGACACCGTCGCGGCCGGGGCGAAGGTGGTCGCGCTGGCCCGGCTGTACGACGATTACCTGCACCTGGTGGTGCGCAAGGACAGCACGATCTCCAAGCTCGCCGATCTGGTCGGCAAGCGCGTCTCGATCGGGGCGCAGGAGTCGGGCACCGTCGGCACGACGCGCCGGTTGCTCGGCGTCGGCCAGGTGACCGGGATCCAGGAGCAGCTGCTCGGCCTGGACGACTCGGCGGCCGCCCTCGAAGCCGGCACGATCGACGCGTTCTTCTTCTCCGGCGGCCTACCCGTCGGCAGGGTGCGGGAACTGGCGGCCCGGGTCCCGCTGCGGCTCGTGCCGATCGGCCAGTACGCCGGCGACCTGCGGGCCAAGTTCGGGCAGTACTACGCCGAGCACACCGTGCCGGAGTCGACGTACGGGCTGCCGCCGGTGAGCACGATCGGCATCCCGAACTACCTCGTGGTGTCGGCCGACATGCCCGAGCAGACCGGGTACGCGCTGACCCGGCTGCTGTTCGACGAGCAGCCGGAGCTCGCGAAGGCGCATCCGGTGGCGGCCCGGCTGAACCCGCGGGAGGCCATCTACACCCACCCCCTGGCCCTGCACCCGGGCGCCGAGAGGTACTTCCGCGAGATCAAGCCCTGATTTCCGCGATCTTGGACGGCTGTCGGTGCCAGGGCACCGACAGCCGTCCAAGATCGCGGAAAGGAACGTCAGCCGTCCGCGGGGAAGAACAGCACGGCCTCCAGGCCGGTCGGCTCCGCGGGGCGCAGGTCCAGCGTGCCGCCCGACGTCTCCACGAGCACCGCGACGATCGGCAGGCCGAGCCCGGTGCCGATCGTGTTCTGCGACGTCGGCGCCCGCCAGAACCGCTCCGTCGCCTGTTTGCGCTGCTCCTCGCTGAGGCCCGGCCCGTCGTCGACGACGTGCACCGCGATCCGGTCGCCGTCGGCGGGCCGCACCGACACCGTCACCGACGTCGCGCCGTACTTGAGGGCGTTGTCGATCAGCACGTCGAGGGCCTGGTCGACGGCCGTCGTCACGGCCCGCGCCTTCATCGGCCGCGCCGCCGGCACCCGTCGCAGGGTCACCCCACGCTGCTCGGCGAGTGGCTGCCAGGCGGTGATCCGGTCGGCCGCCACCGCGTCGGCGTCGACGGTCTCCAGACCGAAGTTGCCCCGCTCGGCGCTGGCCAGGGCGAGCAGGCTGTCCAGGACCTCGCTCAGCCGGTCGGTCTCCTGCAGGGCGGTGCGGCCCTCCTCGCCGGGAACCGCCTCGCTCAGGTCCTCCACCCGCAGCCGCAGCGCGGTGAGCGGGTTGCGCAACTGGTGGCTCGCGTGCGACACGAACGCCCGCTGCCGCTCCAGCACGTCCGAGACCGTGCCGACCATCTCGTTGAACGCGGTCGCCAACCGGCGCAGCTCCGGCGGGCCGCCCGCGGCGGGCACCCGGGCGTCGTAGTCGCCGCCGGCGATGTCGTGCACGGCGGCGTCCAGCTCGGCGATCGGCCGCAGCGTCCAGCGGGCCAGCGCCAGCGCGGCCAGCACGAACACGGCGAGCGCCAGCAGGCCGCCGCCGGTCAGGGTCAGCCACAACCGGCCGGTATGGCCGCGCAGCCGGTCCGTCGGTGAGATCGTGATCACCGCGCCGAGCGTCTCGCCGCCGCTGCCGATCGGCGCGGCCACCACCATCGGCGCGTCGGCCCACGGCCAGACCGTCCGGGAGGCGTCCGGCTGGTCGCCGGCGAGCGCACTGTCGCGCTGCCGGCGGGCGTCCGCGGTGGTCAGGGTCAGCCCTTCCCGCGACGCGGCCAGCGTGTGCTTCTCCCGGTCGACGACGAGCGCGGCGATCCCGTACAGCTGCTCGTAGCGGACCAGCTGGTTGCGCAGCGCGGCCCAGTTGCTCGCCGGCGCCGCGTCGGTGGCCTCGGCCTGGTCGCCGCCGGTGATCGCGACCTCGGCGACGGTGGCGAAGCTGACCGCGTCGGCCAGCCGGTCCAGCGCCATCCGCTGGCTGTCCCGGGTGGTCAGGGCGATCGCGAGCGGCACTTCGAGCGCCGCCAGCACGAGCACCAGCAGCAGCACGTAACTGATGGCAAGCCGTCGACGCATCTCAGACCGGCTCGGTGCGCAGCCGGTAGCCGACCCCGCGCACCGTCTGCAACAGCCCCGGGTCGCCGAGCTTGCCGCGCAACGCCGCCATGTGCACGTCGAGCACGTGCGGGCCGACCCACGACGTCTGCCACACCTCGATGATGATCCGGTCGCGGGCCACGGCGATGCCGGGGCGGCGGGCCAGCGCGGCGAGGATGTCGAACTCCTTGCGGGTCAGCGGCACCTCGCTGCCGCCGTGATGAACGCGACGGGCGGTGAAGTCGATCGTCAGCCCGCCGATCTCGACCTGCTGGGCGGCCGGGGTGGCCCGCACCGCCCGGCGCAGCACCGCGGCCATCCGGGCATGCAGTTCGGCCATCGAGAACGGCTTGACCACGTAGTCGTCGGCGCCGGTGAGCAGGCCGTTGACGCGGTCGCGCTCCTCGCCCCGCGCGGTCACCGCGATGATGCCGACCTCCGGCTGGCGGGAGCGCAGGGAGCGGCACAGGTCCATCCCGTCGC
>Ga0105245_10006366_pt1 | contig 10390 bp, 10 predicted proteins | sample KBSM54metaG_FD_81523 | JGI IMG/M metagenome (GOLD analysis project Ga0105245, IMG submission 81523) | Miscanthus rhizosphere microbial communities from Kellogg Biological Station, Michigan, USA - KBS M5-4 metaG | ecosystem: Host-associated > Plants > Roots > Rhizosphere > Soil | place...
GGCCTGGCACCTTGGCACTATGGCGCGAAGCACCCCGCAGGCGATCGGTGCGTTGGGCTGGGTATTCTTCGCGTTGCAGGTCGTAGGCATCGCGCTGAGCTGGCGATATTTTGTACTGCCGCCGACAATCTTTTCCGCTGTGCTGGCAATCATGACTGGCTGGGCGGCGTGGCTGGTGAACGCCGCGAAAGCTTAGGCATCAGGTGACGCCTATTTGTTGCGCAAAATCAAGCAGTGTCTACGTGACTAGTCCGCAAGGCTGGCAGATGGCATTCAAGAAAAAGGCCGCTCCCTTGAGAGCGGCCAGTCTTGATCGGCTGGCGCAAAGCGCCCACCAGAGATCTAGAACCGGAAATTGATGCCAGCGCGCGCGATCTTTGCGTGCAGAGAAACGGTGTGAGTGAAAACGTTTGTCGGGAATGCGATGGGCGGTGTAAACGCGGTAAGGTTATTGCTTGTTACTGTTGACGTGCCAAAACCCGCGTAAAGGTATTCGCCCTTGACGGAAAAGTGATGGCTAAGGCGGAATTCCGCGCCGGCGCCAGCTACCCATCCTGCCCTTTTGTCGTCCAGGCTCGCGCTTTCATGGGCGGTAGCAAAGGTATCAGTAAACAGAGCGGTGTACTTCACGTTGGTTACGGCTCCGCCCGCGGTCCCATAGAATAAGGCAGGGCCAAAAACAACACCCACGCGCGGGCGTGCGGTCATTACCCAGCTGGTTTCCGCAGTCTGCGTAACAGTGAAAGCCGTGGGAGCGCAGCATGGATACGTTTGCGTGGCGGTTGCTGAGCCATTAAGGTCCATCTTGCCGAAGTCCCATTCCAGGCCAAAAACAACGTCGCCCCACTGCCAGTTGTAGCCTGCCTGACCACCGGCGGTAAAACCGTTGGGCTTGATCTTTTGCGCGCTAGCAGCAGTGATTGCCGGCGCGCTGGTTGCGGCGAAATAACCGGTGGGGCTGAAGATGGGACTGGTATCCACATCGAAACGGCCAAAAGCTCCACCGGCATTTGCACCGACGTAAAACCCTTTGAAATCGTCCGCAGCGTTTGCCGAGCCAATGGCAAAGAGTACAAACGCGAGCGCACAGGTTCGAGTTAAGAATCTGTTCAAAACACACCTCGTCCTTCGCAAAATTTAAGATTTTAGTTGGGGGTTCGCACCCACCTTATAGCACACTTATCTAGTTGTTTCGTGCGCAAAGGTAGTGCCACTTGAGGTACAAGCGTTACAGGACTGAATAAAAAAAGCCGCTCTGGGCGAGCGGCTTTAGAAAAGCAAGAATTTATTTGAAAAAGCTGTCGGCCTGGGCCAGACGCTTGTTTACTTCGTCCCAGTTCACCACGTTCCACCAGGCTTTCAGGTAGTCGGGGCGGCGATTTTGATATTTGAGGTAATAGGCGTGTTCCCAGACATCATTGCCCAGGACCGGAAATTCGCCGTTTGAAATCGGATTGTCCTGGTTGGGGGTCGATGTGATTTTGAATTCGCCGGACTTGGTCTTCACCAGCCAGGCCCAGCCGCTGCCGAATTGATTTACTCCGGCGGCCTCAAACTTTTCCTTGAAAGCATCAAAGCTGCCAAAGGTTTTATTGATGGCATCGGCAACCGCGCCGGTGGGATTGCCACCTTTCTTCGGGCCCATGATTTGCCAGAACATGGTGTGGTTCACGTGTCCACCGCCGTTGTTGCGGATCACGCCGCGCACATCTTCCGGCAAGGCGCTCAGGTTGCGCAGCAGGTCTTCAGGGCTCTTGCTTCCCAGTTCAGGATGTTTCTCAATTGCACCGTTCAGCTTTGTCACATAAGCCGCATGGTGCTTGTCATGGTGCAGGTGCATGGTTTGCTCGTCAATGTGCGGCTCCAGCGCGTTGTACGCGTATGGCAGCGCCGGGACCTCATGTGCCGTTACAGTTCCTTGTGCCATTTCAACCACCTTTCATTTATGAATACCGAGATATGTTTGGATGACCGTGGTTCCTTTTTCGATGCAGCACGTCTCCGTGGCTGCCCGCCTAAAATGCTTTGAACGCCAGTTCCAGCAGCGTCTTTTGCTCCATCTCATGCGCCGTGTGTGAACCTGTCGACGGACTGGATGAAGGCGAACGCTTCACTGAGCGGAACGGCGCTCCGCGCGCCAGACGCTCCAACTGCGGCGCCAGGAAATTGAGCGCGCCCATGTTGGCCGGCTCTTCCTGTACCCACAAAAACTCGCGTGCGGTTGTGTGCTGCGCGAATGCCGCTTCCAGCTCAGCTTCAGGCAGCGGGAAAAGCTGTTCCAGAAAAATGATGGCCGTCTTTGTGTCGTTGCGGCGCTTGCGTTCGCGCCGCAGTTCATGCCCGACCTTGCCGCTGCAAACGATGATCCGCTCGGCATTCGTAATTTCCGGGTCCTGAATTACGGTCTGGAACGTTCCGCCGCTCAGTTCGCTCAATGGACTCGTCGCGTCCGGATGGCGCAGCATTCCTTTTGGCGTAAACACGATCAAAGGTTTGCGCCAGCTGCGCAACGCCTGCCGTCGCAACAGATGGAAATATTGCGCTGCCGTCGATGGCTGTGCCACCTGAATATTGTCTTTGGCGGCGAGTTGCAGATAGCGCTCAATCCGTCCGCTGGAGTGTTCCGGCCCCTGGCCTTCATAGCCATGTGGAAGCAACATCACCAAGCCGGAGAGCAGTCCCCACTTGTCTTCACCGGCAACAATGAACTGGTCGATGATTACCTGCGCGCCGTTGGCAAAGTCTCCAAATTGCGCTTCCCACAAAGTAAGCCCATCAGGATAGTCGCGGCTAAAGCCGTATTCAAAGCCCAGCACCGCGGCTTCAGAAAGGATTGAGTTGTACGCTTCAAACCATGCCTGACCTGGACGAATATTGCAGAGCGGCACATATTCTTTCTCGTTTTCCGTATCGATCAAACACGAGTGGCGATGGTTGAACGTTCCGCGGCGCGCATCCTGTCCAGAAAGCCGCACGGGTATGCCCTCGACCAGCAGCGATCCAAAAGCCAGCGCCTCGGCCATGCCATAGTCCACCGGCAGCTTGCCTGTACCCATTTTCTCGCGCTGCTCCAGCAGCTTCTTGACTTTGGGATGAATGGCAAAATCATCCGGATAAGTCGTCAGCTTCTCAGTAATCTCTTGCAGTTTGCCGGCATCGACTGCCGTCGGGACTTCGTATTCCGGCTTGTAACGCCCGCCGCGATATTTGCCCCAGTAGTGCGGCAGCTTGCGCAGCACGGGCGATTTCTGCATCTGCGCCGCGTGATCATACGCAGCGTCCACTTTGGCACGAAACTTCTGCGCCATCTCCGTGGTGTCAATCTTGTTCTGCTCGGCGTAAATCTCAAACAGCGGACGATGCGCGTTGATCTTCTTGTACAACAGCGGCTGCGTGATGGTGGGATCGTCAACCTCGCTGTGGCCGTGGCGGCGATAGCCAATCAAATCGATCACGACGTCGCTGCCAAACTGGTAGCGATACTCGGTGGCCATGCGCGCCACACGCAATACCGCTTCAGGATCTTCAGCATTCACGTGGAAAATAGGAATCGGCTGGCGCTTGGCCAGATCGGAAGAGAAGCGCGATGTATGCAGTTCGCGCGGATTCGTGGTGAAGCCGATCAGGTTATTGACGATTACCTGAATCGCGCCGCCCACAGAATAGCCTTTCAGTCCGGCAAAATTCAGCGTTTCCGCCCAGATTCCCTGGCCGGCAAAAGCCGCGTCACCATGCATGATGATGGGCAGGATTTCCTTCACGCCGTTTGCGCCAATATGTTTTTGCTTGGCCAGCGTGCGTCCCAGCGCCACAGGATCAACCGCCTCAAGATGGCTGGGATTAGAAACCAGATGCGTGCGAATGACCTTGCCTTTGTGCGTGTGGAATTCGCCGGTTGCGCCCTGGTGATATTTCACGTCGCCGCCACCCAGCACAGAGCGGGGATCAACATCTTCAAATCCGGCAAAAATATTTTCCGGCGGAATGCCGACCGTGAGCGTCATCACCGTAAGCCGTCCGCGATGGCTCATGGCCATCACCGTGGTCGTGGCGCCCAGCTCTGCGCCAGTCTCCAGAATCATGTCTAACAGCGGAATCTGCGCCGTTGCGCCTTCACCCGAGTAACGCTTGGTTCCCAGGTACCGGGTCTGCAGGATCTGCTCAAAGAGATCGGCCTGGAGCAGCCGCTCAGCCAGCCAGCGACGGTCCACCTGCTGCGGGCCAGGATTTTCCATGCGCTCCTGGATCCATTCGCGGCGATCGCGCTGGGGCAGATGCATAAACTCCGCGCCAATGGTCCCGCAATAAATCTGCCGCGCTTCTTCAGCGACCTCGCCATCGGAAGGAAGGTCGGAATAGCCGCCGCCAATCGGCCCGCCAAAGGGATTCAGGTTGGCGTCGAGATATCCCCAGCGGCGGTACGCGTCAAATACCTGTTCGCGAGCCGATTCGTGCCCCAAAGGGATTTCGGTTCTAGTTAACTGTGCGCTTTTGCTGCTCATCTCGTGTGTGATCCAGACTTGGTAAGGGAACCGCTACAGCGGTAGTTCCTGAGGATTCCTAACCTTTGAGGATAACACTTTACGCGGAGGAAATTTAAGGGCCGGACCACCGAGTTTCCATGGGAGTTGCGCATTCCCGCGACCTGCGCTTGCAGCGCCGATGCTCAAGCAGCAACTCTGCTCAGGTTGCCCATTTTTTACCGTTAATTTTTGTTTAGCCTCTCTGGGGCGATTCTGTCGCAGGTCGTGCAACTTACATCTAACTCTCCAAACAGCACTATGCATGGGGACAAGGAGGAAACAGGCATGCGCCTATTTTCAGGACTTTTAATTTCAACTTTGGCCGCGGGGGCGGTCTTAACTACGGGATGCGCAGAGCACCGTTATCAAAACGATCCTTATGCCGGATACGGCGGGTACAGCGGCTATTATGGCGCGAACGATCCTTATTACCGCCAGTGGCTGGCCGAGCGTCGCTACAACTACGTGGAGTACAACCGGCTCAACCGTGAGCGCCAGCGGGAATATTGGGAATGGAGACGGCAGAATGAAGCCCGCTTCAGAAATGATCCGCGTTTCCGCGACCGCGTCAGGAACGATCACGACGCTGACGACCGCCGGCGAAACGATCACGATGCCGACGACCGCGACAACAGGCGCTTTCCTGGACAGCGCGCGGTAGTCAATGATCATGACCGCGACGACCGCGGGAACGGCGGCCGCCAGGTAGCTCGGGAGCGAGACGGAGACCGCGATCGCCACAAGGCAGACAGAGATCGCCACGATGTGCGGAAGGACCACGACAAAGACCGCGATCACGACAAAGATCGGGATCATGACCGGCGCTAGTTAGCTTTAGGATGTGGCGACAAAGGGCAGCTCATAGAGGCTGCCTTTTCTTTCGCGCAAAAAACAAGCGTCCCGCGACGAATCGCAGGACGCCCGGCAGCCCGCATCAATAAATGTATTCCTTTCGATGCCTGTCGTGAGCATCCCTGCGACATTTCGCGATTCAGACACTACTGAGAAATGGCACTATTTCCGTGGAAGCGCAATAAGGTACGCGACCACCTCGGGAGATGGATCAGAACCGACGCAACTACTGCCAGGACAGGTCGGGGGTGGAGGACCATCGCAGAAGGACCGCTCTTTAATGATTTTCCTCATGGGCACATCGATGATACTTACCTTATAGCACTCGCGACTGGCAGGACCTTGATACTGGCGTGCCTTGGCACCAATAGGAGGGGCATAATAACCCTCGGTCGCGAAATATAGCTCACTCAAGACGGCGGTTGCCACATCCGCTGGCCGCCGCGCGCGCAAATCCGAAGGCAATGCATTTTGCATCTGGGAATTTACGTGCGGTCCATCCCTTGAGCCAATTGCTACTACTACAATCTGCCCTCGTAGATAGGGGTTAGCAGAATCCTGTTTTGCTGTAATCTCGAGGTATTGCTCGCATTTGCCATCAAAGGGATCGGTCGCTTTCATGTACACACGGCTTGCCACACCAAACAATATCAGGGTTCCGATAATCGCCCCGGTGAAGATCAGAGGTGCCCAACCCAATTTTCCATTTTTGCTGTACGTAGGCATGAGCACCCCCAAGGTCGACCATGGTACTCCCTGCGCTGGCTCTGATAAAGATATCGGCGCCTATTCTCGCCCCAAAAAACAAGCGTCCCGCGACGAATCGCGAGACGCCCGGCAGCCCTCCCCCAGAACTGCCTTACCACCGAGGGAAAGTCTAGAACCACCCTGTCCCTTCGTCCACGTCACTTTGGTAACTTTGGCTGGCGCCATAATATCTCTTTTCCCAACAGCTATTTAGCTCATTTTCGCAACCTAAACGCAGCAGCTTCATCTAATATGTTTGCTAGGATAGAAGGTCGCAAAGCCGGTTCTGGGCGTGACAAATTCTTAATAAGGTAGGCACTTCATGGAGAGCGTGGGAATTCTTGAAATTACTGATGGCAACTTTGACCAGGAGGTCCTCAAGAGCGATCAACCTGTCATGATCGATTTCTGGGCGGCCTGGTGCGGCCCGTGCAAGATGCTGGCGCCCGTGGTGGACGAAGTGGCAGCGGCATACCAGGGCAAAGTAAAGGTCGGCAAAATGGACGTGGACAGCAGCCCCACAACTCCGCAGCGTTACGGCGTGCGCGGTATTCCTACGTTGCTCATCTTTAAAGGCGGCCAGGTGCAGGAGCAGATTGTGGGCTACGTGAACCGCGAAGTGATTGAAAAAGCCCTGAACAAGCACGTTAGCTAATTTCCTTCAAAAATTCTTTCAGCCGAGCCCGGTCCCAAGCCGGGCTTTGGTTTTTGGCGTGAGTGTTGCCCGGCTCTTCTTTATAGCGGTTCTAGGATTGCTGTATCCCCAATCACCAATCTGTATCCTCATGAATGTGCCATCCTGAAGCCGAGCCCGATGCTCTGCTCCTTCACAGGCTCCAGATGCGAGGCGAAGGATCTGCCCCGCTGTTCTTCAGGGCAGCCGATCATCAAACACCAAAACAGTCTTGGATAGCCCTACGGTGCAGCAGAGCCGATCCTTGGGCTTCGCGGGAAACCGTGTTGAAAAATTTAGCAGTTCGCGTGCTTGCCTCAGGATAGCGTGTCGCGGGGGTGAGATGGATCACTAGCTGCGACGTGCGTAGTGGAATACAGCGCCTTAGGAAACGCTGTGGTTGTTTTTCTGGCTGTTTTTTTACTCAAAGATCGCAAAAAAACCAAGTAGAATCTCCGCCAAGCTGCTGCTGATTAGGGTATTGCGTTTAACTCATCTTTTACTATGGCGAACCTCCTTGCGATCTCTGACTTTTACCGTCTCGCTTTCCCGGGCGTTTTGCTGGTGTTTTACGTGGTCTGCTGGCTGGCGGTGGGGCGCGATCCCAAGATCGGAAATGTTGCTCCGCGGTATGAACCGCCGGCGGGAATTTCTCCCGGCGTGGCCCGTTATGTCCTTACCGGAGGCAGTGACGGCACAACGCTGGCAGCAGTGCTGGCCGGACTGGCGGCCAAGGGCGTGGTCGCAATCCAACCGCAGGGCGGAAAATACGCAGTCTCGCTGCTCAATTCGTCGCCTATCTTGCTGCCGGATGAAGCTTCCATAGTAAAAACTCTCTTCAACGCCGTCTCCACAGTGCAGCCCTATGCTGATTCCAACACTGCGATCCTTGGTGAAGCGTCATTGCATGCTTCGAGCCAGCAAACATCAGGCAGTCAGGCGAACAACAGTATTCCGCTCCGTCCCGTAGCGGCATCAACGCGGGGCAGCGGCGCTTTGAGTGAAAAGATGGTTGGGGCCGCTTCGGGCGCGGCTGTCGGACGTTCGCTCTCACCGGTGAGCCAGGTCGTTATCGATCCATTGGCCGGGCCGACCATCAAGGGCCATATCGATGCCCTGCAGGGAACCTACAGTAAAAATCTTCAGGGCGTTTACTTCCGCCAGAACTTTCGTTATGCGGGCATCGGCGCGGCCGCCACGTTGGCGTGGGCGCTGTTCACCGCGGCAACGCTGGAAGCCTCATCTTCAATGTTCATTTCCTTCTGGTTGTTCTTCTTCACCTCGGTTGCCGGGCTGGTGATTGGCGGAGTATGGACTTCAAAACCGGCCCGTCCTTCAGCCAAACAGCGCGCGACGCGCGTGCTGGTTCCGGTGCTTTTCTTCGGCCTGCCCGGAGCAGTTATTTATTTTGCCGCCTTGCCGGAAGCGCACGGCTTTGTGCTGGCGCTTCTATCCTCTGTGGTGCTCAACAGTATCTTTTTTGTGATCATGCGCGCTCCTACTCCACGAGGTCTTCTGATCTTGCAGCAGCTTGCCGGCTTCCGCGAGTTTCTAGTGCGCGTGGAACAGGACCCGCTGGACCGAGTAAACACTCCGGAGCAGCGTGCGGAGCTCATGAACCGCTTTCTGCCGTATGCTATTGCGCTCAATGTGCGTGAAGGCTGGGGAGACAAGATGGCCTCGGCGTTTTCAGATGCGATTGTGGAAAGATAGAGCGGTTTTACATTGGCCTGGCAACGTTTGCTGCACTAGGCACTCGCTTTAAGCAAGATCAGAAGGCTTGGGCTTGCGTCTTGCTCCGTGGCGGATGTGGAGCACGTCAACGCGCTTCTGGTTCTCAACCACGCGGTAGATCACACGATAAATATGAGGCTTGTGGCCATAGAGTAAGTGCCTTAGCTTGTCTTTCCTGCGTATTACGGGACAACGGCTCGGACGCTCCTCCAGGCTGAGAATGGCCTCTTTGAGACCTAGGTACCATTTCAGAGCAGCGCTGGAGTTTTCGGCATTGATTTGAGTGAAAAGCTGCGCCAGATCGCGCTCAGCGCGCGAGGTGATGCTAACGAGATATGCCATGGTTCGCTTCGAACTCATCGAAAAACTGTCTTGCCGGCCGGAGTTTTCCTTCTTTCGCGTTTTCAAGTCCCTGACGGATTCCTTCTTCTGCATCGGCGTGGGCGGCGATGTCGAGCAAACGCTGATAAGCTTCAGCGTCCTGAACGACGGCCGCGGCTTTCCCATTTACCGTAAGCACCACGGGACGTTTACTCTTTTTCAGCTGTTTCATAAAATCACCAGACCGGCGACGGAAGGTTGTGAGCGACTGGATGTCTTTGGTGATGTCAAGCATCAAGCTTCTCCCTTTACAGCACCTTATTAGGTGCTATCAGAATACTACATGGGAGAAATCTACGCGACGGCAAATTTTGTGGGGATAGGCCGCTCTTTCATCGAATAAGGCTTACAACAATTTGGAAACGGCTCTAGCCGAAGCGGGCCGCTGTGGTTGGGAATATCTGGTAATTGAGTAATTTGGTAAATGGGTAAACCAGCGCTCGCCGCAAAAGCGTAGCCGGAGAATTTACCAACTTACTAAATTACTCAATTACCAATTTCATTCAGTACTTCCGCAGGACTCCAATCACCCTGCCCTGCAAATTCACAGATTTCGCCGCGACGATGATCGGCTTCATGGCTGCGTTCGAAGGTTGCAGGCGGATGTTCGCGCCTTCACGATAAAACCGCTTGAGCGTCGCGTCGGTGCCTTCTACCAGTGCCACCACGATTTCGCCATCGTGAGCATTTTGGGTTTTCTCCACCAAAACATAATCGCCGTCCACAATGTGCTCGTCCTTCATGCTCTCGCCTTTTACCTGAAGCACAAAGACGTCTTTGGAACGGGTGATGTCGCCCAGGGAGATGGTCTCTGGAGTTTCCACGGCCTCAATCGGCTGCCCGGCGGCGATGCGACCCATGAGTGGTAATGAAAGATCTCTGGGCGGCGTCCGCTTGAACATTCCGCGCACCGGCAGCACGTCAATGGACCGGCTGCGGTTATAGTCGCGCTTGAGGAGGCCCTTTTTCTCCAGGTTGGAGATGTGCTTATGCACGGTTGCCAGTGAACTCAAGCCCAGCCCATCGCCGATTTCTTCAAACGATGGCGAGTAGCCATTGCGCTGGATGAATTCCTGAAGGAAGTCGTAAACCTGCCGTTGTCGCTTTGTAATCGCCATACAAGCGAAATATTACCGAACCAAAGGCGAATCGGTCAAGTGCTTAATTCGCTTTATTTACTACTTTGGTGCGTGTCCTATAATAGGTTCACGTCCTAAAATGTCCGAACTTTTATCAATACTAAAAGAGCACGGCCTAAAATCACCAGAAATAGTGTGCTCTAAGCTCAAGACTTGGGAAAACAAAGACATTGAAAGTTTTTATGAGGGGCTGAGTACAGCTTTGCACGCCCACCGTTCTGACGCTCGTCTCGGTGATGTAGACACCGGTAATCTGATCGCAAGCTCTTCCATTCGCGGGGATTCAGGGTGTTCGGCATTTAACTGTAAAAGAAAAAAACTAGACTTGCTCGCACGCTATA
>Ga0105245_10006376_pt1 | contig 10379 bp, 7 predicted proteins | sample KBSM54metaG_FD_81523 | JGI IMG/M metagenome (GOLD analysis project Ga0105245, IMG submission 81523) | Miscanthus rhizosphere microbial communities from Kellogg Biological Station, Michigan, USA - KBS M5-4 metaG | ecosystem: Host-associated > Plants > Roots > Rhizosphere > Soil | place: Michigan...
ACGTCCCCGAGCGTCGGCCCTGAGTCCGACAGCGTGGACGCCGGTGCCTCGGTGGAGGACGTGCCTGGACCGGACGACGCTTTTGGCGGTACCGGATCAGTCGCCCGATTAGGCGGCTGGTCGTCGTTCACCTGCGACTGCTGCGGCTGCTGTGCCAGCGATCTCGCATCGATCGACGGTGAGGTCGTTGGCGCGAGCGGCCTGGGAAGCGAGCCCGGGATCGCTTCGACTCCGGTGACGAAGTTGTGCGCCCCTTGTTCGAGTGCACCCGGAACCTCGGCCACCGCCACGAGCACGTTGCTCCGTGGTGTGATGAACGAGAACTTAACGGGCATTTCGGGATTCAGGTTCTCCCGATCGGTGTAGCCCATGTCCACGAGCACCCGAAGCAGCGGTTCGACGGCGCCCAGCACCGGCTCCGTGAACAGCGTCACGTGCGCCATGGCCGCGGCTTGCCGCACGGGCGCCAGCAACGGTAGTTGGTCGGCAGGCACGAAAACGTAAGTGTCGGTCCCGCCCGCACTGTTCGAAACGGTCTTGACCAAGACCGGCGTGGTGCCGCCGCCTGTCAGGGGGTTGTAGTCCACGGGGTCGTAATACTGGTCCGGGTGGACGTACTCAATCGCCACGAGCGTGTTCGCGAGTGACAGCGGGTTGAAGTAGGCCGGGAAATCGGCGTAAGGGTCGTACTCGTTCGTCACATACGTGGTGTCGTACACCGACGGTTGTGCGGGACCGGTCGACGTGAGGACGAACGGGATCTTCAGGCCCGGGAATCGACCATAAATGCCGCCGTTCGGGAGATTCGGCGACGCGATCATCACGAAGAGCAGTCCGTCCTTCGGTGGCGCGTCGAGGTCGGCGGGGTCAAGCTCGCGTCGTACCTTCTCGGAGACAAGGGTTCCTTCCGAGTAGGCGACCACGGCGAGGAACTGGTTCGAATTGTCTTTCACCGTTTGGTCCAGCACCGGGACGCCCGCGTTGACGCTGTTGTCGATGTCGAATCCCGCCGGGTATTGAACCGGAATGTAGGAGAAGGTGTTCGGGACGACGGTGCCCTTCAGCTTGTGCGGGATGTTCGCCGCGTCTGGGTCACCGCGTCCGCCGATGCCGATGGTGGCAGCTGCGAGTTGCACCTGCGCGTTGTCCACCGTGGTGTCGGTCGCATGCCCGAAGACGAGGACTGTCGACAGCGCGGCGGCAGCGGTGCCGGCGAGTATCACGGAGGGTGACTGCCGACGCTCCCGGACCGCCCGCTCGACGGGGGCAGCCGGACCACTCTTGGGCTTGCGATGCTTTGCCACAGCCTGCTCCTCACGATCGCCGAGGCGTTCGGCGCGCGCTGAACGTTATCGTATGGCAGCCAGTTTGGCGGAAAAATCTAGGTGAAATCTCCTGTGAACACGCCTTAGCTGGAGCAGTGACCGGCTCTTAGCTCGTTCAGTGCGGCTCCGCGACCAGTGACCAGTAGCGTTGTTCGCGCTCGGTCAGCTCATTCGACGTGATCGCCCCGAACGCAACGGCGTCGCGAGCGAATCGGGCCGCGGCGTCGGGAAGCGCGTCCGGGCCCTCGAGCCGGAAGCAACTCGGCGCAAGCGGACCGAACAGCAGAGCGCGGCGCAGGTGCGGCCAGTTTTCCAGGCACCGTTCGACGCCCGCGGCTCTCGCGAACGCCACGGCGGCCAGGTTCATCCGGGTCTTCTGTGGCGTCCCGCGCCGCGAACGGTACGCCTCGATGGATGAGCGCCGGTCGGCATCATTCGTCGCCGCAACCACATCGCCCCACGTGTACGCGATCCATCGGGCCTGCAACTCCAGCGGCACAAAGTACCCGCCCGACTGGTCCCACATGCCGACGAAGGCCAGCCCCGGCAGGTCGGGATGAAAGGTATGGCGGTCCGCGTCCATGTGCACCGCGTCGAGGTCGATGATCGCGCGAATCTCCTCGCTCAGAAACGGCAGGCCCAACGCGAACCCCGTGCCGAACACTATTGCGTCGAACTTCTCGGCATGCCCGTCGGCGAAGGTCACGGTGGCATTCGCGACGGAATTCATCCACGGTCGCACCGTGATGAGGCCCTCCGCCACGAGCGGAAGGTACTGCTGGCTGAGCGTGACGCCCGCGGCGAAGAGGGAAGGGTCTGGCGCAGGCGCTCCGTACTGCTCCGGGCTGCCGCCCGCCTCGACCACGATCTCCTTCAATTGCCGGTCGATCTCCGCCGCGGGGAGCCGCTCGGCCGCGATGGCTCCGTATCGCGTAAATATTCGATGGTCGGAGGGGACTCCCGCCGCGAACTTCGGCAACACATACCGCTGACGCCGCTGGGTGACCACGACGCGACTTGCGCCGACCTGAGCGAGTTCGGCGGCGATCTCCAAGGCGCTGATCGCGCCGCCGGCGACGAGTACGCGCTTACCGCAGGTCGGTGCGTGGCTCCGATAGTGATGGGTGGAGCTCACGCCTACCGAGCCTGTGAACCCGTCCAGCCCGGGACCGTTGGGATCGTTGGGGATTGGAACCTACCGGTGGCCACCACCACGCGGTCGAACCGTTCGGTCGTGGCGGTGTGGCCCACAAGCCATCCGGAGCCATCGCGGCTGACCCGGTCGACGCGACTGCCGAACCGGACGCGTGACACGAGGTCGAACGTCTCGGCGTAGCGATGGAGGTAGGCGAGGATGTCGCGGGCCGACGGGTAGAACAGGTCGGCCTCGTGCTCGAGGTCACTGAAGGCCGTCAGGACGCGACTGGTGTTGGTGTGCATCGTCGGCCACACACCACTGACGCCAGGCAGCCCGGTCCACTGACCGCCCAGCATCGGAGCCTGTTCGAAGATCGTCGGCTCGAAACCCTGCGACAGGAGCCAACGCGCCGTCGCCAGCCCGCCGGGTCCGGCACCGAGCACCGCGACGCTTCCCGTCATCGGCGAACTGTCGCACGACGGCGACGAGACTGCGGGGTGTTTGTCCACAAGACGGGATGCCATGCAAGAGTGGGTTCGATCTATCCGGCGAACGTTGCATGCGCGAGGAGGCGCTAGATGGCCAGGCTGAGGTTCGGATACTTCATCGCACCGTTTCACCGCGCGGGGACGAACCCGACGCTGGCCCTGCAGCGGGATCTCGAATTCGCAGAGCACCTCGATGCGCTCGGCTACGACGAGGTGTGGTATGGCGAGCACCACTCCGCGGGGAGCGAGATCATCAGCTCACCCGAGATCTTCATCGCCGCAGCCGCCGAGCGGGCGAAGAGAATCCGCTTCGGCACCGGGGTCATATCCCTCGCGTACCACAACCCGCTCTGGGTTGCCGACCGCTTGATGCTCCTCGACCACCTGACGCATGGCCGTGTCATCGGTGGGATGGGGCCGGGCTCGCTGCCCAGCGACTCGGCGATGATCGGTCTGAACCCGACCGACACCCGCGAGCTCCTCGAAACCAACCTCGACATCGTCGTGCGGCTGTTGGCAGGGGAGACCGTGTCAGCGAAAACCCCGACACATGAACTGATCGACGCGCGGCTGCAACTCGCGCCGTACTCAGAGGGAGGCATCCCGCTTGCGGTCGCGGCAGTCGCGTCACCGACCGGTGCTCGGCTGGCGGGCAAGCACGGCATCGGACTGCTCTCGATCGGCGCAACGTTGGTCGTCGAAGGCTTCGACGCGCTCGCATACCACTGGGGAATAGTCGAGGAGCGGGCCGCCGCGTTCGGGACGCAGGTCGACAGGAGCGACTGGACCCTGGTCGGGCCGATGCACATCGCCGAGACGGAGGAACAGGCGCGCGCCGACGTGAGATTCGGGATTGAGCCCTGGTTCAGGTACTTCCAGAAGGTCGCCGCGTTCCCGCAGATGACCATCCCTGGCGATCAGGTCGACGAGATGATCAACATCATCAACGACGCGGGCGCCGGTGTGATCGGCACGCCCGAACAGGCGCGTGCCCAGGTGCAGCGGCTGTGGGATCAGTCCGGCGGCTTCGGTTGCATGTTGCAGATGGGCCACGAGTGGGCGAATCCCGCCGCGACGAAGCGGTCGGCCGAACTGTTTGCCGCCGAGGTGATCCCGCACTTCCAGGGTCAGGCGAAGCCGACCCTGGATGCCGCGGCGCGAGCCAGTGAGGTGCGGGACGATCTCGCCCAGACGCAGCTTCAGGCGATCGACCACATGACGAAGAAATATCAGGACGAGGTGGACTCGAAGTGACGGTCACCGCTGAGCGGCATTCAGTGACCGGCGGCGGCGATCATGTCGAGGATCTGCTTGGGGCCTAGTGGCGAACCCGAGATCGTGATGCCGAGGGGAGCTAGAGCGTCTGCGACGGCGTTGACGACCGCGGCAGGCGACGCAATCGCACCACCTTCGCCCATTCCCTTGACGCCCAAAGGATTACCGGCCGGCGACTCGATATGGCCGACCTCGATCTTGGGCACCTCGCAAGCGGTCGGCAGCAGATAGTCGACGAACGTGCTGGTGAGCGGATTGCCGTCGTCGTCGTAGACCATGTGCTCGTAGAGCACGCCGCCGAGCCCCTGGACCACGCCGCCGAAGATCTGGCCCTCCACGATCTTCGGATTGATCATTCGCCCACAGTCCTCGCTGACGACGTACCGGAGGATCGTGACCCGACCCGTATCAACGTCGACCTCGCAGGTGCAGATGTGGCACGCGTTGGAGAACGTGAACGGCGGCGCCTTGTATCGGTGCGACACCTCCAGTCCGGGCGTGATGCCGGGTGGGAGCATGTCATGGCCGATGTACGCCAATTGGCCCAGTTCGGCGAAGCTTATTCCCTTGGTAGCCGTGCCGCGGACGAAGATCCGACTGTTGTCGACATCGAGATCCTCGACGGCCGCCTCGAGTGTATCCGCCGCGATCTCAAGCAATTTCGACCGCAACTCGATGCTCGCCGCCGCCACCGCGTTGCCGTACAGCACCGCGCTGCGGCTGCCTTGCGTGCCTGCGCCGTAGGGAGTGGCGGCGGTGTCGCCTTGGACTACGCTGACGTCTTCCGGGGCACAGCCAAGGTGCTCGGCGACCACCTGTTTCATGGTTGTCACTACACTCATACCGGTGCTCGAGCTGCCGAGCAACACCGTCACCTTGCCGCTGTGGTCCATTCGAACCACTGCCCCTTCGGTGCCCAATGCTCCGAAGGCGATCGCCGACGGCTCGACGCACAGGCAGATCCCGATGCCGAGGTAGCGTCCCTCATCCCGGGCGCTGGCCTGTCGGGCCCGGAAGTCGTCGTAATCGATCATCGACGCGGCCTGCTCCAGCGTGTCGGCGGGGGTGATCGCATCGACGGACAGCGTGCTGGGCAACGTATACGGCAGATCCTCGGCCTGGATGACGTTGCGGCGGCGCAGTTCTAACGGGTCGACACCGATTTGGCGGGCGGCTGTGTCCATCAACTGCTCGATGCCGACCGCGTACATGAGGAATGGGCCGCGGTACGGGGACTTGCCGCATGTATTGGTGTACACCGCCTGACTCGCAAAACCGACCTTCGGGATCTTGTAGGCGTTCGTCAGAAACGGCGCCAGAAAGGCTCCCATGCCGCCAGATCCCAACGTCTGGTACGCGCCGATGTTCTCGATGTAATCGCCTCGAATGGCCTTGATGGTGCCGTCGGCGTCCAGCGCCATCGAGAGGTCCATCGCCTCATCGCGCGCGTGGGCTGCCGCCGTCAGGTTTTCACGTCGGTCCTCGATCCAGCGCACCGGACGACCGAGCAGCGTGGCGGCCAGCACCACCGCCCACTCGTCGCGCGCGAGCATCGTCTTCTGGCCGAATCCGCCGCCGACATCCGGCTGCAGCACCCGTATCTTGTTGGTGCCGATGCCGAGCAGCCCCGGCGAGGAACGCCTGTACGCCGTGAACGCTCTGGGTCGAGCTCCAAACGGTCAGCTCGTCGCTGTGCGGCTCCCAATCGGCGATGATGCCGCGGCACTCCATGGGAGCTTGCACGTAGCGGTGCATGACGATGGTGTCTCGGACCACGTGGGCGGCGTTCGCGAAGGCCTGCTCGAGGTCGGGGGGGCCGAACTGTGGAATGACCTGAGGTGTGTTGGTGCCGAGTTCCGGATGCACCACGTCGCTGTTGGCGTCGCGGGCCGCGTCGACGTCGAGCACCGGATCCTGCGGCTCGATCTCCACGTCGATCAGCTCGACGGCGTCCTCGGCGAGGTAGCGATTCTCGGCGACGACGATGGCGATGGGGTCGCCGACATAGCGGACGTCGTTCTCGGCGAGACAGTACTTCGGCGGATACGGTGCATCCGGCAGGCCGGCCACTGATGTGTCGTGCACCAGCGGGTTGAGGTCGGCGGCGGTGTACACCGCGCGTACGCCTGGCGCCGAGCGGGCGGCCTCCGCATCGAGCCTGACGATGCGACCACGGGCCACCTCGCTGCGCAGGAACGCCGCGTCCGAGGCCCCGCCGACCACGACATCGGCGATATAGCGACCGCGCCCCGTGAGCAGGCGCGGATCTTCGGTCCGCGCAACGGCCTGCCCCATGAACCGACCGGCGGTCATGACGAACTCCCGTTATCCGCCGAGGCCGCGCGTTTCACCGCGGCAATGATGCCTTGATATCCCGTGCAACGACAAAGGTTTCCGGACAGCGCATCGCGGATCTCCTCGTCGGAGGGGGTCGGGCATTCAGCGAGGAAGGCATGTGCCGAAACCACGAAACCCGGTGTGCAGTAACCGCATTGGAGCGCATGCTCGGATTGGAAGGCCGCTTGGAGGGGCGTCAGGCCCCCGGCGCGCTCCGAAAGGCCCTCGATCGTCGTCACCTCGGCGCCGTCGGCCTGGACCGCGAACATCAAGCACGAGCGGACCGCGTCACCGTTGAGCAGCACCGTGCACGCGCCGCAGACACCGTGCTCGCAGCCCAGATGCGTGCCAGTCAGACTCAGGTCGTCACGCAAGAAGTCCGCAAGGGTTCGCCGCGCCTCCACCGTGCGGGAAACCCGTTCACCGTTGACCGTCACAGTCAGCGCAATTTCACGCATGTTTCGCCTCGTTGATTGCGGTAGCAAGCACCCGTGGCACAAGTGCTTTGGCCATTCTTCTGCGTTGCCCAGCGGAGGCGTGAAGGTCACCGGGCGGGTCCAGTGTCGCCGCGACCGCCGCCCCGATATCGGGTAGATCGAGATCGTCGACTGCGGCTCCGATCAGCGCCGATTCCGTCGCCCGGGCGCGCAATGGCACACTGTCGACACCAAACAAGGCCAATGCCACCCGGCTCACTCGTTGGCCGTCGAGTTGGATCCCACAGACGGTGCCGCACATGGCGAAGTCACCCGCGCGACGGGCCACCTCGTCGACCGCCCAGCCACAACTGCCGGGCCACACCGGAAAGTGGGCTGCCACCAAGACCTCGTCCGGCGCCATGGCGGTCACCCACGTCGACATGAAGAACTTCCCAGCGGGAATGCGCCGGCTGCCGTTCGGTCCGACGACCTCGAGCGAAGCGTCGACCGCGATCGCCACCGCGGGATACTCCGCGGCGGGATCAGCATGCGCTAGCGAGCCACCCAATGTGCCGCGGTTACGGATCTGGTGGTGCCCGATGTGCGACGTCGCCTTGGCGAGCAAGGGCACGGCAGCCGCGTCCTGGCTGCGTGTGACGTTGGCCTGGGTGGTCATGGCTCCCACGCGTATCGAGCCGTCGACGGCCATGATGCCGTGGAGTTCCTCGATCGCCCGCAGGTCGACAAGATGCTCGAAACGTGAAAGGCGCAGTGACAGAAGAGGAATCAGGCTCTGCCCGCCCGCGAGTACCTTCGCCTCGTCGCCATGTCGTTGCAATATCGCGATCGCCTCGGCCAGTTCTCCTGGGCAGTGGTAGTCGAATGGTGCGGGCTTCACCGGCGTGCCCCGTGGCACGGCATATGTCGGCTCCGACCACCCGCGTGGTCACGGACGAAGGTCTGCATTTGCCCCCCGGCCCTGAATCAAGTTCATGCCCGGGCTAAGCACGGGCTAAGCATCGCACACATACTCGAGGCGGGTCGTAGAATGCGAAGCTGGCCTGACGCGCGGGTCAGGGCAATTCGAGTGCCAACTTCCGCAGTTCCCGTCGAGACGTGACGCCGAGTTTGGCGAAGATCTTGCCCAGGTGCCACTCCACGGTGCGGGGACTGATGAACAGCTGGGCGGCGATCTCCGAATTGGTGTAGCCCTCGCGGGCCAGCCGGGTGATATAGCTCTCCTGGGTCGTCAACCCTGCCGCGGCTCCTTTCGGCTGCCGGAGGACCGATTCGCCGGTGGCCCTAAGTTCCCGTCGTGCTCGTTCGGCGAAGCCATCGGCACCTATTTCGACGAACATGTCGTACGCTGTGCGCAACTCCGTGCGGGCGTCGGCGCGGCGGTTGTTTCTACGCAGCCACTCACCGTAGATGAGATGCGAGCGACCCCAATGCACGACGACGGGGGAGCGCTCCAGATGGGCTATGGCTCTACGGTATTCGTCTTCGGCGACGCTTGGGCTACTTACCAGCGCCTTGGATCGTGCCGCGATACCAAGGGCGGCTTGAGTCCCGCTGGCATCGGCTCGCTCGAGCAACTGGCGAACGGCATCGGCGGCAACGGTCGACTCGCCGCAGCGGCTCGCCGCCTCGACCGCCTCAACCAGTGCCCAGCCGCACATTCCGATGTCGTCGTAGTCCGCAGCGGTGATGGCCGCCGTGAGTGCCTCGGCGTACTGCCCGAGACCGTTGTGCAGGATCGCAGCAGAATAAAGGGCGACGGCCACCGCGATTCCCTCGCCGCGGGATGTTGCGGCCTCGATCGTCGCGCGGACGTGCTCGCGGCACAACTGTTCCTGTCCGCGATAGGCCGCCAAGTAGGGATTGATCAAACGCTGCATGGGTGCGCCGGTCGCCGTCGTGATCAAGTCAGCTTCTTCGAGCACCTCTGCAACCTGGGAGAACCTTCCCGGCGTGACGCACAGGCCGGCGTAGGTGGACAACGCAATGGGCAGAAGTGTCAAAGCGCCTGTAGCGCGGATGGATTCAAGCTGACGAGCGGTCAGCGAGGCATAGGTGTCCTGGTCGAAGAGGTCGAGCGAGACCCGACTCGTGATGTCGTGCCAGCGGGCGACCGCAGATCCTGCCGCCTCCTCGAGCAGATATTCGTCCATGGCCCTTTTCAACAACGGGGCTGCCGCGACATGACCCTCTATGAGTCTGACGATGAGTCCATCTAACAGCAGGTCGATGGCTCGGGGCGATGCGGGCGCGGGCGGCGCGTCCCGGGCCTCGCGCGCCACCATCGGCGCCGAGTTGTCCGGCCCGGTTGAAAGCCGGCCGACGATGATCGACGCGAGCAGGGCCTCCAGATAGGTTTCACGTGCCAGCAGCGGGTCAAGGCTGCGCAGCCGCTTGGCTGCCGCGATCAAGAGTGCCGGCGCATCGCGGCCGCGGCGAGCAGCGAAAGCCAGCTTGGCTCGTAGCAAATCGACTCGCGCACTGAGGAACTCGTCGGTACCTAACCCGTTCGCGAGCGTCAGTAGCTTGCCAGCCGTGTTCGGATCGCCAGCGTCGAAGGCCGTCTGAGCGGCGGTGAACGCACGCTTGGCCCGCCGGTCGGGCTCGGGTGTCAGATCCACGGCGTGCGACAGGAACGCGGCGGCTGCTGCGACGCCGCCACGAGCACGCGCTCTTTCGGCGGCGAGAACCAACCCTTCGGCGATCTGTTCGTCGGGCCCGGCCGAAGCGTGTGCGAAGTGCCAGGCACGGTGGTCTTCTGTTGCTTGACCCGAGATCGCCTGGGCCAACGCGCCGTGCGCCTGCCGTCGCTCCGATAGCGATGCGTTGGCGTAGATCGCCGACCGGACGAGCGGATGACGGAAACGGACCGACCCGTCGATTGTGATGAGCCCGGCGGCTTCCGCGGGCGCCGCGGCATCGGCGCAGATATCGAGATGATCGGCCGCGGCCCACAGCCACGATGATTCCCCGGATGATTCAGCCGCCGCGAGGAGTAGCAGTGTTCGCGTTTGGGTGGGGAGGTCGTGCAGGCGCCGGCCAAACGTCCGCTCGATTCGACTCGCGGTCGATTTCGCTTTCGCCAGACCGTATCCACCGGCCAACTCGGCTGGGGTGAGTGCGCGGTGCAATTCGAGCAGCGCCAGTGGGTTGCCACGCGATTCTGAGATGATGATCTCTTGGGTTCGTTCATTGAGTTTGCCCGGTAACATCGCCGCGAGCAGGGCACGCGCGTCTGCCTCTTCCAGCCCACGCAGGGCGAGTTCGGGAAGACCCGCCAGGTCGTCGTCATCGCCCGAGTCGCGAACGCAGAACAACATCACCACTGGATCGGCCAGCATCCTGCGGGCCACGAATGCCAACGTCTGCCGAGACGCTC
>Ga0105245_10006377_pt1 | contig 10376 bp, 8 predicted proteins | sample KBSM54metaG_FD_81523 | JGI IMG/M metagenome (GOLD analysis project Ga0105245, IMG submission 81523) | Miscanthus rhizosphere microbial communities from Kellogg Biological Station, Michigan, USA - KBS M5-4 metaG | ecosystem: Host-associated > Plants > Roots > Rhizosphere > Soil | place: Michigan...
CCGTGAACACGAGCAAGCCGAAAAAGCCGAGCGCATAGGTGTCGAAGTGATCTTTCACGATTCCCATCACCACGGGCGGGAAGAACCCGCCGAGCCCGCCCGCGGCGCCGACGATCCCGGTCGCCGCGCCGGTCGACTGCGGGAAGTCGAGCGGCACCGCCTTGAAGACGGCGCCGTTGCCGAGGCCGAGGAACCCCGCGAGCGTGAGGCAGGCGATCGTCACCGGGAGCCAGGTCGGGTTGGCCGAGATGTGCGCGAGCCAGGCGGCATCCAGCCCCGCGCCGACGAACACGAAGACCAGCACGGTGGCCGAGCCGATCCGGTCCGAGAGGAGGCCGCCCACCGGCCGCGCCAGTGTCGCGACGACCGTGAAGCCCGCGGCGCGGAGGCCGGCGTTCGTCAGCGAGATGTCGAACCAGTCGCGCAGCAGCTTCGGGAGGAACACCGCCATCGCCACGAAGCCGCCGAAGGTGACGAAGTAGAGGAGCGCGAGCCGCCACAGCTTCCACCCCGAGCGCAACACGGCGCCGTAGTTCGCCGCGGGGCCGCGCGGCGGATCCTCGGCCATGCGGTAGAAGACGAGCGCGGTCGCGAGCAGCAGGACGGCAGTGAGGATCCCGAGCGCCTCACGACCCAGCCAGTCGACGATCGCGGGAGCTGCGAACGCGGCGATCGCGGTGCCGATGTTCCCCATCCCGTAGACGCCGAGCGCGAACCCCTGACGCTCCTTCGCGTACCAGCCGGCGACGAACGGGACGCCGACGGCGAAGGACGAGCCGGCGATGCCGAGGAAGAACCCGACGACGATGAGGGCCGCGTACCCCTCGACGAAGCCGAAGATCAGGGCAGGGACCGCCGACACGACGAGCACGACTGGGAACATCACGCGACCGCCGAGGCGGTCGGTCAGCGCCCCGACCGGGATGCGGAGCAGGGAGCCGAGCACGACGGGCACCGCCGTGAGCATCAGCGTGCGCGTGTTCGTGAGGTCGAGGTCGTCCTGGAACCGCTTCCCCAGCGGCGCGATCAGGCTCCACCCCACGAACGCAACGGCGAATGCGACCGTGGCGAGGAACAGGTTCCGCGACGCGCCGGCGGGTCCCACGCCACGATGCTACGACGCGGACGGCTCGCCCGGCTGCGGGAAGGCACCGTGGCCGGCTCAGTGGTTTCTACCGAACGTCACCGAACCCCTGAGGCGACGGACCATCGCGCTGCGATTCGGGTCTACACTCGGCGCGGGGTCGGTCAACGGGATGGGAGGGCACGGATGAGCTCGACGACGACGTTCGACACCGCGCAGCTCGAGGCGCTCGCGAACGAGGTGAGCGGCACGGTCTTGGGCCCGGGCGACGACGGCTACGACGAGGCGAGACGCGTCCACAACGGGATGATCGACCGGCGGCCCGCGCTGATCGTCCGCTGCCGCTCCGCCGCCGACGCGGCGGCCGCGGTGCGCTTCGCCCGCGCGGCGGGCTCGGAGATCTCGATTCGCGGCGGCGGTCACAACGTCGGCGGACTCGCGGTCGCGGACGGCGCGGTGATGATCGACCTTGCCGAGATGAAGAGCGCGAGCGTCGACCCGGAGGCGCGCGTGATCGCGGCGCAGGGCGGCATGACCTGGGGCGAGCTCAACGATGCGGCGGCGGAGCACGGGCTCGCGGTCACCGGCGGCGCGGTCTCGACGACGGGCATCGGCGGCTACACGCTCGGCGGCGGCCTCGGCTGGCTGATGGGGAAGCACGGGCTCGCGGCCGACAACCTCATCGCGGTGGAGCTCGTGTCGGCCGACGGCGAGATCCTCGACGTCTCGGCCGACTCGCACCCCGACCTGTTCTGGGCGCTGCGCGGCGGCGGCGGCAACTTCGGTGTCGCGACGACCTTCACGTACCGACTCCACCCGCTGTCGATGGTCACGGGCGGGCTGATCATCCACCCGGTCGACGCCGCGCCGGAGCTGCTGCGCTTCTACCGCGACTCGGTGGCCGACCTGCCCGACGACCTCACCGTGTTCGCGGCGCTGGTGCACGCACCGGACGGCTCCGGGATGAAGCTGACGGGGTTCGCGGTGTGCCACGCGGGCGATCCCGAGCAGGCGCAGCGCGACCTGGAGCCGTTCTTCACCTGGGGCTCGCCGGTGATGACCGAGGTGGGCCAGATGCCGTACCCCGTGATGAACACGCTACTCGACGACGGTTTCCCGTCCGGGTCGATGAACTACTGGATGTCGAGCTTCACGGCCGGGCTGTCCGACGGGCTCATCGACACGATGGTCGAGCGCTTTGCGACGGTGCCGTCGATCATGAGCTCGATTCTCCTCGAGCACTTCCACGGGGCCGTCACCCGGGTCGGCGTCACGGACACGGCCGTGCCGCACCGGGAGGAGGGCTGGAACCTCCTCATCCCGTCCGTCTGGACCGACCCGGCCGCGACGGAGGAGAACATCCGCTGGACGAAGGAGTCGCACGCGGCGTTCTCGGAGCACCTCGTCGAACGGCGCTGGCTCAACTACCTCACCGACGACCAGGGCGAGAGCGCGGTCCGCGCCGCGTACGGACCGAACTGGGACCGCCTCGTCGAGGTGAAGCGCCGGTACGACCCGGAGAACGTCTTCCACCTCAACCAGAACATCGCCCCGTAGGGCGGGCGGGCGGTCTACTCCTCGGGCTCCGGCGGCCCCTCGTCCTCGGCGAGGCGCCGCTGGAGCACCGCGCGCGAGAGCACGCCGACGAGACGACCCTCGTCTACGACCGGTACGCGCTCGGCGTCGTGCTCCTCGATGAACCGGTAGCCCTCATCGAGCGGAGTGTCGGCCTCGATCGTGTAGTACGGCGGCTCCGCGACCTCGCCGAGCGGCGCGGTGTTGGGGTCGCGACCCTCGGCGACGACATGCGTGACGAGGGTCTTGCGCGTGACGACGCCGACGAGCCGTCCCGCGTCGTCGACGACGTAGACAGCCCGCACCTCGGCCGGCGTGAGGACCTCTCCCGCGACCCGGGCGGTGTCGTCCGTCGCGAGCGCGCGAGGCTCGGCGATCATGGCGTCGCGCACGCGCATCGTCTGGTCGTCCGCGAGGGTCATCGGTGCTCCTTCAGGTGATGCTGGCACGTTCCTCGGGCGTGAGGAGCAAGCGAGGCTAGGACGTAGGGAGCCAGAGAAACCGTGTGGGGGAAAGACTCGCGCCTGTCCCCCACGCCTTTTCCTTCAGGCATCGGGGCGACCGAGGACGACGCATGGCGCCGCTCGTCGCGCGCGAGGGACCCGGATCGCATCGCCTGAAGGAGCACTAGGGATAGAGGCCGCGGGCCTCGAGCGCCGAGGCGACGTCGCGGATCCCGGCGACGAGTGCGGCGGTGCGCATGGGGACCCGGCGCTCGTGCGAGATCTCCCAGACCCGATCGAACGCATCGTTGAGCTTCTCCGCGAGCTTCGCGCGAATCTCGTCCCGGCCCCAGAAGAGCCGGCCGAGGTCCTGGACCCACTCGAAGTAGGAGACGGTCACGCCGCCGGCGTTCGTGAGGATGTCGGGGAGGATCGGGATCCCCCGCTCCCCTAGGATCGCGTCCGCCTCGAGCGACGTGGGGCCGTTCGCGCCCTCCGCGACGAGCCGGCAGCGGAGCCGCGCCGCGTTGTCGGCGTGGATCTGATCCTCCCGCGCGGCGAGGACGAGGATGTCGCACTCGAGCTCGAGCAGCTCCTCGTTGGAGAGGCGCGTCCCGGTCGCCCACGCCTCGAGCGAGCCGTGCTCGCGGGCGAACGCGCTCATGGTCGGGATGTCGAGGCCCTCGGGGTCGAAGACGCCCCCGGAGATGTCCGAGACGGCGATCACGGTCGCGCCCCGGTCGACGAGCTCCTGGGCGGCGATCCCGCCGACGTTTCCGAACCCCTGCACGACGCAGCGCTGCGTGGCGAGCTTCCAGCCCATGCGCTCGCAGGCCCGTGCGACCACCATCACGACCCCGGCGCCGGTCGCCTCGTGGCGGAAGACGCTCCCGCCGATCGCGATCGGCTTCCCCGTGACGATCTCGGGGACGGCGTGCCCGCGCTGCATCGAGTACGTGTCCATCATCCAGGCCATCGTCTGCTCGTTCGTGGCCATGTCGGGGGCCGGGATGTCCTCCTGCGGCCCGATGAACGGCAGGAGCTCCGACGTGAACCGGCGGGTGAGCCGTTCGAGCTCGCCGCGGCTCATCGCGCGCGGCTCGCAGCGAACGCCGCCCTTCGCGCCGCCGTAGGGAAGGCGGAGCAGCGCGCACTTCCACGTCATCCAGACCGCGAGCGCCGCGCACTCCCCGAGCGAGACCTCGGGGTCGTAGCGCACGCCTCCCTTGGTCGGGCCGAGCACGCTCGAGTGCTGCACCCGGTAGCCCGGGAGCACGACTCGCCTGCCGTCGTCCAGCTTGATCGGGCACGCGACGATGATCGAGCGCTCCGGATGACGGAGCCTCTCGGCGGTTCCTTCGTCGACACCGGCGTGCGGGACCGCCTGGTCGAATTGCGCGATCGCCGTCCGGAAGAGCGGCGTGTCGTACTCGAGGTGCTCGTACGACGGCGCATGCTCGGTGCTCGCCATGGCCGCCGGAGTGTAGCTCCGGGGTGTTAGGTCTTCGAGACGCTCGACCACTGCGCTCGCCGTGGCGGCCGGAGGCCGGCTCCACCGGCCGGGAGGCCAGGCGCGGGCGACCGGTGCGCGGCGCAGAGAAGGGGGCTCCTGGGGGAAACATGGTTTCCCCCACGGGTAATGCCGGGAGAGGGATTCGAACCCCCACGTCCCGAGGGACCGCCGGGTTTAAGCCGGCTGCGTCTACCGTTCCGCCACCCCGGCCGGGGAGCTAGTTGTGGCCGGGTAAGAGCGTGTTCGGGGGGAAGCGCTCGGGGCCCTGGAACTGGAAGTCGTCGAAGAAGGCTCCGAACGCCTTCTCGTCGAACGAGGTGCACTTGGCCAGGTGCGCCGTGCCGTTCGTGGGGTCGTTCGCGTCCTTCGTCGTCCAGGCGCCGAGCGCGATCTTGTTCCCCAGGGACGGCAGCGGGGCGAGGATCGTGCCCCGGGTGTGGTTGTCGTAGAACGACTGGAGCTGCGCGACCGTCGCGTCGGGGACACCCGGGCCGTAGAGGATGTAGATGCCCCCGTGCTCGAGGTTGTGGACGAGCTGCGCCAGGTTGAGCGGTGCGGTGTACGAGCCGTAGACGGCGGGAATCTCGTAATGCGGCCCCGACGTGGGCGGGTTCGTGTTCCAGAGGGGCGACGTCCCCGTGGGCGTCGTGATCGAGTGGACGCCGCGCAGCGCCGGCTTCTCGACGAGCGTGCAGCCCGCCTGGTCGAGCGCCGTGGCAGCGCTCGCGCTGCCGCCCCCGAACGCCATCACCGCACCGATCGCGATCGCGAGGACGAGCGCGAGGCCGACGGCGCCGAACACGAGGAGACGCGTGCGGTCCGTGCCGCCGCGCGGCGGGCCGGGGTGCCGCGATTTCCCATGGGGACGGGGCTTCGGAGGCATGGTCGAACAACGATAGCTGCGGCGTCACCACTGCCTGCGGGCCGCAGAACGCTCCGTCCGGAGCGCGCGCTACGGTCCGTCGCCCTCATGACGATCCTCGTCGCCACCGGTGCCGCGCTCGCAGGCTTCGCCGCCTGCTGGCTGTGGCTGCGACCGAGGCTCGCGGACGGCGGTCGGCTCGTCGCGGAGTCCGACCGACGCGAGCTCGCGCTTCGTGAGGAGATCGAGCGTCGCGAGGTGGAGCTCGGCGCGGCGCGTCGAGAGCTCGTCGAGGCGCGCGCGGGGGCGGCCGCCGCGGCGGCGCGACTCGCCACGCTCGAGGAGAAGCTTCCGGAGACGGTCCGCAGCATCTCGCAGGAAGCGCTCGATGCGTCACGCGAGGCGTTCATGGCGCAGGCCGGCGAGCGGGTCGAGAAGACCTTGCTGCCGGTCCACCAGCGTCTCGGCGACCTCCGCCGGCTCGTCGACGCGACGGAGGCGCGCCGGCTCGAGGACGGAGGGCGCCTCACCGCACAGCTCGAGCTTCTCTCGGCCGGCACGCGGTCGATCGCCGTCGCGCTCGGAAGCACGCAGTCGCGCGGCCGCTGGGGCGAGATCCAGCTCGAGCGAATCCTCGAGTTCGTGGGGATGCAGGAAGGCGTCGACTACTCGTGCCAGGCCACCAAGCACGGAGGCCGGCCGGACGTCATCGTGCACCTTCCCGGCGGCAAGAACGTCGTGATCGACTCGAAGGCGCCCTTCGACGCCTTCGAACGGGCCGCGCAGGCGACCGGCGAAGAGGAGCGCGCCGCCGCACTGGCGGAGTTCGCCCGCAAGGTGCGCCTCCATGTCCAGGAGCTCGGCCGGAAGGGGTACTGGGCGCACGTGACGCCGTCGCCGGACTTCACGTTCATGTTCCTGCCCGGCGACGCATACCTCGCGGCCGCCGAGGAACAGGACGCGGATCTCTTCAGCTTTGCGTACGAGCGCGGAGTGCTGCTCGCGACGCCCCGCACGATCGTGGTGATGCTGCGCACGATCCGCGTCGCCTGGCAGAACGAGAATGCGTCGGAGCACGCCGAGGCGGTGTTGAAGGTCGCCTCGGAGCTCCACGAGCGCCTGAGCACGATGGCCGACCATCTCGCAAAGGTCGGGCGCGGGCTCGACTCGGCCGTCGGCGCGTACAACAAGGCCGTGGGCTCGTACGGCTCGCGCGTGCTCGTCTCCGCCCGCCGGCTGGAAGGGCTCGCCGCGACGCGCTCGTCGCTCGACGACATGCCCCCGCTGACGGAGCACGCCTCGTCGCAGCTGCAGCCGCTCCAGCTCGAGGTCGTGCAGAAGGACGCAGACGCGGCATGACGGCGGAACATGCGAGGTCGACTGGTCGTTTCTCCTCGTGAGGGGTATTACTCGACCTAGGAGCACTGCAGAGCATTGGACGACGTCCGCAACGTGATCGTGATCGGCGGTGGGCCGGCCGGGTACACGGCCGCCCTCTACGCCGCTCGCGCGAACCTCGAGCCGCTCGTGATCGAGGGGTTCAACTGGGGTGGCCAGCTGATGATCACCTCCGACGTGGAGAACTACCCGGGCTACGCCGACGGCGTCCTCGGGCCGGCGATGATGCAGGACTTCCGCCGCCAGGCGGAGCGGTTCGGCACGACGTTCCTGACCGACGACGTGACGCGCGTCGACTTCTCGGAGCGGCCGTTTCGGGTCTGGGTCGGAGACGACGAGTACCGCGCGGAGGCCGTGATCGTCGCGACCGGCGCGACGGCGCGGCAGCTGGGCCTCGACTCGGAGCGCGTCCTCCAGGGGCGCGGCGTCTCGTACTGCGCCACCTGCGACGCGGCGTTCTTCCGGGACAAGACCGTGGTGGTGGTCGGCGGTGGCGACTCCGCAATGGAGGAGGCGAACTTCATCGCTCGCTTCGCCAGCAAGGTGATCCTCGTCCACCGTCGCGAGGAGTTCCGCGCGTCCCCGATCATGGTCGACCGCGCCCGCGCGAACGAGAAGATCGAGCTCGTGCTGAACAAGGTCGTCGAGGAGGTGCTGGGCGAGGGCTCGGTGAGCGGTGTCCGCCTGCGCGACACGGTGACCGGCGAGGAGTCGGTGATCGAGACCGACGGGCTCTTCGTCGCGATCGGCCACGACCCCAACACCGCCCTCTTCCTCGACCAGCTCGACCACGAGCCCGAGACCGGGTACCTGATCACCCGCGGCAAGTCGACCGAGACGAACATCCCGGGCGTGTTCGCCGCGGGGGACGTGCAGGACCACGTCTACCGCCAGGCGGTCACGGCGGCCGGCTCCGGCTGCGCAGCCGCGCTCGACGCGGAGCGCTGGCTGAGCGAGCAGCGCCACGCGGCGTTATCTGCGAGCGTCGGCGTCTCCTAGACGTCTCCCGGACACCTCCTCGGCGGGAGTGCACCGCCGACCGCGGCGGTAGCCTCGGTGTCCGTGCCGGTGGAGTGGACCGATCTCGTCGATCCCACCGCGGAGGAGATCGAGGGCACGATCTCGCCGCCGCCGCCGCCGGAGGCGATGGAGGTGCTCACGGCGCCCGCCGGCGAGGGGCACACGGCCGTGCCGATGCTCCAGGCGCACGGCCATTGCGTGCTCGCGAGACTCGCCTATCCCGTGCCCGCTCCGGGGAACGAGCGCGCCGAGTATCTCGAGCTCGATCTCGTCGCCACGCCGACGAAGGTCGTGACCGTTCGCCGCACCGGCGTGGACGGCGCGCTCGCTCCGGTCGACGGCCTTGCGGCACGGATCGACGACGGCGCCGTCGCCGGCGAGGTGTTCCACGCCGCCGTCGACGACGCTGCGGACGACTTCCTCGAGCTGCTCGACGGCTTCTACGAGTCGATCGACGACCTCGAGGACGAGATCGAGCACCTCACGGGCGCCGACGTCCGCCGTCGCATCTCCCTGCTGCGCAACGAGCTCCTCCGCGCACGGCGGGCGTCGAGCGCCACCCGTGGCATCGCGCGACGCATCGTCGACGGACGCGTCGACATCGGGCGCTCCGAGCTCTTCCCCCGCGTGATCGAGGCCCGCTTCGTCGACACGTACGAGACCCTCGTCCGCACGACCGAGGAGCTCGACGTCGCACGCGACCTCCTCGGCGGCGTGCGCGACTTCTACCAGGCGAAGGTCACGGAGCAGCAGAACGAGGTCGCGAAGACGCTAACCGTGATCGCGTCGCTCGTTCTCGTGCCGAGCGTCATCGTGGGGTTCTACGGCCAGAACTTCGCAGGGCACTTCGGCGACTGGTACTGGAGCATCGGGATGTCGCTGGGGCTGATCCTCGCGACGACCGTCGTGCAGCTCGCGCTGTTCCGCTGGCGCCGTTGGCTGTGACCCGCCGATTGCGACGGTACCCTCGGTACGGGTGAGCGCTCCGGCCCACACCCGGACCCCGTCGGACGAGTCGGATGCAATGGCAGGACGGCTGCTCGCCGTCCTCGATCGCGTGCTGCCGTACCTCGGTCCCGCGCTCGCGGCCGTGCTCGGGCTGGTGGCGCTCGGCCGTCGCGCGCTCGTGGTCGACGAGACGTCGCTGCTCGCCGCGGCCCAAGGCTCGTTCTCGGACGTCGTCGAGCGCGCGCTCTCGGACGACCCGGCCAGGGCGGGGTACCTCGCCCTGCTGCAACCCGTCGCGGCGGCCGGCGACTCCGAGGTCTGGCTGCGCCTTCCCTCGGTGATCGCCGGCGTGATCGCGGCGATCGCCGCGTACCGGCTCGGCCGACGGCTGGGCGGACGGTACGCCGGCGCGACGGCATCGCTCGTGCTCGCGTCGTCGGTCGGCGTCGTGTCCCTGTCGCGAACGGTCGGCCCCCTCGTGTTCGCCCTCGCGGCGATGCTCGTCTCGAGCGCGCTCTTCGCGCGCGCCGTCGAGCGTGGGAACGCGTTCTGGTGGGCGGTCTACGCGCTGAGCGCGGTCGTCCTCCCGCTCACGCACCCGATCGCGGTGAGCGCGCTCGCGGCGCAGCTCGCGGCCGCCGCCGTCGCGTGGCGTGAGCTGAACCTGCGGCTCGCCATCCCGGCGCTCGGTATCGCCGTGGTCGAGTGCGCGCTGCTCCTCACCGCCGCCGCGCTCGACCGGGCCGACGCACCCGACGGCGCCGGCGCGCTCGAGCTGGGCGATGTCGGCGCCGGGATCGGCCGAGCGCTCGGCTGGAGCCCCGTCGTCGCGGCGCTGGCCGTCTGGGGCGTGATCGCGCTCCAGCGCAGATCCGAGCCGGGCCGCGGCCGGTGGAAGGCAGTGCTCGTCGCCGGTCTCGCCGTGATGCCGATCCTGTTCGTCCTCGGGGGCGGCGTCGCCCTCCCCGTCTTTCCGCGGACGGCGCTGACCGTCGCCGCCGGCGGGCTGGCGCTCGGCGCCGGGGTGGGGCTCTTCGCGATCTCCGACCGAGGCGTCCGTCTCGCGACCGGGGCGGCAATGGCCGTCGTCGCGGTGGCGGCGCTCGCGAACGCGGCAGCCCGCGACCAGCCCGAGGACTGGCGCGCCGCAGCCCGAATCGTCCGGGCACGGGCGACGCCGAAGGACACGGTCGTGGTGCTCCCCGCGCGCGCGAGGACGGCCTTCTCCTACTACGCGCCCGACCTGCGCCTCAGCCGCGTCGGCCGCGGCGACGCTGTGTTCGTCGTCATCGCCGGGAATTCGCGGCGGGCGACCCGTTCCGGTCGCGGGGTGGTGTCGCCCCCGCGGTATGCGCTTCTCTCCGAGGAGCACGCGGGGGCCGATCTGGTCGTCCAGCGCTGGGTGCGGCCGTAGTGGGCTGAATCTAGAGCGCCACGACGTCGATCCGCACGGCCGGGCACAGGTCGACCAGCACGCAGGACTCGCACGCGGGACGACGCGCATCGCAGACGCGCCGCCCGTGCCAGATCAGG
>Ga0105245_10006378_pt1 | contig 10375 bp, 12 predicted proteins | sample KBSM54metaG_FD_81523 | JGI IMG/M metagenome (GOLD analysis project Ga0105245, IMG submission 81523) | Miscanthus rhizosphere microbial communities from Kellogg Biological Station, Michigan, USA - KBS M5-4 metaG | ecosystem: Host-associated > Plants > Roots > Rhizosphere > Soil | place...
GCGGCGCGGATCGCTTTTTCGTCAGCGAGTGGCGCCTTGGCCAGAGTTTCGAGCATCCCCCGTGCTGCAGGCGCTTTGGCGCGCGCCAGGCGAAACAGAAAAGTCGGATCGCGATCGGCACTCGGTCGATCGCTCAGCCGGGCAACGAGCTCGAGGTTCGGGCGCACGTCTGGCGCAGGGCCGGATCCCGAGATGGCCCATGCCACCATGGCCCATGCCGCTCGCGCGCTGGGCGGCCCTTCTTGTGCGCGCCGCGAAGCCTCCGTCAGTGGCGCAGGGTCGCCCGCGCGGCGCGCAACATCACCGAGGACGAGCCACCGACCGAGGTGGCGCTCCGAGTCCCGCAACACCGAGAGAGCTGGGCCAATCGCCGGCACTAGCGGTCGTGACCAAGTGAGGGGCACGAACAGCTCGAGGCACAGCGCGATGCGATGACTCTCTTTGATCTTCGGTGCCAGCGACGCAACATGGGCCCCGCTCGATTCTCCGCGAGCGATCCGCGCGACTTCCGCGGCAAACGCGAAATGGGCGTGTCGGCTGCGAGCCATCCGTGACAGTGGCTCCGCGAGCACCGGGTCGCCGGGACCGCAGAGCGCGGATAGAGTGGCAAAAGACGCCTGTTCTTCCGGCTCCAAGGCGCGTTTGAACGACGCAGAGCTCCGTCGATCGCCGGCCTCACCCAGCGCACGCGCCGCTGCCGCATACAGAGGCCGGTCGAAGGATGCACGACGCACCGTCACATCGAATGCCTCGACGAGCGCATCCATCAGCGGTGGTGAGTACGGCGCGAGTGCCCGCAGTGAACCTGCTAGGCGCGCCTCGTGCGCAGGGCGGCGTCGAAGCGCCGCGCGTAGATCGCGACTCAAGCGGGACACCACCTGCTCGTCGATCGAATCCGCGCGCTCCGCCCGTGACACCATGAGCCGAGCTGCCGAAGATAACATCGGCCCTCGCCGGAAAGGTGGTAATAGTGAGGGTCACGGAGGCGAGACCCCGCGATGACTTCGAGTTCAATCACCGCTTGCAACACCGCCACCACGACCGCGGCGCCGTTAAAGTTTCCGTTTTCGGCGGCGTGCGCCTCGTTTGGCTTCCGCCTCGCGACGGTGGCACTCGTTGGCCTCGTTGGCCTCGTTGGCTGCGGGGGCAGCAAGGCTCCGCCCGCTGCGCAGGCCGGCTTCACGACGCCGGCGCCGGTTCCAGCAGCCAATGTGCCCCTCGCTTCGGCCCCCGTGATTCCGACCTCCGCCCCACTTTCGCAGCCGAATCCACTCGCGTTACCGTGCCAGACCGACGCGCAATGTTTGACACATCGCTGCAATGTAGCCGCCGGCAAGTGTGCTTGGCCCTGCCAGGCGGACACCGATTGCAACCCCGGAAACCGTTGCTTGCCGCCGATGTGCATTCCACAGGTGCAGTAGCGGTCGCGACGCTGCCACGTGCGCGAACTCATGGTAGGTAATGCGCTTACATGACTTCGTCACTCACCGAATCCGACTACGACGCGGCCGCAGTGCCCGAACTCCAGGCGCTGATCGGGGCACTGGACGAGCTCGAAAGCGACCAGCTCGAGGCCGAGCTGGCGAGCGACATTCTGACGCTCGAGTTCGCCGATCGCACTCGCTATGTCGTGAATTCACACCGCGCCGCACGCCAGATCTGGCTCGCCGCGGAGCGCTCGGCTTGGCATTTCGATTTTCAAGGCACCACGAAAACTTGGGTTGCCGCCAAAACTGGCGATGAACTGTGGGCAACACTCACTCGACTGATCGGGCTCAAGCTCGGGCAGCCGATCAAGCTCGAACGCCCGTAGAGAGCAGGCGCGCCGCCGCGCCCGCCATGAAGCTCGCTTCAACGCTCGATATCGAGCGCGCGCAGCAGCGGCGAGGCATCGTCTTCGAGCGCCGCGCCGATGACCGCAACGCCAGCGGCTCCTGCCAACAGGCACTCTCGAGCATTGCTCGCGTCGACCCCACCCAACGCGAATACGGCCGGGGCAGAAGCTCGGTCCGCGAGCGCGGCGCAGACCTCGGCGAGACCGCGTGCGCCCCATGCGGCGCGCTCTTTGCGCGGCGCCATGATCGGCGAAAACAGCAGCGCATCGGCCCGGCTGCGACGCGCAGCGGCGAGATCATGGCACGCGCGGCTGATCAGCACCGAAGGTGGAAGTAGCCGACGCGCGTCGTCTACCGTCAGGCCCGACTCCGGGAGGTGCAGCGCGGCTGCTCCCAACGCGAGCGCCAGATCGGCGCGATCGGCGAGTCCGAAGGACTGCCCGGATCCGGCGATCGCCGCGGCAATCCCGGTCGCGAGCGCGAGCCTCGTTCGGCTCGAAAACGCGTAATCCCGAACCGTGAACAGGACGCTACCCGGACGCGCGCGTTGGGCCAATGTCGAGAGCCGCTGGACAATGGCAGCGAGCGGCGCGCGAGTGAGATCGGTCAACACCATCAGGCGCGGCAACGCTCGTCGAATTTCAGGCATGGCTGCGTTTCGACAACAGCCAACGCGCCATCACGATGACGCCCGCGGCAAGCAGCGTGCCGACGGTGTCGGCGACCCAGTCGAACACGTCCGCGGAGCGGTAATCCGTCGCCGATTGCAACACCTCGAGCAACGCACCCAGCGTCGAGGCGACGAACACGGCGGCCGTCACTCTTGACCTGAAATCGAGCAGAGGGCGCACATATCGAAGGGCGTGCTCGATCAGCAAGACGAGCCCACCGAACGTCAGTGCGTGGAGCAACTTGTCCGTCGGGATCGGTCCCATTTCGGGGAGCGCGCCGAGGCGGATCAGCCCGCCGTAAAAAATAGCTGCGGTGTAGGCCACGGCAGGAGCCACGTTGACGAGCAAGCCGGAAGCTCGGACGGTCGGCAGGGGTGCACTCACGAAGTCATCTCGACGCCCAAGGCAGAGCGTGGCACATTTTGAGCGCATCGGCGACGGCGCAGCAGCGGCTCTTCGCGCTTCGCCCGTTCGATGCCCGCCTCCGATGAGCTCCATTTCGCGCCTACAAGCCCCCGTGAAAACGATTGGCTTCGTCGTCGACTGGATGGATGGCGTCTATCAGAACCAGATCCTGGAGGGTGCCCGCGACGCAGCGCTCGATCGCGGGGTTCACTTGTTGTGTTTCGCGGGCGGCATGCTGCGAAACGAGCTGCGCGGCGGCGCGCGACGAAACGCAACGTTCGATGTGATCGGGCCAGAGAGCGTCGATGGCGTGATCCTGATGGCCGGCACGATCGGCAACCGAGTGGGCACGGACGAGCTGCTCGCCTATTGCGAGCGTTTCGGACGCATCCCGCGCGCCAGCATTGCGGTCGAATTGCCCGGGATAGCGAGTATCCTAGTGGACAATCGCACCGGCATCGAAAGCGCGATCACGCATTTGATCCGGACGCACAGCTGTCAAAAGATCGCTTTCGTGCGAGGCCCGGACGCAAACCCGGAGGCGGAGCTGCGCTACGGCGTGTATCGCTCCACGCTCACGGCCAATGGGATCGAGATCGATGAGCAGCTGATCGCGCCCGGGGAATTTCTCGCCGAAAGCGGCCGACGCGCGGTGGCCACCTTCTACGATGACCGAAAGCAGCGTCCCGACGCGATCGTCGCCGCCAACGACCAAATGGCGATTGGCGTGCTCGAGGCGCTCGCCGCCCGCGGGATCCGCGTTCCGGATGATGTCGCAGTGGTCGGCTTCGACGACATCGAGGAGGCGCGTTTCACGTCCCCCCCGCTGACCACAGTGCGACAGCCGCTGTACGAGCAGGGTCGCGAGGCCGTCCGGCTCGTCTTGAGCGGCGTCTATGGCGGCAGCTTGCCGGAGCGCGTCACCTTGCACACCGAGTTCGTGGCTCGGCGCTCGTGCCGCTGCTTTGCCGAAGGGTCGCGTCTGCCTGCTGCCGGTTTCCCCAAACGCGCCAGCTTCGAGGCCGCCCTCGTGGAGCGCCGGCAACTCGTCCTCGCCGATCTCGCTCGAGCGGCGCGCGGCAGTTTCGGCATCCTCGGTTCGGGTTGGGAGGCGCGCCTAGTGGGCGCGCTGACGAGTGATCTGCGCGGCGACACGACGACGGCATTTCGACTGCATCTCGAAGGCATGCTGATCAAATTGCTCGAGCAGCGCTCGGACTTCAATCTGAGTCACGACGTGCTGAGTGTGCTGCGCAAACACTTACTGAGCTGCGTCGAAGCCGACCCCGAGCGGCGTGCGCAGGTGGAAGATCTCTTTCACGAGGCGCGGCTCTTGATCGGACAAGTGAGCGAGCGCGCTCAAGCGCAGCAAAAGCTGGCCATTGCGGGTTGGGCAGGAGCGCTCGTGCAGACGGGTGCTGCGCTACTCGCGAGCACCGATGTCAGTCAGTTGCAGGCCGCGGTGGCCGAACACTTTCCGCTTTTGGGCATCAAGAGCTGCTATCTGGCGCTCTATGGGGCGGATATCGAGAGCCCGAGCGAGCTCTTGATCGCGTACAACGAGAACGCCCGGCCGCTACGCCTCGAAAGCAATGAACGCCGGCCGCGCTTCTTGCCACGCAAGTTACTCGATGCCGGTGTGGCCAAGGGATTCTACGTCGCCACGGTGTACTCAGCGGAGCGGGTCTTGGGTTACCTGCTGCTCGACCTGGGCAAGCGCGACGGCGTGGTTTACGAGGCGCTGCGCGAATTTCTGAATGCCGCGCTGCGTGGCGTGGAACTGAACCGCCTGTCGCGCGCGACACAGCCCCCGGGTCCGTGACATCCGGCTACGCGGTGACGCGGGAAGTGTCTTCGAGCTCACGCCCGCGCGTTTCGGGCAACCAAACCAGCAACATCACGAGCGCGACGAGCGGGAACGCGGCACTCCAAGCGAGCGGCGGCCCCCAACCGTAAACGGCGCACAAAGGCGTCAAAATCAGCGGGGAACTGCAGTAGCCGATGCGCCCAATCAAGTTGTTGGACCAAGCAAACGCGGCGCCGCGATACTCCGTCGGGAAGAGCTCGGCGGTGAACGCGTTCAGCACGGTGAGGACGGTGTTGATGCCGACCACGGCGAGCATCAGAGATAGCGTGAGCAGCAAGTTACTGTGTGCGGTGTACGCCCCCACCACGCCGATGATCAACGCGCCGTAGATCAAAATGGCGCCCACCTTGCGACCCAGAACATCCAACACCTTGCCGGCGCCAAAAGCGAGCGGCATCGCGACCAATGCCGCGAGCTTCACGCAGCTACCGACCTGCGCATCGGTGAAGCCACGCTCCGCCATGGCGAACTCTTTCCAAAACGTGACCGCGTTCTGCGTGCAGACGTAGGTCAGAAACCAAATCGCGGCGAGCTCGATCACGCGCCGGCGATGGCGAGTGAACCAAATGTGAAACAAGCTCGGGTCCCGCTCATTGGGCGATCGCTCGAGAAAACGCTTGGTTTCTCGCAGCCCGCGGCGCGCGAACGTCAGGATCAAGAGCGGCCCGACGCCCACGAAGTACACACTCCGCCAACCATAGTGCGTGTGCAGCAGCACCGGGACCACGCCCGCGCACACGATGGACCCGAAGCCGCCCGCGGCGCTCACCACGCCAACGACGGTGCCGCGGCTGGTCGCGGGAAATTCCTCCGCCGCAATCACCATGCTGGTCGCCCATTCACCGATGAGAAAAATGCGCGCCACCATTTGCGCAATGGCGAACACGTACACGTTCGGTGCGAGGCCAGACAACACCGTGAACACGGTGTAGCCGACGATGCTCAACGTGAGCACGGGCTTCCGCCCCCAGCGATCGCCCAGGCGCGCCACCAAGAAGGCGAGCACGGTGCCACAATTGATGAAGGCCACGAGCTTGCCGCTGTCGGCCACGCTGACCCCGAGATCAGCGCGCAAATTCGGCAGCAATTGGCTGAGCGCGAAGAAATCGTAGCCCTCGAAAAAGCTCGCTGCACTCAGAAAGACCAGCAACTTTCGCTGGTACCCCGAGAGCGGAGGCGCTCCTCTTGCCTCTGAGCCTCCCCCTTCGAGCGGCCCCATTACTCGATCAGACCGGCTTCGGGGCTCGACGCGTTCGCGTACAAGCGCTTGGGCATGCGCCCCGCGAGGAACGCTTTGCGACCAGCGCCCACGGCATCGCGCATGGCCTCTGCCATCAGTACCGGCTTCTTGGCGTGCGCAATCGCCGTGTTGAGCAGAATGCCGTGGCACCCGAGTTCCATCGCGATCGCGGCATCACTTGCCGTGCCGACGCCAGCGTCGACGATCACCGGTACTTGGGCTTGCTCCAAGATAATCCGCAGATTGTACGGGTTTCGGATGCCCAACCCGGAACCGATGGGCGCAGCCAAGGGCATGACCGCGGCGCAGCCGATGTCTTCCAGCTTCTTGCACACGATCGGATCGTCGATACAGTACGGGAGCACGGTGAAGCCCTCTTTCACCAGCAGCTTGGCGGCTTCTAGCGTTTGCTCGTTGTCCGGGTAGAGCGTCTTTGCATCACCGATGACCTCCAGTTTGACGAGGTCCGCGATGCCTAACTCTCGAGCCAAACGGAGCGTGCGGACGGCCTCTTCGGCCGTGTAGCAGCCTGCCGTGTTGGGCAGGAGCGTCCAACGTTTGCTGAGCAGCAAGCTCATGAGCGAGCCTTGGCTACGATCCTTGAGATCGACGCGACGCAAGGCCACCGTGATGAGCTCGGTGCCCGAGGCCACGAGCGCCTCCTCGGTTTCGGCGACGCTTTGGTACTTACCGGTGCCGACGATCAGCCGGGAGCGGAACTCGTGTGAGCCAATGCGCAAGACGTCTTGCTCGGTCATGAGCGCCGGGTTAGCGCGGCGATCCGCGTGCCGCAAGCCCGCCGCCGTTTCTGCGGGATCCGCACCGCAAACACCATTCGAACCGGATTAAAGTAGCGACCCACATGAGCGACCCCTCCCCCGACGTGTTCGTTCACCCGAGCGCGTGTGTCGACGCCGCGGCGAGCATCGGTGCGGGCACGCGGATTTGGCACTTCTGTCATGTGATGGCAGGCGCGATCGTGGGTCGCTCGTGCACGCTCGGTCAGAATGTGTTCGTCGCAGCTGGCGCGAGAGTCGGGCACGGCGTGAAGTTGCAAAACAACGTCTCCGTGTACGACGGCGTCACGCTCGAGGACGACGTCTTCTGCGGCCCTTCCTGCGTGTTCACGAACGTCAAAAGCCCACGCGCCGAACTCTCACGCAAAAGCGAATTCGTTCCGACCCGCGTCCGGCGCGGTGCGACCCTCGGTGCCAACGCCACGATCGTGTGCGGTTCCGACCTCGGGCGTTACTCGTTCGTCGGTGCGGGCTCCGTGGTGAGCGGGAGCTACCCCGATTACGCGTTGCTCGTCGGTGTTCCGGCGCGCCAAGTGGGCTGGGTCAGCCGCCACGGCCATCGCCTGAGTGAACGCGACGGCTCGGGCAACTGGCTTTGTCCGGAGAGCGGCTTTCGCTACCGTGAGGAAACGAACGGCGTGCTTAGCTGCCTCGACCAACCCGAAGACGAGCCCCTGCCACAAACCGAAAAGCACTCTTGTCCGCCCTGAATTCTGCCCGAAAATCCGCCGTCCAGGTCGAATCCGGCGTGCCCCTCTTCGATACTTCGAGGCAGATCGCGCGCCTACTACCGGAACTGCGCGCGGCGATGGATCGCGTGATCGGCTCCCAGCGCTTCGTACTCGGTGACGAGGTGCAGGCCTTCGAACGAGAGATCGCGGCGTATCTTGGGGTGAAGCACGCGATCGGCGTCTCATCGGGCACCGATGCGTTGACGGTGGCGCTGCTCGCGTTGGGCATCGGGCCCGGCGATGAAGTGGTCACCACTCCATTCACGTTTTTCGCGACGACCGGAGCGATCCTGCGCGTCGGAGCCACACCGGTTTTCGCCGACATCGATCCGGCCACCTACAATCTCGACCCACGTCGAGTTGCCGCCGCGTTGAGTCCGCGAACGCGCGCCATCTTACCCGTGCACCTGTTCGGTCTGGCCGCCGACATGAGCGCGCTCAGCGCCTTGGCGCGCGAACACGATTTGTTCTTGATCGAGGACGCCGCACAAGCGATCGGGGCCGAGGCTCTGGGTCAGCGCGTCGGCAGTCTCGGGACGTTCGGCTGCTTCAGCTTTTTTCCGACCAAGAATCTCGGCGCCTTCGGTGACGCGGGTTTGGTTTGCACGAATGACGCTCGCCTCGCGGAAGTGGCTCGCGGGCTGCGCGGCCACGGCTTCTCCCCCAAGCATTTTAGCCGCCAATTGGGCGGAAATTTCCGATTGGACGCGCTGCAAGCAGCGGTGCTGCGGGTAAAGCTTCCTCACCTCGATGACTGGAACCGCGCGCGTCGCAGTAACGCTGCACTCTACCGCGAAGCGCTCCCGGCTCACTCTCGCTTGAGTTTACCGCAGGAGCACGGCGCGGCTCACGTCTACCATCAGTTCGTCGTGGCGACCGCGGACCGAGCTCGGCTCGAGCAACACCTGATGGCACGCGGGATCGCGAGCGAACGCTATTACCCGCACCCGATCCATCTCCAAGAGACGTGCCGTCACCTCGGTTACGGAGTTGGCGATTTCCCGGTAACGGAGGCGGCGGCCGAGCAAGCGTTGGCCTTGCCCGTCTTTCCCGATCTGGAGCCGTGGATGCTGGATCGGGTGGCGCGAGCCATCCGCGAATTCTGAGCGTCAGCGCAAATCGCCGGGCTGGCGATCGAACACGAACACACCGGGAGCGACCAAGCGCGCGCCTTGCCCCAGCGCGCGCACCAGCGGCGCCTCGGAGCGCGCCACCAGCAACGCTCCGCCCACTGCCAGCGCGTGGAGCACGCTTTCGAGCACGCGAGCCCGGGCTTGTTCGCCGAAGTAAATCAGCATGTTTTTGCACACAATCAGCTCGTACTGGCCAGCCGGAACGCCGTTCATCACGTCGCGAGTGACGAAGCTGACGCGTGAGCGCAAGCTCGCGACCACCGATACGGCGTCGCGCCCCGCCGAGTCGAGATAGCGCGATTGCAAAGGGCCCGGCAGATCGGCGCAACTGCTCGTGGGATAAATTCCGGTGCGCGCCACGTTGAGCGCGGCATCGCTGCGATCGACTCCGACGACACGGAAGCCGTCTTCGAACAGCTGTGCTTCCTGGTCGAGCACCATCGCCAACGTGTACGCTTCTTCGCCCGTCGAGCAGCCGAGCGACAGAGCGCGGACGCGCTCGACGCGAAACGCCGGGAACACCGCCGTACGCAGCGCCTGCCATTGAGCGGGATCGCGGAAGAAGCGCGTCTCACCCACACGCAACGTGTCGGCGATTTCCGCGAGCAGCTTCGGTTCGCTCTCCAGCCCTTCGGCGATCGTCACGGCTTCGACACCGCGACTCTGAGCGATCACGTCCAGTAGGGAGCGCAGCCGTTGTTCCATCCAGCCCGGACGCTCGCTGCCACGCCCGCCGATGCCGTGAGCTCGCTCCAGCAGGCTGAAAACCCGCGCAATGATCAAACGCTCGGAGCTCATCAGACTGCGGATACGCCGGACAGCTCGGCCAACTCGGGCGCGGTGAGCAAACTTGCCACATCCAGCACCACGCACGGAGGTTGGCTCGGGATCACCCCGCGACTGAGCGCCCGCATCGCCGGCGTCAGCGATGCCGGCGCGGCTCCCAGCCCCTCTTCGGGGATGTCGACCAAACCGACCAGCGCATCCACGCACAGCCCTGCGCGGCGCTTGCCGCCAGAGACTTCGCGCACCACCACGATGCGGTTATCGGTGTGGCTCGAGGGAACCGCTTCGCCTCGCAGCAGCTGAGCGAGGTCGAGCACGGGCAGCACTTCACCCCGCAGGTTGATGATCCCCGCGAGCACTGGCGGCGCGTGAAAAACACGGGTGATCGGGCGCATTCCGATCACCTCTTGCACGTTTTCGAGGGGCAACCCGTAGCTTGCCCCGGCGACTTCGACGCACATGCAGCGGCCGCGACTCGCGGTGGGACGCGAGCCGGCGGTGGCAGCGGTACGACTGAGCTCGGTCACTAGCTCAGGCGAAACCGGCTTTGCGCGACGTCGCGGTGGGCCCTTCGATGGCGCCCGCGTACACATCGGCGAGGGCGAGCAAATAGAGCTCACCTTTGCTGGTTCGGGCGTGCAGGAGCTTGCCCTCGACGCGTACGGCGTCGACGCGACCGACGGACATGCTCGCCCCGCCGTACGCCACGTACAAGGTGAACAGCCTGCCGTCAGAGGCGGCCACCCAGCCCTTGTCGTCCTTCTTCGCGTCCGCCGCGTTCAAGAGCGCGGTGAGGTGTTCTTCGGTCATGCGCCTAAAGTTTTTCTTTTCGAGCCCGAAGTCAAGGCTCGGACGCTTTTCCGGCCACCCACCGGCAAACTCGCTCTATCGTCGGGCCGTGCCAGAGCAC
>Ga0105245_10006380_pt1 | contig 10375 bp, 8 predicted proteins | sample KBSM54metaG_FD_81523 | JGI IMG/M metagenome (GOLD analysis project Ga0105245, IMG submission 81523) | Miscanthus rhizosphere microbial communities from Kellogg Biological Station, Michigan, USA - KBS M5-4 metaG | ecosystem: Host-associated > Plants > Roots > Rhizosphere > Soil | place: Michigan...
CCCAGGCCGGTGTTGCCCGCCGTCGCTTCGACCAAGGTGGCGCCAGGGCGAATCGCGCCCTCGCGTTCAGCGGCCTCGATCATGGAGAGCCCGATGCGATCCTTGATCGAGCCGCCCGGGTTCTGGTTCTCGAGTTTCAGATACAGCTCGCAGGGCCCGGTATCCATGCGGCTCACCCGCACGAGCGGCGTGTTCCCGATCAGCGACAGCACATCCGAAACTGGTGGCTCGAGCTCGGGCATGTTCCGGTATCCCTTCAGGTTTGGCGCAGCGCTAACTCCAAATCTTGCCACAGATCGTCGACGTGTTCGATGCCGACCGAGAGGCGCACGAGCGAATCACTGATGCCGAGTGCGCGGCGGTTCTCCGCGGGGATCGATGCGTGTGTCATCAAAGCCGGGTGTTCGGCCAGCGATTCGACACCGCCGAGGCTCTCGGCCAGTGCGAAAATACGCAGGGATTGCAGAAAGCGCCGCGAGCCTTCCAGATCGCAGGCGAGCTCCACCGAGATCATCCCACCTGGGCCGGACATTTGGCGCTTCGCCAATTCATGCTGGGGGTGCGAGCTCAGCCCCGGATAGTGCACACGCGCCACACGTGCGTGCTTCGACAAACGCGCCGCCAACTCCGAAGCGCCCGCGACGTGCGCTCGCATGCGCACGGGCAGCGTTTTGATGCCGCGCAGGACCAAGTAGCAATCCATGGGGCTCGGCACGGCGCCGATTGCGTTTTGCAAAAAGGGGATGCGCTCGCAAAGCTCCGGATCGCTCGTGATGAGCGCGCCGCCCACGACATCCGAGTGGCCATTGATGTACTTGGTGGTCGAGTGCAGCACCACCGTTGCGCCCAGTGCCAGCGGCTGCTGTAGCACCGGCGAAGCGAAGGTATTGTCGACCACGACGCGGATACCGCGCGCTTTGGCGAGCGCGCTGATGGCCGCAATGTCGGCGAGCTTCAAGGTGGGGTTGGTCGGTGTCTCGAACCAGACGAAGCGTGTGTTCGACTTGAAAGCCGCCTCGACGGCGTTCAGATCGCCCATGTCCACGAACGACGATTCGATGCCGAACGGCTTCATCACGCGCTCGAACAGCCGAAAAGTTCCGCCGTACACGTCATCGCCGGAGATCACGTGATCGCCGGGTTTCAAGCTGTGAAGCAGCGTGGTGGCGGCGGCGCAGCCGCTGGAAAATGCAAAGCCATGCGTCCCGCCTTCGAGGGCCGCGAGCGCTGCTTCCAAGTTCGCACGAGTGGGATTGCCGCTGCGGGAATAATCGAAACGCAGCGGTTTACCGGGCTCTGGTTGCGCGAACGTGCTCGACATCACGACCGGTGGCATCACGGCGCCATGAATGGGATCGGGGTCGTAGCCGGCGTGAACGGCGAGGGTTTCGAAGCGAGCGGCCGAGGGCGTCGATGCGACGGTCATGCGCGAAGCGTACTGGCATCGCCGCTCCTACGCGAGCCGCGTCGAACAGGAGCACCCCAACAAAAGAAAGATTCTTGACGCTTTTTCTGCGTGTGGCACTACCTTCGATAGAGGGAGGTCTTTTGAAATACTCATGGGCGGCGACGGGGTTTTTGGTGTTGGCGATCTCGACGCGAGCAAACGCCGCAGAACCGCCGCAAAAGAAGCTGGAATTGAGCGTCTCGGGCGGCTACTCGGCGACTGACCAAGTGCTCGATGTCACGCATGCGATTCCAATCGGCGTGAGCGCCGGGTATCGGTTCACTCCGAGCTGGAGCGCAGGGGTGTACGGAGAATATGGCATCATCCATGGCTCCTTCGTGAACCCAGATCTGGATGGGACGCGCTCGGGGTCGCACCTGCGCCTCGGCATTCAGGTCCGCCATCAGGTCGCGCCCGAAAAGATCGTCAACCCCTGGCTCGGCGTCGGGATTGGCCTCGATCGCATCAGCTACGACGAGTCCGACAACGCGGGATTTCCTACTCCCGAGCACTACTCGTTCAACGTCCGGACGACCGGAATCGAGCTGCTCAGCGCGCAGTTCGGCATCGAGTTCCACGTCGTGCCCGCCTTCGGGATCGGTCCCTACGTCAATGGCACAGTGGTCGACTACCTCACCATCAAACCAGTGGATGACTCGAGGGACCCACCAGGCCTGCAGATGTGGCTCACGCTGGGCGCGCGCGCGACACTGTACTTGTAGCTCGTCGCCGCCACAAAACAGAAAGGCCCACCGAGCGTCTGCTCAGCGGGCCTTTTCTTCGCAGAAATGACAGCTCAGGCGCGCGCTTGAGCTTTGCCTTTGGCGGCCTTCTTCGGCGCCGACGTGCCATTGGTGGAAGCGCCGTTGCTCTTGCCGAGCAGGTCGGCGGCGAGCTTCTTCGCGCGGTCGGTCTTTTCCCAGGTGAACTCGGAGCGGCCGAAGTGACCGTACGAGGACGTGGGCTGGTAGACCGGGCGGAGCAGATCGAGCTCTTCGATCAGCGCGCGGGGGCGCATGTCGAAGTTCTTCATCACGTAGGCGGCGAGCGCTTCGTCGTCGATCTTGCCGGTGCCGAAGGTGTGCACGTAGACGCCCATCGGTTGCGCGACGCCGATCGCGTAGGCGACCTGCACTTCGCAACGCTTGGCGAGGCCCGCGGCGACGATGTTCTTGGCGACGAAGCGCGCGTAGTAGCAAGCCGAGCGATCGACCTTCGACGGGTCTTTGCCGCTGAAGGCGCCGCCGCCGTGGCGACCCATCCCGCCGTAGGTGTCGACGATGATCTTACGACCGGTGAGCCCCGCGTCGCCGCAGGGGCCGCCGACGACGAAGCGACCCGTGGGGTTCACGAAGTATTTGGTCTTGTTATCGAGCAGGTGCTTCGGCAGCGCCTTCTTGATGACGAGCTCCATCACCGCCTCTTTCAAGGCTTTGTGCTTCACTTCCGGGCCGTGCTGCGTGGAGACGACGACCGTCTCGATGCGCTTCGGCACGTCGTTCTCGTACTCGACGGTGACTTGGCTCTTGCCGTCGGGGCGGAGGAAATCGACGGTGCCCTTCTTGCGCACGGCGGCCAGCTGCTTCGAGAGCTGGTGCGCGTACATGATCGGCGCGGGCATGAACTCGGGCGTTTCGTCGCACGCGTAGCCGAACATCAACCCTTGGTCGCCGGCGCCTTGGTCCTTGTGCAGGCCCTGGCCTTCGGTGACGCCCTGCGAGATATCGGGCGACTGCGGCTCGACCGCGATCAGAATGCCGCAGGTGTCGGCGTCGAAGCCGATGTCCGAGCTCGTGTAGCCGATGTCCTTGATGGTCTTGCGCGCGATCTTGCCGAAGTCGATGCTCGACTTGGTGGTGATTTCACCGGCGATGACCACGAAGCCCGTCTTCACCAGCGTCTCGCAGGCGACGCGGCTGTACTTGTCGCCGGCGAGGGCGGCATCGAGCACGGCGTCCGAAATGGCGTCGCAAACTTTGTCCGGGTGACCTTCGGTGACGGATTCGGACGTGAAGAGATAGCTGCTCATCGAGACTCCAGGCGGGGGTTTTCCCCGAAAGCTTGAGGGCAGGCGTCATTCGCCCGCCACGGGAACGGCGCGGAAGGTAGCAACGAAACCCTGCTTCGGGAAGGGATCCCGTCAGCCACCCAGAAGGTGCCGTGGAACCGGAAAATGCTCTGAAAAACCGCGGGATTGCCGGGCACGTGGCAGAACGCCCAAAAGGCCGACCCAGGCTCAGCCGGCGCGGAGGCGCTTTTGGAGCAGGGCGTCCAGGGTGCGGATGAGCTCGGCGGCGTCCGCCGGTTTCGCCAGATACGCGTCAGCGCCGGCGTCGTAGCCGCGCACCGCGTCGATCCGCGCGTCCTTACTCGTCACCATCACGATCGGCACATCGCGATAATTCGGATCGGTGCGGAGCGCGCGCACGAGCTCGTAGCCGTCGCGGTTCGGCATCATCACGTCGCTCGAGACCGCGTCGAAGCGTTGCTCTTTGGAGAGCCGTAAGGCGTCCTCGCCATCGACGGCGGTGGTCACTTCGAAGCCGGCTTGTGTGAGTTCACGGCGGATCGCGTCGCGGATGGTTTCGCTGTCTTCGGCGACGAGCACGCGCGGGCGATCTTTGCGGACTGCGCGCGGACGGGTGACGAGGCGTGGGCGAGACGGTGTCTCGGCACGCTCCGCGACGCCGGACAAATCCAAAACGATCACCATGCGATCGCCGACGACGGCCGCTCCGGCCGCGCATGGTGCCGCGCTCAGCATCGACCCCAGCGATTTGATGACGACTTCGTGACGGCCCAGCACCTGCTGCACGAGCAGGCCGAGCTCCGAGCTGCCCACGTTCACGATCACGACGCTGTGCGCGTCGTTCTCACCCAGCGCGACGTTGCCTTCGAGGCCCAGCACTTGCGCCAGATTGAACACGGGCACCAAGCGCTCGCCCACGCGCAAGCAGAAGCCGGTGCCGAGCGGCTCGAGTTGGCCGTCGACGAGGGTTTGCGCGCTGACCACCGCATCGAGCGGAATCGCCACGAGTTCCCCGCCCACGCGGGCCGTCAGCACTTGAGTGATGGCCAGCGTGAGCGGCAAGCTGAGTTCGACCGTCGTGCCTTGGCCGACCACCGAACGGAGCGCGATATTGCCCTTCAGTTTTTGGATCGCGTCGCGCACGACGTCCATCCCCACGCCGCGGCCCGAAACATCGGAGAGTTTCTCGGCCGTCGAAAAGCCGGCAGCGAAGATCAGATCGAGCGCCGCTTCGTCGCTCAGCGCGTCGGCCTCGAGCTCGGTGATGAGCCCCTTGCTGACCGCTTTGCGCTTCAACTTTTCCGGATCGAGGCCGTGCCCGTCGTCGCTGATGGTGACCAGGATTTGCCCGCCACGCTGCGAGGCACTGAGGCGCATCACGCCCGCGCCGGGTTTGCCGGCGGCAGCGCGCTCTTCGGGCAACTCGATGCCGTGATCGACGGCGTTGCGCACCAAATGCAAGAGCGGATCTTCGAGGCGCTCGACCAACACCTTGTCGAGCTCGGTATCTCCGCCAACGAGCTCGACGTTCACTTCTTTACCGAGCTTGTGTGATAGCTCGCGCACGGTGCGTTGATACTTGGTGAACAAGCGCGCGATGGGCACCATGCGCAGCTTCATCACCGTGTCGCGCAGCTGCCCGACCGCGAGCCCGAGCCCCCCGAGCCCCGAATCCACCTCGCCGAACGTCTCGCGAAGGACGCGCTCGGTGCGCTCGAGATCGGCCAAAATCGCGCTGTTTTCGGCGAAAAGTTCACGCGTGGGATCGAACGAGCCGCGCGCGCCGGGCGCTTGATTCAAGGCGTCGCCGAGCTTCTTCCGGAGTTGTGCCACTTCGCGGAGCACCATGCCCTGCACATCCGAGGCCGAGCTCAGTTTGCTGCGTGAGAGCACGATCTCGCCCACCAGGTTCAGCAAACGATCGACCTTCTCGAACTCGATGCGCAGCGTGCCTTGGCCGTCCGAGCGCGTCGCGGCGGCATTCGCGGCAGCGGCTTGATTTTGTGGGGTGCTCTGCGCAGCGCTCGGCGACGCGGGGGCGGGCGTGCTCGCGGCGCTGGGCGCCGTCACGGCTTTGTTGGGGTTCGAGAGGCGTTCGAGCAGCGGCGCAATGTCGACGTCGATCAGCGCGCCAGCGCGAGCTTTCTCGGTGATGGCGCGCATCGCGTCGAGCGCTTGCAAGAGCGCGTCGATCAGCGGACGATCGGCGGGGCGTTTGCCGTCGCGTAGTTCACCGATCAAGTCTTCGGCGCGGTGCGCCACGCGATTCAGTTTGGTCAGGCCGGCGAACGCGCTCGAGCCTTTGAGCGTGTGCAAATCACGGAAAACCGCGCTCACCAGCTCGCGATCGGTGCCACGCTGTTCGAGCTCGATCAGCCGCTCGGCGAGCCCCTCGGTGCGCTCGACGCACTCGTCCAAAAACGCGCCGAGCATGTCTTCGGCCAGGCCCGAGACCCACACCGAATCATCGGAGGTATCGGCGGCGGGCGCGATCGAGCCCGGTGCGATCTCGACCGCATCCTCGCCGAGGCCGGTGAAACCGCCTCGAGCACCGAGCGGCAAATCCCGCGCGATGCCGAGCAACCGCGTTTCGTCGACGCGCGCGCCAGACGCATCACTCACGCCGAGTGCGATCACTGCGCGCTCGAGTTCCGAAAGCGCTGCGCGGGTGGGTGCCAGGTCTTGATCGTCTGCGCGCGCGATGGCCGAGGCGAGCACACTCACGCCCTCCGCGCCGAGCAAGGCCGCGTCCACGGCGAACGGCCCCAACGCCGCAATCAACGCCGCGTGGCGCTCCGCGCTCTTCCCGAGACCGAGCGCCTCCCGCGCCGCCGCCAAGCGCGTGCCCGAAAGCGACAAGAACAGCTCGTACAGCTCACCCGAAGCCAATGCCACGACCCGAGCGTACCACCTCTACCGGTCGCGGAAATGGCTGCGTTTTACGGCGTTTGTACCAGCCGATGGCCGGCGTGAGCCTTCGCGCGGGCGGCGGCGGGTTTGCTCACTTCGTCCAGGCAAAGTGCGCGAATCGGTGCGCTTTATCAGCGCGTGAAATGGTGACGACCGTTCGATTTCGGTTGACGCAAAATCCCACTCTGTCGGGACAGTCGAACGCGGCCGACTCGGGAGTGCCGCGCAGAGTGGCTCGCTGGCAACCTGGCGTTTCTGATCAGCGATTGCTCGATCAATTGCACGGATTACTCGGGGGCGCGGCGCAAGTGGAGGCGCGCCTGATCGCGCACCTCGCAGAGGTCGAAGAGCGCCGGCTCCACTTGAAGGCCGCCTGCTCGTCGATGTTCGACTATTGCCTGAGGCGACTCCATTGAGCGAAAGCGAGGCCTTTCATCGCCTCACCGCCGCGCGGCTCGCAGTCCGATACCCGCTGCTCCATCACGACCTCGCTTGGGCGCGCGGCGGTGATGACGCGGCTGACAACTTGCGCCTGCTATGCGCGCCCCATAACCGTCTGTTGGCTGAACGTGATTTTGGTCGCGCGCACGTGGCGCAGGCGATTGCTGCGAAACCAGCCGCGCGCTAATTAGAACGTTCCCTTGGTGCTCCGCTCGACCGATGGTTGCATGGGTTTTCCGCCGAGGCGTTGGAACGGGGCGGGGCGGGCCGTGACGCCGTGCAGTCGCACGGTGTTGCATGAGGCTGCGGGCGGAGTTGCGCTGGCTGCTGCCGCGACGCTGGCTGTACTGGAGCTTTCTGGCGCGATCGAGTTCGCTGGTGGTGGCGCGATCGCGCTTGGCGCTGGGGGATCGACGGGCGCGGCGCTCCCGGTGAGGCGCGCAGTCGTGTCGACTTCGCTCGACGCGACCGGCCGCACACGGGCGGGTTCGCCGCCAATCCGCTGTTGCGAGCACGCGGCGACTGCCAGGCTCAAGCCGACGACAGCGGGTAGGGTCGGCAGACGCCGCACACGCCGCGGCGCGAACGCGATCTCCCCGGTGTCATCGACCAAATAGCTCACACAGAGGCCGGCTCGCGGAGGGCGTGCGAGCAGGCGCTTCGCTTCGCGCTCCGTCATCGCCGATAGGTCGACCACCGCGTGTGCGCACTTCGCGCAAAAGCGCTGCTTCGTGCCATCCGGACGCATTTCATCCCAAGATTCGTGGCAAGGAGCGGGGATCGGGATTTCGTCGCGGTCCATGAGGAGTGAAACGCGCGAGTGCCCCAAACGACTTACAGTCGAGGATCTTTTTTCGCGGCGCACGGGCGCGCGCTTACTTGGACGGGGAGGGCTCGCCGCTTTCGGCCTTTTTTCCTTTGGCGAACGAGCGCTGCGCGGCCGTGCGTTTCACCGTCACTCGAACCACCTGCTCACCACGGAGCAACGTGAGCTTCACCGGCGCGTCCACATCACCCGACAGGGCGCCATGGATTTGCCGAGCGGTCAGCGCGCGCACGTCCAGGCCGTCGATGAACAGGATCTCGTCGCCCACTTCGATCCCCGCACGAGCGGCGGCCAACCCTTTCGGCACGTCGCGCACGTACAGCCGCCCCGAGTCATTGTCCTGGGCGATGAGCGCGCCGATCGTGCCGTGCTCCGGAGCGCAGCCGGCGATCGCGCAGAACCCCAAGAGCGCGAGTGCTCGACGCACGTGGCCGCGCGGCCGGTCGCCCGTCGCCGCCTTCATTGGGACCCTTCAGCTGCCGACGCCATGACTTCTTCCAAGGAGGCCCGCGCACTCGCTGCCGCCGCCCCGCTCATACCACTTGAACCCCCGATTTCTCCTGCCCAAAAGCCCGCGCGCCAAAGCCGCGAACCCGCTCCGAATCTCGCCGCCGCCGGGTCGCCACCGCCCCCTCCCGATTTCCCCGCTGATGAACCTTGACTCCCGCCGCGCCGCGCGTATTGTCCCGCGCCCTTGCCGATTTAGCTCAGTGGTAGAGCAGCGGTTTCGTAAACCGCAGGTCTCGAGTTCAAGTCTCGAAATCGGCTCCACGAAAATTCAACGAGTAGCGCTAGTTGTGCACCGCAGCTGGCTGAGGGGCTCGTTGGTCTTGGTATACAGGATATACCAAGGGGTCACGATCGAGGTCTCGGAGGTCGGCACGATGGTCGAGGCGACGTATTCAAGCCAGAGGATCTCCTTCTTGCGTGGCGTGCTTGGCGTGCTCGAGGCCAATGTACAAGAGGAGCGTGAACGGATCGTGATCGCTCAAGCCCATGCCAAGACGCTTGACGAGATCGAAGCTGTCGCCGCCCGATACCGTGAACTGTACGACCGAGTCCAAGGGCTCGGGAACAAATTGCTCATCGTCGGGTTGTCATCGCTCGTCGAGTCGATCTTTAGGATGATGCTTGAGCAACACATGCCGGGCGTAAATCTCGGGCCGAGGGCTGGCTGGGGCACGTTGCGCTCGAAGGTCAAGCTGCTGCACGGCGTTGATGTCGACACGCTCGCCAGTTGGAACGAAACCACGTTGGTCAGGCTGCTATCGAACGCATTCAAGCATGCGGATGGATTTGTAGAGCCTGGCTCTGACGATGCGAACGAGCTGCAGGCGTGTGCTTCGGCAATCGACGATGCGACAGTCTTCGATTGGCCAAACCATGTGCATCCCACCGACGGCAAAATCGACTTCGGGGTTTTGCAAGTGGCGACCTACATCAACCATGTCGAGATTTTTCTGAACGACCTGGAAAGACTCCCGCACCAGACGTGACGCCTTGGTTGGCGGTCGAATTGCCGGACGTACTCGGACGCAGGTCCAATATTTGAGAGGAGGCAGCTATGACACGAAAACACATCGTGATTGACCAGAATGCTTTTAGAAAAGAGGGACTCCTATGCCCGGCTATGACGTCCGCGAAGAACAACGGTGAAAATATTGTTGTCACGGACATGGCTCTTGTTGAGATGATGAAATCGGATCAGTGGGAAAGTACGACAAAACGCTCATTGAGCATCCTTGCAACAGAGCCGCAGTTGGTGATCTGCAGCAAGGGTATCGGCCCGATGATGAAGGAAGAGTACGATTCGGGCGCACCTTGCGCGTACATCTTCGACGACGAAGTCTCGAACCGGTTTCGCCGTCTTCTCGGAGAAGTGAGCGGGGGCGACGACACGACGTTCGAGCACGTGCGAAAAGTCATTGGCGCGGCTCGCGACCTGGCAAAGCACCAGCACCTCGACCATGGTCGCAACAAAGCTGCGTTGATGACGATCGTTGACGCATGGAAGAAAGACCTCACTGCTGAACAACTTCGACGGCTGCGGGGCAGTGATGAACAGCTGACTCGCGAGTTGCTGTCTGAAAGTGAGATGCAAAGCACCTGCTTCAACGCCCTTGTTGGCGCGGGCTACGATCGCTCCAAGGCTGCTCGTTTGACCATGGATCCATCCGTGTCATCGCACGAATTTCTTTGCTTCGTTGCGGTTGGATTGCGCTGGCTTGATGGACTTGGCGCTGCTGACGAAAAGAAAGTGACGAACGATCTCGCTGACAAGGATTACGTTGTCACAGCGACGTTCTGTCGGGATCTCGTCTCGGAAGAAAAGAGAGTTCAGGAGCAGTTCGCTAGAATTAACGACGTGATCGACCGCCGGGCCCGACTCTTCGAGTCGATCGTTCAATCATCTCTCGCAATGCCGCCGGAAGAGCCCGCATCGTAAAGTCGTGCGGTCATGAATTTAATGAAAGAGACGATCGACACCGACGAGTCGTTTCAGCGTTGGCCCACCAAGGGCGATCGTCCGTTCCACCCGACCGCTGAAGCTCGCCGTCCGGTGAGTATGGAGTGGGCTCGGCACTCGGGACACGCAGCTCACCTGTACCTGCTCGGGTATCGCCGTGCCGCCGAGCTGCTGCTTCCTGAACTCATCAGCCGTAGCAACGAGCAGCTGGTCTTCCCGTTCCTGTTCCTCTGGCGGCAGCACATCGAGTTGTAC
>Ga0105245_10006381_pt1 | contig 10374 bp, 8 predicted proteins | sample KBSM54metaG_FD_81523 | JGI IMG/M metagenome (GOLD analysis project Ga0105245, IMG submission 81523) | Miscanthus rhizosphere microbial communities from Kellogg Biological Station, Michigan, USA - KBS M5-4 metaG | ecosystem: Host-associated > Plants > Roots > Rhizosphere > Soil | place: Michigan...
CGATCGTGTCTGGACGAGATCCTCGAACAGCGAGAACAACTCCGGATCGAACTGCTTGCCGACCTCGCTCCGCATGATCTGCAGCGCGGCTTCGGGAGCGAGCAGTCCCTTGTAGCTGCGCTTCGAGGTCAGCGCGTCCCAGATATCGGCGATGCACAGGATGCGCGCTGAGCGCGGGATATCTTGTCCGGCCAACTCGTCAGGGTATCCCTGCCCGTCCCAGCGCTCGTGGTGCGAGCGAACCATCGGGATGATCGCCGGCGGAAAGTTCATCTCGGCCAGCATCTCCGCGCCCGCGACGGGGTGCCGCTTCACGAGCTCCCACTCGTTGGGAGCGAGCTTGCCCGGCTTGTTCAGGATCTCGGACGGGATCACGAGCTTGCCGACGTCGTGCAGCGTCGCGCCCATCCGGAACCAGAACAACTCGCGCGCTTCCACGCCCGCGCGCAACGCCAAAGCGCAGACGAGGTCCGCGACGCGTTCGGCGTTGCCCTGCGCGTAGCGGTCCTTCGACTCGATCGACGACATCCATTCGCGTGCGGTCTCGACGAACTGCCGCTCGAGGCGGGATTGCAGTCGGTCTATTTCGGCGCCGGCACCACCAGCTCCGCTGCTGCCGCTCAGCGTCGCGAACAGGCGATGGCCGCGGCTGAAGTGGATCAGCGCGTCGCGATACCGACCCTGCGCTCGGTGAAGCTCGGCGCGTTCCCATGACGTTTCCGCCTCGAGAAGCGTGTCGGCGCGATCGAGCGCGATCTGCTCGGCGTGACTGAGGTGCTCCTCGGCCGCGGCGAATTCTCCCAGCTCGCGCGCGATGCGCCCGAGCTGCCGCTCGATCTCGCCGCGCGCGACGCCGTCTGTGGTCTGCGCGGACAGCGACATGGCCACTTCGCAGGCGGTCCGTGCGGCGCGGAAATCCCCTCGCGCGATCTCCAGCCCGGCGCGGCTGACGTCGAGGTTCACGCGCGCTGGAATGTCGCCTAACGCATCGGCGATCTGCGCCGCCTCGTCGAAGGCGCGCGCGGCATCGTCCCAGCGCTCGAGCTCCGTGCAGAGCGTGCCCATGTCGCTCAGGGCGCTCAGGACTTCCTTCGGCGCGCCGAGCGTTCGGAACTCGGCGAGGCTCGTACGGTGGTAGCGGAGGGCTTTCTCGTGATCGCCGCGCGTCGCCGCGATCACACCGAGGTTCTTGGCGACAACACCGGCGAGCCGGGTCTCTCCGGCGTTGAGCGCGTGAGATCGGGCCTCGAGGTAGAGCGCCTCCGCGCGATCGAAGTCGCCGGTTTGCTGGATCAGCGATGCCTGCTCGCCCACCGAATGCGCGACTTCCGCCGTGTTGTTGCTCAGCGCCCCGACGGTTCGCGCAAACTCGAGGCAGTCGAGCGCCGCGTCCTGTTCGTCGTCGTTGGCGTAGGTGCGCGCGATGGCCCGCATCAGCGAGGCGATGACCCGCGCGTCGTCCTTACGCTTGAGGGAGAAGAGCGCCCGCTCGTACAGTGCCCGCGCTTCATCGCCCCGCCCTTCGCGTTCAGCGGTTTCCGCTTGTTGGACCAGGCGGTCGATGGGGGACGTCATCGTCGCAAGCGCATTCGAATTCGAGCGGCGGGGAGGGGCCTGAATTGGGGCGGGAATGAAAAAAACCGCGCTCCCGGCGGTCGGCATTCGCCGACGTCAGGAGTCGCTCATTCTTGACGCACGCTGGTGCCCTCCAGTCACCCACCCGCCGCACCCGTCGGCCGGGCCGGCGCATCCGTGAGACAAGTCGCTGTCGGCGTGCGCCTTGCACCACCGGCCGGGCCACCGGAGGCGCCATGAAGATCACGCTGTTATCCGAGGATTCGGTTCGCCTGGAACCCGTGCCCGGTCAGATGACCATCGAGGCGCCGACCGCCGAGCAGAGCTTTTCGCCGTTTCACATGCTCGCCAGTGGACTCGCCTACTGCACGTTCTCGGTCATGTACGCCTGGGCGGAGAGCGCGGGATTGGATGCCGGCGACCTCACTCTCGAGGTCTCCTGGACCTTCGCGCAGAATCCGCAGCGCGTCGATCGCTATGACATGCGCTTCCGTTGGCCTTCGCTTCCCGCGAGACGCCTCGAGGCGGCTCGACGGGTGGCCACCCTGTGCACGATCCACGCGACCTTCGCGCAGCCACCCGTGATCGCGATCGACGGCACGACCGGGCCGTCGGTGGCTGCGCCGATCCCCGATCGGGCGTCGGCGTGACGGTTCCCGTCGTCCGGTTCACGATTGCGGGACGCGACGCGCAGCGTGGGCTCGGTCGCGAGTACACCGTGGTGTATGACGGGACCTGTCGCGTTTGCACGCGACTGGCCGGTGTGCTTCGAAAATGGGATCGTGACGAGTCGCTCGAAGTGCTGCCGTCTCAAGCTCCCGGCGTAACGGCGCGCTTCCCCTGGATTCCGCCGCGCGCATACGCCGAGGCGCTCCAGCTCATCGCCTCCAACGGGCATACCTGGCAGGGTGCCGCCGCGATCGAGCAGCTGCTCGACGTCTTACCGAAAGGGAGATGGATGTCCTGGCTCTTCAAGATCCCCTTCGTTCGCGGGATCGCCGATAAGTTCTACCGCTGGTTCGCGCGAAACCGATACCGGCTTGGCTGCGGCGAGCACTGTCAATCGCGTCCGCTCGACGTTGCCTTTCGCGACAGCTGAGCGCTCAACGTCCGCGCCCACTCGTTGACGACATCGAGCTCGCGTTCGGTGAGCTCCGTCTCTTCCATCTGCACTCGCCCTTCACCGCCGGATGCACGGACGACGTTGCGGGCAAGCTCCTTCCACGTCGAACGCTGCAGCCAACCACCGACGGTGGCCATGAGGGCCTCGTCGAATGCCGACGCGGCGCGATCGTACACTTGGATCTCGAAGCGCACCGCGTCGCCTTCTTTCGTGGTGAGCATCCGTACCGCGCCGGCGATCGGATGCCCGGCAAGGGTGAGCATCGTGAGGCGCTGGTCGACCACTTCGGCAACGCGAACCTGTACGTCGCCGCGCAACGGGAGCTCCAGCGTCAGCGTTTCGCCCTCCGCGAGGAGCGGCGCGCCATTGGCGCCAGGCTTCATCCGGACCAACGGCGGCAAGAGCTCGGCGAAATGGTGACGCAGGTGCGCGAACAACTGCTCGGCGTCGTACTGGCTGCCGCTCAGGTCGACCCAGTATCGCTTTCGCGTGAGCCTACCGGTGCCGTGCGACGGCAACTGCTCCGGCTGCTCGTCGACAAGCCGGCGGAGTCCAGCATCGAGCGATGTCGGAGCGATTCCGAATACGTCGGTCAGCGCGTTCGACGACGTTCCCGCGATGACGTTGCCGTCGGTGAGCATCTCGAGCTGGGCTTCGCTGAACGGCAGGTCGATGCCGATCGCTTCCATCGCGCGCAGTCCGAACGATGCGACCGGAACCGGAACGGGCGCCTGCACGACCGTGCGTCCAGTGAGCTCGCTGAATCGTCGAACGAGGTCGTTTTGCGACGTTCGCTCTCTACCAGCGAGGTCCAGCGACTGGCAGCGGAGATCCTCGCGCTCCAGCGCGCCGGCAAGGGCGGAGGCGAGGTCCTCGTGCCAGATCGGCTGAAACTCTTTCGCACCCGAGCCGATCGTCGGAATCACGGGCAGCGTGCGAACCATTCGCAGCAGTACCGACAGATGCTCGTCGCCCGGGCCGTAGACCGCACCGGGCCGCAGCACGAGCCAGTCGCGCGTGAAGGTGCGGACAACCTCCTCGGCGACCGATTTCGACTTGTGATACTCTGACGTTCCCCGCTCCGCTCCGAGCGACGACACGTAGATCAGTTTTTGAACACCGGACCGCTCGGCTTCGAGGACGACGTATCGCGTGCCGTCGATGTTGACGCGCTGAAAGGTTCGGTCCGGAGGGACTTCGGCGACGATGCCGGCGATGTGAATGATCGCCTCGCAGTCGGCGGCTGATCCGCGAATGGTTCGCTCATCGGCGACATCGCCCGCCCAGCCGTCCACGCCGTTCGGCCACCAGCGCTGATCGCGGCCGGCGTGACGCGCGAGCACGCGGACGGAATGTCCGCGGCTGTGAAGCGTTCGCACGACGGAATCCCCAATCGAGCCGGTCCCCCCGGTGACGAGCACTTTCATGCAGCCTCTCGCTGTGCAAGTGACGGTCTTCGGGCAGGTTGGGTGCCAGCCGCCACTGTTACAGGACTCTCGCATCTGTCGTCATCGCTGTGCCCGGCGAAGCGGCCGGAATCCCACGCCCTTCCCGACGGTCGATGCGTTTGTCGAAGCGAATTGCATTGCTTGGCCTACTTGCGGCCTGCTCGCACGGGCAGACCGGCACGGTCGCCTTCGGCGCCGCGGGGCCGTTCAGCCGCGCTTACGGGCTCGCAAACAAGCAGGGCATTCAGCTGGCGCTCGACGAAATCAACAGCAGCCCGGCCTGGTCCGGCGGGCGGCGTCTCGAGATCAAGTTCGCCGACGATTCCGGCAATGGCGCGAGAGCCAGCGCGATCGCGCAGCGCTTCGTCAACGATCGCAACGTCGTCGCCGTCGTCGGTCATGTGAACTCCGGCGCGATGGTCTCCGCGGCGCACGTGTACGATGGTAACCTCGCGGCAGTCGCCACCACCGCGACGTCGCCCGCGCTCACCGGCATCTCGCGCTGGACCTTCCGCGTCATCCCGAGCGATTCCGCGAACGGGATGACCATCGCGCAATTCGTGAACAAGCTCGGTCATCGGCGAGCAGCCATTCTTTACGAGAACAACGCCTATGGTCGCGGCCTCGCCGAAAGCTTCCGGCGGAGCTTCGCCGGCCAGATCATCGGCATGGATCCGATCAGCGAGGCGGCCGATCAGGACTTCGAGCCATACGTGAGCTGGTTCAAGCGAGAGCATCCCGACATGGTGTTCGTCGCGGGCACGGATGTCTCGGGGCTCGCGTTTCTGAAGGAAGCCCGGCGCCAGCAGCTCAACGCTGATCTCGTTGGTGGAGACGGATGGCAGACGGTCGCGCCCAGCTCCCTCGCCGAAGGAATCTTCGTTGGCGCGCCATTCAGTGCCCAGGACCCGCGGCCGGAAGTACGCGCGTTCGTCGTCGCGTACACCCGAAAGTACGGAACGACCCCGGACGGCAACGCGGCGTTGGCCTACGACGCCACGAAGCTGCTCGCCCACGCCGTCGAACGAGTGGGCCCTGATCGTTTCAAGATCCGCGACTACCTCGCGACACTGTCCGGCGGCGACGCCTATCGCGGAGTAACGGGCTCGATCCGTTTCCGCATCGACGGCGATCCCGTGGGCAAGAGCATGGTCATGACGCGCGTCCGCAACGGCGAGCTGCTCGTGGAGGCCGCAAAGTGACCGCGATACCTCTGCTGCCCTCACTGCCGAGTCTCTCCGGCAACTCGATCCGTGGCCGTCTTTGGTTCGGCCTCGGCATTCTCATCGTCTTGCTCATCGTCGCGGGCTTCGTGGCGCGCCGATCGTTCAGCGGCATCACGCTGACGATTACCGAGTCGCTCGCGGAAGTGCAGACGGAAGCGCAGCTGGCGAGCCAGCTCTCGGCGGATGTTGCCAAGACCATCGACGCCGGCTCGCGGTACCTCGAGACGCGCGACTCGATGGCGGCGAATTCATTTCGTCACTTCGGGATGCTGGCCCACGATGTCCAGCGCGAGATGAACAACCGCCCCGGACAAAGCTCCGCCGAAGTCGCGACCGTTGCGACGATCGATGGAAAGCTGTCGGAGATGGAGATCAACTACGCGCTCGCGCACCGGCTCGCCGACCTCGGCCGCGCCGAAGAATCGCGGCGAGTGGCGGGCGAGAACCGCCGTTCGATCGACGAGCTTCTCAACGACATTGCGCGCCTCGGTCGGCTCAAGGCCGATAAGGTTTCCGGGACGCGTGCCGAGATTGCCGCCGAAACGGAACGGCGCTCCACCTGGCTGGTCGGCCTCATCACCGTTGCGCTGCTTCTCGGCATCCTCGTCGTCTCGTTCACGGTCCGCCACATCGGCGAGCCGCTCGACATCCTCGTCCAGCACGCGCACCGGTTGAGCGAAGGCGACCTGACCAGTCGCGCCACCGGTGATATGCCCGGCGAGTTCAACATTCTCGCGTCGGCGATGAACCAGACGGGCGAGTCTTTGTCCCGCGTCGTCGCCGTCGCCGCGCGTACGGCCGACGAAGTCTCTACGTCCGCGCACGATCTCGCGTCCGTCTCCGAACAGATCTCGTTGTCGGCGAGCCAGATGGCGAGCGCGATGACGGAAGTGTCGCACGGCGCCGACGCGCAGGTGCGGCAGCTTCGCTCCATCGACGACACGCTGCAAGCGATTCGCGAAGCGGCCAGTGGAGTGCAGGAGCGTTCGTCGGAAGTCACCGAGCTCGCTCAGAACATCGAAGACGCGGCACAGGCCAAGCGCGCCGAGATCGACCGCGCGCTCGGCATCCTCGTCGAAGTCAAGGACAGCGTGGAGCGCGCGGCGGGCGAGATCACCGCGCTCAATGCCACGGTGACCGACATCAACCGGTTCGTCGCGTCGGTCAGCCAGATCGCCGACCAGACGAATCTTCTCGCGTTGAATGCGGCGATCGAGGCGGCGAGAGCCGGCGAAGCGGGCCGCGGTTTCGCGGTGGTCGCCGACGAAGTCCGCAAGCTCGCCGAGCAGTCGCAGCGAGCCGCGGACGACATCGTCCAAATGACGGGCCATGTCACGACGCGCGTGGCGTCGAGCGCGAAGGCAATGGAAGCGAGCGCCGGCCGCGTCGGCGAGATCGAGGTCGTGGGACGCAGCATCGACGACGCACTGCGCACTATTGGCGACGCCGCCGAACGCACGCGGGTCGCCGCCGTCGGCGTGAAGGGCGCCGCCGAGGCGAACGCCTCTGCGGTCATTACCGCCGCCAATAATCTCGAATCGATCGCCAAGACCGCCGAGAGCCACGCCGCCGCGGCGGAGCAGGTCAATGCGTCGACCGAGGAACAGAGCGCGGCGTGCGAGCAGATGACCTCAGCGTCAAACGTCCTGCTGCAAGGGTCGACGCAGTTGAGAGAGCTGGTGGGAGGACTTCGGACGTAGGGCGGTGGGGGATGGGCGGTGGGCGATGGGCGATAGGCGATAGGCGATAGGGCGATAGGGCGATAGGCGGTGGACGAACGAACGGCGGCGGGCAACTGCTCGGCCGCCGTTTGCATTTTCGCCCCTTCCGACATTTGGTGGTTCGGGTGTTTGTTAGTTTCGCGACTGATCAAGCGCCCATCGCCCATCGCCCATCGCCCGTAACATGCATCTCGAAACCCTCGCCGTTCACGCAGGCCACGCCGTCGACGAAGCGACAGCCGCGGTCACTCCTCCCATCCACCTCTCGACCACGTTTTCGCGCGAGAGCGATGGTTCGTATCGCGCGGGCTTCCTGTACTCCCGCTATACGAATCCCAACCGCGCTTCACTCGAGCAATGTCTGGCGGAGCTCGAAGGTGGCATCGCGGCTGCTTGCTTCTCGTCCGGCTCGGCCGCGACGATGACGCTGTTGCAGGTCGTCGGTCCCGGTCACGTGATCGTTCCCGACGACGCCTACTTCGGCACGATCAAGTTGGCCCGCGACGTGTTCGGGCCGTGGGGACTCGAGCTCTCGCTCGTCGACATGACGGATCCGCAGAATGTCGCGCGGGCGATGCGGGCGGACACGAAGCTGGTCTGGATCGAGACGCCGTCCAACCCGTTGCTTCGCGTGGTCGACATCGAAGCTGTCGCCTCGATCGCTCGGCGCGGCGGGGCGCTCTGCGCCGTGGACAACACCTGGGGCACGCCCGTTCTACAGCGTCCGCTCGAGCTGGGCGCGGACATCTCGATGCATTCGACGACGAAATACCTGGGTGGACATAGCGACGTCCTGAGCGGCGCCCTCGTCGTTCGTGAGGATCGCGATCTCTATCAGCGATTGAACACGGTCCAGATGGTGGGAGGAGCGGTGCCGTCGCCCTTCGAGTGCTGGCTCGCCATGCGCGGAATCCGCACGCTGCCGTTGCGGGTGCGCGCGCAAAACACGAGCGCGGGGGAGTTGGCGAAATTCCTCGCCGAGCATCCGTGCGTCGAGCGCGTGCATTATCCGGGGCTTTCTACGCACGAGGGCCACGACGTGGCCGCGAAGCAGATGCGCGGATTCGGTGGCATGCTCTCCGTGCAGGCGGGCAAAAATCGTCAGCAATCGCTCGCCGTAGCCGGCCGGCTCAAGCTCTTCACGCAGGCGACGAGCCTCGGCGGCACGGAAAGTCTGATCGAGCATCGCGCGTCGGTGGAGGGACCGGAGACGCGCGCGCCGGAGAATCTCCTGCGCGTCTCGGTGGGACTCGAGCACATCGATGATTTGAAGGAAGATTTCGACCAGGCGCTTCGCGGCTGATGCCTCGGGCGGTTCTGCTCCTCAGCGGAGGCCTCGATTCGACGACGCTGCTCGCGCACGCGGTCAACGAGCGGTTCACGGTTCATGCGATGACCTTCCGGTACGGACAGCGCCACGCCGTCGAGATCGAAGCGGCCCGCCGCATCGCCACGCTGTATGGCGTTCGCGACCACGTGATCGTCGACATCGACTTGCGTGTATTCGGCGGCTCGGCACTGACGAGCAACGTCGCCGTGCCGAAAGATCGGAGCGAAGACCTGGGGATTCCCGTCACCTACGTGCCGGCACGCAACACGATCTTTCTGTCCTTCGCTCTCGCCTGGGCCGAGGTGCTCGAGGCGCGTGACATCTTCATCGGCGTGAACGCGCTCGACTACTCCGGATATCCGGACTGCCGGCCGGAGTACATCGCGGCGTACGAGCGCATGGCGAATCTCGCGACGCGCGGCGGCGTGGAAGGCACCAATCCGATCCACGTTCGAACGCCGCTCATCGCTCGCTCGAAGGCGCAAATCATCGAGCTCGGCTTGTCACTCGGCGTCGATTACGCGATCACCCGGAGTTGCTACGATCCCGATCCGTCGGGCGCGGCGTGCGGCCACTGCGATTCTTGTCTCTTGCGGCTCAAAGGCTTCGCGGAAGCAGGAGTGAAGGATCCCGCACGCTACGTTTGACGAAGATGTATACCGTCAAAGAGATCTTCTACACGCTGCAAGGTGAGGGCGCGAACGCCGGCCGGCCGGCCGTGTTCTGCCGCTTCTCCGGCTGCAACCTCTGGACGGGACGCGAAGCGGATCGCGCGACGGCCGTGTGCAACTTCTGCGATACCGATTTCGTCGGCGTCGGGCCGGACGGCGGAAAGTTCGCGACGGCGGACGCGTTCGCTGATGCCGTTGCGTCCCGGTGGCCCACGAAGGAGCGCGCGAACCGTTTCGTCGTGTGCACCGGCGGAGAGCCCTTGCTGCAGCTCGACGCGCCCGCCGTCGACGCGCTTCACTCTCGCGGTTTCGCCGTGGCCGTTGAGACGAACGGCACGCAGGAGCCGCCAACCGGTCTCGATTGGATCTGCGTCAGTCCAAAGTCCAACGCTCCACTCGCGCTGACGCACGGCAATGAGTTGAAGCTCGTGTTTCCGCAGACCGGAGTCGATCCGGCGCGATTCGAATCGCTGGACTTCGAGCAATTTTTTTTACAGCCGATGGACGGCCCCGCGCTGGCCGAGAACACCCGGGCCGCGGTGAACTTTTGTCTCGCAAATCCACGCTGGCGGCTCAGCCTGCAAACACATAAGCTGCTAGGAATTCGATGACGGCATTTTCGTACGGTGACGGGCGTCGCTGCGCGATTCTTGTCTTCATCCCAAATCGTTGACCTGATTGGGTCAAAGCGATTAGACTGAGCCCGGCATTTGTTGCCCGCCGAGGCTGCTTTTTTTCGCCGTTGCGCGTCGCTCGAGCCAAGCGTCGAGCATTCGACAACAGCGACACTTAACCGCTCGCACGTACCAAGCTTTCGATCGTTATGAACCGACCGCAGACCATCCGCCTCCTTCGCCTCCGCACGGCCGCCCTGGCTGCTGCGGTCGTCGTCGCGGCTGCCGGTCCGGTCGCGGCTCAGCAGAGCATCGAGACCAAACCGTTCGAGGCGTATAGCAACTCGGCCCTCGTGCTTCGCGATTCGGTCGTCGCGGTCGCACGCGCGCAGATCGGCACCAAGTACCGTTTGGGCGGTGGATCGCCGGACAAGGGGTTCGATTGTAGTGGGCTGATTCAGTACGTCATGGGGGCACTGCGGCTCAACGTTCCGCGCACCGCCAAGCAGCAGGCGAAGTCCGGATTGGCGATCAAGAAAGACACGAGCCGCCTGCAGCCGGGCGACATTCTCACCTTCGGAAAGGGTAAGAAAGGGACCAGCGTGAGCCACGTCGGCATCTACGTCGGCGACGGCCGCTACGTCCACGCGAGCAGCGTGGCCGGCA
>Ga0105245_10006389_pt1 | contig 10369 bp, 9 predicted proteins | sample KBSM54metaG_FD_81523 | JGI IMG/M metagenome (GOLD analysis project Ga0105245, IMG submission 81523) | Miscanthus rhizosphere microbial communities from Kellogg Biological Station, Michigan, USA - KBS M5-4 metaG | ecosystem: Host-associated > Plants > Roots > Rhizosphere > Soil | place: Michigan...
AGCCCCCAGCGGTCCTTGCACCAGCCGCACTGGCTTTCCTTGCCGCCGTTGCCGACGATCGCGTTCCAGTAGCGGTCCGTTTCTTCCTGTGTGTCCGTGGCGATCTGGAAGGAAAAGGCCTCGCTGTGCCTGAATTCCGGGCCGCCGTTGAGACCGAGACAGGGAATGCCCAGAACCGTGAACTCGACCGTGAGCTCATCGCCGGCCTTGCCGCTCGGATAGTCGCTGGGCGCCGTGTGAACCGCGATGACTTTGCTATCCGGAAAAGTGGCGGCGTAGAAGCGGGCCGCCGCGTGCGCGTCCTTGTTGAACCAGAGGCAGATCGTATTCTTTGGCGTCATGTTCGTTCGCTCCTTGTGTCCGTCGAGGGCATGCAAGGTCCAGACCGACAGCTCGCTATAATTGTTTGCACTGATGTCACGTTCACGGATGGAAACAGAGACCGGGCGGGCGCTCGTCAACGGCATCCACATCTATTACGAAGTGCATGGCAGCCACGAGGGGATTCCTCTGGTGCTCCTTCACGGCGGCGGTTCGACAATCGACTCGAACTTCGGCCGGGCGCTCCCGTTTCTTTCCCGCAACCGCCGGGTGATTGCGCTGGAGGAGCAAGGCCACGGACGCACGTCCGATCGCGATCAGCCGGTCACGTTCGAAGGGTCGGCCGATGATGTCGCCGCGCTGCTTCGCGAGTTGAAGATCGCGCGAGCCGATCTCCTCGGCTTCAGCAACGGCGCGAGCGTCGCGTTGCAGGTCGCCATCCGGCATCCGGAGCTCGTTCGCAAGCTGGTGTTCGCGTCCTCCTTCACCAGGCGCGAAGGTGCGCAGCCGCAGCTGTGGGAGTTCATGAAGCAAGCCGAGATCGCCAACATGCCGCAGGTGTTGAAGGACGCGTTCCTGGCGGTCAATCCTGATTCTGCGAAACTCAAGACCATGCACGACAAGGACGCGGCGCGCATGCGGGGATTCAGGGACGTGCCCGACACGGCAGTTGAGGGTGTGCGCGCGCCGACGCTGATCATCACCGGCGATCGAGACGTCGCCCGGCTCGAGCACGCGATCGAGCTGTCGCGCCTGTTTCCGGATGCGCGGCTGCTTGTCTTGCCGAGCGGGCACGGGGATTACCTTGCCGAGGCGTCGAGCGCGCCGGCGGATACGGATTACGCGGAGATCACGGCCCGCCTGCTCGACCGGTTTCTTCGCTGAGCGCCGCCTTTACGATTGCCCGCGCGACCCACACCGACAACTCTTCGCCTTCCGGTGCGCTGAGGCCGCAGACGTCGCGCTGTGCGATGAGCGCTTCCCAGCCGACAACCATTGCAACCGCGCACACCAGCCGACGCCACTGCGCCGGGCCCATCTGATTGCGCAGGGGCGCCAGCGCCGATTCGATCCATTCGATCCGCCGGTAGCCGCGTAGCGGCATGCCCTTCGCCGTGCCGCTGGGCCGGGCGTCGACCGTCAGTCGGACAAGCGACCGGCCCAGCCGTTCCACTTCAGGCGTGAAATGATGCAACGCCCGGACGAAGCGCTCCACGCGCGCGTCCGGACCTTCGTCGGCCGAGGCGTCGTCGAGCGCCTGTTGAACAGGCCGCTCGCTGAGCGCGCCGACGGTGGCGTCAATCAGCAGCTGATCGAATGTCGGAAAGTAGAGGAAAACGGTCCGCCGCGACACGTCGGCTGCGGCCGCCACGTCGGTCACCGTCGGCGTCTTCCCGCGCGCGAGCAGCGCGATCGCGGCGTCGACGATGGCTTTACGTGTCCGGCGTTTTTGCGCCACCCGCTCGCCGCCACGTTGCGGCTGTTTGCGCCTGGATTTGACAACCATCCTTGCGTAAGTATACCTTAGTGCTGTTATTGCACTACAGTGCAATTAAACAAGGAGCCGATGTTCATGGAGTTGGAAAAGACCGAATTGGACGCGCGTTTCGTCCGACCGGGCGAGGGGCAGGCCCTGTGGTTTCTCAGGAATCGCATGAGCGTGAAGGCAACGGCCGACAGCACGGGCGGGGCGTTCGGCCTGGTCGAGTCGCTGATGGCGCCGGGATTTTCGCCGCCGATGCACATCCATCACCGCGAGGATGAGTCGTTCTACGTCCTCGAAGGAGAACTGACGATGCAGTGCGGAGAGCAGCGATTTCGCGCCAGCGCCGGAGCCTTCGTGTTCCTGCCTCGGGACGTGCCTCACACGTTCGTCGTCGAAGGGGATCGGACCGCACGCGTGCTGACGCTCCTGACGCCGGGCGGCGGCGAAGGGGTCTTCATCGAAGGAGGCAGGAGGCCGGAATGCGATGGCCTGCCGCCGGCGGCGCCGCCGGACGTCGACGCCCTGAAGCAGGTAAGCGCCCGCTTTGGCGCCGAGATCGTCGGCCCGCCAATCGCGCCGGCCGGCCCTCAGGCTTTCGTCGACGCCCGATGAACGCGGAATCAAGGAGGCCGCGCTCGCACATTGGCGTGCGAACGCGGCCCCTGGGTCGTGGCAACCCGGACGTGTCTAGGCGAGGCGGCGCCTGAGCGTCAGGACGAACCCGATCGCCAGCGACAGGGCGCTCATGAGCACGACGAGCGGCCACGAGCTGGCGGTCTTCGGCAACGATCGGCCGGCCGACGCCGACTGAGAGGCTGAGCCACTGGAGCCTGCCGGCGCCGTGGAGCTGTTGGGCGCCGTGGTTCGCGACGATGCCGAGGCACTCGAGGATGAGGAAGCCGAGCGGGCCGGTGCCGCTGCCGGCGCTGCCGCTGCCGACGATCCTCCTGGGGCCCTGGCTGCCGCGAGGGTGGCGTTGACCTCCCGCTCTGTCATGACTTTCGGCGGCAGCGAAGTAATGATCACCGCGCTCAGGCGATCGCCTTCACGGAGCTCCGACAGCTGCACGGGTTGACCGTCTCGAACGATCTTCACGCCGCGCTTGTCCACGTCGCCCTGCGTGAAGCTCTTCACGCCCTCGGCCGTCCGGACGATGATGCCCGCGCCGGAACGCACCACGACTTGACCGTTCTTGATCTCGGTGACCGTTACCGGCGTGACCGTTGTTCGCGTGGTGATGGTGGCCGTGCCCTTCATGCCCGGCTTCAGCTGGTGCACGGACATCTGCTGCCCGTTGACGGTGAAGCGGAAATCATCGGGAACCGTCAGTTCCCTCGTGCCTTCCGGCAGCTTGACGTCCAGCTCGTTGCCGGTCACCGCGAGTACCTCGAAACTCTTTGTTTCCGACGACGACGTCGTCGTCTGTGCCAGCGACGTGACGGCGGTCAAACAAACGACTGCCGCGGCCGTGGCCACCCCAATCATTGAACGTGACATAGGCTTCTCCATTTCTGTGTGCTCGAGCATTTACGGAACGTAAGAAAACCCGAATAGCGAGACAAACGCCCGCGAGGACGCCACTCTGTCGCCCGCGAGCACGGCACGGACGATGAATCGTCGCGGAGCGGAGCCGACGTAGTAGAAGGGATAACAGGTGACCAGCGTCAGCGCGCGCGCCGGCGTCGGATCCAGCACCGAGACGTCGTCAGGATCCACCACCCACGTACGCTGGACGCGATAGGCGTCCGTCCCCTGGACGGTGTCGAGCTCAATCACGTCGCCCGGGACGATGTCCTTCAATCCCCGGAAAAAGCCGTCCCTATGGCCGGCGAGACCGGAGTTGCCTTCCGTGCCCGGTTTCGCGGTGCCCTCGATGTGGCCGACGGCGCGGTCAAGTGTGCCGTCGTCGGTGCCGGGCAACACCGGCGCCTCGAGACGAATCTTCGGGATTCGGAGTACCGCGAGCGGAGCGGGCGACGGGTCGGCCAGCGCCTTGTGCCAGGCGCTGACTCGCTTCGGTGACCACAGGGACTGGTCCGGCGCTCCCGCCGGCAGCGCGATCGATTTGAGCGTCGCGAAGCGCTCGAGGCTCTGCTGCGTCGACGTGACGGACCGGAAGTGGAACGCACCCCAGCCAGCCAGGCCGACAAGGCCGATGACCCAGCAGGTGATCTCGACGACCAGCAACCAACGTGGTGCTTTCATGGTTTGCCGAGCCGAGGCGTGCAGCTTATCAGAGGCCACGGTGCATGGCGCTCGGCCATACACGGAAAGCTGCAGGCTGCGTACCGGCCGGCGGGGGAAGGGAAGAGGGCCGGATTTATTGAGGATTTATCGACACTGCCGGATTCCTGGTAATCCGGCAGTGCTGAATCGTCCGACCAGTCGGAGCACGTCCGAACTGCTGTAACGAGCGCTGTGTATCAGTCGACCTTCACGCGACGCCGGAATTGTTGATTCTCGTTGCAGATGAACTCGATGAGCTCGTTGTCCACCATCACCTGCTGATTGATGCGCACGGTGAACGGCTTCGCATACGCCTTGGGATCTTCGATCGTGAGATCGATTTCGAGCTTCCCGAAAGTCGGACGGCGGAAGCGCTCGGTGAATTTCACTTCGTTGCTGTGCGGGCTGCCGTTGACGTCCAGCCAGCCGTCGAAGGTCCCCATCTCGGCGCCCCGAACGTTGTTGGTTTCGACGACGAGCGTGTCGCCTTCCCAGCGACCCGCGGAGTACCCGTACCACCACGGTTGCGGCTCACCGAGCGGCGGCAGCTTCCGTCCATCCGTGTGGATGAATCGCAGGCCGTAGTTGGACTCGTACGCGATGGTCACGAGCTTGGGCGTCTGGATGATCTGACGCGGGTCGGGGTGCGTGTGGAGAGGGTGAATGCCGAGAGGCAGGCAGTTCGCGTCCGGATTGTTGACGCTGTTCGTGGCCATGCGCTGCTTCTTGATCTCCGCGGCCCAGGGAGTCAGCGGCAGGCCGTCCTTGAGGTTGGTCCCGATGTCCCAGAACGCCGCAACGGGCGGTGAGTTGGGATCGGTGGCGGCAGGGGCAGGCGCCGGAGGAGCGGCGCCGCGACCGCGTCCCGCCGCCTGATTGGCGCCCTCGAAGAGCCCGGCAAGCTGCGCCGGTATGGGATCCCGATCGGTTCTCCGCCAGACGCCGGAGAGGTCGGGCTTGCCATCGGCCGTTCGAGGCGGCGGCGCGTCGAGCCGTGGGAGTCCCTTCGCGTCCCGCGGGACGCCGGCTTCCTCATGCTTGGGCCATTGCGCTGCAACGGACACCGAACACGCGACGGCAATCGCCAGTGCCTTCAGAACCTTCTGCATGTGCACCTCATGACTCATCCCAGCGGCAAGTCTACTTTCGCCGAGGGCCCTGTCAAGGGCCGTGCGGGCGCTCACTTCTTGAACAGGGTTTCGTAGCGTAGCGGCGCGCCGGTCAGCCATGGGTGATAGTCGTTGCTGAACTCGATGCGCTCACCGAGCGTCGGATGACTGGCGCGCCACAGCTTGAACAGCGGTCCCGGCCAGGGGTTCCCGAGCGCGTCCTCCTGCAGCTTCACGAACGCGGTCCCCGCGCTGTGACTCGTCTGCGTGATCTCGAGGCCGAAGCGATCGGCTTCATGCTCGAAATGACGGGAGACGGCGAGTTGCACCGGCGCGAACACGAGCGAGAACACGCTGGTCACGAGCAGCAGCAACGGCAGCGACGCGACGTCGGCGAGATCGGAGAAACCGAACCGGTGCGCCCAGCGCGCGACGATCGCGCCCATCGTCTTGTAGGCCGCATAGAGAAGGACGAGGATCAGCAACGATGACAGCGCCACCCCCTGCCACACGTGCCCGAGGACGTAATGGCCCATCTCGTGGCCCATCACGAAGAGCAGTTCGCGATCGTCCATGCGCCTGATGGTCGTGTCCCACAGAACGATCCGCTTGGTCTGCCAGAGGCCCGCGACATACGCGTTCAGCGTCTTCGTATCGACGCTCTTGTTGACCTCGAATACGCGGCTGTCCTCGATGCCTGCGCGATCGGCCAGCGCGAGGATCCTCGTCTCCAGCGCCTTGTCGTGCATCGGCTCGAACTTGTTGAAGAGCGGCGCGATCCAGATCGGCGCGACGAGATTGGCGACGACGATGAACGGGATGGCGGCAGCCGCGGTGTACAGCCACCATCGCCGCGGACTCTTGCGCAGCAGCAGATACGGTACCCACAGGAACAGCCCGCCGGCCACGCAGGTGACCGCCAGCGTCGTCAGCGAGTCGGTCCACCATTTCAGCAGCGTCTGATTCGAGAGGCCGTAGTCATGCTGGCGCACGAACTCTTCGTAATACGTCAGCGGCAGCGTGATGACCGAGGTGACGATCGTGAACAGCGCAAAGTAGACCACGATCGTGAAGAACCAGTTGCGTCCGATCCGCCTGGACCACGTACGCAGCGTGGCAGACACGCCGCTGAAGAGGATGACCGCGAGCAGCACAATCGACAGCACCTGGTCGAGCACCCACAATCGATTGCCGCTCGTGTAATAGCGAAGCGCCAGGGGCGTCGCCGGCGGAACGGCCACGGGCGTCGTTTCGCTGACCGCCGGCGCGGCTCGCGTGGCCGGCGTGTCGCCAGGCTGCAGCACGTTGAGCGCGATCGCGAGCGCGAAAGCTGGAAACATGCGCGCTAGTGTCGCACACGGTCGACGGCTATGATCGAGCGGCCCGCGATGGGGTCGTGGTAAACGGGGGAGACCGTGAGCGCACGCGACGTGATTGCCAACCTTCGCGCCCTGGCGGCGCGGACGAGCGACGCCCATGGCGCCCAGCGTGTCGCGTGGGGCCCGGTGTGGCGTGACGCACGTGCCTGGCTCGCCGACCTGCTGACTCGAGAGGGGCTGCGTGTGGAGTCCGACGTCGCCGGCAACAACTGGATCACCGTGCCGGGCAAGCGCGCGGATACCGTTATCATCGGCGGCCACCTCGACTCCGTGCCGAACGGCGGCTGGCTCGATGGCCCGCTGGGTGTACTCGCGGGCCTCGAGGCACTCCGCCGGTTCAAGAGCACCACCCCGCCCGTCACGCTGGCCGTCGTGGACTTTGCCGACGAAGAGGGCGCGCGTTTCTCGCGCAGCCTGCTGGGGTCGTCGGGCGCGAGCGGCAGCCTCGTGCCCGACCGCGTGCGAGGCCTGCTGGACCGGCAGGGCGTGCGGCTCCCGGACGCGCTGGCCGAGAACGGCGTCGACCTGGATCGCATGCCCGAGGCGCGTCTGGCCCTCGACCGACGCCGCCCGCGGGCCTACCTGGAGCTCCACATCGAGCAAGGCCCTGTGCTCGAGGCGATGGGGCGATCCACGGGTGCGGTGATCGGCACCTACGGTGTCGAGCGCCACGTGCTGCGGTTCGTCGGCCAGGCCGCGCACTCGGGTTCGACGCCGATCGCGATGCGGCGCGATGCGTTCCTCGCCGCCGCCGAGACGGCGCTCGCCTGTCGCGACATCGCTCGTCGCCACTCGACGCCCGATGTCGGGATGGTGTGCACCGTGGGCACGGTCCTGGTGGAGCCGGCGATCGTGACCGCGGTGCCGGGCGTGTGCGAGATCGCGCTCGACCAGCGGGCGCTCGAACCCGAGACATTGCAGCAGGCACTGGCCGAAGCGCACGAGGCCGCCTCGCGAGCCGCCGCGGCCAACGGCGTCACGGTGGAGTGGCGGCACGTGTGGCGCATCGAGCCGTGCCGGTTCGATCCGCGTCTGGTCGACCTCTGCGCCGGCGCGGTGCAGGAGGCGACGGGACATGCGCCGCGCCTGCCGTCGGGACCGCTGCACGACGCGGTCGAGATGGGACGCATCATGCCCGCCGTGATGATGTTCGCCCGCTCCACCAACGGCCTGTCGCACTGCAAGGAAGAAGACACGCCCGAGGCCGACCTCGAGGTGACGATCGACGCGTTCCTGCGACTGGTCGACAAGACGGTTGCGGCGGTCGCGGCGGACCGATTCGACTAGGCGTCACATCGCCGCTGTGACACACTCGGCCATCTTGCCGGGTGCGTCGAGCGACCGCCGTGTTGTCGTCGGTCTGCTCGTCCTGTTGTTTGCCATCACCTATCTCGATCGCGTCTGCATCTCGGTCGCCGGGCCGCGGATGCAGGAGGACCTCGGGATCAGCCCTGTCGGGTGGGGATGGGTGACGGGCATGTTCACCTTCGCGTATTGTCTGTTCGAAATTCCCACCGGCATGATGGGCGACCGCCTCGGGCCCAGGCGCGTGCTCACGCGCATCGTGGTGTGGTGGTCGGCGTTCACCGCCCTCACAGGTGCGACGACGGGCTACTACCCGCTGTTGCTCACCAGGTTCCTGTTCGGGGCAGGTGAAGCCGGCGCGTTTCCGAATGCGTCAGTCGTGATCGCGCGCTGGTTCCCGCCCCGGCAGCGCGCCACGATGTCCGGGGTCACTCTGATGGCCAGCCAGATCGGCGGCGCCATCGCCCCGCTGCTGGTGCTGCCGATTCAGATGCGCTACGGCTGGCGAATGTCGTTCTACGTCTTCGGCGTGGCCGGGCTGGCCTGGGCGACGGTCTGGTACATGTGGTTCCGCGATTCACCCGAAGAGCGCGGGCGCGTCCCGTCCCCGTCCCCGGCGGCTTCCATCGCCGCGAGCCATGCGTTCCCGTGGCGCACAGCCTGCCGGTCCAGCACCGTGTGGTCGATGCTTGGGCTGGCGTTCTGTTACGTCTACGTCTACACCTTCTTCCAGACGTGGTTTCATACGTTCCTCGTCCGCGGCCGGGGATTCAGCGAGGCCAACCTGCTCATCTCGGCGCTCCCGTACGTGGTTGCCGCGTGCGCCAACCTGGGAGGGGGTGTCGCGAGCGACGCGCTCGTGCGACGGCTCGGTGCGAAGCGCGGTCGGCGAGTCATTGGCGCGACGGCGCTGACGGCCGCGGCGGCGTTTACCATTGCGGCCATGCTCACGCAACATCAACTGCTCACCGTCGTCTTCCTCGCGCTGACCTACGGAGGCATTACCTTTCAACAGTCGGGGGTGTTCGGGGTGTGCCTGGACATCGGCGGCCCGCGCGCCGGCGCGATGGTGGGCCTGATGAACACGATGGCCCAGGTCGGCGGGCTCGCCGGCTCGGTCCTGTACGGCTACATCGTGGATCGCACCGGCAGCTACGACGCGCCGTTCATCCCGATGACGATCCTGCTGCTCGTGGGCGCCGCGCTCTGGGTGAACGTCGACGCGTCCCGGGAGCTGGGTGAGGTGCCCGGGTAGTCTTACCTTCCTTCGCCGGGCGCGCTCGCTTTCTTGGCGCGCTCCATGTCCCTGATTCTCTTGAGCACGGGCAAGTCGTGCTCCTCCTCGTGGCAGGCCGCCTCCATCAGTTCGCCCTTCAGCCGTTTCAGGGGCATCGCGATCGTGAACGGCCGCGTGTAGACGATCGGATCGGTGATGGTCGCCTCGTACTCGATGTTGTCCGGGCCCACCGGCTTGAACCGTTCGACCACGTGTTCGGTGTGACTGAAGACGTCTCCGACTTCGTTGCCCCACGTCTTGCCGTTGAAATTGGTCGTCTCGACGACGAGCGCATCGCCGTCCCAGTGACCGATTGAATCGCCCTGCCACAAGCGAATGGTGTCGGGCAGGTGCCGCGTCCGGGTGAGAGAAACCAGCCGCCACGACATCCGCTCGTGAAACGTGGCCACCCAGTCGCGTGTCTGCACGATGTGAAACGGGGTCGGCACGTAAATCGCTCGCGGCACACCTGGCGGAAAGCAGTGAGCGGTGGGGTCGTCATAGCCGCGGATCGGGGTATCGCGGTATTCGCGCTCCGCGCGGGCCCACGGCTGATAGGGGAGCCGTCCGTCCGCCGGATCGATGACGACGCCGCGAGCCGCCGGCGTGAGCGCGCCGGCGCTTGCCGGGCGGGTTTCGAGGCCGTAATTGGACCCGCCGTGGTCGGACTCGAACAAGCCGTTCAGATCGGGTTTGCCGTCTGCCGTGCGGCGTACTGAGGCAGGCGCCGTCCAGGGCTGCTTCCGCTGTGCCGGGGGGGCGAATGCCAGCGCCGGCCTCGGCGCGTTTGCCCCGGGATACCACGTGCGCGAGTCCGGTTCGAAGTCGCCGGCCGCCTCTTCCTTCTCAGCCTGGCAGTGATACTCGAGGATCCGGTCCATGTCGCGCTGGCGATAGAGCGGCATGCTGATCTTCCAGGGCCGGGTGAAGACCTTCGGATCCTCGATCGTCACCTCATACTGAATGGTGTCGGCATCCCGCATCGTGTACCGCTCGACCAGGTGGAGCGCATCGCTGTGGAAGTTGCCTGCGGCATCCAACCATGTTCCTTCGTTGTGGTTGGCCACGTCGACGACGAGCGTGTCGCCTTCCCAGCGGCCGCGCGCATCGCCCATCCACGGCTGGAGACGAGCGTCGTGCGTCGTCCCGTTGGTGTAAATCAACCGGTAGACCTGCGTCCATTCGAACGCCATCGCGATATGATCGCGCGTCTGCAGGATCTGAAACGGCCACTCCAGGTACATCATGCGGGGCAGGCCCGCCATGA
>Ga0105245_10006392_pt1 | contig 10367 bp, 11 predicted proteins | sample KBSM54metaG_FD_81523 | JGI IMG/M metagenome (GOLD analysis project Ga0105245, IMG submission 81523) | Miscanthus rhizosphere microbial communities from Kellogg Biological Station, Michigan, USA - KBS M5-4 metaG | ecosystem: Host-associated > Plants > Roots > Rhizosphere > Soil | place...
ACTTCGAACGCGGCTACAGCAATGCGCTTCGGGAAGCCTACGACGCGCGCACCACCCTGAGGCGAGCGCTGGGAGACCTCCGATGAACAGCAATTCCCGAGTCACACTCGGTTGGCCGGCCGCCGCCGCCGCGGTCGTCGTACTGCTGGCCGCCGGCGCTGGCGCGGCCTATTTGTTGATGCAGAAGCCCGCCGGCCCGGGACAACGCGTACAGGACATCGCGCGTCCGGCAACCGCCCCGCAGACGGCGGAGACTCCGCGAGCGAGCGTCAGAGGCGACAGTCCGGCCCGCGTGCCGCTTCCAGATGTCGTCGTCGCGGTCTCCGTGGAGGCGATGAAACGGGCAGGCATCGAGACGGCCCCGGTGATGAGGAGCGCCGCCGGCACGTCCACGGTGAGGATCCCCGGCACCGTTGAGCCAAACGCCTACAAGCAGGTTATCGTCACGCCGCTGATCTCGGGGCGCGTCACGCGCGTGCTGGCTGAACTCGGCGACGAAGTAAAGCGTGGCCAGACGTTGTTGCAAGTCTTCAGCCCGGAGCTGGCAGACGCTCAGACGAGGTACCTCTCCGCCAGGGCCGAACTCGAGGCGCACGAGCAGGAACTCGCACGGACGTCAAAACTCCTCGTCCTGGGCGCGGCCAGTCAGCAGGAGGCGGAACGCCTGCACGCGGAGCACTCCGCGAAGCTGGCAGGAGTGCAGAGCCTTCGATCGCGCCTCGTGCTGCTGGGTATGCCGACCGCGTCGATCGACGCCCTGTCGCCGGGTGGAGCCGTGGAGTCCACCATCGATGTTCCGGCGCCTATCGACGGCATCGTCACCGAGCGTGGCGTCAACATCGGTCTGAACGTCGATACCGCGACGAAGGCGTTCACGGTCGTCGATCTCGCGTCGGTCTGGGTCGTCGGTGCGCTCTACGAGCGCGATTGGTCGCGCGTGCGGGTCGGCAGTGCGGCCTCCGTCACGACAAGCGCCGGTCCCGGCCTGGCGCGACAGGGACGCGTCAGCTACATTGATCCCCGGGTGAGTGCGGAAACCCGCACAGCGCGCGTGCGGGTGGAGGTGCTGAACCCGGGTCGGCTGCTGAGACTTGGGATGTACGCAGACATCGAAGTCGCTGCAACCGGGGACCGACAGGCCGTGATGGTCCCGCGCAGCGCGGTGCAGAACGTCGGCGACCGGCAGGTCGTGTACGTGGCCAATCCATCCGAGCCCGGCACATTCACCGAGCGCGAGGTGCGTGTTGGTGACGCCTCAGGCGAGCAGATCGAAATCGTGTCCGGCGTGGAACAGGCCGATCGGGTCGTGTCCAGGGGCAGCTTCTTTGTCCGGGCAGAACGCGAGCGCCTCGGCCTGCGTCCGGCCGCCAGCGTGTCCGGTACGCGGCCCGTGCCGTAGACTCTCAGGTGAGTTGGTGGCAGCGGGTTGGCGGGGATGAACTGTTGAGACCCAGTGGGACAGGATGCGAGGACCCTATGACGAATTCATCGACGCACCGCGTCACCGCCGTACTCGCCCTCTCCATCGCCGCCTCGACTGGCTTCGCACAAGCCCAGCGCCCCCAGCCGGCCCCGCCGAACTTCGACGCCTTCTACGAACTCGGCCCCGACTCCCTCGTCCGCCGCGGCGTGCCGAAGGGGACGGTCAAAGGCCCCGTCACGCTGCCAAGCCAGGTCTACCCGGGCGTCGCGCACGACTACTGGGTCTACGTGCCGGCGCAGTACGACGGCAGGACCGAGGTGAGCCTCATGGTCTTCAACGACGGCGCCACGTACACGCAGCCCGACGGCTACTACCGGGCCGTAAACGTACTCGACAACCTGATTTACCGCGGCGAACTGCCGGTGATGATCGCGGCATTCATCGACCCGGGGAAATTCACCAAAGACGGCGCCTCGAACCGGCAGGCCGAGTACGACCCGCCCGACGACCGTTATTCACATGTGATCGTCGACGAGCTCCTGCCGAGGCTCTACGCCGAGTACCGCATTGCCCGTGATCCGGAACGCCACGCTATCGCCGGCTGGAGCTCGGGCGCGATTGCGGCGTTCACGGTGGCCTGGGAGCGGCCCGATCAGTTCCACAAAGTGCTGAGCGGCATCGGCACCTACGTCAATCTCGCCGGCGGGCATGTCTACCCGGAAAAGGTCATGGCGAGCGAGCGGAAGCCGATTCGCATCTTCATGATCGACGGCCGCAACGACAACCGGGGCGTGAATGCCGGCGGCCAGTACGATCAGACGCGCGACTGGTTCTACCAGAACGTGCGGCTCAAGGAGGCGTTGGTGGCGAAAGGCTACGATGTCAATTACGCCTGGGGCATCGGCGTCCACAGCCACGATATGGGCGGTGCGCTGCTGCCCGAGATGATGCGCTGGCTCTGGCGGGATCATCCGGTCTCGATCGATCCGAACGACGCGATCGAGCGATCGTTCAGAACCGGCAAGCCCGCCGGGCCGTCAGCGGCTCCGCCGCCCGGGGCGAATCCGGCCGGGGCACGCTGAAGCAGCGCCGCCTGCCCGAGGGCGGCCATCTTCTTTTCATGGGCCCGGTGTGTCATGAACACGAGCCCTCTGAGCAGCTGCCACTGTCCGCCCGCTGCCGCCACGAGTTGCGAGAGGTAGTGATGAGCGTGACGTTGCACTTCGATCGGCATCTCGAGTAACGGTCGCCGCTCAGCTTCTTCCACAGGCTTTGAGGGTTCGGACCGAGGGCTGGCTTCACGGCGATAAAGGGCATACATCAGCCTCCACGAGTCTCCGTCATTCCCTGGTGCCCATTCGATCCTGGCCACATACTGGAAGCCAGTCACACAGGCCGGGTCAGGTGTTCTGCGCATGTCGGAAATCTCGTACCCGAGGGCATCACACACGATGTCGTCGGTGTCAGCGATGCAGACGCCCACAGGCACTTGAAATAGTTCTCCCAGGTAGTGTTCAACGCTTTCGATATCGCCGGAGATGTCTTCCTGTTCTTCCATATCATTTCCTCCCGCTCTGAGGCACACGTGTGCGTCGAGCTAAAAAACGAACCGGACCGGGTTGTACTCTTGTGTTGGAGGCTGTCGTCGGGGCCGTGGCACTGGGGTGTGCCGTTGACTGCTCAGTGCGCCCCAATAGGGACGACTGGCTGGCCTCATTGGCGAGGTAGGTCCGAGGACAGTACACCTCTGCTGGGCCTCAGTCAAGAGTGACGACCTCCTCTTCGTCACGACGATTCCCGAAAAAGGAGCTGTCACGGCGCCTCACGAATCCGAGCGCCAGCTCGCTGAAGAACGCCGCGCGAGGATCGTCGTACTGTCGGCCGCGTCCGGTCCAGCCGCGTCATCCGCACCTGTCCATAAATGCACAGGCAGGCACCAGGGATTGCTGCAGACTGTTGTGCGTAGGATTCGAAAAAAGATAAGGAGTGTCACGTGGACGCCGTCAGTCCCGCCAGTCGATCGAAGGTCGACACCAGCACGACATATCTGGGCCTGCGCCTCGCGCACCCGTTCGTTGCCGGGGCATCGCCTCTCAGCGCTGATCTCGACGGAGCCCGTCGGCTCGAAGACGGCGGTGCGGCGGCAATTGTGCTGCACTCGCTGTACGAAGAACAGATCACAGAGGCCGCCAGCGGCTTCATTCACGGCGCAATGCCTGTCAACCTGATGCCTTTCGCTTCGAGGCTCGAGTCATTCCCCCCACCCGACGATTACCCTCTCCAACCCGACAAATATCTGGAACATCTCAGGCGCGTGAAGGCCGCCTTGAAGATCCCGGTCATTGCCTCTCTCAACGGAACAGGCAGCGGCGCGTGGCTGCAGCCTGCCACGATGATGGAGGATGCGGGCGCAGACGCGCTCGAAGTCAACTTCTACGAAGTGGTTTCCGACGCGAGGTTATCCGCCGCGTCGGCCGAAGCCGCCATTGTTCGCGCCGTCGTCGACCTGAAGGGCTCGCTCAGAATTCCTGTTGCGATAAAGCTGGGGCCGTTCTATTCCTCATTCGCGAATCTGGCGATGCAGCTCGAGCATGCGGGTGTTGACGGCCTGGTACTGTTCAACCGGTTTTATCAGCCTGATATCGACATCGACACGCTCTCCACGGTGTCCCACCTTCAGTTGTCGAGCAGCGCGGAGTTGCTCCTGCGCCTGCGCTGGATCGCCAACCTTCACGGCCGCATCCGTGCGTCGCTGGCCGCCAGCGGCGGCGTTGCGACATGGTCGGACGGCGTGAAGGCGATCCTCGCGGGCGCGCACATCGTGCAGATCGTGTCTGCGCTGCTTCGCCAAGGGCCAGAGTGTCTGACGACGATGGTATCCGGGCTGACTTCGTGGATGGAGGAGCGGGGGATGTCTTCGATTGACGACATGCGGGGGCGCGTCAGCCTGAGAACCGTCGCCGATCCGATGCTCTTCGAGCGAGCGAACTACATTCGCGACCTCCAGACATGGGGCCGGTAGGCCGATTCAAGAGCATTCACGAGGGCGGCGAGGCGTTCGAGGTCAGGCATGTCGCCAAGTTCCCGCGCTTGCGTCCAATTGTGAACAACCTTCGTGAGATGGTGAGCTTAGTCGTGCAGCATGACATTCACGAGCGATCTGTTGACCGTGAGCGGGAGATCGCCGTTGCACTCGATGAATCCGAGCTTCGTGAATTTATTGAGAAGGAAATGAACGCGCGTGCGTGTGATGCCGGCCATTCCTGCGAGTGCATCCTCGGAGATCTTCGGCACCACGCGGATCGGCTTCTCGCGCTGTCCGTAGCGGGCCATCAGCAGCAGCGTCCCCGCTAACCGCTGCTCGCTCGAGTTGAAGAGCTGGCCGATCAGGTCCTCTTCAATCTGTATGTTGCGCGCGAGGATGTGCGAAATGAACTTGTCGGACGTCGCGTGCTGTGTGTGCAGCAACCCCCGCATCTTTTCCTTCCGGACGAGCAGGATTGTGCTCGGAACGATCGCCGTCGCACTCCCGATGCGGAAGGGCTGACCGGCCAGACACCCCTCACCGAAGAAGGCGCCGGGACCCAGCGTGGCCACCACCGCCTGTCTGCCGGCCTTCGACACCACTGACAGCCTGATGCCGCCGGTGTGGATGTAGAGGACGTGTTTGCAGGCGTCGCCCTGCCTGAAAACGGTATCGCCTCGTGCGTATCGGACGATGGTCTTCGCTGTTCCCGCCGACTCGAGAAAGGCCCGCGCGTTGACGCGGCTCCGATGGCCTGCACGCGGTTCCAACGCGCCGGGAGAAGTCACCGCTCCGCCCACTCGACGAATGCGGGCGGAATCTCGTTGCGCACGATCATCACACGCAGAATGCGATCGTCGCGGAGAAGAGTCGAGGTGCCAAGGCGGGCCGCCTCAATGGTCGCGTAGCGAGCCCAGGCCGCGGCCAGCCCCGTTGATGACCCGCGTCGCATCGTGGTGATCAGCTTGAACATGCGATGGAGTCTATGCGCCGCCAGTTCGGTTGCCTGTGCACAAGAGCACATGCACGGTGAACTGCCGCGCCGACGAACGGCGGGCCGGGATCCTCGGCTACTCGTGCGCCGCGGGGCCTCTTCGCCGGGAACGAATCTAATCGTGAAGCACGATGGTGAGCAGGGAGTTGTTCACCTTGAGCCCGTTCCGATAGTCGATGAAGCCCAGTCGCTGGAATTTCTTCATGAAGAAGTTCACGCGCGATCTCGTCGTGCCGACCATTTCCGCCAGGGTTCGCTGGGAGATGGGCGGCACGGCCCGCACGGGCTGGTCGTGCTTGCCGTACCGCGCCAGCAGCAGCAGCGTCCGGGCGAGCCGTTTCTCGCTCGAGTTGAAGAGCTGGTCGATCAGGTCTTCTTCGATCCGGATGTTCCGCGCCAGCATGTGGGCGATGAACCGATCCGACAACGCATGCTTTGCGTGGAGGAGCCGCACCATCTTGTTCTTGTCCACCAGCAGGATGCTGCTGTCCGACATCGCGGTCGCCGTGCCCATGCGGACGGCCTGACCCGCCAGGCACCCTTCGCCGAAGAACTCCCCGGCGCCGAGCATCGCCACGACCGCCTCACGGCCACCCTTCGACAGCACCGAGAGCTTGACGTTTCCTGTCTGGACGTAGAACACGTGTTCGCAGGGATCGCCCTGGGTGAAGATGACCTCGTCGCGACGATACGTGACGATTTTCCTGGCCACCCCGGCCGAGTCGAGGAAAGTTTTGGCGTCGAATCTGGCCGGCCTCTTGGCTTTCAAAGGGGGCCTTGATCTTATTACGAACCGGTGGGCTGTGCCCTAGTGAACACCGTCCAGCTCTCGCGTATGGGTAACGTGTTGGCAGAGGTGACGCCAGAGCGATGAGACGGAACGTCCAGTGGTGCAGGATTCCGGCTTGCGCTGGCTGGCTCAGAAGAGTAGTGTTGAACGGTCTCGCTTTCCTGAGCTCCTGCAGCCCTCCCGCGGTATCTTCCGCGCCTTCCGCTTCAGTCCCTCATCAAGGCCTCTAGAACGGATACGTGTATGTCTCTCGATGCGGCCTGCAGGTGTCGCCGCTCGTGACGAGCCCGCTGGGAGAACTGCTCGCGATCGATCATCGGCAGGCGCTCGAGTTTTTCGTGCTGCGCCTTCGGGACGTCACCGAGCCCACCGTCGATCGAGACGAGCTGTTCTACAACGCCAGCCTGCTGGCGCACTACGCCCAGGTTTCCACACACCCCGCCGCCGACCTGCCGACGCCAGCGAGCCTCACGGTGGTGTTCGACCATTTCGTGGCGGACACCAGCCTGCGGCACGACGCGCTGGTGATGGAAACCGCAGGGGCCCAGTGTCTGTTGCTGGCGGGGTTCTTCGAGGACCAGATGCGGGCCCGGCACAACATCCGCTGGTATGCCCAGCTCGGCGCCACGTTCTTCAGTCGTGCCGCTCTGAACGAACCGTCTCCACGCAAAGCCCGGCTGCTCGATGCCATTGCGAAACGCTTCGAGCCCTGGCGTCAGCGTCACGCCCAGCTGAGTCGCGAACTTCGGGACCAGCCCTATCTGCTGTTCCCGCCGCCCCCGTCACCGTAGTCAGGAGTCGAAACCCATGAATGTCAGACCGCTCCACGATCGCCTCATCATCCAGCGCCTCGAAGAAGGCGAACAGCAGGTCGGCGGGATCATCATCCCGGACTCCGCCAAGGAGAAGCCGCAGCAGGGCAAGGTCATCGCCGCCGGGAACGGCAAGTCGAAGGACGACGGCACGCGCATCCCGCTCGACGTCAAGGCCGGCGATCTGATTCTCTTCGGCAAGTACTCAGGGCAGGAGATCAAACTCGATGGCGAGGAATACATCATCATGCGCGAAGACGAAGTGCTCGGGGTTGTCGACGGCGCCGGCGCGAAGAAGAAGTAGGAGATAAACAATGGCCAAACAAATCGTCTACGGTGAACATTCACGGCACGCGGTGCTGCGCGGGATCAACCAGCTGGCGGACGCCGTCAAGGTGACGCTCGGTCCCAGGGGCCGCAACGTCGTGATCGACAGGAAATTCGGGTCGCCGACCATCACGAAGGACGGCGTCACCGTCGCCAAGGAGATCGACCTCCAGGATCCGCTGGAGAACATGGGCGCGCAGATGGTGCGCGAAGTCGCGAGCAAGACGTCCGACACCGCCGGTGACGGCACGACGACGGCCACCGTGCTCGCCCAGGCGATCTACCGCGAGGGCGCGAAGAATGTCGCGGCCGGCGCGAATCCCATGGACGTCAAGCGCGGCATCGAAAAGGCGGTGGAAGCGCTCACCGGCGAGATCAAGCGCATGTCCAAGCCGGTCAGCGGCAACATGGTGGCCCAGGTCGGCACCATCTCGGCGAACAACGACGAGACCATCGGAAAGATCATCGCCGACGCGATGGACAAGGTGGGCAAGGACGGGGTCATCACGGTCGAAGAGGCCAAGAGCATGGAGACCTCGCTCGATGTCGTCGAGGGCATGCAGTTCGACCGCGGCTACCTGTCACCGTACTTCGTGACGGACCCGGACCGGATGGAGGTCGTCCTCGAGAACCCGGTCATCCTGATTCACGAGAAGAAGATCAGCTCGATGAAGGACCTGCTGCCGGTGCTCGAGCAGGTGGCGCGCCTCGGCCAGCCGTTGCTGATCATCGCCGAGGACATCGAGGGTGAAGCGCTCGCGACGCTCGTCGTCAACAAGCTGCGGGGCACGCTGCACGCCGCCGCGGTGAAAGCGCCCGGCTTCGGCGATCGCCGCAAGGCCATGCTCGAGGACATCGCGACCCTCACCGGCGGCAAGGCCATCACCGAGGATCTGGGTCTCAAGCTCGAGAACCTCAAAATCGAAGACCTCGGGAAGGCGAAGAAGGTCACGATCGACAAGGACAACACGACGATCGTCGAAGGGGCGGGCGCCTCGACGGCCATCGAGGGGCGCGTCAAACAGCTGCGGGCCCAGGTCGAGGACACGACGTCGGACTACGACCGCGAGAAGCTCCAGGAGCGGCTGGCGAAACTCGTCGGCGGTGTCGCCGTCATCAAGGTCGGTGCGGCCACCGAAACCGAGATGAAGGAGAAGAAGGCCCGTGTCGAGGACGCGATGCATGCCACCAAGGCGGCCGTGGAAGAAGGGATCGTCCCGGGCGGCGGTGTGGCGCTGCTTCGCGCGTCCACGGTGCTCGACGGCCTGACGCTCGTCGGCGATCAGCAGATCGGCGTCAACATCGTCAAGCGCGCCATCGAGGAGCCGATGCGCTGGATCGCGTCCAACGCGGGCCATGAGGGCGCGATCGTCGTGCAGAAGGTGCGCGAGATGAAGGGCGACGAGGGCTTCAACGCGCTCACCGACACCTACGAGAACCTCGTGAAGGCGGGCGTGATCGATCCCGCCAAGGTCGTGCGCTCGGCGCTCCAGAACGCGTCGTCGATTGCGTCGCTGCTCCTCACCACGGAGGCGCTTGTCTGCGACATCCCGGAGCAGAAGAAGGACGCGGCCATGCCAGGCGGCGGCATGGGCGGCATGTATTAGCGCCCGTTCGCCCGCGAAGGTCGAGCGGTCTCAGTGAACAACCGAAGGCCCGGACGAAGCACGCCGGCGTCCGGGCTTTCTATCGCCCATCGCGCGCATGACCGTGTGCGCGTCCCTGTGCGGGAGTGACAATCATGATTACGCTCGTCATCGTATTTGCGATAGCCGTCGTGCTCGTGTCTCTCTCGCTTCGAGTCGTGAAGGAATACGATCGGGGCGTAATCTTCCTTCTGGGCAAGTACACGGGCGTTCGCGGCCCTGGCCTGATCATCCTGATCCCGGTGTTCGAACAGATGACGCGGGTGACGCTGCGCACGATCACGATGAACATTCCCTCGCAGAAGATCATCACGAAGGACAACGTCTCCATTGACATTGCCGCGGTGGCGTACTACCACATCGTCGATCCGACGAAATCGGTGATCGCCATCGAGAATGTGAACGCCGCGATCAACCAGATCAGCCAGACGACCGTGCGGAACGTCGTGGGTCAATTCAGCCTCGACCAGCTCCTGTCCCAGACGCTGGATATCAACGCGAGGATCAAGGATGTGATTGACGGGCACACGGAGCCGTGGGGCGCCCAGGTGACCGCCGTCGAGATCAAGGACATCACACTCCCGGAGAACATGCAGCGCGCCATGGCCAAAGAGGCCGAGGCCGAGCGCGAGCGCCGGGCGAAGATCGTGGCGGCTGAGGGTGAGTTTCAGGCGGCGGTCAAGCTTGGCGAGGCGGCGGATATCATCTCGCAGCATCCGGTGGCGCTGCAGTTACGGACCCTGCAGACGATGGCGGAGATCAGCATCGAGAAGAATTCCACCATCATCTTCCCGGCTCAGTTCATGACCACGGTCCAGGAGGCCATCAAGATGATTCGCGGAGACGGGGCGGCGTGATCAGAACAACAGCCGACCAGTTCCGGAAGACGCTTGATTCGATTCCGGGAGCGCCCTTACAATCCCCCGATCCTCCAGGTTCGTCCCGCTGAGGCAATCCGAACATCGCATAAACGGAAAGCAGGTCTGAGTTGCATCACAAACCCCTCCGCGCCCTCCTGATCATCGGTTTCGCGTTCTTGCTCTTCAGCGCGCCCCACGCGGCAGAAACGGTGTTCGGGGGCGTGCCGATGTACAGCATTCAGAAAGCCGAAGACACGACCATCAGTTTTGGGGCGACGACGCCCACCAACGCCTTCACCTCGACGGCCGTCCCCTGCCCGGCAACCGCGGGTCCGGCCGGCTGCACATTCAGAGTGAGCGTGGTCTCGCAATTCCGCGACCTCGAACCGGACAACGCGGCGGCCCTGAAGGTGATCATCAGCGGCCCGGGCACTGCCGTGGCGCCGAGCGCGATCGTCGAGGTGGCGTCCGCAGCGAACGCGCTCCTGTA
>Ga0105245_10006393_pt1 | contig 10366 bp, 11 predicted proteins | sample KBSM54metaG_FD_81523 | JGI IMG/M metagenome (GOLD analysis project Ga0105245, IMG submission 81523) | Miscanthus rhizosphere microbial communities from Kellogg Biological Station, Michigan, USA - KBS M5-4 metaG | ecosystem: Host-associated > Plants > Roots > Rhizosphere > Soil | place...
CATCATCCGCCAGTTCCTCGCCGGCCGCGCTCGGGGCCCGATCGGCATGGACGAGCTCGCCACCGAAGAGTCCGACATCGAGCGCGAACTCGTGGAGCGGGAAGACCGGCGCCTCGCCGCCGATGGAATCAGCGATGAACAAGCCAACGCGATCATGACGGTCTGAGGCGGCGTGATCGGGAAGGTCCAATTCCTGCTGCGAGAGACCGGGAACTTGTTCGCGATCTCGCTCGAGGGTTTGCGCAAGACGTACGACGTGCGCCACTGGTGGAAGGAGTACCTCCGCCAGTGCTGGTTCATCGCGAAGGTCTGCACCTTGCCGAGTGTCTTGATTGCGATCCCGTTCGGCGCGGTGATCGCACTGCACGTCGGGTCGTTGAACCGCCAGCTCGGAGCGGAATCCGCGACCGGTGCGGCGATGGTGCTCGCCATCGTCCGAGAGGCATCGCCTGTCGCGACCGCGCTCTTGATCGCGGGCGCGGGCGGTTCCGCGATGACAGCCGACCTCGGCTCCCGCAAGATCCGCGACGAGATCGCAGCGATGGAGGTGATGGCCGTCAACCCAGTGCACCGACTCGTGACGCCTCGCCTGTTTGCGGCGTCGACGGTTGGCCTGTTCCTCGTGTCGCTCGTGAGCATTGCGGGCATCGCCGGCGGTTACGTGTTCAACGTCGTCGTGCAGGGCGTGACCCCGGGCGCGTACTTCCAGGGTTTCTCGGCCTTCGCCCAGCTGCCCGACCTCTACTCGTCGATGGCGAAGGCGTGGGTCTTCGGGTTCATCGCGGCGATGGTGGCCTGTTACAAGGGCCTGTACGCGAAGGGCGGACCAAAGGGCGTCGGTGACGCGGTGAACCAAGCCGTCGTCATCACGTTCATCCTCATCTTCTTCGCGAACTTCATCATGACGTCCCTGTATCTCGCGCTGGTCCCGCAGAAATTCTGATGGTCGCCACTACTCGAGTCGCGCGCGTGCCGAAGGCGATCACCGCCGCGTTCGGCAACGGGCTCGAAGAGGTGGGCAAGCAGCTCAGCTTCTACGCCGACATCATGAAGGAGCTGCTCTTCAACTGGCGGATCAAGTGGAAGTACCGCAGCGTCGTGTTCAACCTCGTCTCCGACATCACCATCGGCGCCGGCGCGCTGATCGTCGGCGGCGGCATGGTGTTCGTGATCTTCTCGATGTCGTTCTTCACCGGCACCGAGGTCGGCCTGCAGGGCTACAGCGGTCTGAAACAGATCGGCGCCGAGGCCTTCACCGGCCTCATCGGCAGCTTCGCCAACACACGGGAGGTCACGCCCCTCATCGCGGGCGTCGCGTTCGCGGCACAAGTGGGCGCCGGCTTCACCGCAGAGCTCGGCGCGATGCGCATCTCCGACGAGATCGACGCGCTCGAGGTCATGTCGGTGCCGAGCCGGCCGTACCTGGTGGCCACCCGCGTCACGGCCGCGTTGATCGCGATCATCCCGCTCTACTTGATCTCGCTGTTCGCGAGCTTCTTCGCAACCCGGCTCGTGAGCACGCAGCTGTTCGGTCTGTCACCGGGCGTGTACGACTACTACTTCCACCTGTACCTCCCGGTGAAAGACGTCTTCTTCAGCTTGACGAAGGCGATGCTGTTCGCGGTCGTCGTGGCGCTGATCCATTGCTATTACGGATACAACGCGAGCGGCGGCCCGGCGGGCGTGGGCGTGGCCGTGGGCCGGGCGATCCGGTTGAGCATCGTGGCCGTCGTGCTCCTCAACCTCGTCCTGTCGCTCATCTTCTGGGGTGGCGGCAACACCGTGAGCCTCACGGGGTAGCGGATGGAGCTCACTCTCAGGAACCGGAACATCATCAGCGGCTTGATCGCGCTCGTGCTGCTCTTCGGCGCCATCGTGGTCGGCGTCAAGTTCAGCTTCGGCGAGTTCGCCGACGTCTATCAGCTCAAGGCCAGCTTCGCGAACGCCGGGCAGGGGCTCCAGAAGAACTCCGACGTGAAGATCCGCGGCGTCAACGTCGGCAAGGTGCAGGGCGTGAAGCTCGTCGACGGGCGCGCGCTCGTGACGATGGAGATCAACAGCAGCACCAAGATCCCCGAGACGGCCACTGCGACCGTGCGGCCGAAGACGTTGTTCGGTGAGAAGTTCATCGACATCGCGCCAGGTGACGGCGAGGCCAACGGCCCGTACTACAGCAAGAAGGGTGACCTCCTCGACCGCTGCGACAAGAACGCGCAGCCCGATCACAGTTGCGCGGTCGGCGGGTTCGAGCTCGAGCAGGTCCTCGGCGACGCGTATCCGTTGCTGAAGGACATCAGCCCGACCGACCTGTTCACGGTCATCGACACGATCGCACAGAGCGGCAAAGACCTCGGGCCCACGATCAACCGGGAGATCGTGAACGGCCAGAAGGTGCTCGACGTGCTCGCGGCTCACGACGCCGACACCCGTCAGTTCCTGACCGACCTCGCGACGCTCTCGAGCCAGCTCGGCGTGCGGGCCGACGACCTCGTGTCGGCGGCGAACGATCTCAACATCGCGCTGCCGACGATCAACGGTCGCGCCGACAAGCTCAACACGCTGCTGCAGCAGACCGCCCGGTTGTCCGACGACGTCGCCGACCTCCTACGCAACAACAAGGACTTCATCGACAAGTCGTTCAACGGCGGCCAGCAGGTGCTCGATCTCCTCAACGATCACCGCAACGACATCGTGCCGCTCGTCGTCGGCCTGCGTGAGTACCTCCAGACGCTCACCGAGATCATCCGCATCCCGGTGGGCGACGGCACGCTCATGGGTGCGGTGAAGAGCCTCACCGGCCCGGGTGCGTGCGTGAGCTGCCTGCTCCCGGTGAGCGCGACCGGCACGGGCACAGCAACCGACCCCACGGCGGCGGCAAGCACCGGAGGCACCTCGACGTCGATCGCGCCTCCGGGCCAGCCTTCCGACCTCACGCAGTTGCTCGTCTACCTCGCCAACCTGGGCGCGTCGTGATCCGCACCGCGATCAAGTTCGGGGTGTTCGCGCTCGTGTGCCTGTCGTTCACGACGTACCTCGCGTTCACGATCGGCAACATCAGCCTGAGCGATCCGCTGGCCCGCGACTTCCACACCTATCGGGCCACCTTCGACGACGTCACCGGTCTGTTGCCGAACGACAACGTGAAGATCGCCGGTGTCGTGGTCGGCAAGGTGGTCGGCATGAAGGTCGTCGAGGGCCGCGCCGAGGTGAAGTTCACCGTCAAGAAGAGCATCGCTCTCGGGCCTGCTACGAGCGCCGCGATCCGATGGCGCAACCTCATCGGGCAGCGGTACGTGTACATCACACCCGATCCCGATCCGCACCCGGTCACGAAGATCTCCGACGAGATCAAGACGACGACATCGGTCGTCGACCTCGGCGAGTTGTTCAACCGCCTCGGACCGATCGTGAGCAGCCTCAACTCCCAGCAGGTGAACGACTTCCTCGACACCGTGAGTCAGGCGCTCGACGGCCAACAAGACAAAGTCGGTCAGGCCATCGACGACCTGGCCACCCTCACCAAGGGGCTCGCGACGAGAGACCAGAGCCTCAACCACCTGATCGACAACCTCAACACGGTCGCCGGCACCATCGCGAACCGAGATCAACAGATCAGGGTCATGCTCGACAACCTCGTGCTGATCTCGTCGACGTTCAGCGAGAACACGCAGACGCTCGACACCGCGCTCCAAGAGTTCGGCACGTTCTCCACCTACCTGCGCTCGATCCTCACCAACAACAGCAGCGAGATCGACCGCCTCATCAACAACCTCGACCTGCTCGCGACCGACGTGCTCAGCCCGGAGCTGCAGACGCTCGACAGTGCGTTGAAGGGCGTCGACGAGGCCGCCAAGCACACGTTCCTGTCCGCTCGATTGGGGGAGTGGCTCAACGAGGCGATCCTCTGCGCGTCCACCGGTCCTCCTGGCACCCTGCCCGCGTGCAATGCGGCCATGAACAAGTCGCTCGAACCCACCGACTTCGGTAGCCATGCGTCGAGTAGCCAAGCCGGCGTGCAGGCCATGCAGAACTTCCTGTTGAGGCCGGTGCAATGAAGTCCTTCCGCGACATGAACCCCTACATCGTCGGCATCGTGTCGTTGCTCGTCCTCGGCGCGCTCACCGGAGCCGCGTTCGCAGTCGGCCTTCTCCACCTCCTCGAGAACACGTATCCGGTTCGGATCGAGTTCAGCGACGCGTCCGGGCTGCGCACGGGCGACACGGTGCGCGTTGCCGGCGTGAAGGTCGGTCGCGTCACCGACATCAAAGCCGATCGCCAGAACGGTCTCGTGATCGTCGACATCGTGGTCAACCACGGCACGCACCTCGGCCCACAGACAGAAGCCGACATCGCGCTCGAGACCCTGCTGGGCGCCAAGTACATCCGGCTCAAGGGCCCGGTGGCGAAGCCGTATCTCGAAGACCTACCGAGCAACGATGCCCGGCGAACGATCCCGGTGGCGCGCACCACGACGCCGTTCGACCTGTTCACCCTGACGCGTGTCGCCACCGACAACATCAAGACGCTCGACACCGCGCAGCTCAACGCGCTCATCAACGACTTCGCGGACATCACCCAGGGCAAACAGCAGTCAGTGGCCGACCTCGTGCAAGGGCTCGACAAGGTGTCGACCGCGATCGCGTCGCGCGACACCGAGCTCTCACAACTGCTCGACCGAGCCGACACGCTTTCGACGACGTTGGCGGAGAAGGACCAGACGCTCGTCGCGCTGATCGACCAGAGCAAGAAGATCCTCGATCTCCTCGCCAGTCGCCGCGACGAACTCGCGCGCGCCCTTGGAGCCGGTAGCGACGCGGTCACCGAGCTCTCGCAGATCATCGGGGATCACGAGGTGCAACTCGATCGGATCCTGTCGACGTTGCACCCGACGCTCGACGTCGTCGCCGCCAATCAGCAGAACGTCGACGCCATGCTCGCCTGGCTCGGGCCGGGTTTGTACGACCAAGCCCTGGCCGGCCGTCACGGCCCATGGGCCGACCTGTTCATCCGGTCGCTCGGCCCCGACGTCTTCTCGATCCTGTGTAACGCGATCAAACCGCCGGGCAAGACATGTTGACGCGCTCGCGGCTCCTGCGGCTGATCACGGTCAGCGTATTGATGGCGATCGTCGCGTCGGGTTGCTCGCTTCCAGGCAAGGGCGGCGGGACCTACAAGTTGGTCGCGTACTTCTCGCGCGCCGTGTCGGTGTACCCGTCGTCACAGGTGCGCGTGCTCGGTCTTCCGGCGGGCTCGGTCGACAAGGTCGAGGTGATCGGTACCCAGGTGAAGATCACGATGTCGATCGACAACGACATCCCGTTGCCCTCGCTGAAGGATGGACTCAAGGCCCTGCTCGCACCGCAGTCGCTCATCGGCGAGCGCTACGTCGCGCTCAGTCCGGCGTGGCGTCAAGGTCTCGAGAAAGCAGAGCCGAACACCGAAATCCCGGTAGAGGACACGATTGTCCCCGTCGAGCCCGACGAAGCCCTCGCCGAGTTGAAGAAGTTCCTCGACTCTCTCGATCCGAACGGGCTCGGCCGGCTCATCAACAACTTGTCCGATGACCTGAACGGCCAAGGCGCCACGCTCAACCACGCACTCGACCAGGTGAGTCAGCTCGTCACGACGTTCGCGTCGAAGGACTCGGAGTTGGCCGACATCGTCGACAACTTCGACCGGTTCACGGCCACGCTGGCGACTCGTGAGACGCAGCTGGGCGACATCCTCTCGACGTTCAGTCAGGCCACGCAGGTACTTGCCGACGAACGCCAGAGCATCGAGAACCTCCTGGCGGGTCTGGCCGACCTGTCGCGCAACGGGCTGCAACTCGTGTCGAAGCACGCGTCGCAACTGCGCACCGACCTCGACACGCTGACGCGCCTCGCGCAGTCAATCGACGTGAACCTCACCGGGCTCTCGCAGCTGCTCGACTCGGGGCCGCTGCTCGTCGACGGGCTCATCGCGGCGTACAACGCGCCGCTGCGAGCGGTGAACCTGCGTGAGAACTTCGGTCCGGCGGTCGCTGAGTTGTTCGACAACCTCTTCGGTCCGTCGTTCCCGGTGCCGCGCCCGTGCATTCCGGGGCTCCAGACGTGCCCGCTCGCCGTGAACTCGCAAGCAGCGGGGCCGGCCACGCTCGTCAACCTGCCGAAGGCGACCACGCCCGTCGACGACCTGTTGCAGTTGCTCGGCGGGCCAACGGTGGCGGCTCCGCCGGCACCCACGGCGGGTGATCGCGTCGCGAACGGTGCCTCCGGGCTCGGAGGTTTCCTGCGACACGCCGCTGGTGCCGTGGTGGGGGCGTCGTGAGCCGGTCGCGCCTCGTGCGCTCGCTTGTCGCTCTGGCGGCGTCGCTCCTCGTCGCGAGCGCGTGCAGCCTGCCGGGGAGCACCACCGGTCCGCTCACGATCACCGCGACGTTCAAAGACGTCGGTGACCTCGTGGTGAACCACTCTGTGCAAGTGGCCGACGTGCGCGTCGGGTCCGTCTCCAAGATCGAGCTCAACCCGGACTTCACCGCGAAGGTCACGATGTCGCTGAAGGACGTGCACCTGAAGTCCGACGTCGTCGCGGTGTTGCGGCAGACGTCGCTGTTGGGTGAGAAGTTCATCGAGCTACGGCCGTGTGATGCGTCGAGCGCGCACGGTGACAGCGGGTGCGATCCGAACGCGAAGCCACTCGTGAACCACGCCGACATCCCGCTCTCGCACGGCATCGAGGCTCCCGAGCTCGAGTTCGTGGCCGACTCGGCGATCCAGCTGCTCGCTGCCTCGGCGCTGCCGAACGACTTCGCGACGATCGTGCAGACCGGTTCGGTCGGGTTCGCCGGGCGCGGGCAGGAGCTGCACACGCTGATCAGTGACCTGTCGACGATCAGCGGGACGCTGGCCGACCAGACCACGAACATCCAGACGATCATCGACGGGCTCGACAAGGCCACGACGGCGCTCGCGGCCAACGATCCTGCACTCGATCAACTGCTGCTGAACCTGTCGAACACCACGACCGTTCTCGCCAACAACCGCGACCAGACGGTGGCCACGTTGCAGGCGTTGACGCGCCTCGTGCAGGCGCAGGATCAACTCGTGTTCGACCCGTACTTCCAACAGGTCGACCGCCAGGTCAAAGAGCTCGACGCGATTGTCAACGAAGTCACGAAGGGTCGAGGCGAGGTCAACACGCTCCTCGAGTGGTTCAACCGCTTCGTGTACCAGATCCCCAAGGGCATCCCGAGCGACTTCGCACAGGTCTACGCCTGGTTCGTGCCCTGCTCGGCGGTGAGCTGCTCATGAGCAAACGCACCGTGGCCAACCTCATCTTCTTCCTGTTCGTGTTCCTCGTCATGTGCCTGTGGGCCGTACAGAACATCGTCGTCATCGACGCGATCAACAAGCCGTACACGATCACGGGCGAGTTCAAAGCGGCGTCGGGCATCCTGCCCAACGCGGAGGTCGCCTACCTCGGCGTGCACTACGGCCGCATCAGCAGCGTCGAGTCGGTGACCGGCGGCGTGAAGATGACGATGAAGATCGATCGCGACAAGAAGGACATCCCCAAGAAGGCGATCGCCCGCATCTTCCGCAAGTCGGCCATCGGCGAGCCGTACGTCGACTTCCAACCGCCTGACGGCTTCGACGCCAAAAGCGCGCAGCCGTCGGACTTCCTCCGTGACGGCGACTCCGTGCCGATCGACCAGACGCAGAACCCGCTCGAGTTCTCCGAATTGTTGCGATCGGCATCTCGGCTGCTGCATGCGATCGATCCGAAGAAGGCTGGATCACTGATCCACGAACTCGCGCTGGCCCTCAACGGACGCGGTGACTCGCTTCGGCAGCTGACCATCGCCAACGACGAACTGGCGGCCACCTTCGCGGCCAAGACCGACGTGCTCGACCGCCTGTCGACGAACAACACGACCCTCACGCACGTGCTGGCTGAGCATGCGAACGACTTCGGGCAGTCGCTCACCAACCTGAGCCTGCTGGCCGACTCGTTGAAGAACGCGAACGGCAACACCGCAGTGCTGATCGATCAGGGCTCGCAGCTGATGGGGCAACTCGCCGACTTGGTCGACGCCGAGAAGGGCAACCTCGACTGCGTGCTGCACGACCTCGCCGACGTGATCGACATGTCGTCGCAACCAGCGCGGCTGGCCGGCACCGATGATCTGCTCACCGTGGGGCGGCAAGGCTTCGACGACGTGTTCTCGACGCGCGACAACGAGCCCGATGGTGTGTGGGTGCGGGTCAACTTGTTGGAGAACCCGATGAACCCCGCGCCGCAGTACGTTCCACCGAAGGACTTGCCCGACGTACCCGCCGTGCCCGCGTGCTCGTCGAACATCGGATCCGTGAGCCATGGCCCGGACTTCGTCCCGTCGGAGACGCTCGCGGCCACCACGACCACGACACCGGCGCTGCCCTCGTTGCCGCGCACGGGCGGCGGGATCTTCGCCGGGCTCGCGGCAGTGCTCTTCGCGGCCGCTCTCACGTTCCGATGGGTGACACATGCCAAGCGCTGAATCCGAAGACGACGTTCCGGCTGAGGATGCCGAAACCGACGCCGACGCGGACGCTGAGGTCCCGACCGACGACGCGGACGGCGACGAGCCATCGTCCGACTACGTGAAGGACCCCGACGAACCGCATCGCAGCACCGCGTTCGTCATGGTGTCGATTGCTGCCGGCGTGTTCGCGCTGCTCGCGATCGCGATGGTCGCCATCGTCGTCAGTGATCGATCGAGCGCCGACACCGGAAGCAACTCCGATCGCACCGAGATCAGCACCACCGCAGCACGAGTGGCGGAGGCGATCACGGCCGTCGATCCGACCGGAAACGGCACCCTTGCCGCGACGGTCCAGCAGTTGGGCACCGCGCCCGTCATCTCGCAGTACGACGAGATCTCCGATGCGATGCGCAAGGTGATGGGTCCACTGAAGCTGCAGTCGATCCGCGGGACCGTGAAGGAGGTCTACGTGGGCGACATCGGCAACAGCGAGGCGAAGGTCATCGTGCGGCTCGATCTCGTCTACGTGGGGGAGAACACCCGCGTGATCCCGGATCAGTACCTGGACATGTCGCTGGCCAAGCTCGATGGCACCTGGAAGGTCGACAATGTGCAGGTACTGAACGTGGCGCTGGCCGGCACGTCGCCCAGTTCGACGGTGCCGATCAGTCCCGACACCACGCCGAGCACGCCGCCGTCGTCGGGCTGATTCTCCCGGTGGGGTTGCATGGGTGTGAGTTGTGTGTATCCTCCCGGCCCGCGGATTCCCCGGAACCAACCCCCGGAGCACCACTCACACCATGCCTGACGATCCCGAGGACGACCTTCCCGAAGGCGACGAGGAAGAGTTCGAAGAGGAAGATCTCGAGCTCGACGACGCCGATCTGGATGTGGACGACCTCGACGAGGCCGACCTGGTCGACGACGACGAGTTGGTCGACGATGAACTGGTTGTCGTCGACGAAGAAGAGGACGACGAAGAGGCCGCGCCCGTGCGGCCGGCCAAGACCGGCGACGAAGACGGCGAGGAAGACGATCTCGAAGAAGTCGATCCCGACGATGTCGAGGCCGATCTCGACACGATCCTCAAAGACCGCATCGCCGCGGCCGACGACGAAGACGAAGACGAGGAAGACGAAGTCGTCGATGTCGACGATCGAGGCGACACGAACAAGATCCAGCCTCGCCGTCCGGGCGAGTTCGTCTGCCAGAGCTGCTTCCTGTTGAAGCCCCGGTCGCAGCTCGCTGACGCGAAACACAAGTACTGCGCGGACTGCGTCTGATGCCGTACGCCAACATCGTCGTGGGCACCGACGGCTCCGCGACGGCGGAGCTGGCCGTGCGCCACGCCGGTCAGTTGGCGAAGGACCATTCAGCGCGGCTCGTGGTGGTGACCGCCTACGAGCCCCAAGACGACGCGTTGGTGAAAGAGAACGAGGGCGTGCCCGACGACATTCGATGGGCGTTGACCGACCGCGTGCAGGCGGAAGAGAAGGCGTTCCACGGCCGCTCGATCGCGGCCGAGCTCGGGCTGAAAGGCATCGTGGCGCAGGCCATCGCCGGAAGTCCGCCCGATGTGCTGCTCGAGGCGGCCAAGGACTTCGCGGCCGATGTCATCGTCGTCGGCTCCAAGGGCCTCACTGGATTGCCCGTCGCTCGCCTCGGCAGCGTGGCGAGTCTTGTGTCACACCATGCTCCGTGTGACGTGTTCATCGTGCACACGGCCTGATCCAGACGCGACCAGGGATTTCCGCGAACTCGGGCAGATCGACCAACATGGCCCGGATGACGGACCACAAGTCTCCGATCGACCAGGCGCTCGACCTGTTCTTCTACGCCCCGTTGGGTTTCATGCTCAAC
>Ga0105245_10006398_pt1 | contig 10363 bp, 12 predicted proteins | sample KBSM54metaG_FD_81523 | JGI IMG/M metagenome (GOLD analysis project Ga0105245, IMG submission 81523) | Miscanthus rhizosphere microbial communities from Kellogg Biological Station, Michigan, USA - KBS M5-4 metaG | ecosystem: Host-associated > Plants > Roots > Rhizosphere > Soil | place...
GATCACGGCCACGCCGCTCGGGCCGTAGCCCTCGTAGACCACCTGCTCGAAGCTGTCGGCGTCCGCATCGGCGCCCGAGCCGCGGGCGATCGCGCGGTCGATGTTGTCCTTCGGCATCGAGTAGGACCGCGCCTTCTCGATCGCATTTGCGAGCGCGAGGTTCGCGGCCGGGTCGGGCCCGCCCTCGCGCGCGGCGACGATCAGCGCCCGCGACAGCTTCGAGAAGAGCTGGCCGCGCTTCTTGTCCGCCGCGCCCTTCTTGTGCTTGATGGAGCTCCACTTGCTATGCCCGGACATTGGCCTCCTCCCGGACGAGGTCGAGGAACCGCTCGTGCACGCGCGTGTCGTCGGTCAGCTCGGGATGGAACGACGCGACGAGCACGCGGCCGGCGCGGAGCAGCACCGGCTCGCCGTCGAGCTCGGCCAGCACCTCCACGTCGTCGCCGGCCTCGGCGACGCGCGGCGCGCGGATGAAGACGCCGCGCAACGGCTCGTCGTCGCCGGCCAGCTCGAGGTCGGCCTCGAAGCTCGCCACCTGCCGCCCGTAGGCGTTGCGCGCCACCTCGAGGTCGAGCACGCCGAGGTGGTTGCGGTCGAGCAGGATCATCCCGGCGCACGTCCCGAGCATCGGGCGAGAGAACTCGCGCAGCGCGTCCTCCAGCCCGTAGAGCCGGACGAGCCGCATGATCGCGGTCGACTCGCCGCCCGGGATCACGAGCCCGTCAAGCCCGTCGAGCCCTTCGGGCTTGCGCACCTCGACCACGTCGGCGCCGAGCCGCCGCAGCACCGACGCGTGCTCGCGGAAGTTCCCCTGCACCGCCAGAACCCCGATTCTCATGGCCCGATTGTAGGTCTAGCCCGACGCCACACTGTTCACGGCGCGATTCGCAACATAGAATCGCAGTGCGAGTGAGAGCCGAGGTTGCGCATCCGATTCGCTCGACTCCGCTCCGCCCACGGGGGGTGTCCGGCGGCGGACAGCGGCGTGCCTGGCGTTGCGAGGCCACAAACGGCCCGCGCCGCGATGCCGAGTCGGCGGGCCGGGGTCACGCAAGTCTGAGCGCCGGCACGGCCCGTCGGGTGCTGGTCGTCGACGACGAACGCTCGATCAGGATGCTCTGCCGCGTGAACCTCGCGGCCTCCGGCATGGAGGTGTTCGAGGCCTCCGACGGCCGCGAAGGGCTCGATCTCGCGCGCAAGGAGCGACCCGATCTCGTGCTCCTCGACGTGATGATGCCCGGGCTCGACGGCTGGTCGGTCGCCCGCGAGCTGGCCGCGGACGAGCAGACGCGCGAGATCCCGATCGTCTTCCTCACCGCGCGCGCCGACCCGGCCGACCGCCGGCTCGGCGAGCAGCTCGGCGGCGTCGGCTACGTCGTCAAGCCGTTCGACCCGGTTTCGATCGGCGACCTCGTCGAGGGCGTGCTCGTCCGCATCGAGCGCGGCGAGCGCGACCAGCTGCGGCGGGAGATCTCGTCCGAACGGGAACGGTGAGCGCGACCGAGAGCAGCGACGCCGCCGACCGAGCGCGACGACTCCAACGCGTCGCGGAGCTGCTGGCGGAAGCGGTCACTCCGCAACAGGTACTGGACTCGATCCTCACCGAGGGCGTGAAGGCCGCCGAGGCGAGAGCTGGCTCGATCGGTGTCCTCGGCGAGGATGGTAAGACGATCGAGATCCTCGCGCAGCGGGGCTACGCCGAGAGCGCCATGGCCGGCTGGGAGTCGTTCGCGCTCGATGCGCCCACGCCGATGTCGGAGGTGATCCGGACGGGCGACGCGATCTTCATCCCCGACGTCACTGAGCGAAACCGGCTCTATCCGTCACTCGCCGATCGCGGCCAGGACGGCCATGCGCTCGTGGTCGTCCCGCTGGCGGTCGAGGGCCGCGTCTTCGGCGCGATGTCGCTGTCGTTCGACCGCGACATCCAGTTCGAGCCCGACCGCCGCGAGATGAAGCTCACCCTCGCGCGCCAGGCCGCGCAGGCGCTCGCGCGCTCCCGCCTCTACGCCGCCGAGCAGACCCTGCGCGAGCGGATGACCTTCCTCGCCGAGGCGAGTGAGCTGCTCTCGTCCACGCTCGACTACAACCACACGCTGGGCCAGCTTGCGCGCCTCAGCGTCCCCGGCCTCGCCGACTGGTGCACCATCGACATCGTCAGCCCGGAGGGCGAGATCGAGCGGCTGGCGGTCGCGCACCAGGATCCGGAGAAGGTTCGCTGGGCCTACGAGCTGCAGGACCGCTACCCGCCCGACCCGGACGCCCCGACCGGCGTCCCGCACGTGTTGCGCACCGGCGAGCCCGAGTTCTTTCCGACGCTGCCCGAGGAGCTGCTCGACCAGGCGATCGGCGACGACGAGGAGCTCCGCCGGATCATCGACGAGCTCGGCCTGAAGTCGACGATCTGCGTGCCGCTGACAGCGCGAGGACGGACGCTCGGCGCCGTGACCCTGATCGCCGCGGAGACCCATCCCCCGTACACCGCGGCCGACCTGGAGCTGGCGATCGAGCTCGCCCGGCGCGCGGCGGTCGCGGTCGACAACGCGCGCCTCTACCGCGAGGCCGAGCGCGGCGCCAACGCGGCGCGCGCGCTCGCGTACGTGGCCGACGGCGTCGTCCTGCTCGATCACGACGGCGTCGTGCGCCACTGGAACCCGGCGACGGAGGCGATCACCGGCGTCGACGAGGAGCAGGCCCTCGGCTGCCCGGTCGGCGAGGTCGTGCCGGCATGGGACGCGCTCACCTCGCACGTCCCGCTCGTGCCGCCCGGCGGCGCCGCCCGTCCCGTGACCGTGCCGATCGTGCTCAACGGGCGGGAGCGCTGGGTTGCCGTCTCGGGCGTCAAGTTCGACGACGGCACGGTCTACGCGCTCCAGGACGTGACCGAGGAGCACGCCCTCGAGAAGACCCGCAGCGACTTCGTCGCCACCGCCTCGCACGAGCTGCGCACGCCGCTCGCGGCGGTCTACGGCGCCGTGCGGACGCTGCGCCGCGACGACGTGGAGCTGAGCAGCGACGACCGCGCCGCGTTCCTGGAGATGATCGAGTCCGAGGCGATGCGCCTCGCGAAGATCGTCGACCAGATCCTGCTCGCCGGCCAGCTGGACGCCGACGCTGTCGACATCGAGCTGACCGAGTGCGATCCACAGGAGGTCGCCGCGGCGGTGATCGAGTCGGCCGCGATGCACCTGCCCGAGACGATCACGCTCGACCTCGAGGCCGACAGCGAGCAGCCGATCCGCTGCGACGAGAACAAGCTGCGCCAGGTGCTCGTGAACCTCGTCGACAACGCGGTCAAGTACTCGCCGGAAGGCGGCCGCGTCGAGCTGCGCGTGCGGCGGGCGAACGGCTCGTGCCTGATCGAGGTGGCCGACGAGGGCCTCGGCATCCCGGCCGACGAGCGCGACCGGATCTTCGAGAAGTTCTACCGGCTCGACCCGCAGCAGACCCAGGGCGTGGGCGGCAGCGGGCTCGGCCTCTACATCTGCCGCGAGCTGGTCGAGCGGATGGACGGGAGCCTGCGAGTCGAGTCCGAGCCCGGCAAGGGCTCGCGCTTCACGGTCGAGTTGCCGCTCCGGCGCTGAGCGTGACCCGCGCGCTGCTCGCCGCCGCGGCGGTCGCGCTGATGGGCTCGGCCGCGCAGGCCTCGACCGGGAACGACGTCACGTACCGCGGCGCGCGCGTCCGCGTCGCCGCCGCCGCCGTCGTCGACTTCCGCGCCCTGGCCAGGCACGAGCGGGCCGAGGGGCCTGCGGCCGAGACCGAAGAAGCGCCGGAGCCGGAAGGCAAGGAGGGCCCGGACGACGTCGTCCAGCCGAACGTCCATTTCACCGTGCCCTCGCCCCTCGTCGCGCCGGTGTCGGTGACGCGGACGGCGTCGTTCCCCTCGCCGTACGTCTCGGGGAGCTACGCCGCCCAGCCCGACCTGCCGGCCGTCGGCACCACGAAGACCGAGACGCCGCCCGACACGAACGGCGCGGTCGGGCGCGACAAGCTGATGGTGCCGCTGAACAGCAACTACGTGATCCAGCGGAAGTCCGACGGCGCCGTGCTGAGCCGGGTCTCGATGACGGCCTTCTGGGCAGCGGTCGGCGCCGACAACCCGTTCGACCCGCGCGTCGAGTACGACCCGTACAGCGACCGCTGGCTGGTGAGTGCCGCCGACAACCCGCTGCTCTCCAGCTCGCTGATCCTCTACGGCATCTCCGACACGGCCGACCCGCTCGGCAGCTGGCACCTCCACGCCCTCCACTCGGACGAGACCGGCGCGACGTGGGCGGACTTCCCCACGCTCGGGTTCAACCAGAGCACCGTCGCGATCGGCGTGAACATGTTCGGCGCGAGCTCGCGCGAGTACGTGCGCGGCCGGCTGATCGTGCTCGACTACGCCTCGCTGCGAGACGGCACCGGCGGCAACCCCGTCGGGATCGACCTTCCCGGCACGTTCGCGCTGATGCCGGCCGTGACCTACTCGCCGACCGAGCCGACGCTCTACTGCGTCGAGCAGCTCGACGGGCCGTCGGCGACCTACCGCTTCTGGGCGCTGAACGGCGCGACCCTGACGCTGGTCGGCGGCGCCCCGCGGACGAACCCGCTCGGCCCCTTCGGCTCGCCGGGAGGAACCGACCTGGCGCCGCAGCAGGGCGGCTTCGCGATCAGCGCAGGAGACGACCGCATCGGCAGCGCCGTCTTCCGCAACGGCCACGTCTACTACTCCCAGACGATCGGCATGCCGTTCACCGCGCCGGGGTTCGCGCTCCGTACCGCCGTGCAGTGGGTCGAGGTCGACAGGAACGGCGGCTTCGTGCAGGGCGGCCGGATCGACGACCCGCTGGCGCTGCCCTGGAACGGCCGCCACTGGTACGCGTTCGGCTCGCTCGCGGTCAACGCGCGCAACGACGTCCTCGTCGGCTTCAGCGAGTTCGAGTCCGACGACTACGCGGACGCGGGCTACGCGTTCCGCTCGGGCAGCGACCCGCCCGGCACGATGGGCGCCCCCGTGACGCTGAAGGACGGCGAGGGCACCTACGTGAAGCGGCGCGAGGACGAGCGCAACCGCTGGGGCGACTACAGCGCGACGCAGGTCGACCCCTCGGACGACCTGACGCTCTGGACGATCCAGGAGTACGCGCGCATCCCGGTCGGGAACGGCGACCTCTCCGGCCGCTGGGGCACCTGGTGGGGCCGCGTCGGCGGTGGGTCGCCCCTCTCGCCGCCGCGCTGCGTCGTCCCGAAGCTGGTCGGCAAGACGCTCGACCGGGCCTGGCACCGGATCGCCGCGGCGCACTGCCGCCTCGGCGACGTGCGCCGCGTGAAGGCCGCCGAGCGTCAGCGCGGGCGGGTGCTCCGGCAGTCCCCGCGGCCCGGCAGCAGCCGCCCGAGCGACACGAAGGTCGACCTGCGCGTCGGACGCTAGGCGTGCGGCGGATCCTCGTCACAGGGATGTCGGGCACCGGCAAGTCGACGGTGCTCGCGGAGCTTTCGAAACGAGGCTTCGAGACCGTCGAGACCGACGTCGAGCCGTGGAGCGCGTGGTCGGACGAGGCCGGCGGCTACGTCTGGGACGAGGAGCGGGTCGAGGAGCTGCTGCGCCGCGGGCGCGCGGCCACGCTGTTCGTTTCGGGGACCGTCTCGAACCAGGGCCGCTTCTACGACCGCTTCGACGAGGTCGTGCTGCTGAGCGCGCCCGCCGAGGTGCTGCTCGAGCGGATCGACTCGCGCACCCTCAACCCGTTCGGCAAGAGCGCCGAGGAGCGTGAGCGGATCCTCGCCGACCTCGCCCAGGTCGAGCCGCTGGTGCGCGCCACCTGCACGGTCGAGCTCGACGCGACTCAGCCGGTCGAAGCGCTGGTCGCCCGGCTCGCCGCCCTCGCCTGAGTATGCTCCGCACGCTCATGGGGGATCCGCTGGTGACATTCGAGCTGCCCGACGGCCGCCAGCTCGCGTACGCGCTCTGGGGCGACCGCGACGGCTTCCCGGTGTTCGTCCTGCACGGCACGCCCGGCTGCCGACTCGAGCGCTGGCCCGACGAGGACGTGTACCGCCGGCTCGGCGTCATGCTCGTCACGCACGACCGCGCAGGCTACGGCCAGTCGACGCGACATCCCGGCCGCCGCATCGTCGACGAGGTCGACGACGTGGCCGCGCTCGCCGACCATCTCGGCCTCGAGCGCTTCGGCGTCACGGGCGGCTCCGGCGGCGGCGCGCACTCGCTCGCCTGCGCGGCGCGCCTGTCCGACCGCATCGAGCGCGCGGCGTGCGTCGTCGGCGTCGCGCCGTTCGGCGGCCCCGGCCTCGAGCGCGATGCCTGGCTCGACGGCATGGACCCCGAGAACATCAAGGAGTTCGGCTGGGCCGAGGCTGGCGAGGACGTCCTCACGCGCGAGCTCGAGTCCGAGAACGCGAAGATCGTCGAGCGCGTGTCCAAGGACCCGTCGTCGGTGCTCGGCGACTTCGAGCTGAGCGACTCCGACCGCGCGGAGCTGGAGCGCCCTGAGCGGATGCAGATCATCCGCGAGTCCTGGGGCGAGCACTCGACGAGGGGCGTCGGCGGCTGGGTCGACGACGACCTGGCGCATCTCAATCCCTGGGGTTTCGACGTCGAGGAGATCACGATCCCAGTCCTCGTGCGGTACGGCGAGACGGACGTTCTCGTCCCGCCTGCGCACGGCGAGTGGCTGGCCTCCCACGTCCCGGGCTGCGTCGTCAAGGTCGACGGCGCCGCCGGCCATCTCGGCTCCGACCCCACGGAGGAGATCGCCGAGACGGTGCGCTGGCTTCGGGACGGCGAGCCGCCGCCCGGCAGCAAGAGCTCCTAGCCGGTTTCCCAGATCACGTCGATCGGCCGGTCGAGCCCCGGCAGCGGCAAGCCGGCGGCCTCCGCCTCGACCGCGGCGCGCGCGTTGGCGGAGAGGCGCGTCCAGGGCTCGACGCGGACGGTGTGCTGCGCCCGGCGCCACGTGCCGCGGATCTCGCCCTCGACGAGCAGCGCGCCGGGCCAGACGCGCGACGTCCAGAGCCGCTCGCGCTGGTCCTCCCGGGGGACGAGCAGCTCGCGCTCGGCGTTCTGAAGCAGGAAGAACGCGTCGCCGCTCGGCAGCAGGCGCGCCGGCGCCGGCCGTCCTTCCGCGGCCCTCGCGGCCTCCTCGTCCTCGGCGAGCAGCCACTCGTCGCCGAGCGGGGAACGCACGGGCAGCAGCTCGGGCTCGAGCGACGCGTAGGTCTCGCCGGCCGCGCGGCGGGAGACTCCGGCCCACTTGGCGAACGCCTGCGGGTTCGTCGGGCCGAAGACGCGCAGGTGCCGCCGGGCGAGCTCGCGGCGCGCGTCCGCCGGCTCGACCTTCGGCGGCGGCACGCGCCAGATCACCGGCGCCCGCGCGCCTTCCCAGCGGATCGCGATCGTGCCGGTCGTCGCGCCGTACCGCATCGCGTTGCCGATGCCGATCGCACGGCCGGCCTCGCGGTCGGTCATCCGCCTGTCTCCCAGGCCGCCGCGGAGCAGCTCGGCCATGCGCTCGGCCCGCTCGCGAGGCTTGCCGCTCTCGGGGTGCCGGCCGAGCGAGAAGAGCGCGAAGTCGCGCTTCGGCACGACGTAGGCGCTGTACCGCGGGCCCCACAGCTGCGCCAGCGACGGATGCTCCCACGACGACGGCTCGACCGCTTCGACGCGCGCGTGCAGCGAGAGCACCGCCGCCCGCGGCATGCTGTCCTGCAGCCCCGCCCACGCCGCGCGGCGCAGCGATTCCGCGCTCAGCGGCACGCGCTCGTCGAGCAGGCCGACGCGCCGCCGGAACGCGAGGATCTGCCGCCGAGTGAGCCTGAGCGTCGCCATCGACGGCTATCTTCTAGCGGCTTGGCAACTGTCGCGTGGATCTCGGTCACTCCGGTCAAGGGCCTGGCGCTTCGCCAGCTCGAAGCGTGCGAGCTGACCGAGCTCGGCGTGGCCGGCGACCGGCAGTTCTTCCTCGTCGACGAGAACGACCGGCTCGTGAACAGCAAGGGCCTCGGCGCGCTCCAGCAGATCGTCGCGCGCTTCGAGGACGAGACGCTTGCGCTCGACTTCCCCGACGGCACGACCGTCGCGCAGCAGGTCGGCCTCGACGGGTCGCTCGACGCGCAGTTCTGGGGCGTGACCGTTCCCGTGCGCGTCGCCGACGGGCCGTGGAGCGAGGCGATCTCCGAGTTCGCCGGGCGCGGCCTGCGGCTCGTGCGGGCGCCCGGCCCGGCGACCGACCGGATGCGCAGCGGCGCGGCGACGCTCCTCGGCACGGCCTCGCTCGAGGCGATGGCCCGCGTCTTCGGGATCGACGCGGTCGACGGCCGCCGCTTCCGGATGAACTTCGGCATCGAGGGCCTCGAGGAGCACGAGGAGGACGGCTGGCTCGGCCGCCGCGTCCGGCTCGGCGAGGCAGTCGTCGTGCCGCAGGGGAACGTCGGCCGGTGCGCCGTGACGACGCAGAACCCGGAGACCGGCAAGCCCGACCTCGACACGCTCAAGGCGCTCGTCGCCTACCGCGGCGAGATCGAGTCGACCGAGCCGCTGCCGTTCGGCGTGCACGCGGCGGTCGCCGAGGCCGGCCGGGTGAAGCTCGGCGATCCGGTCGAGCCGCTCTAGCGCGCGCGGCTGACGGCGCGCTTCGCGAACCTGACCGCCGGGCTGCCGGTGTAGCGGCCGTCGATCGTCCAGGGCCAGAGCGGCGACAGGCCGGCGCAGAGCCAGACCGTCCAGGTGAAGAGCGTGGGCGTCATGCCACGCCGATCTCGGTTGTTCCCACTTCCACCTCCTCGTCCGCCCCCGCGGACACATCCCTTACCCGGATCGTGTGCGCGGCCGGCGATCTCGTCAAGGGGTCAGCACGTACCCTGGAGTCGATGGAGCGCGCCATCGTCGGCTTCGAGCTCGACGCGCAGGGCGAGTGGGTCGCCGAGCTCGCCTGCGGCCACCGCCGTCACGTCCGCCACGATCCGCCGCTCTTCCCACAGCCGTGGGTCCTGGACGCCGCGGGTCGGCGGGAGCACCTCGGCTCGCCGCTCGACTGCCGTCTCTGTGCACAGCAGGGCGGCGAGGCGGCCTGTCTCGCCCCGCTGGTCTGCCCGGACTGCGGCGTCGTGCTCGACGGCAGCCCTCACCGCCCGGGCTGCAACGCGTGAGCTAAGCCTCCGCCCAGCCGGCGAACCACTCCACCCACGCTTCCTGCTCGGCGGTCTCCACCGCCTGCGTGCGGTAGGCACCGCGCACCCAGGCGACGGCTTCGTCGGCCGGCACGCCGGCGAGCACGGCCATGCACGCCAGCACCGTGCCCGTCCGGCCGCTCCCGCCGAGGCAGCCCACCTCGACGAGCTCGCCATCCTGCGCCCGCCTGAACGCAGCGGCGATCTGCCGCGCCGCGACTTCGGGCTCGTCCGGCAAGCCGAAGTCGGGCCACGCGACCATCTCCGCGGGCCACGTCGGCTCCCACTGCGCGTCGAGGTACAACCCGTACGCGCGCTCGGGATCGTCGGGATCCCGCTCCGCAAGTGACGACGCCCGCACGCGCGAGCCGTCGGGAAACGTGACGACCGCCACAGACTGCGGAGCCTAAACAGGCAGCTGCAATGATGCGCCCGTGGATCCGGCGACGAGGTAGCGGTTCGACGCGGCCAGGCCGCGTTCGCCCAGCAGCAGCCGAGGCCGAGCGATCGGCTCTCGCCGCTGCGCCAGCTACCTCGAAAGGATCGAGATGACACGACAGAACCTGTTCTCCGGCCCCTGGGACGGAGAGAACGACGAGACCGGAACGCGACACCGGGTGTTCTGGCGCCCCGAGGGCGCTCGGATGGGAGCCACGCTGTACGAGCTCGCGCCCGGCACGCCGGGCGCAGGGCTGCACATGCACTTCGGCGCCGAGGAGATGTTCTTCGTCCTCAGCGGCCGACCGGTGTTCCGGAACCAGCACGGGAAAGAGCAGCTCGCCCCGGGCGACTTCGTCTTCTGCCCGGAAGGTCGGGCCGGGCTGCACACGTTCAGCAACCCGACCGACGAGCCGGCCGAGCTCCTCGCGATCAGCGCGGGCGGCTTCCCCGACGTGGTGGCCTATCCGGAGGACGGCTACGCCTGGGTGGCCACGCGCGATCCCGATCCCGAGTTGCTCGCCAAGGGCGGCGACCCCGGGATCATCGCCCGCTTCGAGATCCCGGTCGAGTAGGCACAAGGACGGCCGGCCCCGGACAGTCGCCGGGGCCGGCCGGACTGCCGCTTAGGCGTGCTTCCAGGCGACGGAGAAGCTCGTGCCGCCCGAGAGCGCGGAGGTCTGCGCCTTGGTGACGCCACCCGAGACCATGTCGATCCTGTCCGGGTTGAACGTGCCGATCGCGACGCCGTTCA
>Ga0105245_10006400_pt1 | contig 10363 bp, 9 predicted proteins | sample KBSM54metaG_FD_81523 | JGI IMG/M metagenome (GOLD analysis project Ga0105245, IMG submission 81523) | Miscanthus rhizosphere microbial communities from Kellogg Biological Station, Michigan, USA - KBS M5-4 metaG | ecosystem: Host-associated > Plants > Roots > Rhizosphere > Soil | place: Michigan...
CGGCGGGCCAATCCGAGAGAAAAGACTGTTCGCTGAAGGTCGCGCGACACGCGGCTCTAGTGCGGATGGTCGCGATCGAGCTGGGCGCGAAGACGCTCACCCGCCATCTCGCGCGCGGTATCGTGGGGAAGTCCGAGGGCATCGGCGATCGGCTGGCCGAGCAAGGCATCGCCGAGCGCCAGCAGGACAAGCCACAGGGTTGTGTCTGGGACGTGATGGTCCTCGTGGCCCACGGTGAGCTGGTCGACCAGGCGGTGAATCGATTCGAGGATCCCGCCGAGAGCATCGCGGTTTCCCGACAGGATCATCCAGGCCGCAAGCGCCCCGGCGCCGCCCTTCCCGAATGCATCGAACGTCATATCGACAATATCGCGCGCATCGGCCTCACCCACGCGGGCGCGCTCGACGGCGATCGCGATCTTCCCATTGACCCGGTCGGCAATCGATCGGGCGAGCTCGGCCTGAAGTCCCGCCGCCGAACCGAAATGATGAAGCAGGTTGGCGTGGGTCCTTCCGACCTCGGCGGCGACGGCCTTGAGCGTAACCGCTTGCGGCCCGCGTTCGAGCAGGATTCGGCACGCGGCATCGAGCGCGGCGGACCGGCTTTCCTCCGGGCTCAGGCGTTTTCGAGTTATTGACATTCGTGTAAGTTACGATAGCTTCGCATCATGAGCACGACGACCCTTCCGACGCCAGCCGACCTCACCATCACCCCGCGCGACCGCAGGTTCGGGCGCGAGGCCGCGACGCCGCGTCTTTGGCACGGCGGGCGAGTCGAAGCGACTGCAATCTATAATGCGCTGTCGAGCACGTTCCCGGTCGGCGAAGCCTATTTCGTCGAGAGTGTCCGGGCGGTCCGTCATGGCGCTCCGCCAAAGCTCGCCGAGGAGATCAAGGCGTTCACGACGCAAGAAGCGATCCACAGCCGCGAGCATGATGCCTTCAACAAGCGCGCGGCCGAGGCCGGGTACGATTTGTCTAAGCTTGAAAGAAGGGTCGAGGAGCGGCTGGCGGTCGCCCGCGCGCGCGGCCCGATCGCGAATGTCGCAGCGACCATGGCGCTCGAGCATTTCACCGCGATCCTTGCCCATCAGTTGCTGGCGAATCCGGCGCATCTCGAGGGAGCGGACCCGGAGACGGCGGAGCTTTGGCGCTGGCACGCGTGCGAGGAGATCGAACACAAAGGCGTCGCTTTTGACACCTGGCTATGGGCGACGCGTGACTGGCCGCGGTTCAAGCGCTGGAAGGTGAAGGCGAAGGTGATGCTCTACGTCACCCGAAACTTCCTCGTCGATCGGACGGCAGGCTCGCTCGAGCTGATGCGCCAGGATGGTGTCACCGGCGCCAGGGCGTGGTGGTTGCTGCTCACCTATTTGTGGATCAGGCCCGCAATGTTCCGCAAGATCGCCGGCGCCTGGTTCAAATATTTCCTTCCCGGATTCCATCCGTGGAACGAGGACGACCGGCGCTTGCTCAAGGCCTATGACACAAGCGCGCGGGACGCGCCGCAGCCGCAGCGGAAGGTGAGGCGGGCAGCCTAGGCCGCCAGCGCCTCTTCGTCCTCGCGCGCAGCGCCCGCGAGCCGGAGCCGCATCAGCCGTGCCGGAACCTCCGCGCCGCGAGCGCAGCTCAGCCGCGGAGCGATGATCCCCACCGGCTCGAAGCCGAGCTTCTCGAGGACCCTTCCCGAAGCCGGGTTGTCGACGAAGTGTGAACCCTCGAGGCTTGGAAGGGCCAGCGTCCGGGCCATTTCGATCAGTGCCGTGCAGGATTCCGTTGCATAGCCACGGCCCCAGTAAGGACGCGCGATCCAATAGCCCATTTCGACCGCGCCCGAGGGCCGCCGGCCGAGCCCGCAACAGCCGGCGAGTTGCGGCGCTCCGTCCGTGCGCTCGAAGATGAGGAGCGAGGGGAGCACCGGATCGCGCGGGCTAGCCAGGAACGCCTCCGCATCGCGCACGCGGTACGGCCAGGGGACGTTCGCCAGGTTGCGAGCGATCGCTTCGTCGGCAATCGCCGCCGCAAGCGCAGGCGCGTCCTCGGGGAACCCCGGCCTTAGCAGCAGTCTTGGCGTCCGCGCGAACATCGCTCTTCTCCTTCGCCGGGCGGCCTAGGAGCCGCCCGTGACAGTTTGGGGAGAAGGCAAAGAAAAAGGGGAGACCCCTTCCGGGGGCTCCCCTTCTCCCTATTTGGTCTCGATCTTTTAGATCTCGTCCGGGCCGCCCCCTTGTGGGAACGGTCCCGTTCTGACCGTTCCTATTTGCTCGCTTCCGTCGGCATAATGTGCACGAACTTGCGGCCCATCTTGCCATCGCGGAACGCGACTTGGCCGTCGGTAAGCGCAAAAAGGGTGTGATCCTTGCCCAATCCGACGTTGCTTCCGGGATGCCATTTGGTGCCGCGCTGACGCACGATGATGTTGCCGGCGAGGACAGGTTCCCCACCGAACTTCTTCACGCCGAGGCGCTTGCTCTCGCTGTCGCGGCCGTTGCGGGACGAGCCGCCTGCCTTTTTATGTGCCATGTCGAACTACTTCGCTTTCGGAGACTTCTTGGCCGCGCCCTTAGCGGGTGCAGCATTTTTTGTCGAGGCAGCCTTGGCCGTTTTGCCGCCGCCTGTGCCCTTCTTGCCGCTGGCCTTGGGCGCAGCATCGCCGCTCTGTGCCGGCGGGTTGGCCTTGGGCTCCTCCTGCGGCGCAGGATTGGGAGTGTCCTTCGCCTTCACCTCCGGAGATTTCGCTGCCTTTTCCTTCGCAGGCGCAGCAGCGGCCTTGGCGGGCTTTTCGGCCTTATGGTCGCCGATCGCCACGATCCTGAGGATCGTATGCTGCTGCCTATGGCCCTTCTTGCGGCGATAATTGTGCCGGCGGCGCTTCTTGAACACCGTGACCTTGTCGCCCTTGGCCTGGGCAACGATCTCGGCCGCGACGGTCAGGCCGCTCGTGGACTTGAGGTTGCCCCCATCCCCGGCGAGCAGGACGTCACCGAGGGTGACCTTGTCACCGGCACTGCCGTCGAGCTTCTCGACGACGATCTTGTCTCCGGGGTGGACGCGATATTGCTTTCCGCCCGTGCGCACGACTGCGAACATTGGCTCTTCTCTTCTTATAAGAATCCGGTTCCCGGGCGCGTGCGTACGCTTGCGAAAAGCACCGCCGCGCGCTCGTGGAAGCGAGCCGCCTATGGCAGCCGCCCCACGGTGTCAACCGCGGCCCAGCGCCCGCCGGCCTCCGAGCCATTGTGACAGTTTTGTCACGGAAGGCAGAATCGGGGGCAAAAGTCGGGACGGCTGATTGACTCAAGTCGGTCGTTAGGCATCTTCGTTGCCGCGGTGCAACAGGGGCGCACCAATAGGGGGAATCATGGCAACCAATCATAGCCGTCGGCACGGGCTTGGACTCTTAATGTCGGCGACGGCGCTGAGCGTGGTCTTGTCCGCGGGCGCAGCCGAGGCGGCTCAGCCAGCGAATCCGGGCCCTGCGGCTGCTCAGCCGGCCGATCAGCCCACAGAGGCGATCGTGATCACCGGGACCCGCCGTACCGACCGGACGGTAACCAACTCGGCCTCCCCGATCGACGTCATCAGCTCTACCGAGCTGACCACGCAGCCGACGGCGAACCTGCTCGACACGGTCAAGAACATCGTGCCGTCCTTCTACGTGCCGCAAAACACGATTTCCGACGCCTCGAGCTTCGTGCGCGCCCCGTCACTGCGCGGATTGCCGGGCGACGAAGTGCTCGTGCAGATCAACGGCAAGCGTATGAACCGCTCGGCGCTGGTTCAGGTCTATACCGGCGGCGACACCGCGCTGTCGTTCGGCTCGCAGAGCCCCGACATCTCGGCAATTCCCTCGATCGCCATCAAGAACCTGCAGATTCTGCGCGACGGCGCGACAGCGCAATACGGCTCGGACGCGATCGCGGGCGTCATGAACTTCGGGATAATCAACGATCGCAAGGGCGTCGAGGTTCAGGCGCGTTGGGGCCGTTTCTATGACCACGGCCACACCAGGCTCGATGGCGGCCAGACCCGCCAAATCGCAGCGAAGGGCGGAATTGGGATCGGCGCGACCGGCTTCATCGACGTGGCCGGCGAGTGGTTCAAGGACGACGGGACGAGCACCGGCAAGACCCGGCCGATCGCGGCCATCTTCGCGCAGGACAATCCGAGCCTCGCGAACCAATTGCCCAATTACCCGCTGCCCGTGCAGATCTGGGGCAATTCGCCGCAGCATGGCTGGAAGGGCATGGTCAATGCCGGCGTCGACGTCACCAGCAAAAGCCAGCTCTACCGGACCGGCCTCGGCGCTTACAATAAGGCGGACGAGAGCTTCAACTATCGCTCGCCGATCAGTGCGCCGAATACGGATCCAAGGACGTTCGACGTCACCGGTGTGGGACATAACCTCAGCGCCAACCAGGCCTTCACCACCCCTTATTATCTGACCCCTTGCCCGACCGGCAATCTGACCTGCCCGGCAGGCGGCTTCGTGCAAGACAGCAACGTCTTCCTGTTCACCTCGATCTATCCGGCCGGTTTCACGCCGCGGTTCCTCGGCACCACCAAGGAACGGTGGGGCACTGCTGGCTGGAAGGGCTCGTTGCCGAGCGGGCTCACGTGGGATCTGTCGGGAACCCTCGCCAAGAACACGCTCACCCTGTCGATGAATCAGTCGGAGAACGCCAGCTTCGGGCCGCTATCGCAGACCAGCTTCAAGTTCGGCACCTTGAGCCAGAAGGAAAAGAACGCCAACCTCGACATGACCTATCCGGTGAACCTGGGTCTTGCGAGCCCGGTCACGCTGGCGTGGGGCGCGGAGTACCGCAAGGAAACCTACGGTTCGACCGAGGGCGACGTGCAGTCCTATTCGGGCGGTCCCTATGCAGTGCCGCATCCGCTCTTCGTCGAGGGCCCGGCCGGCACTTTTACACAGGTGGGCTTTACCGCAGCCAAGAGCCCTGGCGCGAGCGGCTATGGCGGCACCAGCCCGACCTATGCCGGAAGCTGGAGCGATTGGAGCTGGGGCGTCTACGGCGACGTCGAAGCTGACGTGACCGACAAGCTCAGCATGGGCGTTGCCGGCCGCTATGAGCATTACCACTCCTTCGGCGGCAGCTTCGTCTACAAGGTCAACGGCATCTACCGTGTCATTCCGGAACTCTCGGTCCGCGCAACACTCGGCACCGGATTCCACGCACCGTCGCCCGGCCAGACCAACGACGCGATCCTGACCACCAACTTCGTCGCCGGTAACCAGGTGCAGACCGGCACCTATCCGGTCGACAGCCCGATCTCGCAATATTTCGGGTCGGTTGGGCTGAAGCCCGAGAAGTCGAGGAACTACGGCGCGGGCGTGGTGCTCAAGCCGACACCGACGCTGACGATGACCATCGATGGTTACATCATCAAGGTCAGGGACCGCATCGGCATTTCGCAGACCTTCCACGTGACCGCGGCCGATATCATCGCTCAGCCTGAACTGGCGGCGGTTGGCGAAGGCGGCGACGTCAATTTCTTCACCAACGCCTTCGACACTTCGACCAAGGGCATCGATTTCGTCGGGACCTGGCGGCACAAGATCTTCGATGGCGGCCTGACGATGACGCTCGCCTACAATTACAACAAGTCGAAGGTGACCAAGTTCGACCCGGCCGTGATCAGCGACTCCCAGAGAATCGACATCGCTCACCTCGCGCCGAACCATCGCGCCACCTTGTCGGCCAACTTCCTGAGGGGCCCGTGGTTGTTCAACGCGCGCGAGAATTACTACGGCTGGTGGCGAGACGAAAACGACTATCCGGGCCAGAAATTCGGTGCCAAGTGGACCACCGATGCCGATCTTAGCTACACCTTCATGCAGCACTTCACGCTGACGCTCGGTGCCAACAACATCTTCGACACGCATCCGGACAAGATTGCGAATTCGGCGTCGAACCCGATCTACGTGCTCACCGGCAGCACCGCCGACGGCCAGGTCTACCCACGCCTCGGCGGCCCATTCGGGATCAACGGCGGCTATTATTATGTCCGCGTCCGCGTCAAATATTGATCGGCTCGACATTCGACTTCAGGGGGGAGCTTCGGCTCCCCTCTTTTTTGGCCGGAGAAATGGATGATTCCCAAACGATCGAGCTTCGTGACAGGGGCGCTGGGCGCGCTAGCGCTGGCATGGGGAACGGCGGCGATCTCTGCCTCGCCCACGCCGATCGGGGCCGAACACGGCATGGTTGTCAGCGCGCACCGGCTCGCATCCAGGGCGGGGATCGATGTGCTCAGGACTGGCGGCAACGCTGTCGATGCCGCCGTGGCGGTGGGCTACGCGCTGGCCGTCACCTTCCCCGAGGCAGGCAATCTCGGCGGCGGCGGGTTCATGACCATCCGCTTCCATGACGGGCGCACGGCATTCATCGACTTTCGCGAAACCGCGCCTGCGGCGGCAACCGCCGCAATGTTCCTCGACGCCAACGCCAATCCGGTTCCGGAGCGAAGCCGGCGCGGCTACCTCGCAGTTGGCGTGCCCGGCACCGTCGCAGGGCTCGAACTGGCACGCACGAAGTTTGGGACGCGGGCGCGCGCGGCCTTGATGGCTAGCGCGATCCGGCTCGCGCGCGACGGGTTCGTGCTCGACCAGGGCGACGCCGACATGCTCGCCGACGCGGCCGATGAGTTTCGCAAGGATCGGCCGAGCGCTGCGATCTTCCTCAATCGCAACCAGCCGTGGAAGCCCGGGCAGCGGCTGGTGCAAACCGATCTTGCGCGTACGCTGTCGCAGATCGCCAACCATGGTCCCGCAGCATTCTACAACGGGCCGATCGCGGCGAAGATCGTCGCCGCGAGCAAGGCGGGCGGCGGAATCCTGTCGACCCGCGATTTTGCCGCGTACCGCGCGCGCACGCTCAAGCCGATCGAGTGCGATTATCGCGGCTACCACCTGATCTCGGCCCCGCCGCCTAGTTCCGGCGGGGTAGTGCTGTGCGAGACCTTCAACATTCTCGAAGGCTACCCGATCGGCGACCTCGGCTTCCATTCAGCGGTCGGGACCCACCTCCTCACCGAAGCGCTGCGCCGTGCCTACCACGACCGTAATGTGAGCCTCGGCGATCCCAGCTTCGTCACCGTCGACACCGCCCATTTCATCGACAAGGGCTACGCGGCAGCACTTCGCCAGGGGATCGACGCTCGCCGCGCGACGCCCTCGTCGAGCCTGCCGGCGCCGGGCTTCGGCCAGGAAGGCACGAGCACCACCCATTTCTCGATCGTCGACAAGGACGGCAACGCGGTTTCGCTCACCTACACGCTCAACGACTGGTTCGGAGCGCACGTCACCGCGGCGGGCACCGGCATCTTGCTCAACGACGAGATGGACGATTTTTCGGCCAAGCCGGGCGCGCCCAACATGTACGGCCTCGTCGAAGGCCCGAACAATGCCGTCGCCCCCGGCAAGCGCCCGCTGTCGTCGATGACCCCGACGATCGTCACCAAGGACGGCAAGCTGGTGATGGTCGTCGGAACGCCTGGCGGAAGCCGCATCCCCTCGGCGGTGATCGAAACGATCAGCAATATGATCGATTTCGGAATGACGGTAACCGAGGCGGTCGACGCGCCGCGGATCCACCATCAGTGGCTGCCCGACGAGATCGGCTACGAGCCCTTCGGGCTAAGCGCCGACACGGTCGCGAAGCTGGAAGCCATGGGTCACAAGGTCGTTCCGATGGAATACGGCAACCATGTCGCCGCGATCCTGGTTGGAGCGCCGGCAATTCACGCGAAGCCGCTCGGCCAGCAGAAGCTCTATGGCGCGATCGATCCCCGCCTCAATCTCGGGGATGTCGAAGGTTATTGAGCAAAATGGGGGGCTTCACTCACCGCCTGGCGACACTCGACGACCTGGACGGGCTGCGCGAGGTCATGCGCCGGTCGATCGAGACGCTCCAGTCGGGCCACCTCACCCCTGACCAGGTGCGGGTCAGCCACAAAGTTATGGGGCTCGACACGCAATTGATCCGCGACGGCACCTATTTCGTAGTTGAAAGCGGTGACCGCATCGCGGGGTGCGGCGGCTGGAGCTGGCGATCGACCTTATACGGCGGAGACGCCAGCGTGGTGTCCCGGGAACCGGAGGCGCTCGACCCGGCAACCGATTCCGCGCGAATCCGGGCGATGTACACGGATCCCGGCTTCGCCCGGCAAGGCGTAGGCCGGTTGGTGATCAGGTTGTGCGAGGAAGCTGCGATGCGCGCAGGATTCAGAAGCGCGACGATGATGGCGACGATGGCCGGCGTGCCGCTCTACAGGGCGTGCGGCTATGCCGAGGCCGAACCGGTGATCAAGGTCAACGTCGAGGGCATCGAAGTGCCGCTCGTGCGGATGGAGAAGCCGCTCAGTCAGCCAACCTAGCCAGGTGCTCAACAGCAAACGGAATGGAGGTCGTGCGCGGCGTTAGTGTCTGAGATCGGGCCGCAGCCGGTAGCGGCCGCCCTCAATCCGCTCGAACATGTCAGCGATCGCCGGATGATCGACCGGCTCGTCGCTCTCGTCCGGGAGCAGGTTCTGCTGGCTAACATAGGCGACGTAGGCGGTTTCCGAATTCTCCGCGAGAAGATGATAGAAGGGCTGGTCCTTTCGCGGCCGAATGGCCTCGGGAATGGCTTCGTACCACTCCTCGGTATTTGAAAATTCAGGATCGACGTCGAAGATTATGCCGCGGAAGTCGAAGATCCGATGGCGAACGACATCGCCGATCGCGAAGCGGGCCTGCGGCATTCCGATCGACGCTGCCATGCGCGTCGAACGATCGATGGGGGCAAATGGGGGCATCCCGACTTATCTAGTCAGGAACGGGCCCCAAACAACCGCCGTCAAAATCAGGTCGCCGAGCCAGGCGGGGCAATGCCCGGCCCGACGACCATTCATCACCGGGTTACCGCGTCGGTTCAGTTCACCAGATGACTCCGTCAGCGGACCAGATCACGCCGTCGGGACTAGTCCAGATGACGCCGTCAAAGGTCCAGATCACGCCTTTCGGATCCACGCAGGTGTCGCCAGCCTTGTGAATTTCGCCGGCGTGAATCTCGCCAGCATCCGGGCATGCGTGGATTTCGCCGGCATCCGGGCCGTCGGCAGCGGCGGCCATCATCGCCAAAGCAGTCAAAAGCGTAAGCATGTCTACCTCCATCTCCCAAGTGGGAGACGAGGGCCTAAGTTTGGGGCGCTTGGCGCGGCTATTCGATTATTAAGGCGAGCCCGCATTTTTTGAATCGATTTCGGAAGCGATGACGCAGCAAGCACGGCCGACGCGCTCGCTTGGCAACCGTCGGCTCCGCTGTTAGAGCGCCCCGCGTCCGACCCGGCGGGCCCTTCCGGCAAGCGCGACACCCCCTGCGGAGAGGTGGCTGAGTGGTCGAAAGCACCGCACTCGAAATGCGGCGTACGGGCAACCGTACCGTGGGTTCGAATCCCACCCTCTCCGCCAACTTTCCGACACGTCCAGAGAGTCCGTACGCGACTCCGCGTCAGGGGCTTCCGAGTCGCGCCGATTCCGTTCCCGGGATCGGCGTCGCGTCCCAATTCGGGACGGCGTCGGGGCACTTTTTTGTCGGGGCTCCAACACTTTGCGGCACTCCACATCGATTCCGATAAACGTCGCTATTAAACAAGTGTTAAGCATTTCCCCCGCGGAACGACCATGTCCCGCCATGCGGCGACGCCCTAAAGATCACACAAATATGGCTATCTATTACTATCCAAAGGTAAGGTCCGTCTTATCTTTCTGCCTAATGCGTGATTGCATCTGACATAATCCTCTAGTCGAGGTCGCCAGTAATATTTGCATCGTTAACCAATCTATACTTGTGTCACTAACCTGAAATGATTCGGTTCGCACCTCGTCTCTTTATGACAAGCTTGCCAAACGCAGCAGCCAGTGGTCTTTGTTTCGCGAGCGCGGGATTCCGACTCTCAATCGTTAACCTTTTCCGTTGAACGGAATGGCGACTGGGGGCCACTCTCGTAAGCGCAATTGACCGTGCGTGGGGTTTCCCCGCGCCGGATGAAGGCAGGGGTAGTAAGACATGCGGTACGAAGACACTTCCGGCTCGATCAGCAGCTCGTCGGCGCCAGAGGCGCATGACGATGCCGATACGCTAGCCAACGGCAGCAACGGTCCGGCGACGGGCAATGTCATCACCGGCGCCGGAACGATCACCGGCAAGGCCGGGGCCGACACGCCGCAAAGCGGCCATGTCGTCACCGTTCGCGGTGCGGGTGGGACCGATGCATCCGACAACGGCGCCAGCCTTCACGTCGACGGCCGCTTCGGCACGCTCGTCATGGATGAGCACGGCAACTATAAGTATGTCGCGGA
>Ga0105245_10006403_pt1 | contig 10360 bp, 17 predicted proteins | sample KBSM54metaG_FD_81523 | JGI IMG/M metagenome (GOLD analysis project Ga0105245, IMG submission 81523) | Miscanthus rhizosphere microbial communities from Kellogg Biological Station, Michigan, USA - KBS M5-4 metaG | ecosystem: Host-associated > Plants > Roots > Rhizosphere > Soil | place...
GGCGAGTAGCACCGCGGCGGGTGCCGCGACACCACCCCCAGTGATGGGCCGCATGACCCCTCCGGGGGCCGGTACCCGCCCGGAGGGGTCATGCGGCCCATCACTGGGGGTGGTGTCGCGGCACCCGGCGAGTAGCACCGCGGCGGCGACAACGGTCAGCACGGTTCTCATGTGCGGTACATCGTGGCCCACACCGCTGGTGTTACAGCAGGTGGTCCGGGTTGACCGTCGCGATCTCCCCCACCGCGTGGGCCATGGCCCTCAACCGGCTGGACCCGCCCAAGACGGACGTGTTCGCCGCGCTGGGCTACACCCCCACCCCCAAACAGCAGCTGTTCCACGACGCCACCGAGTTCGCGGTGCTGTTCGGTGGGTCGCTGGGTGGCGGCAAGACCATGGCCTTGACCGTTGAGGTGATCAAGGCGTGCATGAAGCACCCCGGGCTGCGGGTGGGGGCGTTTCGCCGCACGTACGGTGAGCTCAAGGAATCACTGCTCGCGGAGCTGGCGAACCTGTCCTACGCCCACGCGCTGGGCGCCCGGTGGGTGGGCAACGAGTATGAGCTGCGGTTCCCCAACGGCAGCGTGGCGATGTTCCGGTACGCGGAGTCCCTGGCTGACGCCACCCGACGCCAAGGTGGCCAGTACCAGCTGTTGGCCTTCGACGAGTTGACGTTGACCTTGCCTGAGGTGGTGTCGTTCCTGGAGTCCCGGCTTCGGTCCGGGCGCGCGGATGTGCCCGTGCTGGGGGTACGGGCCACAGCGAACCCCGGCGGACCGGGGCACGGTGCGGTGCGGAAACGGTTCATCGACGCCACCAACTACGGCACGAAAGTGATCCGGGATGAGCGGGCCCGCACGGTGCGGTTCATCCCGTCACGGATGGAGGACAACCCCCACCTGAACCCGGAGTACGAGCGTGACCTGCTCGCGCTACCGGAAGTGATGCGCCAGGCCCTGCGTGAGGGCAACTGGGACGTGTTCGCCGGGGCGATGTTCCCGGAGCTCAACCATGACAGGCACGTGGTGCACCCGGTGCTGCTGCCCGCTTCCTGGCGTCGGTACATCGCTGTGGACTGGGGGTACGCCAAGCCGTGGGCCGTGCTGTGGGGCGCGGTCGACGAGGACGGCCGGGTGTGGGTCTACCGGGAGTTGTACAAGGCCGGGGTGGGGGAGGCCCAACAAGCCCAGATGATCCTGGCCGCGGAGGGCCCCACCGAGCAGGTGGCCGCGCGTTACGCGGATGACGCCATGTGGGCCACCCGCGGGGACGCCAAGCCCATCGCGGACATCTACGCGGAGAACGGGTGCCCCCTGGAACCGGCAGGTAAGGGCCCCGGCTCCAGGATCGCCGGCTGGCAGCGGATCCACTCCTATTTGAGTGAGGCCCCCGCGTGTTTGCACCACCGCACCCTGGGGTGGGACACGTGCCCCATGCTGCACGTGTTCACCCCGGTCACGGAGCTGTACCGGGAGTTGCGTGACCTGCCGCACGCCGTCAAGGGCGACCCGGAGGACGCGGACACCACCGCGTCGGACCACGCCGCGGACGCCCTGCGGTACTTGCTGCTCAACGTGGGCTCCGAGCCGCGGTTCCACTTCCCCCCGGATGAGACCACCGAGTTACGCAAGCTGGACCCTCAGGCCACCGGGTCGCGGCCACCGCAGCCGCTACCGGACACCATTGGTGGGTTCCCCGTGCTCAACGGGGCCAGCCCCTGGTGACAGGTCCACGCCCAGGTACATGGCTGTCTTGTCCACCCCGAGGATCCGGGTCATCGCCGACAGGTACCAGTCGAATGGGTGCTGGCCTGGTGGCAGGTCCAGCGGCAGCCCAGTCCATTGGCCGATCTCCGGTTCGCTCATTCCCTTATTAGACGTCACACCGCGCCCCCCTTTGTCCGGTGCGCAACCGACCAGGTCAAGGGGGTCCGCTGTGGGGCTAGCCACGAGGCTGCGGGAGCTGGTGCGGGGACCGGACTGGGGTGGGGTGTGGGAGGCCACCGCCCCGCCGCTACTAGAACCTACTGCCAAGCAAGTACGACGCTCAGGTTTCGAGTACGGCATCCCCCTGGCCTCCGCGTCGATCAAGGGCGTGCAGATCGGGCACACGTCCGAACGCCAGCAGGTGCTCAACCAGCTCCACCAGCTGTACATGACGTGTGACTGGGTGAGTAGCTGTGTGGACGTGGTGGCCCGCACCGTCACAGCTGGTGGGCTGCAAGTCGTCGCGGACACCGATGAGGACAAGGAAGGGGTGGAAATCCCCCCCGATCCCCCGGAGATCACCCGACTCAAGCGGTTGATGCGGTTCGTCAACCCGCGTGAGGACATGGTCCAGTTGCTGCGCAACGTGGTGACGGACCTGCTGCTGTTCGGGGACGCCTACTTGGAGATCGTGTCGCTGCTGGGTGAGCCGATCGCCCTGTACACCCTGGATGCCACCACCATGACCGTGCTGTCCGATGACCACGGTGAGGTGCTGGGCTACCACCAGGACGTGGACGGTGTCCGCACCGCGGACTTCACCCCCCAACAGGTGGTCCATTTCTCCATGGACGCACCCCGGGGTGGCTTGTACGGGGTGGGCCCAGCCCAGAAGGTGCTGCTGCCCGCGACGACGTGGTTGTTCGCGATGGCCACGTTGAAGGAATGTTTCCGCCGGGGTGACCCGCCGCGTATCCACGTCGACTTGGGGCATTTCTCCGACACTGACGTGCAGCGGTGGCGTGAGCAGTACATCGTGCACAACTTGGGCCCCAAGGCGGTGGGCACCCCGGTGCTGACCACCGGCGGTGGTGGTGTGCAAGTCCTGGACCAGCACAAGGTCGCGGACTACTTGGAGACCTGCCGCACCTTGCGGGATGAGATCGTGTCCGGGTTCGGGGTGCCACCGTCCAAGGTCGGGATCATCGAGTCCGGGAACCTTGGCGGTGGCACGGGGGAGGCCCAGGACAAGACGTTCCGGGTCAACACGATCATCCCCATCTCGGCGATCATCCTGGAGAAGCTGAACTACCACCTGGTGCAGGTGGGTTTCAAGGTCGTCGACTGGCACCTGGAGTTCTCTGAGATCGACTACCGCGACAGTGAAGTGGTGGAGAAGATCCGGGACATGCGCCTGCGCAACGGGTCCTACACCCTGAACCGGTACCGGGATGAGATCGGTGAGCCGGCCGTCGACGGTGGGGATGACGCGGTGATCGTGGACCGCCAGAACATCGTGGTGTGGTCCGATGTGCCCGCGATGTCCAAGGCCGGGATCGCGAACAAGGCCGCGGCGTTGGTCAACGCGCACGTGCAGGGCTACATCCCGGGCATGCCTGACGCGGAGGAGCCCGAGCCGCCACCGGGGCTGCCCCCCGGGGTGGTGCCCCAGCTGCTGGATCCGCAGGACAAGCCCGGGGGGGCCAAGGACGCCACCCAGGGCAAGCAAGACCCGCAAGGCAACGCCCCGAAGGAAGACGCACGCCGGCTGATGCGCGCGTGGGAGCACGCCTACCGGGCGCGCCGTGCCAGGGCGTTACGTGAGCTACCCGAAAGAGAGAAGGTGGGGGTATGAGCGGTGTGACCACGGGGACGGCCGGTCCGCTGGTGGTAACCCCCACCGTGGGGGAACCGCTGGCGACCGACCCAGAGGGGGAGGTGGCCGGTCGCCAGCGCCTCCATAGTGTGCTTACCCGCTGGGCCGGGCGGGTAGCAATGGCCAGGAGGGTTGACCTGGATGGCATTGAGCAATGGGAGGTAGACCATGGACAGGGGACACCCCACCAGGGCGTCTGATGTGACCCCTTTGATCCGTAAGCAGGTCGGGTGATGGCCAGCAAGGCGGCTCGCGCCGCGGTGGGCCTGTCCGTGGCCGGCGCGGTGGTGTACCTGGTCGGGTTGGTGCTGGGCTGCTGGCACCGGGGTGTGGCTCGCGCGCTGGATGACAAGCTGGTGGACCTGGCCGGCGGCCCCGGACCGCGACAGTAGTAGCGGGACCGTCTGGGTGTTGGCTAGCCTGATCGGTGCGGCACCCTCCCCGGGTCGGATGACTCGCCCAGGCCGGGAACGGAGCAAGCGAGACCGGTGTGGCGCCGTAGGTGTTTGGCGGCACCTGGGCAAGCTGACAGGCGGACGCTCGGTTTGGTGGGGCGGGAGGTGTGCGGGACTTGTTCCCGCTAACAGCACCCCCGCCCCCTTCGCTGTTGCTAGATGGTTTCCACGGGCACCCCGGATCTTTCATGTAGGTGTCCACGGTGGGCAGCGTAGGAGCCGGGGGTGACACGGTGAGCGTGTGGCAGCACCTGTTCCCCCCGTTTGACGCGGTGTGGCCCAACATCGTGGCCTCGGTGATCTGGGCGACGCCTGCGTTCCTGGTGTCCCACTGGGCTCACCGCAAGCACGTCAACAAACGCCACCGGGAGCTGATCGCGGAGATTCGCCGCGCCCCAAGATGTGAGGAATAGCCCTACCTGGGCCGTACATCCCTAATTCCTTTACCACGTTAGGGCGAACCCCGCGCAAGTACACCGCGCACGAGTTTTCATTTGCACGTGCAGTCGCTTCAATGAGGGCGGTGACCCCATCCACGGTTAGGGATCTCACGCCCGTGAGGTCCACCACCACCCTGTCGGGTCGGTGACCTAACGCCCGGTCCAGAGCCCCTTCAAGGATCCTCACCGTGCATCCGTCCACGTTCCCTGTCACTGCGATCGTCACGACGGGGGGATCCACCCGCGCCCCGCATGGTGGGCCCGTGAGCGGGTCAACCAGCGGTTCGTCGCGGGGGATGACAGCACAAGCCATTGGTTACCTCCCTGGCCGGGGAAACGCTCAGCGTGTCGGGTCGCTCACGCCCAGCGGTGCCCCCATCCGGGTGGTTGCCGTGGACACCCTGTCCGCGATAGGGCTGCTGGTGCTGTGGGTGCTGGTGGTGTTCGTGGTCGTGATGGCGTTCTGGAAGCGCCGCTAGGGTTGCGCCGGTGTACGTGACCCAAGCGTTGTGCCTGTCCCTGTCCCTGATGGTGTTCACGATCATTGTGGTGCCGTGGCTGGTCGGCTCAGCGTGGGGGTGGGTGGCATGTCGTCCTGGGTCCACGAGGCGCTGACCTGGCTGGATCACCCCCACGGGGTGGTGCTGGTCGCGGTGGTCGTGCTCGGTGTCGCGGTGGGGTTGGCGTGCTGGCCGTTGGGGAACAGGGCACGCCGGTGAGGTTCATCGCGGACCTGCTGGTGGCCAGTGTGGTGATGCTGGTGTGCTCGGTGACCATCGTGCTGGCCATCACCGTCACCCTGGGCTGGCTGGGGGTGATCCGATGAAATGCATGACCTGCGGTCGGAGGCCCCGCGACGGAGTGTGGATCTACCGGCAGAACCCCACGGTGAGACCCGAGTTGTACGCGTGCGCGCAGCACACCAGCACCGCGATCGATCCGGTGGTCGCGGCGCTGATCCAATGTTTCGAGGGGGGCGGGGCCGACGATGAAAACTGGGATGGTGGCCTTGCTCCCCGACGACCCGACCGCGCTGGTAGTCGACGGCGGGCTGGGCGCTGACCAGATCCACCTGACGGTCGCGTTCCTGGGTGAGGACGTCACCGGGTGGGACACCACCCGCCGGCAGCTCCTCGAGCAGCTGGTGTGGTCCGCCGCCCACTCCATTGGTCAACCAATCACCGGGAGGGTGATGGGGCATGCCACTTTCAACCCTGATCGGCACGCCGGACGAGAACCCTGCGCCGTTCACCTCGTGGGAGACAGCGATCGACTACTCCCTGCTCACGAGCTGTTGTGCACAACCCTTGCTGGTGTACTGGGGGACGATTTCCCAACCCAGCACACCCCGTTCATCCCCCACATCACCGCAGGGGAAGGGCTAACGGCAGATAACCTGTCGTTCACTGGCCCGGTGGTGTTTGGGCGCATTGCCCTTGCCCTGGCCGGGGAGTGGTCGATCGCGCCCATCACCACCGACCCAGCTGTGGTCATCGCCGCCTATGCGCGCACCGCCTACGCCCAGGGGTGGGCCCGCTCTGGTGGCCCGTTGACGGACCGGGTCCACGCCGGGTGCCTGGCCGCGGTGGAGCTCGCGGTAGCCAACGCCGCGCACCCCGGGATCCTGGAGGCCACGCTGCAGCTGGGGGCGCTGGAGGGCACGTGGGCCCTGGTGTACCAGCGCCGGGAGCGGCTGGTGGCCCAGCACCTGGAGCGGGTGGCCAAGGCGTGGCGGTTCTCCGCGCGCCGGCTGGACGTCCGCGCCGCCGTCACCCGGCTACGCCAGTCGTTGGGGTTGGCGGAGTACACCGCGCCCGCTGATGACACCACCCACAGGCGCCTGGTGGCCAACGCCGTCGCGGCCACGCTGGTGGGGTCCATCGCCGGGGCTGATGCCACCCCGGAGGACCGGGAGTCCATCACCAGCGCGGTCGCTGACGCCCTGGCTGACGCCGAGGGGGAGGGCTACACCGCCGCCGTGCTGGTCGGGGCTGAGCAGATCGGCCAGGCCGCACCCGATGCGGACGTGGTGCTGTCGGACTACCAGGCCCAGCTGGCTGATCTGGGATCCCATTGGGCTGATGCCACCGGGTGGGTGGACCGCATGGTCAAAGGCAACGCCGGTGACCTGGGGGGTCGACTGTCCCAGCTGGTGGTGGACGGCGCGGGGTTCGGGGACATGGTGGATGCCGCGCTGGACGTGATCGGCGGGGATGACATCCGGGCGGTGTCCACGCTGCTGGACTTGGCGATGGGCCAGTCCTTCACCCGTGGCGCGCTGGCCCTGTACGACCGGGAAGGGGTCCAGCAGGTGGACTTCGTGACCGCCGGCGGCACCCGGGTGTGCCCGATCTGCCTGGACGCGGAGTCCAACAACCCGTGGTCACGCACCGCGGTGCCCGCGCCACCCTTGCACCCGTACTGCCGGTGCAACCTGCAGGCCACCGACCCCATGCAGGGCCTGTCTAGCTTGCTTGCCCAGTTCGCTGTGGCGGTGTGAGCGGCTCGCTGACCCAGCCCCGCACCTTCGCTCGGGTAGGCCGGAACGGGATGACCAACGCCGCCATGGACAGCGGGGTCAGCACGAACGCGGCCGGCCCGGTGAACGCCCACACCACCGCCCACATCACGCACCACGCCGCCCACACGGTGTAGGCGGCCACCGCTTGCGCTCGAGCGGCTGGGGTGCCCTGGGCCCACATGGTCTGCATGTAGGGGGGCTTGACCGTTGTCTTGACTGCCCGCTGGGTGAACACCGGCTGGTCCATCGTGGCCTCCGTGTCTTGGGTGGGGGTCCGTCACCCCCGGTTGTGAGCTTGTATCGCTGCTGGTCGCGGGAACGTTACCGGGGCAGGCGGTGGGGTGTCATGGGCATGGAGAACCCGCACGGCTCCACGAGCGGGGCGTAGGCGTCACCAGTCGGGTCGTCGGGGTCGTGGTTGTAGGCCTTCGCGGTTTCCCGCCGGTAGGTGTCGTTGCCCACGCACACCGCGACCCACCCGTCCACCCATTCCGCGTCCTGGTACTCCACATGGATGCTGACCCGGTAGGGGTGGAGCCGGCCGTCGACACAGTGGGGGCACAGCGGCTGGGGGCAGGGCCCTTCCCCGACGTTGGCTTTGACGAGCTGGGCCAGTGGCACGGCGCGGGTGTCAGACATAAGCCCAGACAGTAGAGGGGGTTACCTGGTGATGGTGCTCGGTCGGCGTGGGATGGACAAGAGGGCCGCGCAGCGGGAAGCGCAGGACAGCGCGGCCGCTGAGCAGGAGTTCCGTGACCTGGTGGAGGACACCATCGCGGAGATGCTGCCCCAGATGATCGTCAACTGCTTGACGGACCCCATGGTGATCCGAACGTTGCGGACCGTGGTGGGGGGCAGCAAGACGTCACCCGTGCCGCCCCCCCTGCGCGCTGCCCAGGTCAAGAGGCTGCGTTAGCTGACCCTGGCCCAGGGCTTGCAGCCCACGGAGTGGAACGCGGTGTCGGTGGCTGCGACGCTGACGGTCTGCGGGTCACGGGACAGGTGGTTGACCGCGGGCATGCCGTCCGCCCCGTCACGCTGCCAGTAGCAGTCCAGACCGGGCTTGGCCGGGCCGTCGGTGTGGTAGGTGCCCACGGCCACGTCCTTGGGCACGATGTAGTTGCCGTCCCCGAAGGTGTTCAGCGGGGCGCCGGGGGCCTCCGGTGGCGCCGGGGTCTGCGGGGTGGTGGTGGGGGCACCGGAGCTGGTCGCGGTGTCCGGGGTTGAGGTGTCCGTGGTGTTGCCGCCGCCACCGCAGCCACCCAGGGTCAATGCAAGTGAGGCGGCCACCGCGATAAAAGCGGCGCCTTGAGTGATACCGCGCATCAATTCTCCCAACTCTCCACGGATTGTTACCAATCCGTTACTTTTAGTGAGCCTTGCTCGGCGCACGCTATCCCGAAGGGACATCGACGGTGACCACCGGCACGATCGCGACCCGCACGGGGACCATGATTGTCCCCGGGGTCAGCCTCAATCGCAGGCTGTACACCAAGGAACTGATCAGCAAGGCCGTGGCCCGGATGCAGGAACGCATCAGCGCCCCGGACGGGCTGCCCATTGTGATGCGAACCCACCACGCGGCCGGTGATGACTCCGGGGAGATCGTGGGCAAGGTCACCAATGTGACGGTCAATGACAGTGGGGTGGCGCGGTGGTCCGCGCAGCTATATGACACCCCCGAGGGCCGCACCATTGCCACCTTGAGTGACCCGAATGACCCGGCATTGAAGTCCACCTCCATCTACGGGTATTGGTTGGGCCCGGTCAAAAGGGTGTCCTTTGACGGGCAAATGGTGGAGACCGCTGATGACCTGGAGATCGACGCCATTGACTTCACCGCCTCACCGGGTGTGGTCCAGGCGCAATTGGACGGCGGTAGCGACACCAAGGAATCAGCGGGTGCCCGCACCCCCATTCGTGAGTCCTATTCCGCGGACGTGGTAGAGGAAAAGGGAAAGGACGCGAAGAAGCCCTACGGGGACGTGAAGTACGCCGACCCGGGGTACCAGAAGGACGGCAAGAAGCGCTACCCGATCGACACGAAGGACCACGTGAAGGCGGCATGGTCCTACATCAACCAGGCCAAGAACGCCGCCCAGTACACCGCCGCGCAGGTCAAGTCCATCAAGGGCCGCATCAAGTCCGCGGCCAAGAAGCTGGGCATCGACATCAGCGCCGACGAGACCCGGCTGATCGACCGGTGGACCGTGCCCGCGGGGGAGTCGGTGGCCGAGTACTACGGGGACGACTCCGCGCGGTTCTGCGTCAGCGTGTCCAACGGGCCCATCGACGTGATGATCTCCTCCTACTGCATCAACCCGGCCGACCTGGACGTGGTCGCCCGAGCGGCGATGGACGGGGCATGCCAGGCCCTGGCCCTGTTGGACCCCGACGCTGACGGGGACATCGACGTCCTCGGGGCCGAGGCTGACACGGTCAGCCCGGATGACGAGCTGGAGACCACCACCCAGACCCCCACCGTGGGGGACACAGCACCACCGGATGAAGGGAAGCCCACCGTGAGTGGAGCTACGGAAACCAACGAGGCCACCACCGCGGCGGCCCCCACCAGCCCACCTGCCCCCACCCAGGAGCAGGCCAAGACCACCCTGACCGCTGAGGACATCAAGGCGATCGGGGCGACCGTAGGCGAATCGGTTGGCGCGGCGATCAAGGATCTCGCTGCCGTGCTGGCCCCGGCCACCGCGCCGACCCCGCCTGCGGCCACCACCCAGCAGGCACCAGCCGTCGAGACCGCCCCCGACAAGGCCACCGAGAGCGCCACGAAGGTGGATGAGGGCACCGCGGTGAAGGAAGCTGTGACCGCTGCACTGGGTGAGATGCGCACTGAGATCACCAAGGCCATCACCGACCAGGTGAACACGGTGCGCGCCGAGACCCGCGAGGCGTTGGCCGCCGCGGGGATCGGAACCCAACGGTTGGGTTACCGGGTCCATGAGAACACCACCGGGGACGCTGACAATCGCAACCCCGCCCAGTTGTTCGATGACCGGGCCAGCATCTTGCTGGGGGACTTCGCGACCACTCCTGTACCGCACGCCGGTACCGGCATGGCGCCTGCCCCGGTTCCCGCCGCCGCGCAGTAATCACACACCACGCCGCACCAATTGACCGCCCATTGTGGCGGTTTTTTTGTGCCCAAAAACGAGGGGGCTTTCCATGCCAACTGAGTTGGAGGAGGCGCTGACTACCGCCGGTACAGTCACGCCCCTTATCCAGAAGCAAATCGACCCGGTGTTGTTGGAGTACCAACGCCGGTACGCGCCGCTGTTGGCGGCGATCCCCACCAAGCAATGGGGATCCACTCAGTACTTCTTCAACCGTCGCGTCAACCGCCC
>Ga0105245_10006406_pt1 | contig 10358 bp, 8 predicted proteins | sample KBSM54metaG_FD_81523 | JGI IMG/M metagenome (GOLD analysis project Ga0105245, IMG submission 81523) | Miscanthus rhizosphere microbial communities from Kellogg Biological Station, Michigan, USA - KBS M5-4 metaG | ecosystem: Host-associated > Plants > Roots > Rhizosphere > Soil | place: Michigan...
CCCGGCGCCCGGCGAGCGCGTCCTGGAGATCGGCCCCGGGACCGGCTACTACACGCTCGACCTGGCGGAGTGGGTGAGGCATGAAGGGTCGGTTGAGGTCTTCGACCTCCAGCAGGAGATGCTTGATCACACGATCCGCCGCGCGCGTGAGCGCGGCCTCTGGAACGTCAACCCGACTCAGGGCGACGCGCAGGACCTTCCCTACGAGGACGATTCCTTCGATGCGGCTGTGCTGATCACCGTCCTCGGGGAGATCCCGGATCAAGAGGCGGCCCTGCGCCAGATCGCACGCGTCCTCCGTCCCGGCGGGCGCCTGATCGTCGGCGAGCTGTTCGGCGACCCCCACATGGTCACGACCGGCGCCCTGCAGCGCCGCGGCGAGGCGGCCGGCCTGCGGTTCGGGGGCCGCGTGGGCTCGGCCCTCGCCTACTTCGCGCGGCTCGAAGCCTGACGGCCCGCATTAGAGTGAGCGCACACCGCCCCGCCCACTGAATGGAGACGTGACTTGTCCGGATACGCCGTGAAGAAGATCGACGACATGGAGGGCATCTACCTGGGCTCCTTCAAGCTCGCCAGGGCCGAGATGGGGGTGACCGCCTTCGGCATGGCCGTGATGGACATCCCCGCCGGCTACGGCGACTACCCCGAGCACGACCACTCCGAGGACGGCCAGGAGGAGGTCTACCTGGCGCTCGGCGGCTCGGGCGAGATCGAGGTCGATGGCGAGCGCCATCCGCTCGACCAGAACACGATGGTGCGGGTCAGCGCGGGAACGAAGCGCAAGATCTACCCGGGCGACGAAGGCATCCGCGTGCTGGCCATCGGGGCGATCCCCGGCAAGCCGTACGAGGTGCCGGAGTTCACGGAGCTCGGAACTCCGGACCCGATGGCTGAGGGGAACAGCTGAGCCGTCAGGCCGCGAGAGCGCTCCACAGGCGCTCCTCGGCCTCGAGGACGGTCGCGGCCTCGGCGCCCACGGCCGCCCATAGAGCGGCATCCGGCTGCTCGGGCTCGCTCGCTGCCTGCGCCGCGGAGGCGAGCGCGGTCCACGCCTCGGCGGCCGCTCCCGCCAGCGTGCTCTCGTCGTAGCCGACCTCCGAGAGAAAGCGCGAGTACATGAGCCGGAAGTTGCCGCCGCCGGTCCCCCGGCGCTCGATCACCTGGTAGAGGAACCGGGCGCACCACCGCGAGTCCTCCGCCTCCTCCGGCCAGGCGCCGACCTCGGAGGCGAAACGGCGAAGCGCGGGCAGCCCCTGGAAGTCACCGAGCTCCGGCTCGAGCATGCCTCGCGCGCAGCGGGCGATCGCGCCGGGCGCGGCGGCGGTCAGCTTCTTGAGCGCCGCGTCCGGGTCCACGGTGAACATGTGGCCGTCCAGCGGGAACACCGGATGATCGCCGTGGCGAGCCTGCCTCAGGCCCTCGAGCCGGGTCGTCTGGAGCTCCTCGAAACCGGTGTCGGAGAGATACGCGACGTCGGAGTCATAGCCCGCGAGCACGACCGCGTGCCCGGGGAAGTGGGCCGAGCTTCCGTAGTGATCGAGGTAGTAGAGGTCGGTGATGAGGATCGCGGGCCGGCCGTCGTCCACGGCCCCGCGGGCGGCGTCCCAGGCCTCGTCGGGGTCCTCGAAGGTCGCGAGCCGGAGCGGCGCCCCGGTGAGCTCGACGAACTGCTCCTCCAGTCGCCCGGTGCGTCCGTTGGTGAAGCGCGAGGGCGAAGAGCCCTCGAGGACGACGTAGTAGAAGCTCACCCCGGCGCCCAGGCCGAGCGCCATCTCCTCGGACATCTCCAGCCCGTGGAAGGCGAGCAGGTTCCGCAGCGCCGTCGAGCCGCAGTGATTGCCGGGCACGTGCCGGTATCCCGGCACCATCCGGGCTGTGGTGGCAGCCATCGGTCCGATTCTCTCGGATCGGGGATCCGTCCGCCCCTATCCTCACGCCGGTGAGAAACCGCCTACACCGACTCGACCGCCGCGTGCTGCGCTTCATGCGCACGCGCGGCCACCCAAGGCCCGCCGAGGAGGCACTGAAGGGCCTGGGCACGGCCGGCGAGTGGGGAGCGGTCTGGATCGCACTCGCGCTCGCCGCCGCGCTCGTGGACGGTGACAGGCGGGCACGCTGGCTTCGCACGGCGCCTGTTGCGCCGGCGGCGGTGGGGCTCAACTTTCTCGTGAAGGTGGCGGTGCGCCGGGAGCGCCCCCGGCTCCGCCGCCTCCCCCCGTTGGCGAGCGCTCCCAGCCAGCTCTCGTTTCCGTCCGCCCACGCCACGGCGTCGCTCGCGGCGGCGACGGCCATGGGCAGGGTGAGTCCGGGCGCGCGCATCCCCCTCTACGCGCTCGCCGGCGCCGTCTGCCTGACGCGCCCTTACCTGGGCATGCACTATCCCTCCGACGTTCTCGCGGGTGCGGCGCTCGGCATCGCGATCGGCGCAGCCTGGCCCGGCCTCAGGGGCCCTGACACGGAGGACCGACTGATCGACCTCGTGGTCGATGCGGCCCGGGAGACGGGCGGGGCCACAGTTGCCGGTTCCAACGGTGACCGGCCGCAGCCGGCTGTCGCGACCGGTCAGGATCCGCAGGCCCAGTGAGGATCGGCATCGTCGGCCTGCCGAACGCGGGCAAATCGACCCTGTTCAATGCCCTGACGCGCGGCGGCGCCCAGGTGGGCAACTACCCGTTCACGACCATCGAGCCGAACGTGGCGGTGGCAGCGGTTCCCGACGCGCGCCTGGGCGAGATCGCGCGCGTGGTCGGCTCGAGCGAGGTGGTGCCCGAGACGATCAACTTCGCCGACATCGCCGGGCTGGTCAAGGGGGCATCGGAGGGCGAGGGGCTCGGCAACCAGTTTCTGGCCGCGATCCGCGAGAGCGACGCCATCTGCCACGTGGTCCGCTGCCATGCCGATGAGAACGTCATCCACCCCGACGGCAGCGTCGATCCGGTGCGCGACATCGAGACGATCGAAACCGAGCTCCTGCTCGCCGACCTCGATCAGGCGACCCGGCGCCTCGAGCGGGTGGAGAAGCAGGCCAAGCGCGGCGATCCCGAGGTCGTCGCCGAGGCGGAATGGCTGCGCGAGGTGGTGAGCGCACTCGGCGACGGGCGCCCCGTGAGGACGGTGCCGGCCGAGGGAAGGGCCACGGATGCACCAAGGCGGCTCCACGCGCTGACGAGCAAGCCGATGCTGTACGTCGCCAACGTCGCCGAGGGTGAGGGCGAGGTGCCCGCTGCGGTCGCCGAGCACGCTTCCTCAGCGGGCGCCGAGGCTGTGGCGCTCTCGGCCCGGATCGAGCACGAGCTCGCTGAGCTCGGCGCCGACGAGGCAGCGGAGCTGCGCGCCGAGTACGGGCTCACGGAATCGGGCCTGGAACGGCTCACGCTCGCCGCCTACTCCCTGCTCGGCCTGCTGACCTTCTACACCGCCGGTGAGGAGAAGGAGGCGATGGCCCGCTCGCTGAGGCGCGGCTCCTCGGCGCTCGACGCCGCGGCGGTCGTCCACACCGAGATCGCCGACGCGTTCATCAAGGCCGAGGTCATCGGCTGGGACGACCTGATCGCCTCGGGCGGCTACACCGGCGCGCGCGACCGGGGACTCCTGCGGATCGAGGGCCGCGACTACATCGTGCGTGACGGCGACGTGATCACGATCCGCGTCTAGGCACGCTCAGCGAAGCAAGCCGGGGTGTAACGAAGGCCGCCCTCCGGTTTGTTAGCCTGTGATCGCTCTTTTGTGAGCAAGCCTTAGCAATGCCGAATCCCGGTGCGCTCAGTGTCCGGGAGCGGGGGAACCAACGGGGCGTGTGCCCCAGGGGCGAATCGGCGATACGGCCGTAGCGCTGCTCTTTCAGTGCGAGCCCGACAGCTAACTCCGTAGGCCCGAGAAAGAGGAGGCTTCCGAGTTGAGCCGCAGAACCGATGGAAGGCGTCCGGGCGCTGCCCGGCGTAAGGGAGTAATCGCGCTCGTGGCCGCGGCCGCCACGATGGCGGCGACCGCCGGGCTCGCGTTCGCGCAGGACGGCACCACCACGACGACCACGCCCACGCAGGGCACGACCACCACCCCGGACACGACGCCCGCGAAGGGCGGGGGCGGCACCTCGACGTCCGGAGGCGGCGGCGGCAAGTCCGGCGGGGGCTCGGTCCGCCTCAAGGCAGAGTCCGCGGGGCCGAGCAAGGTCTTCTTCTACGGCAAGAACCGCGCGACCTACCGCTACACGATCAGCGGCGACCGTCCGCGCAACATGAAGATCCAGCTCGTCAACCGCCAGAACTGGCGGGTGATCAAGGTGTGGCGGAAGGACGACCTCGAGCCCGGGAGCCACAAGGTGACCTGGTCCGGCAACAACCGCCACGGCAAGGCCGCGAAGAAGGGCACGTACCTCTTCCGCATCCGCACCAAGCGTGGCGCGGACGTCGATCGCAGCCGCACCAAGGGCGACGACCGCTCGGTCAGCTTCTTCCCGGACAAGTTCCCGCTGCGCGGGAAGCACAGCTACGGCGACGGCTACGGAGCCCCTCGCGCCGGCCACGTGCACCAGGGCCAGGACATCCTCGCCGACTGCGGCAAGCGGATCGTCGCCGCGCGCGGCGGCCGCGTGCAGTACAGCGGCTACCAGGCGGGCGGTGCCGGGTACTACATCGTCATCGACGGCAAGTCGACGGGGCATGACTACGTGTACATGCACCTTCAGCGGGGTCAGCGCGCGAAGCAGGGCCAGCGCGTCCGGACCGGCGAGCAGATCGGAAAGGTCGGCGACACCGGGGACGCCTCCGGCTGCCACCTGCACTTCGAGCTGTGGTCGAAGCCCGGCTGGTACTCCGGCGGCCATGCGATGAGGACGGTGACGAAGTACCTCCGGCAGTGGGATCACTGGAGCTGACGGCCGGGGTGGGTCGTAGGTTGGGTTACGACCCACTAGGGTGGCGCCGTGCGAAGCGCCCCGCGGTTCGCCGGCGTCGATCGCGGCGCCGGCCACTACGAGAGCTACTTCATCAAGGCCGCGCGACCCGGCGGAGGCCAGGGGATCTGGATCCGCCACACGGTGCACAAACGGCCCGACGCCGATCCCACGGCGGCCCTCTGGCTGACTGTCTTCGACGCCGAGGCCCCCGGGCCGCGGGCCGCGAAGGCGAGCTTCGAGGCCGCGGAGCTCTCGGCGCCGCAGGGCTCCTACATCCGCATTGACGGCGCGCAGCTCGACCCCGGCCATGCCACCGGCCAGATCGAGGCCGGAGACGTCAAGGCGAGCTGGGACCTGCGCTTCACCGACGAGGGCGAGCCCTTCCACCATCTGCCCTACGACCGCCTCTACGACGCCCCGGTGCCACGCACCAAGTTCCTCTCCCCATATCCGAGCGCGCGGTTCGACGGCCGGCTGACGATCGACGGCGACGAGATCGACCTCGCGCAGTGGCCGGGGATGATCGGCCACAACTGGGGCGCCGAGCACGCGGAGCGGTGGGTGTGGATCCAGGGCGCGTTCCTGGACGACGAGGAGCCGACGTACTTCGACATGGCGGCGGGCCGCATCAAGATCGGCCCGGTCACGACGCCCTGGGTCGCGAACGGCATGCTGCGTATCGGCGCCACCGAGCACCGCCTCGGAGGCTTCGACCGCATGCTGTCCACGAAGGTCGCCGAACAGCCCACGAGCTGCCGGTTCCAGATCTCGGGCAAGGGGGTGAAGCTCCGCGGCCGCGCGGGCTCGGAGCAGCGCAACTTCGTCGCCTGGGTATACGCGGACCCGAAGGGCCCCGAGCACAACACGCTGAACTGCTCGATCTCCGACCTGGAGCTGGAGGTCGAGCGGGACGGGCGCCCGCCGCAGCGCCTGGTGTTGACGGGTGCGGCGGCCTACGAGTACGGCACACGCGACACCGGCCACGGGATCCCGCTGCAGCCGTACCCGGACGGTTGATGCTGGACTAGGCGGTGACCTTGACCGCGTTGGTGGTCGTCGTCCGTCCCGATCTTAAACCCGGATCGGCCTAGTGCCGGTGAAATCTGGCCCAGGTGCTCATCAGGCCCAGGCTCCCCTGGAGTGTCGCGCCGCTGACGCTGGAGCTCCCCTTCGAGCCGACGACCTTCGCTTTGACGATCCTCGGCGAGTCGCCCGTCTTGGTCACCTTGACCTTCTTCAGGCGGCCACTGAAAAGGCCGCTGAGGGCGGATTCCATCTCGCCCTGCGACTCGTGGACGGTCCACGTGTGGTAGGGAGAAATGTTGTCGTACGGGTCCTTGACCGACTGCAGGTACGCGATCGGGCTCGATCCGAACGCGAACTGATTGCTCTCGGTCTTGCCGCCCGAGGTCGAGAAGAAGAGGGCCAGGACGGTCTGCTTGTGGTAGCGCAGGATCTGGCCGCTGGTCTCGCGCACGGCTTTGTTCGTGGCCTTGGTCTCGGAGCCCTTTCCGGCGTACACCTGGCTACGGGTGTCGTCGTAGACGTTGAAGCCATGGCCCGCGTGCGACGACAGCCCGAACGACCGCGCCGCGACGGCCTGGGCGCGCAGAGCGTTCTGGGGCCACGAGGACGGCATCTCGTTGGCGACGACCCCTCGCGTGTAGTCGTCGAGGCTCACCTTGTTGACGACCAGGAGGCCGCCGGAGGCCTTGGCGATCAGCTTGCCGCGGTAGGTGCCCTTGCCGCTCACCTGGATGCCGTGGCCCCCTTTTGCGGTTCCCGACCGCCCGCACTTGGTGATCCTGCGACCGCGGCCGCTCTCCAGGATCACGCGCGAGCCGGACTCGGCGAAGGCGTACCCGCGCCCGCGGTGAAGGCGCTTGCCGCAGGCCTTGTGGGCGTTGGCGAAGCCGACCGATCCGCGGCCCGAGGCAAGGAGCACCTTGACCGAGCCGTCCGCGTTGCCGATGCGGGTGTGGCGGTAGTAGTGCTTGAGGATCGACTTGTAGTCGCGCCCGTGCTTGGCGTAGCCGTAGGCCCCGTACTGGCTCATGCCGACGCCGTGGCCGAAGCCGCGCCCGTGGATGACCCACTTCGCCGCGGCGGCGCTCGACGCTCCGGCCATCGCGGCCATCGCCGCGCATGCCAGCGCGACGACGGCAAGTCCTTTTGCTCGCGTCCTGTCCATCTGCCTCGAGCCTGCCACTGAAGTGGGCCCCCGGATCGCGCTTCGACCGCGGCCCACACTTCCCTGCCTGGATGATCGTAGGGCGTGCCGTCGGGTAGTTTGGAAACGGAATCACCAACGGAGGTTTCACATGGCCATCGCCACCCAGGAGCAAACCGTCGTCGACAAGGTCGCCAAGCAGCTCTACATTGGCGGCGAATGGCGCGATGCGAGCGGCGGCGGGACTCTCCCGGTCGAGGACCCGGCGACCGGCGAGACGCTCTGCGAGATCGCCGACGGGACTCCCGATGACGCTAAGGCCGCGCTCGACGCCGCCGTCGGGATGCAGGCCGAGTGGGCCGCCACCCCGCCCAACCAACGCTCGGAGATCCTGCACCGCGCGTTCCAGCTTCTGAACGAGCGCGCTGATGAGCTCGCGCTCCTGATGACCCTGGAGATGGGCAAGACGGTCGCCGAGTCGAAGGGCGAGATCACCTACTCGGCGGAGTTCTTCCGCTGGTTCTCGGGCGAGGCCCTGCGGACGGACGGCTACTACAAGACGGCCGGCAACGGAGCAAGCCGCGTGCTCGTGCTGCGCCAGCCGATCGGCCCGTCGTTCTTCATCACCCCGTGGAACTTTCCGATGGCGATGGGCACCCGCAAGGTCGGCCCCGCGATCGCCGCCGGCTGCACGATGGTCTGGAAGCCGGCGAAGCTCACGCCGCTTTCGGCCTTCGCGCTGGCCCAGCTGCTCGAGGAGGCCGGGCTACCCGGCGGCGTTCTCAACATCATCACTAGCTCATCGTCGGGTGCCGTCGCCGGCCCGGTGATCGCAGACCCGCGGCTGCGGAAGCTGTCGTTCACGGGCTCCACCGAGGTCGGGCGCACCCTGATCGAGCAGTCGGCCGAGAACATCCTCAAGGTCTCGATGGAGCTCGGCGGCAACGCTCCGTTCCTGGTCTTCGAGGACGCCGACCTCGACGCAGCGGTCGACGGCGCGATGATCGCCAAGATGCGGAACATCGGGGAGGCCTGCACGGCCGCTAACCGGTTCCACGTCGCCGGTTCGATCGCGGACGAGTTCACGGACAGGCTTGCCGAGCGCATGGGCAAGCTCCGCGTCGGCCGCGGCACGGAGCAGGGTGTCGACGTCGGTCCCCTCATCGACGACGATCAGCGCGGCAAGGTCGCCGACCTCGTCGACGACGCGGCGGGCAGGGGCGCCAAGGTGCTCGTCGGCGGGAGCAGTGCCGACGGCGCGGGCTACTTCTACGAGCCGACGGTGCTCGGCAACGTGCCGCCGGATGCCCGCTTGCTCAAGGAGGAGATCTTCGGCCCCGTCGCGCCGGTGGCGTCGTTCGACTCGACCGAGGACGCGATCGCCGCGGCCAACGACACCGAGTACGGCCTCGTCGCCTACGTCTTCACCCGCGACCTGAAGCGGGCGCTGACCGTCTGCGAGGGCCTCGAGACCGGGATGATCGGCCTGAACCAGGGCATGGTGTCTAACGCGGGCGCCCCGTTCGGAGGCGTCAAGCAGTCGGGCATCGGGCGCGAGGGCGGCAACGAGGGCATCGAGGAGTACCTCGAGACGAAGTACGTCGCCGTCAACCTCTAAAAGCGGCGCTCAGGTCCCGTCCGGGTCCTCGACAGGGTGCCGCGAGACCTTCTTCGCCCGCGGCGACAGCTTCGAGTGGGTCATCGGCACTGGAGCCAGCGGCGCCTGGCTGTAGTCGAACGAGTTCGCGTAGTCATAGGCGTTGGCGTCGTTCTCGTTCAGCGGTGACAGGCCGAAGTTGTGCTCGGTGAACGCGAGCATCGAGGCGATCGAGGCATCATTCGAGTCCACGGTCCCCGCCTTCACCCAGGGGCTCACGATCGTCATCGGCGTCCGGATACCGAGCCCCGACGGCGGCGCAACGTGGTCGTAGAAGCAGCCGCAGTCGTCGTAGGTGATGAAGACCGCCGTCGACCGCCAGTCCGGGCCGTTCTCGATCGCCGAGACGACCTGTCCGATCCAGTTGTCGCCCGCGGCCATCGAGCCGTCGTTGTGCTGTGACACCCGGACGGTCGGCAGGACCACGCTGAAGTTGGGGAGGTTGCCCTCCTTGGCGTTGAGCAGCACCCGCGCGGTCGGCTGCTGGTTGCTGTGGTCGCCCGTGTACTGGCACTGCGCGAACGTCGGGCAGATCGCCCAGAGGTAGCCGTTGCCGGGGGCAGCCGTGTAGAGCTTCCAGCTCAGCTCGGCCTTGTTGAGCTCGTCCATGATCGTCGGCATGGGCTTCACCCGGGTCTTCTTGTAGGCGCCGCCGTACGGATACTTGGACGGGTCGAGCTGGTAGTCCGGAATGCAGGACGGCTGGTAGCTGATCCTGCCGTCAGGGCTCGCGCGCCAGGGAGCGTCCAGGTGCGAGTCGCATCCCCAACCCGTGCCCCGAGGCTGGTCGGGCTTTCGAGCGGGCGGGTCCCCCGTGAACCCGTCGAGGCTCGCGGAGACCAGCTCGATGTGGGCGCCGAAGCTCGGGACGCTGAAGGTCTGGAAGGTGTGGTCCGAGATGGCGAACGAGCTCGCGAGCCGGGTGAGGTTCGGGATCTGGCTCGGGGCGTACTGCGTCATGCACTGGTAGTCGTGGTGCGCGCTACAGCTGCCGATCCTGGGCCAGCCGTCCATTCTGCCGCCGTTGATCGCCTTCACCTGAGCCTGCGTCCGGTGTCCGGCGTCAGGCACCACGTCCGGCGAGGTTCTGAGCGGCATCGTCGAGCCGTCCGGGAGCGTGGCCTCGGTCGTTCCGTCGCAGGTGCCCGACTCCACGCAATAGCGCCCGAACACGTTGTCGAAGCTGTGATTCTCCTGGTAGATGATCACCACGTGCTGAATCGGGCTGATCGGCGGGGGTCCGTGGTGGAGGATGTGCCACTTGTCGTGGTTGTTGGGGATCCGGTCGTAGACGCACCGGCGGCACGCCCTCGCGGGTAGGTCGAAGCGCCATTGGTACGCAGTCGGATTCCCGATCACGTCCTCGCGGATCTTGTACCTGACCGTGTGGCGGCTCACCTTCTCGACGGAAACGCCGTCGCCGCGCTCCTGCTTCGCCGCTCGCGAGGGGCAGCCCGAGGCGCTCAGGGCGCCGCGGCCGCGGGCCGGCACCCGGACGGTGTACTCGCATCCGCCCTTAGCAGCCCCGTGATTTGGGACGTCGATCTGTAATTGCGGAAGGGGGCCGAACCCGGTCCGCGGGTCACCGACACGTCCCCGAACGGAGACCGTGTGGATGAATCGCCCGCGCTTGA
>Ga0105245_10006408_pt1 | contig 10356 bp, 9 predicted proteins | sample KBSM54metaG_FD_81523 | JGI IMG/M metagenome (GOLD analysis project Ga0105245, IMG submission 81523) | Miscanthus rhizosphere microbial communities from Kellogg Biological Station, Michigan, USA - KBS M5-4 metaG | ecosystem: Host-associated > Plants > Roots > Rhizosphere > Soil | place: Michigan...
TCCGGCGGACCCGGCAGCTGGTCGAGACCGAGGGCATCTTCGCCGGCATCTCCACCGGCGCGATCCTGCACGCGGCGCTCGGCGTGGCCGAGAAGGCGGCCGGTGCCGGGCAGCAGGCGGACGTCGTGCTGCTGGTCGCCGACGGCGGTTGGAAATACCTCTCCACCGGCGCGTACGGCGGGACGCTGGAAGACGCAGAAAACGCGCTCGAGGGACAACTCTGGGCCTAGGGACGACCGTCGCGACATTGCTGACGTCACGCCTTCGGATGACCGTCCGAAGCGGACGGGTGACGCGGCGGATCCCGCTCGTGTGCTGCTCCTACCAGTCGTTAGTGTGTTGATCCTCATGGCCGACATCACTGACCGCTTGGAGCGGATGAACAAGCGGGACGAGCTGACCCGCCGCGTGCTGGCGCAGCGGGCACTGCCCGACCCCGTGGCCGAGCTCGGTGCCGACTTCGTCGAGGTCGTCGAAGCCGTGGTCGTCGTGGTGCGCCGGCAGCCGGGGTCCTCGGTGATGGTGGCGCCCGGCGACGGGCGGGCCGGTTCGGCGGTCGTGCGGATCACCGAGGTCGCCGGCGACGTGGAGATCACCGTCCTGTCCGCGCCCGCCTGACGCGCGACGCCGGAGCCGGGGCGGGACCCGCGGGTCGGCCCGGGTCAGCCGCCCGGGGTGCGGCTGGGGACCGGGTCGGCGCAGGCGACCGCGGGCCCGGGGCGGCACGGCGAGCCGGGATCGCGCACGGCGGCGCCGATCGGGTGGTCGGCAGCGTCGAGCACGGTGACGTCCTCGACGGTGACCGAGCCGGCGAGCACCACACCGAAGAACCGCGCGACCTGGTCGGTCGCCGTGCGCCGGGCCGGAACCCGCTTGACCGACCCGTCGGCGAGCCGGATCAGGACCGCCGGCCCCGGGGCGACACCGGCGATCGACGTGACTGTGACCCGCCCGTTCCGCACCGGCACGCTCGCCCAGGTGACCGGCGCCCCCGCCGTCCAGCTGTCGAAGCAGACCGTGTCCCGGTTGAACGCGGCGCCCTCGGAGCGCAGGCAGCGGCGGGCGCCCGCCGACACGGTCGTCGACCCGATCGCCCACGGCATCCCGTCGACCACGCCGGACGCGACCGGGTAGACCGGTGGCTCCGGCCGCGGCGCGGGGACCGGACCCGACGGCGGCGGGATCGGCGGCGCCGCCCCGCCCGGGCTGGCCGCCGGCAGCCCGGCCGGCGACGGCAGCAGCAGCATCGGGCCCAGCAGCGCGAGCATCACCGCCAGCCCGGTCCCGCCGACGGCGAGCAGCGTCCGCTGCCGCACCCGCCGGCGCCGCACCCGGGCCACGATCTGCGGCACCGGGTCGGACGGCCCGACGTAGTGGGGGATGAGGTCGCGCAGCGCGCCACGGAACTCGGCATCGGGTTCGGTCACGGCCACACCTCCTCAGCCCCCGTCCGGTCCGGGTGGCCGGTGGCCCGCAGCCGGGCCAACCCCCGGAACGCGTGCGTCTTCACCGAACCGGTGCTGATGCCGAGCGTCTCCGCGACCTGCCGCTCGCTCATGTCCTCCGCGTAGCGCAGCACGACCACCGCGCGCTGCAGCATCGACAGGTCGGCCAGCCCGCGGCGCAGCCAGTCCCGCTGGTCGATCGCGTCCGACTCGAGCGGACCGCGCGGCACCGGCGGCTCGGGCAGCTCCCAGTGCGGCTCCTCGCCCTTCCACCGCCGGCGGGACGCCGAGATCGCGCCGTTGACGATGGTCTGCCGGACGTACGCCTCCGGGGCGCCGTCGCGGACCTGCGGCCACTTGCCCCAGAGCTTGGCCAGCGACTCCTGCACCAGGTCCTCGGCCCGGCCGACGTCGAGGGTCAGCGAGTAGGCGAGCCGGACCAGCCGGCCCCAGCGCGACCGGGCGAACTCCGCGAAGCCGTCCTCGACCGCCGCTGTCCCGGGCGCCGCTGTCCCGGGCGCTGGTGTCCCGGGCGCCGGTGTCCCTGCCGACGGTCTCCCGGGCGCCGGGGCGTCGTCGGGCGGCGGATCGTCCGCCGCCGTTCGCGACGCTCCGGGCCGTCCCCGTCGCCGGCCCGGAGCCTCGCGCGATGCGCCGGCCGGCGTGCGTCGTGGAGGGTCGGCCGCCGCGCGGTCCACGGCAGAACGCTCGCGCACCCACGGCTCCCTCCTCGCATCAGCCCGCGCATCCCGCTGCGGAAACGCGACCGGGGACGAGTCGGGTTGACGCTCAGTTGAACGTCAGCGAACTGGCCTGGTCGTTGGCCGCGGCCCCGACGTAGGCCAGACTGGAGATGATGATGGTCAGCGACCCGCCACCGAAATTGGTGTTACGGAACAGTTGCTGAGCGCAGTTGGAGAAGCTGCGGAAACTGGAGATCCGGTCGTTCCAACCGGACGGCAGCGACGCGAACCGGAAATCGGCGTCCGAGCTGTTGTCGCACTGGCCGCCGCCGAACAGGCTCAGGCTGGCGCCGCCGAAGTTCGCGTTCGCGTACTCGGTGCCGAGCAGCACGCTCGCCGCCGCCGTCACCGTCGGCAGCGCGGACATCGTGCGCGCGAAGGTCGGGTCGAGCGCGGCGGACCGGGCCGACACCGGGGCGTCGGTCACCCGCCCGCCGGTCCCGTACGCGACCGCGGCACGGTAGGTGGCGAAGCAGTGGGCCGTGGTCGAGCCCGCGACCAGCGCGCAGTGCGGTGCGGCGGTGGCCGGCACGGGCGCGGCGGCGGTGGCGGACTCGGCCGTGCCGCCGGTCGCCGGGGCGGGGACGGCGGCGGGGCCGACCGGGACCGCGGCGGCCGGGCCGGCCAGGCCGGCCAGGCCGGCCAGCGTCAGCGGTACGGCCGCGGCGAGCACGATCAGCGCGCGCCCGCCGAGTCGGGAACGGATCCGGGGGGACGGGGGCGGTGCTGGCGCCGCGAGTCGCATCGCGGTCTCCTCTCGACCGGCGTGGGGGAGAGCCGGCAGCCGAATCCTATATCCGTGCTGTGATCGACTGAACACAATTAGTCGCAACGCCGGTCGCGGAAATGGGTTCCGACGATTCTCATCCGGGGTCCGGACCACCCTGCACCGAAAGTCGGATACTGTGCGCCGAGTCGGGGCAGCCCGACCGAGCAGCACAAGCCGGGGGAGAAGCAGGAAGGCCGGATGTCCCTGAGTTCCGCCTCGACCGTATCGGGCCGGGGGTCCACCCGGATCGCGACGGCGGTTGCCGTGGCGGTTGCCGTGCTGGTGCCGGTGGCGATCCTGTTCGTCCAGGTGTGGTCGAGCACCAGCGGCGCGCGGTCGTTCACCGCCGACGAACGGCGCGGGGTGGCCTACCTGGAGCCGCTGACGCGGCTGCTCGGCGCCACCACCAAGGCGCAGTCCGACGCCGTCCACAACCGGCCGGTCGACACGGCGGGGGTCCGGGTCGCGGTGGCCGCGGTCGACGAGGTCGACGGCCGGCTCGGCCGCCAGCTGCGCACCACCGACCGGTGGATCGACGTGCGGCAGCTCGTGCAGCAGCGGCTGACGGTGCCGAAGTGGACCCCGCCCACGGCATACACCCAGTACAGCGATGTGAACACGAAGCTGCTGGAACTCACCCGGACCGTCGGCGACAATTCCCGGTTGGTTCTCGACCCCGCGATCGATGCGTACTACGTGATGAATGCCAGCCTGCTGCGAATACCCGAGATCATCGTCGACTCCGGTCGTTACACGGACCTGTCCGTACTGTTCCCGACCGGCGGCGGGGAGGCGACCAGGGCGCAGCTCGCGGCCGCCCGCAACCGCATCGCCGCCGACGAGACCGACCTGTCCGACGGCCTGCTCAAGGCGTTCGCGCAGACCGACAGCAGCACGCTCGGGCCCGGACTGACCCGGCCGCTGGACGACTTCCGCACCGCCGTCGACGCCGTCGCGCCGTCCGCCTCGCTGCTCGCTCCCGCGCCGGAGCGGTCGGTGCCCGACCTGATCGCCAATCAGGACGCGCTGCAGCAGGCCGCGCTCGGCCTGCAGGACGCCGCGCTGAAGCAGCTCGACGACCTGCTGGCGGACCGGGCCGCCGGGCAGTCCCGCAGCCGGATCATCGCCGTGATCGCCGCGGTGATCGGGATCCTCGTCGCGGGCGTGCTGGCCTGGCTGGCCTGGCGGTGGGCGCCGGTCCGGCCCCGGCGGCGGGCGGTGGACCCCGACGACGAACCGGCCGTGCAGCGGTCGGCCAACGGCACCAGAGTGCCCGTCCATGCCGAGCGCTCCGGAGGTGCCCGTGCTGCTCGGTAGGTTGCGGGTCCGGCAGAAGCTGGTCCTGCTCGTCGTCCCGCTGCTGCTGCTCGCGGTGGCCGGCGCGGTCCCGCTGGTGCTGAGTCGGGTGCAGGCCGCCGAGCGGTCCAGCGACAGCGCCAGGCTGGTGCAGCGGGCGGTGCGGATCACCGAGCTGGTGCAGGAGCTGCAGCAGGAGCGGCTCGCCTCGCTCGGCTACCTGTCCAACGACGTGGCCAGGGACGAGGTGGTCGCCCGCTCGACCCGGGTGCTCGAGCTGGCCCGCCAGATCGACGCCAACTACGGCAGCGCGGACGACAAGCTGGCCCTGGCGCTGCGCCAGGTGACCCTGCGCTCCGCGCTCGACGGGCTGCGCCCGCAGATCCTCGAGCAGCGGACCGCCGGCTTCGGCGTCTACACCGGGTTCACCGGCGCGATCGACGGGCTCGTCGACCAGCTCCGGCTGACCGGCGATGCCGACCTGCGCACCAACGCCGGCCGGCAGCAGGTCGCCCTCGACGCGATCATCCGGCACGACGAGGCCACCGCGGCCGAGGGCGCCGCGCTGTTCATCGAGCCGCGCCGGGAGATCACCATGCGCGTCGTCGGCCTCGTCGGCGGCGGGCTGGCGCTGGAGAACCGCGAGGAGTCCGTCTTCAAGGAGCTGGCCGACCCGAGCTCCGCCGACCTGTACGAGCGGGTCGAGACGAGCCCGTCCAGCACCCGGCTGAACAACTACCTGGACGGCATCGTCGGCAGCAACGCCTCGCAGATCACCGCGACCATCGCGGCCGACCTCGCCCCGCAGGTGAAGTCGCTGACCTCGCTGAGCCGGCTGGTCGAGACCCGGGTGGCGGCGCAGGCCGTGGCCGAGGCCAACCGGTCCGCCCGGGCCGACCGGTGGCTGGCCGGGATCGTCGGCGGCGTCGCGCTGGCGCTGCTGATCGCCGCCGCGCTGCTGTCGGTGCTGATCACCCGCTCGATCGCGCGGCCGCTGCGGCGGCTGACGGCGTCCGCGGACGAGGTCGCCGACGTCGCCCAGCTGGAGCTGGTGCGGGTGGCCGACACCGACGACCCGGAGGCCGCGGTGCCACACCTGCGGCCGGTCAGGGTGGGCACGGCCGACGAGCTCGGCGAGCTGGCCCAGGCGTTCAACCGGGTCCAGCAGATCGCGTCCAACCTGGTGGAGCGGCAGCTGGTCAGCCGGCAGAACGTGGCCACGATGTTCGGCAACGTCGGCCGGCGCACCCAGAACCTGGTCGGCCGGCAGCTCGCGATGATCGACTCGCTGGAGCGCAACGAGCAGGACCCGGCCCTGCTCGACCGGCTCTACCGGCTCGACCACGTCTCGACCCGGCTGCGCCGCAACGCGAACAGCCTCGTCGTGCTGTCCGGGGCCACCGAGCAGCAGATCACCAGCGAACCGCTGTCGGTCGCCGACACGATCCGCTCCGCCCTCGGCGAGATCGAGGGCTTCCAGCGGGTCCGGCTCGGCTCGGTGGACGACGAGCTGCTGGCGCCCACCGTCACCGCGGACGTCATCCTGCTGCTCGCCGAGCTGCTGGAGAACGGCACCTCGTTCTCGCCGCCGCACACCGAGGTCGAGGTCGAGGCGCGGTCGAGCGACGACGGCGGCGTGCTGGTCCGGATCGTCGACCACGGGCTCGGCATGACGCCGGACCAGCTGCAGGCGGAGAACGCCCGGCTGGTCTCCCGGGAGCGGCTCGACCTGGCACCCACCGACGTGCTCGGGCTGTTCGTGGTGGGGCGGCTGGCCCGGCGGCACGGGATCGACGTGCGGCTGCTGCCGACGCCGGGGACCGGCGTGACGGCCGAGGTGCGGATCCCCGCGGCGCAGGTGGTCCGGTCGGACCGGCCGGCGCCCGCGGCGGCGTCCGCACCGGCGCCCGCGCCGGCCCAGGCTCCGCCGGTTCCGGTGATCCCGACCGAGCCGGCGCCGGCCCGTGACGGGCGGGGCTGGTGGGACTCGCCGACCCAGGCCGCGGACCGGGCCGCGGCCCAGGGCCGGCCGGCGGCGCCGACCGCGTTCCACGCCGGCCCCGGTGCGCCGGAACGCCCCGCTGCGCCGTCCCGGAACGGCGCGGACTCGCCCGGCAACGGCATGGCGGCGGAGCTGGCGGCGGCCGCCGAGGGGCGGGCCGCCCGTGCGGACGTGTCCGAGCCGGCGCCGGACGTGCCGCGACCGCGCGGCGCGGCCGGGATGGTCCGCCGGGTCCGCGGCGCGCAGCACCCTGACACCGGCCTACGGGACGAGCGGTCCGAGGCGTTCCGGCCACCATCCGCGGCCGACGCCCGCCAGGACATCGAGGACTTCGAGGCCGGCGTGCGGCGGGCGCTGCGGGAGACCGGCGCCGACGGCGGGAGCGGGTTCGTCGTCGAGGACGGCGTGGCGCCCTGGACGGACCTGGACGTCGACGACCCGGTGGGGACCGAGCAGACCCGCGCGCTGGTCGAGGAGTTCGAGGACGGGGTACGCCGGGCGCTCGCCCGCCTCGACCAGGTCGCGGGGCGAACCGGCCGACCGTCCGCGCTCTTCGAGCGCCGCGCCGGAACGGAGTTCCACCCGGCCACGAACGGTGCCCCTCCGCCGGGCACCGTGTCGCCGCCGGCGAACGGCAGCGAGCCCGCCACCGCGCGGCCGCCGGTGAACGGCGGTGAGCCGGCCACCGGACTGTCGCCGGTGAACGGCGGCGAGCCGGCCACCGGGCCGTCGCCGGTGAACGGCGGTGAGCGGGCCACCGGGCCGTCGCCCGCTGACGGCGGCGAGCCGGCCACCGGACTGTCGCCGGTGAACGGCGGTGAGCGGGCCACCGGGCCGTCGCCCGCTGACGGCGGCGAGCCAGCCACCGGACTGACGCCGGCGAACGGCAGCGAGTCCGGCACCGTGTCGCCGCCGGCGAACGGCGGCGATCCCGCCCTCGGGCCGTGGCGGCGGACGAACGGTGCCGAGCCGCCGTTCGCGCCGCCGGACCGGCCGACCAACGACGCCGAGGCGCCGCAGGAGCCGCAGCCGACGAGCGACGCCGACCGGGCGGGCACGGCGCACCCCGACCCGCGCCCGCTGGAGCGGCGCCGCCCGCCGGAGCCGCCGCAGTTTCGCGCACCTGTGCCGCCGTTCCCGCCGGCTCAGCCGCCGTTCCCGCCGGCTCAGCCGCCGTTCCCGCCGGCCCAGGCACCGTTCCCGCCGGCCCAGCCGCCGGCCCAGCCGCCGTTCCCGGCTGCCGCCCAGGCACCCTTCCAGGCACCGGCCGCGGGGAACGCCCCATCCCGGCCCGCGGCGGAGCCCGTGGACGGCGTCCCGACGGATGCCCCGGCCGCGCGGGACGGCGCCGCTCCCGTACCGGCCGGCGCCGGAACGGCCGAGGCCGGTGCCGGCCCGCCGGCGGGCACTGCGGCGCGCGACTCCGGGACGACCGGACCTGCAGGCGACAGCACAGACGAGAAGACAGCGGACAAGTCCGCCGAATCGGTACCGGGAGGCTCGTCGGGAACGGACAACGGCACGGCCGGCCGAGGTACGGGAGAACCCGCGGCCGAGGAAGAACGCGAGCACTCGGACAGCCGGGGTAACGGTACGGGTCCGAACGGACGGGTCGCTACCGACCTGGACACGGGCAAAATGGACCCGTCCGGACGCGGCCTGGTCCGGCGCGTCCCCGGTGCGCAGATGCCGGCCGGTGCCGTAGCCGCCAGACCGGGTATGCCGACCGCGGCGCCACCGGACGCGGCCGGGCAGGACGTGGCCGAGCAGGATGCGGCAGCGGCCCGGTCGCTGGTGGAGGAGTTCGAGGCAGGCGTACAGCGGGCGTTGCGCGACGCCCCCGGCACGGCCGAGACGGACGAGGACGGTGTCAGGTGAGCCACACCGCGTACGGACTGAGTGCCGAGGCGCAGAACTTCAACTGGCTGCTCGGCAAGTTCGCCGCCGAGACGGCCGGCGTCCTCGAAGCCATCGCCGTGTCCTCTGACGGCCTGCTGATGGCCATGTCCGCCGGCCAGCAGCGCGGCGGGGCGGACCGGCTGGCCGCGATCACCTCCGGCATCACCAGCCTGGCCGGCGGCGCCGCCCGGGCGTACCAGCTGGGCAACCTGAACAAGGTCATCGTCGACATGGCCCACGGCTACCTGCTGGTCTCCGCGATCAGCAGCGGCTCGGTGCTCGGGGTCATCGCCGCGAAGACCGCCAACCTGGGCAACATCGCGTACGAGATGACCCTGTTCGCCACCCGCGCCGGCGCGGCGCTGACCCCGCAGCTGATCAACGAGCTGAAGAACTCTCTCGGCGACTGATGGACCCGTGACCAGAGACAAGACCCCGACCGAGCGCACCGCCGGAGCGCTCGTACGACCGTTCCTGTCCGGCCCGAGCGGCGGTGCCGACGGTGCCCGCGGCCCCGACGACCAGGCCGACGCGCCGGTACCCGACGGTGCCCTGCGCCCGTTCCTGCTCACCGCCGGCCGCGTCGCCGGCCAGGACTCGATCGCGATCGAGACCCAGGTGGTGACCACGGACAGCGGCCGGACGGCGGTCGACCAGCTCGGCTTCGAGCGCCGGGACATCGTCTCGCTCTGCGGCAACCCGCTGTCGGTCGCGGAGATCGCCGCGCAGCTGTCGCTGCATCTCGGCGTGGTCCGGGTGCTGGTCGGCGACCTGTCCGCCGACGGCCACCTGTCGGTCTACCTGCCCAACGCCGACGCCTCGACCGACGTCGACACGCTCCTGAGGGTGATCCGTGGTCTCCGCGCAATCGGCTGAGGTCGGCGGGCCCACCCGCCGCCGCCCACCCCTCCCGGTCAAGCTGGTGATCGCCGGCGGCTTCGGCGTCGGCAAGACGACGACGGTCGGCAGCATCTCCGAGATCAGCCCGCTGACCACCGAGGCGGACATGACCTCGGCCGCGGCCGGCATCGACGACGCCAGCAAGGTGCCGGGCAAGCGCACCACGACCGTGGCGATGGACTTCGGCTGCATCACGATCGACGAGAGCCTCAAGCTCTACCTGTTCGGCACGCCCGGGCAGGACCGGTTCGGCTTCATGTGGGACGACCTGGCCATCGGCGCGATCGGCGCGCTGGTGATCGTCGACAGCCGCCGGCTGGACGACTGCTACCCCGCCGTGGACTACTTCGAGCGGCTGGGATTACCCTTCGTAGTCGCTGTGAACAGATTCGACGGTGCAGTGGCCCACGATCTTCCCTCTATCAGGTGGGCCTTAGCTGTCGATGACGCCGTTCCGCTCATAACGTTCGACGCACGTGACAAGCTGTCAGTACGGGACGCGCTGCTCGTCGTCCTCGACCGGGCTCTGGCCAAGGCGCGGGCAGCGCAGACCGAGCGATGAGCTGATCACTGCAGGTAGCGAGGCGTTGGGACCGAGGGAACCGACGGGGGAAGACGTGGCTGACATCAACGAGCGGCTGGACCGGCTCCAGCGGCGGGAGGACTTCGACCGTTTCGGTCGACCGCTTCGGCATGCGCCCGCGGACCCGCCGGTCGGGCCGCCGTTCGTGCGACCGGCCGGCGTGGACGACCGGCTCGGCGAGGTGCTCGACGCGGTTGCCTCGGTGGTGCGCCGCCACCCCGGGCTGTCGGTGATGGTCGCGCTCGCGGACGGGCGAGCGGGCCGTCCGGTGATCCGCGTGACCGAGCGGGACGGCGGCGTGGAGACCGGGGTCGTCGTCGTCGGCTCGGGTCCCCCACGCGTGGGCGAGCCGGGGGCCCCACCGGCCGGGCCGCGCCAGCCGGCCGCCTTCGGCCCGTACGACGGGCTGTCGTCCCCTGCCGCCGCGCCGGCCCGCGAGTCGGTGCCCGGCAGCGACCCGGTCTTCGAGCCCGCACTCCGGGACAGCCCACGCGACGCCGTGGCCTCGCTCGACGGCCTGCTCAGCCAGGACGGCTCGCTCGCCCGCGGGGACCTCGGCTCGCTCGAGGGCGTGCTCGGCCGCGACGGCTCGCTCGCCCGGGACGACCTGGCTGCCCGCGAAGGCCCGGCGGGCCGCGACGGGAGGCGCGAGGTCCCCGGCGGTCCCGACGGCGACGGGGTCCGGGACGACCTCCAGCCCGGTCGCGGCGCCGCCCGCA
>Ga0105245_10006409_pt1 | contig 10356 bp, 9 predicted proteins | sample KBSM54metaG_FD_81523 | JGI IMG/M metagenome (GOLD analysis project Ga0105245, IMG submission 81523) | Miscanthus rhizosphere microbial communities from Kellogg Biological Station, Michigan, USA - KBS M5-4 metaG | ecosystem: Host-associated > Plants > Roots > Rhizosphere > Soil | place: Michigan...
GCGAGCGCGGTGACGGTTTCGGGCGCGACTTCCACATTCGGGGAAAGAAAAAACAACAGCTCCGCCTTGGAGGTGCGTGTGGCGATGTTCATAGCTCGCGCGGCGCCCAGATGGTGCGGCAAACGGAGCATGTTGATGGCCGGGAAATCGGTGTCGATTTGGGTGCTTTCGTCTCTGCTGCCGCAATCCACCACCAGGATTTCGAGCTTGTCGCGATCGCGCGAATTTTCCAGGGCCTGGACGGCCCGGCGCAAGGCGGTCGCCTGATTGTAGGAGACCAGAATGGCCGAAACCCGCGGAGCTTGCGGCTCTTGCTCGACGCGCTGTGGCTTCTGGGCCGGCTCAATACTTTCGCCGGTCGGATTGACGCGGGGATTCGCAGGACGTGAAAGGGGCAAGGCTCATTTTACCTTGGTTACAATATCTTTCATGCGGTGGATCGCATTTCTGGTTTGCGTGCTGGCCCTCGCCGAAGATCCGGCCAAAGAGTTGGATGTTTCTACTAAGGGATCTTGGGTCGATACCGCGCTGGAGGTGCGGCCCGGGGACGTGCTCGCCATTAGCGCCACGGGCACGGTCCAAGTCACGTCGGGCAAGTCGACCACTTCGGTCACGGCGGCAGGCGCATCGCGCGGCTTCCGCGACCTGCTCAAGTCTTATCCGGTGAATGAAGCCGGCCAGGGCGCATTGATCGGACGCGTCGGATCAAGCGACACCGCGACTCCCTTCCTGGTGGGACCGAGCAAGAACTGGACGTCGCCGCGCGCCGGACGGCTGTTCCTGGGAATCAACAAAAGTGGCAATGACGCGCCCGATGGCAAGTTTCACGTGAAGATCGAATTCACTTCGCGCGGCCCCGAGGTTTCCACCGCACCGAAAGACCCGCTGCCATCTAAAGTGACCGAGGAAATCCTCGACCGGATTCCACGCAGGGTGGTCGATGCGCAGGGAAATGCCGGCGATAACACAAATTTTGTGGTCGTGGGCGACGAGAAGAAGGTGATCGCTGCATTCGAGGCCGCGGGATGGGTAAAGGTGGACCGAGCCAAAGAAGATGCGGTGGTCCATGGGCTTCTTTCCGTGTTGAACAAGCAGGCTTATGTGGAATTACCGATGAGCGAATTAACGCTATTCGGCCGCGTGCAGGATTACGGCCTGGCGCATGCTGAACCGATCGCGGTCGTCATGCAGAGGCATCACTTGCGGCTGTGGAAGGCGCCGTTCAAAGTGGAGGATCAGGAATTGTGGGTAGGCGCGGCCACCCATGACATCGGCTTTGACCGCGACCAGCGCAATAACGGTGTGACCCACAAGATCGATCCGGATGTCGACCTGGAGCGTGAATTCGTGGCCCAGAGCCTGGATGACACGGGCTTGGTGGCTGGCCTGTCCTATACCGCTCCCTCGCAGCCTTCGAAGGAGGCTCGCACGGCCACCGGCGCCACGTTTCATTCCGACGGTCGGATGCTGGTAATCCAGCTAAATTGACAGGTGACAAGATCAGGCAGTGCGCTAGATCTGCACCACGCCCGCGATGGCTGCCGGAAGCAGCGACCATATCTGGAGCGTACGCGAACTCCTGAATGCCGCCTAGCGATCGGGCGATTTGGTTTTGAGCTTGCCAAAGAGCGCCAACGCTCCAAAGCCGACAAACGCCCCTGACAGCAGCATCAGTATCACATCGACTACGTTCAGCGAGGCCAGGTGTGAACCGCCTGAACCACCGTACGATGCCGCGTTAAACATGCCCATGGCGATTACAAAAAAGAGGATGCTAATCACGTATCGATTGCGAAACATGTGGATTCCCTTCGAGGGGATGGATGGTATCACGCCGTAGCCTTCAGTGCAAGCGAGAAGTAATGCGTTATCCGAACTGCCGGAGCCACAAACCGGCGAGTGCTATCTTGAGTGCGCGTAACTTAGCCAAGTAAATTATCGCCGATCTTTTTCGCAACATGTAATCCCCCTGAGACGACGGGTGTTATCACTCTATCGCTCTTGGATGCAAGCCAGCCACACAGAATTAGCGCACTACCAAGATCACCTGTCCCACTGTCGCCTATCAAATGAGCTAGACTAAAGGTCCCCGATGCGAAGGGGACCAAGAAGTCACAGTTTCAGAGTTAACTACGATCGACGTGACGAAGGGGAGCGGCAACGCTCCCCTTCTCGCATTTAAGAGCCGGTTAGAAACATCATGAACGGTCTAATGATGGATTATCCGCTGACGCTCACGCACGTCCTTGAGCGCGCGGCCAAAATCTATCCTTCCAGGGAAATCGCCAGCCGTGTGCCGGACGGCTCGATGCACCGCTATACATACCTGGATTTTTACCGACGCGCCCACCGACTCGCTCATGCGCTCCAGAGCCTGGGATTGCAGGCCGGAGATCGCATCGGAACGCTATGCTGGAACAGCTCGCGCCATCTGGAATTGTATTTTGCTATTCCTTGCGCCGGTTTCGTTCTGCACACGCTCAATCTGCGCCTGGCTCCCGAGCAACTGGCGTACATCATCAACCACGCCGAGGATCGCGTAATCTTCGTCGACGCCTCACTGCTTCCCATTCTCGAACCTATCCGCGACGAGCTGAAATCGGTCCGGTGTATCGTCGTGCTGAATGAGAACGCGTCGGGCGACGCCCTAGATTATGAGACCCTGCTTGCGGCGGCGCCAGAACGCGCTTATCCGTGGCCGAAGCTCAATGAAAACGCGGCGGCCGCGATGTGCTACACGTCCGCGACTACTGGCGATCCCAAAGGTGTCGTCTACAGTCATCGCGCGCTATTCTTGCACAGCTACGGAACCTGCATGGCGGATAGCTTCGCCCTGAGTGAGCGCGACACGATTCTGCAGCTCATCCCGATGTTTCACGCCAATGGCTGGGGGATTCCTTACGCCGGAATCATGACCGGCTCGCGTCTGGTGTTCTGCGGCCGCCACCTCCAACCCGCCGACATCGCCTTGCTCGTCGAAAAAGAACGTGCCACCTTCAGTGCCGGCGTGCCGACACTCTGGATGACGCTCTACAGTCACCTGGAGTCGCACCCGCATGACATATCCAGCATTCGGATGATTGTGGTGGCGGGCGCCGCTCTGCCGCGCCAATTCGTCGAGCTCTACGAGAAGAAATACGGAGTCCACATCATGTTGGCGTGGGGGATGACGGAGCTCACTCCCATCGGAACGGTCACGGCGCTGAAGAGCCACCACGAAACCTTGCCGGAGGAACAACGGTTCGATCTCATGTCGCGCCACGGAATTCCTCTCGCGGGCGTGGACGTTCGAATCGTAGATGCCGAAGGCGCCGAACTGCCCTGGGACGGTATCGCCATGGGAGAACTGCAAGCTCGCGGCCCGTGGATCGCAGGCAGCTACTATAACGACCCGCGCAGCGATCGATCCTTCATGGACGGCTGGCTCCGGACCGGCGACGTCGCCACCATTGATGCGGAAGGATACATCCAGATCATGGACCGCACCAAGGATCTGGTCAAGAGCGGCGGTGAATGGATCTCAAGCGTTGATCTTGAGAACGCCATCATGGCGCATCCGAAAGTGGCTGAAGCCGCCGTCGTGGGTGTGTTTCATCCCAAGTGGCAGGAGCGTCCGCTGGCCTGTGTCGCGCCGTTACCCGAGTTTAGGGATCAGATCACGAAACAGGAGATTCTGGATTTTCTGGCAAAACGCGTCGCCAAATGGTGGCTGCCGGATGACGTCGTGTTCATCGAAGCGGTGCCCAAGACGAGCGTGGGCAAGTTCAACAAGCGTGCATTGCGCGAACAGTTCAAGGATTACAAACTACCCGGTGTGGATCACAGCGGCTAACTACTCGGCCAGGGCCTTGTGCACGAACTGCACCGCCATGGATCCTTCACCCACGGCCGATGCTACACGCTTAATGCTTCCAGCGCGGATATCGCCCACCGCAAAAACTCCCGGCAGACTGGTTTCGAGCAGGTAGGGGGTCCGGCGTAGAGGCCAGCCATTGCTAACGTCGGCACCCGTCTTGATGAATCCGTTCGCGTCGAGTTCGATGCAGTCTTTCAGCCATTCCGTGTTGGGATCGGCGCCCGTCATCACGAATACGTGGCGGATCTCAAGGACGCCGTCGGCGTTCGTTTTCGTGTTGCGCCAGCGAACGCGTTCCAGGTCTTTGGTCCCTTCGAGCTGTTCGATCCTGGTCCAGGTCATGAGAGTGATCCGCGGACTGGCCTCGATCCGGGAAATCAAGTACTGCGACATGGTCTTCGCCAGGCAAGGTCCGCGGACCAGAAGAAAGACGTGTTTGGCGATTCCGGATAGGAACATCGCGGCTTGGCCCGCCGAGTTTCCGCCCCCTACCACGGCGATCTCTTCCTCGCGGCAGAATTCGGCCTCGACGCGGGTTGCGCCGTAATAGATCCCCACTCCTTCGAACTGAGCCAGGTTGGGCAGATCCAGGCGGCGATAGCGCCCTCCGGCAGCCAAGATGATGCTGCGGCCGCGTACCAATTTCCCGTCGTCCAACTCCAACGTGTACGGCGAGCGGGTGCTCTTGAGCGCGGTAGCCGATCGAGCGATGGCGATGCGCGCCCCGAACTTTTCGGCCTGAATGAACGCGCGACTAGCGAGCTCCTGTCCCGAGATCCCCAGCGGGAAACCGAGATAATTCTCGATTCTGGAACTCGCTCCGGCTTGGCCGCCCGGCGCATTTCTCTCGAGAACCTGCACTGTCAGACCCTCCGAGGCTCCGTATACGGCGGCTGCCAGCCCGCTAGGTCCTCCTCCGACGACGATGAGATCGCACACCTCGCCCTGATCGATTTCGTCGTTCAGCCCGAAGCAGGCAGCCGCGGCGGCATTACTCGGATTACGAAGGGCTTGGTCACCGCGACAGATCAGAACCGGGATGTCCGTGACGGAGATTCCGAACTGCTCGAGAATCGCATGGACGGTGGGGTCGGTCTCGATATCCAGGTAGTGGTGAGGATGTCCGTTGCGGGTGAGGAACCCGCGCAGCCGCATGGTATCGCTCGAATGGCTGGACCCGATCAGTACGGCATCGCCCACGGAGTTGGCGATCAAGAATACGCGGCGCGATATGAAGGCGTTCAGGAATATCTCACCCAGTGCGACATCCGTCTGCATGATGTGGCGCAGGTTCGCACGGTTAATTTCGAGCAGCGTGCCGGCTTCACGGGCCTGGATGCGGACCAGAGTACGGCGGCCCGAAAGTACGTTTACTTCGCCGGTGAACTCACCGGGGCCAAGAACGCGAAGCGCCGGCCCTTCGCCTGCGGAAACATTCCGGACTTCAATGCTACCCTTCAGGACGACAAAGATACCGTGCTGCGAATCGCCCTGATTCACAATCACTGCACCCGCCTCCACATCCCCTTGCTGGCCAAACGGGATTAGACGCGCGATTTGCGCGTCGTCCAGCTTGGGAAACATCGAATCGGGCAGCTTGGGAAATATCGAATCGGGAAGTTGGGGGAGCATCGGATCAGGCTGTCCCGGTGAATCGGGCGCACCGCTACAACCAGTTTAGTAGACGCCGCGGATCTTCAGCGCCTCATCGATAATCGCCAGCAGTTGCTCGCGGGTGAGCTCGTGCTTCTCGCTCGGTTCGGGCATGTCCTCGGCCGCCAGCGGCCATCCTGGCTCGAAGCGATTGTGCGACTGGACGCCATAACGCGGACGCGCGTCGAACAGTTTCTGAATTTCGACGCGCGGCAGAACTTTAGCGCCACCGAGCAGCTCGGCAACCAGCGTGATCCGGGCGAAGTGCTCCACGGTGTCCATCCGGAAGAAAGCTCGCATCACGTCCGGTCCGTAGGCCACCGCGCCGTGATTCGCCAGCAGCATAGCATCGTACTTGGGGATGTACGGCAGCATCCCTTCGGCGAACGCCGGCGTCCCCGGCAAACCATATTCCGCTAAAGGCACCGACCCCAGGCAGATGATGACCTCAGGCAGGGCGCCGAGATTCAGAGCTCGCCCCGCCACCGCAAAACCGGTCGCCGTGGGAGGGTGCGCATGCACGACCGCGCTCACATCGGGACGCTCCCGGTAGATGGTCAGGTGCATGCCGATCTCGGTGGTGACTTCCAGGCGACCGGAAACCTTGCCGCCCTCCAAATCCACCACCACCAGATCCTCGGGCGTAAGCATGCCCTTGCTGACTCCGCGGGGGGTGGCCAGCAAATGGCCGCTATCCAGGCGGATCGTAATGTTGCCGTCGTTGGCCGCGATCCAGCCCTTTTCGAACATGAGTCGGCCGACGTGGACCATCTCCTCGCGGTGCTCTTGTTCGGTTCTCGGCATCGAATAAACTCGCGCCATTGATTCTAGCAGCTTGCGGAGTCTGTCAGCTTGCGGCCCCCGGTCCCTTACAATTGAGGGACGGAGTAACCAGCTTGGATAAGCGCCGCATGTGCCCGAACTGCCGGGCATTCATCACTTCCGACGACAGAGTCTGCCCGTATTGCCAGGCGCAAGTAGGCGAGCGCATGATTGACCGGCGGGCGGCCTCGGACGTCCTGGGCGGCCTGATTCCGCACCAACGCTTCGTGACTATGCTGATCCTGCTGATCAACACCGGCTTATACGTGGCTACGATGCTCCGGACGCAGCAGCAGGGCGGCGGCGGCTTCGGCGACCCCAGCATGCAGACGCTGGTGGATTTTGGCGCCAAGTATGCGCCCTTAATTTTTTATCGCGGGGAGTGGTGGCGCCTGATCACCGCGGCCTTTTTGCACGGCGGCTTGCTCCACATCCTGATGAACTCCTGGGTGCTGTTCGACCTGGGCCCGCAGGTGAATCAGGCTTTCGGAACACCGCGCTTTCTTTCCATCTACTTTGTTTCCTCAGTGACGGGATACCTGGCCAGCCTGTACTGGTCTCCCTCAGTTTCCATTGGCGCGTCGGCCGGGCTCTGCGGATTGATTGGCGCGATGATTGCGCTTGGTACGCGCGATCGGTCCGCGGTCGGAGCTGCCATGCGCCGCCAGTACATCCAGTGGATGGTCTATCTCTTGATCTTTGGGTTGCTTCCCGGCTTGAACATCGACAACGCGGCGCACATCGGCGGATTGGCGGGAGGATTTGTGGTCGCCTACCTGGCCGGAACCCCGGGCTTCTCCGGGGCCGTTGAAAACTTTTGGCGCGTGGCCGCGGGGCTCTCTCTGGCGATCACCGGGTGGGCGTTCTTCGAGATGTTCATGCACCTGACCTCGACGACGACTTAAGGTTTAGTTGTCCCCAGCGGTTTCCAGCACCATCTGCCACAACAGCTCCGCGCCGCTCTCGATGTTCTGCAGGGAAATTCTTTCGTCGTTGCCGTGCTCGCGGCTCTCACCGCTCTCCCGCAGGAAGACAGGAACGCCGTAAACCGCCACGCCGTGGGAGCGCAGAAAGCTGCCATCCGTGGCGCCGCGCGACATGAACGGCACCACCGCAGCTTGCCGCGGATAGACCAGCCCGATGGCTCGCTCTAGAGAGCGATATGCGACGCTGCTCCGAGGGCTGGATTCCGTGACGGGCAATTGCGCCCCCGGCGCCAGTGCGATTTCAACGGCCGGATCCGCCACGATCTGCCGGAACCGCGCGAGGACTTCGTCGGAGGTTTCGTTCGGCAACCGCCGGACATCCACTTGGGCTTCCGCAGTGCTGGGGATGATGTTGATTTTGATCCCGGCGTTCAGCATGGTCGGCGCGACCGTGGTGCGCAATGCCGCATCCAGTTCGGGATCGCGCGTGCGAATCTGACCCGCCGCGGCTTGGATGGTAGCCGAGTTTTCCAGACGCGGCAGCAATGGCGCCAACCAGTCATACTCCGGGAATGCCGACAGGTCACGCAAATAGCGGCGCGTCGTGGGGGTAAGTCTGACCGGCTGGTCGGCATCGGCCAGCTTCACCAGTGCGCGCGATAGCCGCAGCACGGCATTATCGGAACGGGGCAGCGAACCATGACCGGCCGGACCTTTTGCGCTCAACACTACGCGCGTAGGAATTTTCTCCGCCGTCTGAATCAGAAACACGCGGGTGCCATTCTTCGATTCCCAGACCGAGCCGCCTTCGTTAAACGCGAACTCGGCATCGATCTTAGGCCCTGCATGCTGGATCAGCCACTGGATTCCGGTCGATCCGGCTTCCTCGTCGGCTTCCGATAGCAGAATCAGGTCGCGGCTCAGCTTGATATTGCGGCGCTTGATTTCGACCATCACGGCCAGCTCTGCGGCGAGGAGCGATTTCGTATCCAGAGCGCCGCGCCCATACAAAAATTCATCGCGGACCTCGCCCTTAAAAGGATCCACGGTCCACTGTTTGCGCTCAGCCGGAACAACGTCGCTGTGGGCCATCAACAGCAAAGGCTTGTTCTTGCCGTTTCCCTTGATCCGGGCGACCATATTGAGGCGCTTGGGATCGTCCCCTAGCAGTTCCGCAGGGATGCCGCTCGAATCGGCGACCTGTTTGAGATAGCTGGCGACCTTCGATTCGTTGCCCGGCGGATTGGAGGTATCGAGGCGAATTAGGTCGGTGAGATACTGACGGGTCCGCATGCCCAGGGATCGGTTGTCGTCCCCCGCCGCGTATGCAACGAACGCAGCGCCCATCGCCGACACAGCGATGAATGCGGAAAACATTCGCATTTGTTCCTGATCTTAGCACGCAAACATGAATCTCACTCAGGTATGCTATTGCGCAAAGGGTATCCTTAGATTATGGCTAGCAGAAGCGTCAACAAAGTCACTCTCATTGGGCATCTCGGACGGGACGCCGAGACCGCATATACCGCCTCGCAGACGGCGGTGACCAAGTTTTCCGTCGCGACGAACCGGCGTTGGAAAGATCAGGCGAGCGGCGAATGGAAAGAAGAAACCAACTGGACCAACGTGGTCCTGTGGCGCGGGGAGAACGTCGCGCCGTATCTCACCAAGGGCAAGCAGATCTACGTCGAGGGCCGCTTGCAGACCCGCAGCTACGACGATAAAGACGGCAAGAAGGTCTGGACCACCGAGGTGGTGGCCGAGGACGTGATCCTGCTCGGTGGCCGCGGCGAGGGCGGCGGGCCGGATGAGATGTCGCAGGAACCGCGCAGCGAGCCTCGTAGCGCACCACGCTCGCGTCAGGCTGCGGCACCGGCCGCTCACTCGGCGCCTCCGTCGCATGAAGGCATCGGCGACGACGACGTGCCGTTCTAATAGTGGGGCAGGATTGTATCCTGCGAGCAGGTTTCTAAACCCACATCCGACGCCGATTAGAAAATCGGCGCGGAGGCTGAAAAAACCTGCCCCACATGCCTGCTTAGCCGCTACTTCCGTCGCGCGATAATGATCAGCCGAGGCGAGCCCAACTGATAAGGCTCACCGGCTACGCCTCCGTGAAGCGAGAGTGTGTCAAACCCCGCCGCGTCGAGCATTCGGCGAAGTTCGGCAGAGGTGAACACGTAATGCACCGTAGGGCGGGTTTCGATCACGCTGCCGCGAACGAAGGTGTAGTCCACATGCAGACAGCTTTCCCAGGGATCGTAGCGGTTCTCGCTAAGGATCATGAGATCGCCCAAACGGTGCCAGCGTTTTTGAACCATTGTCGGCAGGATCGATTCCGCGGTCATGCCGGTTTCGATCACCAGCTTCGCCCCCGGTTTTAGGGCTCCAGCCAGTGCGAACAGGAATGCGGCCGCTCCGGCATGATCCAGATACCCGAAGCTGTTGCCGAAGCAGAACGCGCCGTCGAACGTCGACGGTTCCAGTTGCAGCGCCCGCATATCGCCGGAACGCCAATCGGCATCGAGCTCCGCACGTGCGGCAGCCAGGAACTCGTCCGACAGATCGATGCCGGTTATGCGATAGCCGCGGCGCGCGAGTTCGATCGAGTGCCGTCCGTTGCCGCACGGCACATCAAGCAACCTGGCTCCAGGTTTAACTTCAAGTGCCTTCTCCAGAAAATCGACATCCGCCAAAGTAAGGGCCGGGGTCATGGCGCGAGTCCAGAAATCGACCGCGGGACCCTGAAAAAAAGTCTCAAACCATTGGTGTTGCAAATGAGATTTCAAGCGAGATTCTCCTGTGACCTTGGGTGGAAGGGAAGGGCCGCGATGAATTATCGGACGGCGAACTTAGTCACAGGCAACGCAACAAGTATAGCGAAGCTTTTTGAGATCAGGCTGTGCCGAACTTTTGGCCCCAGGTCTTGAACTCTTCGAAGCCCGCCTTGGTCAATTTCTTCAACTCGGCAATATGACTCGCATCCAGGCTCGTGAAGTTGAAACAGGATTTCCCTTGCATGCGCTTCTTCAGCTCCGGAGAGATTGTGGCCTGGAGTTTTGGGTTCATGTAAATCGGCATCAGGTGAAAGCTGACGTA
>Ga0105245_10006411_pt1 | contig 10354 bp, 11 predicted proteins | sample KBSM54metaG_FD_81523 | JGI IMG/M metagenome (GOLD analysis project Ga0105245, IMG submission 81523) | Miscanthus rhizosphere microbial communities from Kellogg Biological Station, Michigan, USA - KBS M5-4 metaG | ecosystem: Host-associated > Plants > Roots > Rhizosphere > Soil | place...
GAAAGCTCTGTCCCGCCGCAAACAGCGCGCAGCGCCTCCACCACCAGGGCGCTGGCCACTTCGCCGGCGTTATGCCCGCCCATCCCGTCCGCCACCGCCCACAGCCCGGATTCGGGACGTGACAGCATCGCGTCCTCGTTGGTCTTGCGCCGGCAACCCGCATGTGTGCGGGCAACACATTCAAAGCGCAGATTTTTTCCGCTGGTGGGTCCCATGGACAAGTCGGTGACCTGGAAAACCGCCGGCAATTGTGGCTTGCTGGCGGATGGGGTTACAGAAATTTGGGGGATGCTAGCAATTGAACGCGCCTTATCACAATAAGGCCCTGCCTCAAGGTACGATATTAAGAGAGTGGCGGCTTGAGGAAGTGCTGGGCACGGGCGGCTTCGGCATCGTCTACCGCGGCAAAGGCGTCTATTTCGGCGAGGAAGTCGCGATCAAGGAGTATTTTCCCTCGGCCATCAGCGACCGGCGCGAAGGCAATACCGTCGTGCCCAACGATTTCGACTCCGAGGAAATCTACGAGCTGGGGCGCAAGAAATTCCTCGAAGAGGCCAAGGTGTTGTGGAATTTGTCCCGGCCCCAGCGCCATCCCAATATCGTGAGCGTGCGCAGCCTGTTCGAGATTCACGGCACCGCCTATATGGTGATGGATTTCGAGAGCGGCACATCGCTGTCGGAAATGCTGCATGCGGGCCGGAAATTCGACGAAAAGTCCCTGTTCGACATCATCCGGCCCGTGGCGGAGGGACTCGATTGCGCCCATCGCGCCGGTGTCCTGCATCGCGACATCAAGCCTGCCAATATCCTGGTCAATGGCGCGGGAAAACCGGTGCTGATCGACTTCGGCTCCGCCCGCTTCGACGCCGGGCAGGCGACCAACACCAAGGTCACCTTCTACACCCCGCCCTATGCCGCCATCGAACAATATGTGAAGACCTTCCCCCAAGGGCCTTGGACCGACATCTATGCGCTGGGTGTGGTGCTGTATCAGTGCATATCCGGCGAGAAGCCGCCGGAAGTGCTGGAGCGGCTGCATGGCGGGTTGGGCCAGTCGCTTTCCGCCAAGACCTGGCCCGGCTACAGCCAGAAATTCACCCGGGCGGTAGATGCGGCGATGGAGATCCGGCCGCAGGACCGGCCCCAATCCATCTCCGACTGGCTCAAGCTGTTCGACATTGGCGAGGTGAAAGCGGACGAAGCCACTCGCGTCGGCATGACCATGTGGGGCGAGATGCCCACCATAGCCGGCGCCCTGCTCGCGGCGGCAGCGCCACCTTCCGCCAAGGCGGCAAACGCGCCATCACGTGAGGCGCAGAGCAGCGCCGTCCAGGCGCAATATAAAAAGTCCAAAAGCACGGTCCTCAAATCCACTTTGGTCGGCTCCTTCGCCGCCATCGCCCTGGTTTCCATGGCCGGCTATGTGCTGTGGCCGCGACACCTGTCCGCGCCCGAGCCCTTGCCGGCCAGCGCCTTTAGCGACACAGCCGCTCCGGTGCGCAAGCTGGGGCCAGCCTTGGACCGCCTCATCGATGCCACGCAAAAGGCCGGCCGGCCACAAAGCGAGATTGCGGCCCTCACCGATGCCAAGACCAAGATCCTTGCCGCGGTCGCCCAAAAGGCTCCGCCCGAACAGATCGACGACGCGGCCAGGGAGATGGCCAAGACCGAGATGGCAGCGCTTGGGCGCAGCGTGCGGCGGACCTGGCGCGATCTCGGCGTGGCACCCGATGCCAAAAGCCTTTCCGATCCGGACAATACTGTCGAAGCGCTCAGGACCGCCAAAAGCGCGTTGGATGCCAGGCTCGCTGCCGATCTCACCAGCCAGAACGCCGCGGCGGCCACCACCAGCACGCAACAGGCCCTCGACGCTTATGGCGCGTTCCAGGCCGCCTACACAGCGGCGGCGCCGCAATATGTCGTGGCGCGGAAAAAGGACCTGGTGACGATGCTGGCAACCGCGCAATCCACCGCCGACCAGACCGAGGCCCTGGCCAAAGTGGAAAAGCCCTGGTTTTTGGCCTCGCAGGCGCGCAAGCAGGCCTATCAGCTGAGACAGGACAATGCCGCGCAGGCCAAAGCGCTTTTCACCCAGCTCAGTTCCGCCGCCAGCGTCGCGCAAAGCTCCAAGGACCTGAAACTGGTGATCGCCGCCGTCGCGCAACTGACCGCGGGCCAAGCCACGCTCTCCGGCCTGTATGCGGCCTCCAACGCGGCGAAACTGTAAGGTTTGGACTCGATAGAAATCAATTTTCCCACTCACCATGGCCGGGCTTGACCCGGCCATCCAACTTGTTAGTCGCACAAAAGTTGGATGGGCGGCTCAGGGCCGCCCATGGTGAGTTGGACTATGTCGCGATGGCCACGATCAGCCTATTCCGCGGCGAAAAACCGGGCTTGCCGCCGGACTCCGGCCGCTCATAACGCAGGGACGCGGAAAGCTTGGCGACCAAAGGAATGCCTAGCCCTCCGACCCTGGCTGACTCGATGCTGGGCGGCTCCGAAGGCGCCGCTTCCAACGGATTGAAAGGCCTGCCGTCATCTTCGAAAATGAGTTCGATCAGGCCCGGCCGCGGCTCGACCCGCACATGGATCGACTGGCCGGAATGCATGGCGAAGCCATGGCGGATGGTGTTGGAAACCAATTCCTCGAATACGACCTCAAGCCGGTGGCTGACCACCTCGCTCAACCCCTGCCCCGCCAGGAATTCCACCATGCAGCGACCGCCTTCCTCGATCGCCGCGATCCTGTTGTTCAGCACAAGCTCCAGCCGGCCATCGATGACGGAAGCGGACCGCAGCCCGCCCTTGTCTTGCGTAGGTTTCTCCCTCGTCATCCGGCGACCGTTATCCGACCAGTGCCAAGGCTTCGTTTTCGCTGGCGGCCAGCGGAATGATTTCCGTCAGGGCCGCGGTCTCGATCACGTCATGGACCCCGGCGGCGGCGCCATACATCACCAGCTTTCCCCCCTTGCGCGACAAGGCGCGGGTGGTGGAGATCAGCATGCGAATCCCCATTGAAGCCAAAAACGTCACACCGCTGAGATCGACGATGGTGTTCTTGCCGTTGGGCACGATGGCGGCGCCGAACCTTGTCTCGACCACATCCACGCCCGCGGTATCCAGCCGGCCGACCAGCACCACCCTGCGGACGTCACCCACATTGTCATGTCGCATTTCCATGCCACCGCTCCTATCGGATGTCTAATCAAAGCCCAGAACCAAAAGCGTGAAATCGTCGTCCAGCCCGCCCGGCTTTGCCAGCTTTCGCACGTCCCGGAACAATCGTTGGCTTTCCGTCATCTCGGGATCGGGAGACTGTAGCAGAATGGGGATCAAGTCGTTCAGTCCCCATTCTAATCCATCCAATGTGACGAATTCGAATACGCCGTCGCTGAAAAGATACAGGGACGCACCGGGCGGCACCGCCGTCGCGGCCGCGCTGTAGCGCGTCTGCGGATCGGCCCCGATCAACCCGCAGCGGGTGCGCAGGGCGAATGCCTTCTCGCGGCCCGCAGGCACCAGGAAGGCGGGATGATGGCCGGCGCTGGCATAGCGCAATTGCCGCTCCGCGCTGTCATAGACCCCGTACCACATGGTGAAATACATGCCGGCATGGGCTTCCATCGGGAACATGTGATTGAGCGCGGCCAGCACCTGGGCGGGATCGCCCATGTCGGTCTGGGGCAAGGCCCTTTGGCGCAGCAGGTTCATCACCGCCACGCTGTGCAGGGCGGCGCCGGCGCCGTGGCCGGAAACGTCCATCATATAGAGCATGAATTGGGTGGGTGAGAGCGCGCCATAGCCGAAGGCGTCGCCCCCCAGCTTGGAACTGGGCTCGAACAGCCAGTCGGCCTTGAAGGGCCCCTGCGTGATGGGCGGCGGCAACAGGGCTTCGACATAGGAGCGCGCCTTGCCGATGTCGCGGTCGAACGCGTCTTGCTGGAGGATTTCGCGGTGGGTACGCCACTCATGCTTCAGCGACTGGCGTCCGACCCTCAGAACTGCCCCCACCGGCAGTGGCGCCGGGGCCGACAGGCGAACCCCGTCGATGAAGGTGCCGTTGGTTGAATTCAGGTCCGTGACCGTCAGCACGCCGTTCTGCAATACCAGCCGGCAGTGGGTGCGCGAGACTTCGGAATCGGCCAGTACGATGTCCGCCGGCGCGGTGCGCCCGATACTGACCTCCGCCGCGCCCACGATAAAGCGATGGCCCGCGTCATGGCCTTCGATCAGTTCCAGGCAATGGGCACGGTCTTCCAGGGTGAAATCCGCGCTGCGCGCGAAGGTCATGATCCGGGTCTGTCCCTCGTCCACCCTAGCCCCCAACACGCGTGCGCCGCCCAGCCATGCTGCACACGATCTCCTGACCGATCAACCCGTTATCGGGAGGCTCGGTCAAAATGGTTCAAGTCCCTGCCATGGTCCATTTTTGCAAAGCTTTTGTGGCAACCCTGGCCTTCAGTTCTTCCGCGCCGTGGTCAGCTGTGTTTCGATGGCGCCGAAAAAAGCCTCTTCGTCCGGGTCGATCGCGGCGGTCGCCATGATGCGGGCCGCCGAGGGCTCGAGGACGTCGACATGGACGATTTCCGGACCCTCATCCTGGTAGCGGAACACCACCCGCAGATAGAGCTCCTCCAGATCGGGCGGTAATGGGTCGGGAGCGGGGCGGGGCAAAAGCATTTTCAGCCTCCCTTCTGCGTCAGCGATTGCGAAAGGCGGACCAGCGCCTGTTTCGCCGCATGCTGAACCAGGATTGCCGGGGCACCGGGCCCCAGCAGGACCGCCGTCGCCAGTGTCATCAGGGTGGCGGTGAACAGATGCGCGATGCGGTCCCATTCCATGGCGAACTCCCATCTTGGACGTTCGACCCAGCATGACCGCGCCCGGCTGAACCCGTTCTGAGCCCTCCATTCATCTGAAATTCATCCGCCTGTCCGGCTCGGCAACAATCGGCTCCCGCGGGCCTGTTGCAACGTCCCTTGCCTTTGCGTTACAGCGGCTTGAGGCCGTCAAAGACGAAATCCAGTGCCGGCATGACGGAAGAAGGGGTTCCCCCGCAGATACGCGACTTCTTGAACGGCTGCATCGACTCTGTGGCCGAGCTGGAAGCGCTGCTTTTGTTGCGGGAAGCGCCCGAACAGGACTGGGCCATTACAACCCTTGCGCGTAGGCTGTATGTCGGGGACACGGAAGCGGCGACTATCCTGGAACACCTGGTCCAGTGCGAGTTGGCGACAAAGACTGAACCAGGCTTCCGCTATCATGCCCGCGATGCCGAACGGCAGGCCCTGGTCGACGGACTGGCCAAAAGCCATGCCAAATACCTGGTGCAACTGACCCGGCTGATCCACGACAAGGCATCCGGCATCCGCAAATTCGCGGATGCCTTCAAATTCCGGAAGGACACATAATGTCATCCGTCATTTACGGCCTGTGCGCCGCCATCGCCCTGCTCTGCGCCACCCTGCTGTTATCGGCCTGGCGCCGCCAGCATCACCGGCTGCTGCTGTGGAGCGGATTGTGCTTTGCCGGCTTCACCCTCAACAACACGCTGCTGGTGCTGGACAAGCTGGTCCTGCCTGACATGGATCTCAGCCTGTGGCGCATCGGCGTGGCTGCGGCCTCCGTCGCCATTCTGCTCTACGGCCTGGTGTGGGACGCACAATGATGACCACGTTGCTCCAGACATTCCTCCAGGGCGCGGCGGCGGCGGGCTCGCTGGTGGCGGCGCTATTCTTCCTGCGTTTCTGGACCCGAACCCGCGACAGCTTCTTCCTGTTCTTTTCTGCCGCCTTCTTGATCGAGGGCTTGAGCCGGGTGCCGCTGGCTTTCGAACATGCCGCCGACGAGACCGACCCGCTGTATTACCTGCCGCGCCTGCTGGCTTATAGTTTGATCGTGCTGGCGGTGGTGCTCAAGAACCGGCCGCAGCGCTAGACTTCACTTCTAATACTCACCATGGCCGGCCTTGAGCCGGCCATCCAACTTTCTTGCGCGCGGCAAGTTGGATGGGCGGGTCACATGCTCGCCTAGGCTCGCATAGGGCAAGCTTTTCTAAGCTCGCTACGCTCGCTAAGAAAAGCTAAGCCAGCCCGCCCATGGTGAGTTTCTATATTCTTGCTTTCACCCCGGCGGCGCCGCATAGATCTTGCGCAGTTCGGTCTTGAGAATTTTCCCCGTCGCGCCATGCGGAATGCTGTCCGCAATCACCACGCGGTCGGGGATCGACCAGTCCGGCATCTTGCCGCGGCAGAATTGGCGCAAGGCTTCCGGCTCCGGCGCGCAGCCGGACCGTGGCACCACGATCAAGAGCGGCCGCTCGCCCCATTTTTCATGGGGCACGGCAATGGCCGCCGCCTCTGCGACATCGGGATGGGCGACGGCAACATTCTCGATGGCGATGGAACTGATCCATTCGCCGCCCGACTTGATCAGGTCCTTGGTGCGGTCGGTCAGGGTAAGAAAGCCGTCCCGGTCGATCACGCCCACGTCGCCGGTGGGAAACCAGTTTTCCGCGGCCGTGTTCGGCGGCATGCGGTAATAGCCGCTGGCGATCCAGTGGCCGCGGAACGTCACATTGCCCTGGGTCTTGCCGTCCCAACCCACTTCCTGGTTGGCCTCGTCCTCGCTGCGAAGGTCGGCGCCGAACACCACCCGGCCTTGCGCGCAGCGACGGTTGAGCTGCGCTTCGCCTTCCAGCTTAAGGCAGGCGGGCTTGGGCGCATTTATGGTCACGATGGGGCTGGACTCCGTCATGCCCCAGCCTTGAAGTGTGCGAATGCCCATATCCGCAAAGGCCAGCATCAGGGCGCGCGGCATCGCAGCCCCGCCCATCATGATTGTCTTGCAGGTTTCGATCTTCCCGCCCTTGTCGCGCAGGTGATTGACCAGGTTGAGCCAGACCGTCGGCACGCCGACTCCCAAAGTGGCACGCTCCCGGTTCATCAGGTCCAGCAGAGATACGGGGTCAAGCTGTGCTCCCGGCAACAGCAGCGAGGCACCGGTCATCGGCGCCATATAGGGCAGGCCCCAGGCATTGACATGAAACATCGGCACCACCGCCACCACCCGGTCGGTGGCGCGCAGTCCAATGGCGTCGGTCAGGTTCGACGCCATGGCGCTGAGCGTGCAGGAGCGGTGGGAATAGAGCACGCCCTTGGGCCGTCCCGTGGTGCCCGATGTGTAGCAAAGGCCTGAGGCCGTATTTTCGTCGAATTGCGGCCACGCCGCAATCGGGTCGGCACCGTCCAGCAAAGTCTCGTAGCAATGCAGCGCCACGCCCTGCGGCATCCGCGCTTGCGGCATGGCGTGCGCCTCGCACAACACCACCACCGCGCGCAGGCCATCCACCTTGGCCGCCACCGCTTCGAGAATGGGAAGGAATTGGGGATCGCAGAATATCACCTGGTCCTGGGCATGGTTCGCGATATAGGCGATGTCGTCATGGGACAGGCGGGGGTTGACGGTATTGCACACCGCGCCGATGCCGGAGATGGCGTAGTAAAGCTCCATATGCCGGTCGCTGTTCATCGCCAGGGTGCCCACCCGGTCGCCCTCCTTCACGCCAAGCGCGCGCAACACCGCAGCCAGTTTGCGGGCGCGCACGGCCAGCGCGGCATAGGTGGTGCGGGACAGCGATCCATCGGCGCGCCGCGACACCAGCTCGCCATCACCGTGATGGCGTGCGGCATGTTCCAGGATGGATGAGATCAGCAATTCATGCCGCTGCATCAGGCCTTGCATGCGCTGCTCCCGGCGAGGCTCCCCGCTATTCACGCACAGGCGGTTGACGCTGGCAACGGCTAAGCCGTGCCGGGGCTACCAGCCCCGCCAGCGCTTCACGATGTCGGTGAGATACTGCCGCCCTTTTTCGTCCTTGTCCCAGGCCTGGGGGAAACTGGTGGGCGCGATGCGCGGCCGGTGCTTTTCCTCCAGGTCCCCGAACCTGACCCGCATGGGATGGACCGCCCCCTCGCCAACCAGGATGGCCTCCTGCTGGCCAAGCGTGGGCAGCATGCTGAGCAATCCCCTGGCCGCGTCGGGCAGTTGGCTTTTCACATATTCCTGGTCGCCGCTATTGGACATGCGCAGCGCGAAAACGGTGCTGCATTGAGACAGCACGGTCTCGGAAAGCTCGGAAGGACGCTGGGTCACCAGGCAGAGCGAGACGCCGTATTTTCGCCCTTCCTTGGCGATGCGGCCGAAAGACAGTCTCGACGGCTCGAAGCCGGGAACCTCGTCGCGGGGAATGTAGCGATGCGCCTCGTCGCAAGCGACCAGGATCGGCATGACATTGTCGCGGTCGCCGCGCACCGCGAAATCGAACACCAGCCGGCAGATCAGCGACACCACGACATTGATGATTTCCGAAGGCACCGCCGAAATATCGAGAATGGAGATCGGCCTCCGGTCCACGGGGATACGCAGGATGCGGCCCAATATGTCCGCCATGTCGCGGTGGATCCCATCCGGATCGAACATGAAGTGATAGCGAAGGTCCCGCGTCATCGCCTCGATGTTGGAGATCAGGCGCATATAAGGCTGGAAGGTGTCGGGCTTGAGCAGCTTGCCCATCTCATTGTTGATGTGCCACAGCGCCTCCTGCATCAGATAAGGCGTGGGCGTGTCGACGGTAAGCTCGGCCGCGCGCTCGGGGTCCTGCAGGAAATCGCGCTTGGCATGAACGATCGCTTCCTTGAGGATCAGCGTTTCCCGGCTGCGCGCAATGGCGTCGCGGCTGCACAGCACCTGCACGATCTCGTCGAAGCCGAACAGCCAGTAGGGCAGGCTGAGATTTTCGGGCGTGATGTTTTCCGCCATGTCGGAAAAAGCGGGGCCATATTCGCCATGCGGGTCCAGCAGCAGGACATGGCCATTGGGATGGGCCTTCAGCGCGGTCCGCAGGATCAGCGCCAGGGCGCAGGATTTTCCGGCGCCCGTGGTGCCCACGATCGCCGAATTCTTGGAAAAGAAGACCTCGGATTTCAAATAGGCGGTCTTGTCGGGAAACTGGTGCAGCGAGCCGATCGCCAGGGTGGCGGCGCCGGGCCTTCCATAGATGCGCACCATGTCGTCTTCGGTGGCGCGGTACATGGCGGCGCCCAGCACCGGATAGACGGTGACGCCACGGACAAAGACCGGTTCCTTTTTCCCGCCGGCACTCTTCAATTCACCCAGCAGGTCGATTTCGGCCCGCGCGGGGCCCCGGCCGGAAGGAGCAGATTCGAACCCGATATGGTCGACAAAGCCGAAGGCGACAGTGGTGGGTGTGGGAATGCGGATGACGTCGCCGATCTGCACCTGGTTGAAGGTGCCGCCGCCATCCTGTTCGCCGACCAATTCGCAGGACAGGCGCAGGCCCGAGACTTCAATGACGGCTCCCAGCCGATGCGCCGCATGCGGCGGGGCAGTCGTTTCCTTGTCCATGCGCAACCCTGGTGATCCGTCGATCGGCAGACGGAAGAGAACTCAACCCAATGGCAGTGTAGGGTTTTTCGCGCCCACCATCCACTTCCCGGCCATACAAGGTTAAAATCACCGCCGGCGAGCCGCGCGGTCCCGCAAAAAGCCCTAGGTTTCAATCCTTTGGGATGGTGGCGGCGCAACCTATACTGCCGGCACGCGGATTTGTGACCGCTCGAAAGGAACGCCATGACCCTGTCCCGCCGCCAGCTGCTGGGCGCGGCAAGCGCCCTCGCTTTCCTGCCCGGACCGGCGCGGGCCGCTGCCCCCGTCATGATCACGCTGGATCCCAACAAGGTTCTGGGAAGCATCCCGGCCGACTATATGGGCCTGGGCTACGAGATTTCCTCGGTGGCCGTGCCCGGGCTGCTCTCGGGCAAGAACCAGGCCTATGTGCGCCTGGTCCGGCAGCTGGGCCGGCAAGGCGTGATCCGCATCGGCGGCAATACCTCGGATTTTTCCTCCTACCAGGCCAATGGCGAAGCCAAATCCTTGCCCAAGGGAACGGTGACGAATGAAGCCAATCTTCGCGAACTGCGCACCTTCCTGGATGCCACGGGCTGGCGGCTGATCTGGGGCCTGAACCTGGGCGACAACCAGCTGGGCAATGCGGTGGAACAGGCGCGCGCCGTAGCTGGCATCATGGGCGACAGATTGATCGCGCTGGAGATCGGCAACGAGCCCGACCTGTTTCCCAACCAGAACCACCGGCCGCAAGGCTATGACTTTGCAATGTGGCTGTCCGACGATCGCCGCTACAAGGCGGCGATCCGCGCGGTGCTGCCGCGCGCGGCTTTTGCCGGCCCGGACCTGGCGGGAACGGTGGATTGGATGGAGCAGTTCGCGCGCCAGGAGAGCGACATCGCGCTTTTGACCGCGCACCATTACA
>Ga0105245_10006412_pt1 | contig 10354 bp, 9 predicted proteins | sample KBSM54metaG_FD_81523 | JGI IMG/M metagenome (GOLD analysis project Ga0105245, IMG submission 81523) | Miscanthus rhizosphere microbial communities from Kellogg Biological Station, Michigan, USA - KBS M5-4 metaG | ecosystem: Host-associated > Plants > Roots > Rhizosphere > Soil | place: Michigan...
GGCTGGCAGAAGGTGTTTTCGGCCGACCCGCGGCTTGGTTTTCTGTCGCACGCCCGCATGGTCACCGGGCAGCTCGCGACTGGCGCGCTGCCCGCCGGTGCAAAGACCATAACTGATGCGCACCGCCTGGTACTCAACGACCGCATCGACGCACTGGTGGCAGCGTTTTTCCTCGTCTCTGTGATCGTAATTCTCGTGGCGTCCGCTTACGAATGGTTCAAGGTGCTGAGCGGAAGAAAGGTGGCGCGCAGTACCGAAGTGCCCTTCGAGTCGGCGAGCAGGGCCGCGTAGAGGGTAGATTCAATCCTGGTGGGAGTTAACCCAATACAGGAGAGATGGGATGCGCAGCCTGACGACGGTTCGAGCGGGAGGCGCGTTCCTGATTGCCGGCGCGCTCGCATTCATGGGAGTCTTCGCATTCCTCGCCGCGCGGTTCAACTATCCTCAGGTGCTCGACGGGACCGCCGAGCATGTGCTGCCCAGTCTGCTGGCGACAGGGACAACGGGTCGCGCTGTCTGGGCGATTTATGGATTTCTGCCGCTGATCTGGATTCCAGCCGCCGTAGGAGCATTTCAGGCGCTGCGTCCCGTGCGCGAAGGCAGCATGCGGATCGCCATGCTCTTCGCCGTCGTCTCATCGGTAAGTATGATGCTCGGCCTGTTGCGGTGGCCGAGCATCCACTGGTCGCTGGCAGAGGCGTACGCAACCGCAGGCGAAGCAGAGCGGGCGGCGATCGGATCCACTTTCGCCGGGTTGAACAGCTTCCTCGGCAACTACGTCGGAGAATTCCTCGGGGAGTTGGCGTTCAGCCTGTTCTTTCTCCTAACCGGTTTCGCAATGCTGGCGAGGGGATCGCGTTTCCCGCGCTGGGCGGCCTACCTCGGCCTGACTACGGCTGCCGCTGGTTTGATCGGAATGTTTCGCAACGTGACTGACGTGGTCGGCCCAATCGCCGCGGTCAACAATTACCTGCTTCCACTGTGGATGATTGTTTTTGGCGTTGCGCTGTTTCGTCATCGACCCATATCGCCACGCCTGACCTGACTAAGCGAGCCAACTGGATTACTAATAGGCTGGAGCGTGGCACGGACTCGCGCGACTTTCCTCGTGCGGGCGCAGTGAAAAAGACCCGCTTGCCGTTCCACGAGCCGACTGCGCAATCCAATCGCCGTCGATGCCGTAAGCGTCGCGCCGACCGCTGAGCACGATGCGTTCGCGGCTCCCGGGATTGAGGACGATCCGGACCGAGTCACGAGCCGGCGATTGGCGATCCGCCGATGACTGGTCGATACGCGTCACAGCTGCTGACGGAAACGAAGCATCGCCGACCCAGCTGAGACCGAACTGCTTCAGGTCCAGATCGTACACCCCAAGGCTTGGTGCGGAGTCGAAGCCGACCTCGATCGGATGAGAATCGTCGACGAACCCGATGCTGCCACAAATCTGACGAGCGGCTGGGGACTGTAAACTGATCTGGTACGGCTGGGCGAGCGAGAGAGTAGCGTCCCATGCGCCCGCCATGCTTTCTCGCGGCGTGTCACCGCCGGGTTTGGTCGGTACGGGCTGCGCCGCGCACGCGAACGCTGCTGCCACCGCCACCGCATACAGCTTCATGCTGCCTCGACCTTGTCGCGACCAGTTTCACTGTCAGCGACCTCGGCGAGCCCGGCCGGCTGATGCACGCCGTCGCTGGGGAGATCATCAAGGCGATCATCGTGCTCGAACAGATCGCGCAACCGGTAAGCGTGACCGAGCAGGAACGGCACGGTCGTCACCACCACGTTTGGCTTGAACAGGAACGCGGTTCGGATGTAGAAGGCGGTCTTGTTGTGCAGCAGGTGCTCCCACCATCGCTTCGGGACAATCTGCGGCACGACGACTGTGACGAGCTCACCAGGCATCACCAGTCTCAGACTCTCGACGTACTCTACGAGGGGACGCAGTACCGAGCGGTATGGTGAGGGGATCACCACCAGGGGTACACCGATGTCCCATTCTTCCCAGTCCGCGCTCATCTTTGGCGTAGCGCGTGGATCTACTTCGATGTAAACCGCGACGACTTCGTCCGAGATCGCGGTCGCATACACAAGCGCTCCAGCGGCGGCTTTGGTAATGCCATTCACCGGTACGACGACGGTGTGGTGCATTGGCGCAATCGGGCTCTGGCCTTTGAACTCGACCTCCGCTGCGAATTGCGCGTAGTGGCCGTGAATCTTCCTCAACAGCAGGATGATGAGAGGAATGATCAGAACGACGATCCAGGCGCCTTCGACGAACTTTGTCACCACCTGGATGATCGATACGATGCCGGTTGCCGCTGCGCCAATTCCGTTGAGGGCAGCCTTCCAGCGCCACCCCGGTGCCCGCGAGCGAAGCCAGTGCATGACCATCCCCGCCTGCGACAGCGTGAAGCAAACGAACACGCCGACCGCGTAGAGGGGGATCAGCGCGTTGGTCTGACCCTGAAAAAGCGCGACGATGATTCCGGCGATGACGCCTAGCGCGATGATACCGTTGGAGAAAGCAAGTCTGTCGCCGCGAGCCGCGAGCTGGCGGGGCATGTAGCCGTCGTTGGCGAGAATCCCCGAGAGTCGCGGGAAATCGGCGAAGGCGGTGTTGGCGGCAAGGACCAGTATCGCGAATGTGCTGTACTGAAAGACGTAGTAGAACGCGCCTCGTCCAAAGACATGATCGGCAAGCTGGGAGAGCACGGTGTCGGTCACCGTTGGCATCACTGCATAATGTCTGGCGAGCAGGCTGGTCCCCAGGAAGAACGCGGCGAGGATCGTCACCATCAGGCCGAGCGTGATCGCGGCGTTCTTCTGGGCCGGCTGCCTGAAAGCCATCACGCCGTTGGAGATCGCTTCAGTCCCCGTCATGGCGGCGCACCCTTCAGCGAAACCGCGAATCAGCAGATACGCCAGCGCAAATCCAGTCGGAGCGCTGAGAAGGCCGTGCTGCTGAGCGGAAACCGCGTCGACCTTTACCACGCCGTCGAGCCCCGCCGGTCCGGCACCGGTCATCGCGCGATATCCGCCGTAGACGATGAGTGCGACCATCATCAGCACGAACACGTAGGTCGGGACGCTGAACGCGAGTCCGGATTCGCGGACGCCGCGCAGGTTGACGATTGCTAGAAGGGCGATCGACAACACGCACAAGAGCACGGTATGCGGAATCAGCGAGTGGTAGGCTGAGGTAATTGCGGCGATGCCACCCGCGATCGACACCGCTACTGTCATGATGTAATCGGTGAGCAGCGCCGCGGCGGCAACGAGTCCGGGCCCGGTGCCGAGATTCTCTTTGGCGACGGTGTAGGACCCGCCGCCATTGGGATACGCGAAGATCGTTTGCCGGTACGAGAGGCCGACCAGGACCAGGAGGCCAACGATTACCGCAGAGATCGGCACCGAGTAATGAACCGCCGCCGCGGTACCGAGGACCGCAAGAACGATCAGTATCTGGTCGGTCGCATACGCAACGGACGAGATCGCATCCGAGGACAGCACCGCCAGCGCCGTCTTCTTGTTCAGCCGCTCGTGCTCCAGTCTCTCACTCGGCAGCGGCCTTCCAAAAAGGAAGTGCTTCAGCCGTTTGTACGCGTTCACCATAGCGTTTAAAGCTGGTCAAGCCCCGTGAACGCCTGTACAAAGATTTCACAAAGGTTGGCGGGCCGCGGTACTGTAGTGCGACGCCGTCGAGTATGCGATCATAAAGGAGTGTCGCTCAATACCGCCCTGATTATCGACGACGAGCCCCGCATCAGGGGCGTTGTCGCCAACGCACTTGCGGACGATTTCAGCAGCGTCCACGAGGCATCGACCGGGCGCGACGGATTGAAGCTCGCCGCCGCCGAGCATCCTTCGCTGATCGTTCTGGATCTCGGACTCCCGGACATGAACGGCATCGCAGTTTGCCAGGAGATCCGTAAGACCTCCGACGCGCTGATTCTCGTCCTTTCCGCACGACACGCCGATCGGGAGAAGGCGATGCTCCTCGACGCCGGCGCAGACGACTACGTCACCAAGCCGTTCAGCACGATCGAGTTCACGGCGCGCGTGCGCGCGCTCCAGCGGCGGACCAGCGCTCCCCGAGCTTCAGCGGCGAAGACGATTCTCAACGGCTCGCTGAAGATGGATCTCGAGTCGCGGACGCTCTCCAGAAACGGAGCAGTTGTGCACCTCACTCCCACCGAGTGGGATCTCCTGCGGGTGCTGATGTCGAACGCCGGGAGGACTCTCACTCACCGGCAGCTGTTCTCTGCTGTCTGGGCCGGTCGCCCGTTCGGTGATGCACAGCAGTATCTGCGAGTACACGTTGCCAACATCAGGCGCAAAATCGAGTCTAATCCGATTGATCCCAGGTACATCATCACCGAGCCCGGCGTAGGCTACCGTTTCGCGCCAGCGGCGTCTTCACGCGACGAGTGATGTTGCAGAACCGGCTGGCAATCTGGCTCGTTGCATTCGCCGCACTCGCGCTGGCGACGATTGGACTGTTCTCTCTGCGACCGATGCTCGGCGAAGCGCACGTTGCGCTCGCGTATTTGCTGGTAGTGCTCGGCGCCAGCGCCGCCGGCGGGCGCTCGCTGGGGATGACGATCGCGCTCTCGGCATTTCTGCTTTTTGACTGGCTATTCCTGCCACCGTACAACACGCTGCTGGTGCGCAATCCGCTGGACTGGCTGGTCCTGATCGTGTTTCTGATCACCAGCATGGTCGCCGCGCAGCTGTTGTATCGGGCGAGGTCCGAGCGGGCGGCGGTCGAGCGCGCCGAAGCGCTGCGAGAGGCGGACAAACTCAAGGACGCTCTGCTGGCTTCCCTGTCGCACGACCTGCGCACTCCGCTGACAGCCATCAAGGGTCTCGCGCACGAGATGCAGCCGTTAGGCGATGAGCGCGCGCTCATCATCGAGGAGCAGGCAGATAGACTCAATCGGCTGGTGACCGATCTGCTCGACGTCGGCCGGTTGAATGGCGGCGCATTGCCTCTCGACATCCAGCTCAACGCGGTCGATGACCTGCTCGGTGCCGTCCAGCAACACGTATCAGCACGGCCCGATCGTGAGCGATTGCATATTTCGCTCGATGATCCGGCGGCCATTTCCTTTGGACGTTTTGATTTCGTCCACTCGCTGCGGATTCTTACCAACCTCGTCGATAACGCATTCAAGCACACGCCCGCGGGCTCGCCAATCGAGCTGACTGGCGGCGTGGAAGGCACCGACGTCGTCTTTCGCGTCAGCGATCGCGGCGCAGGAATGCCCGAGGCGAGGCCGGGTCAATCGTTCGTGCCCTATTACCGTTCCGCGCAAGCAGATGGCCAGTCGACAGGACTGGGACTCTGGATCGCCCAACGCCTGGCTGACGCGCAACACGGCTCGCTGACTTACCAGCCGCGCGAGAGCGGTGGCGTAACCTTCGCGCTGAGGCTTCCGTCGGCAACGCCGTGACGCTAAGCTGACGTCCAGTCGTCAGCCAACCTCAAAACTTCAGATGATAAGACCCATTGCCACCGGGCTGCTTTGCATTGCATCCGCCGCAATTCCTCTCAGCGCGCAGGAATCGAAGCCATTCGACTTCTCCATCAAGAACATCATGCGCGGGCCGGAGCTGTACGGGCGTCAACCTACCGACGTGCGCTGGAGCGCGGACAGCCGGTGGATTTATTTCACGTGGCTGGAGGCCGGAACCGACTGGCGCGAGACTCCCAAACAGTTTCGGGTACGTGCTGTGCCGGGCGCGAAACCGGAACGCGTAACGATCCAGCAAATCGATTCCACCGGATCCCGATTCTCACGCAGTGAACGCTCTCACAACGGACGGTATGCGGCGGTCGCGTTCAACGGGGATTTGTACCTGAACGATTTGACCACGGGAACGACGCGCCGCCTCACCCAGACCGTCGACGCCGAGAGCAACCCGCAATTCTCGGCCGATGACCGGCAGGTCTTCTTCGTGCGCGGCAACAATATTTATTCGATCGATCTGACGAACGGGCTTCTCCGACAGCTGACCGACATTCGCCAGGGACCAGCCCCAACAGACTCGGCGCGAGCGCAAGGTCAGCGGGGCAGGCTCGAGCAGCAGCAGCGCGAATTATTCGAGTCCGTTCGCGATCGCATCCGCGCCGACAGCATCAGTCGCGCCGAGAGAAAACTGCGCGACTCCCTGGCGCTGAAGCCGATCTATCTCGAGAGCAGCGAACAGGTATCCGATTTTGACATCTCGCCAACCGGCCGTTCGCTCCTCATCACGACCCGCACGCCGGCAAGCGGACAGCGGACCACCGACATCCCGCAATACGTCACGCGCAGTGGCTACACGGAGGAGCTGCGCGTCCGCACGAAAGTCGGCGACGCAACCCAGCACGGACGGATCGCGCTGATCTCGCTGCCCTCCGAGACCGTCACCTGGCTCAAGCCATTCGCGAAGGATACCACCACTGGCGCTTTCGATCTCCTCGGCTGGAATGACGCCGGCACACGCGGGCTTTTCTTCGCGTCGAGCGACGACAACAAAACGAGGTACCTGGACACGGTCGATCCCGCCGCAAAGCTCACCACGCTCGAGGCGCTGCGCGATACGGCGTGGGTGGGAGGACCATGCAATAGCTGCGGCGGATGGTACGGCGCCGGTAATGGCCGGGTCTGGTACGTCTCCGAAGCCGACGGGTTTTCGCACCTCTACACGATCGCAGCCGATGGAACCGGCAGGCAGCAGCTCACGAGCGGGCGCTGGGAAGTACGCGACGTGGCGCTCGCCACAGACGGGCGCTCGTTCTACCTGACCACGAACGACCCGACCCCATTCGAGCAGCATCTCTTCCGGATGCCCGTCGGTGGCGGAGCGATGCAGAAGATCACTTCGAGGGTAGGCGAGCACGCCGGAGTCGTCTCACCTGATGGCCAGCTCGTCGCCGATGTCTACTCCTACGTCAATCGGCCGCCGGATCTTTATCTGCTGCGCAATCAGCCCGGCGCCGAGATGTCACAGCTCACTCAGTCGGCGAGCGCGGAATGGCTGTCGTTCCCCTGGCTGGCGCCGGAGATCGTGATGATTCCAGCGTCGGACGGCGTGCAGGTTCCAGCTCACATCTACCGGCCGAGTGATATGAAGCCTGGCGCGCAGCCAAATGGAGCGGCTGTGATTTTCGTGCACGGTGCCGGCTATTTGCACAATGTCGGCAATTTCTGGTCGGAGTATCCGCGCGAGTACATGTTCAATCAGTTCCTCGCGTCGAAGGGATACGTGGTTCTCGATCTGGACTATCGCGGCTCGGATGGATACGGGCGCGATTGGCGGACAGCGATCTACCGCCACATGGGCGGGCGGGATCTGCAGGATCAGGTAGACGCATCGAAGTATCTGGCTCAGAACTTCAGGATCGACCCAAAGCACATCGGCATCTACGGTGGCAGTTACGGCGGGTTCATCACGCTGATGGCGCTGTTTACGGAGTCGCCGCACTTCGGGGCGGGGGCAGCCCTGCGCAGCGTGACCGACTGGGCGCACTACAACCAGGGTTACACCTCGAACATCCTCAACCTTCCGCAAAACGATACTCTGGCGTACCGTCAATCGTCCCCTATCTACTTTGCGGAAGGTCTACAGGACCCGCTGCTGATGGCGCACGGTATGGTCGACGTTAACGTCCACTTTCAGGATATAGTCAGGCTAACCCAAAGGTTCATCGAGCTTGGCAAGACACGTTGGGAGCTTGCGGCGTATCCGGTCGAAGACCACGCCTTCGTGCGCCCTTCGTCATGGGCCGACGAATACCGCCGCATCTTCGAGCTCTTCGAGCGATATCTGCCGATTCGCACCTCACCATAAATGATCAGACACATCGCCAGCATCTTTTCGCGTACCGCGTCCGTCCTGCGGGCAGTTCTTGGCGTGCCCGACTATCAGCGCTACCTGACGCACATGCGCAGCGCGCACCCCGGCGACCGGATCATGAGCGAGACCGAGTTTCGCCATATGCGGATGAACGACCGCTACAATCGCCCCGGGTCGAGGTGCTGCTGAGACGACGCGCGGCGCTCGCCCTCCTCGTTCTTTCGATCGCGTCATGCAGGGAGTCTTCGCAAACCGGCGACTTCCACTCAAATGAGCCCACCGTCAAAGCGCCCGCCGCTGCCCTGCCAGCTGCGCCGGTGCCAAAGTGGTTCCGCGGGTTCGGGCCGCTGGTCGCGTATGCAAATGACGACACTACGGCAGTCGTACTGCTTCCGACGTTTCAGGATGCACGCTTGGACGACACGACTTTCGACGCCGCATCAGCCAACGGAGTCAAGGTCGACTTGTTTGGTTTTTCCGGCCTCGTCGATACTGCTGCGGTATTGAGCGGGTTCGGCAAAGCGTCGTACGAAGACGGCTGCTTCGAATTTTCCAGAGGTCGTGTAGGTGGCGGTTTTCACGGAAAGTGGTCGGTCGCTCTTCCATCGGGGACAGCGAGAGGGCTGACTTTAGAACGCTTATCATCGCTTCGTGGCATGGATTCCACTGCTTTTGTGGATCAGATCGTGGCCCTGGCGGCGAAGATACGAGGCACGCGAGATACGGTGTGGCGCGGTACTCCTTTCATGATAGACAACGCGACGCGATTTACGCTTCCCGACGCCAGAGTGGTAGCAGCCAGCGTTGCGCAAATCCTACCCGGCGACCAGCACTGGGCGCAAAATTTTTTCTTTGTGGCCGAGGGGCCGCCTCCTGGCTCTAATGTGACCACGGTCGAGAGGTGGCTCCTTGCTTACGCGCACCCGGGTCGCTCGCGCACCGATTCCGTAACCTCTGGCCTCGATCGGGAAGACGAAGTTGGCGTCGCCGCGGCGGTGATTAGTGCCGCTGACTCGCTGCCAGTGCTCATGCTCGAAACGAGGGGTAACGAGGCTAATGGCTACGCGGCACTCGGCCGAGTCGCTCCGGGTCGCTGGCAAGTTGTATGGAGCGGCCCACATGAAGGGGGGTGCTGATCGTCTAGCGCCGCTCCGGAAGCCCGTTGTGCAAGTACGGCATCGGCTGACGTCTCACGGTAGACCTCAAACCGAGCCGGAAAATGAAAATCGCCAGATCAGCACTGTTGCTTGCCGCGTTTCTCCTTGGATGTGGACGTAAGGAATCCAAGGATGATGGCGCGGCCACAATAACGTCGCAGTCAGCGGGCGTTGCGGAAGCAGTTTCTCCGGCCGCCGCCCCGCCTCCATACCAGGCTTTGTCTTCACGAAGGGCGATCGGTCTCGCGGGCGGAGTAGCGGGTGGGACGACCCTCGCCAACGATGAGGCGCAATCGGTCGAAGCCAACGCCCGGGCCGCGTCCGGGTCCCCCGATCCGATGCAGGGCATCAATGCATCGACGACCGGAACCTTGATGGTCATTCGCACGGGTCAGGCTTTTGTCGAGGTGCAGAAGGTCGATCCCGCCATCCTCAAGATTCGGCAGATCGCAGCCCAGGTGGGCGGCTACATCACCAACTCTTCTGTGAGCGGTGGACGTGATCAGATCCGTCAGGCAACTATCGAGCTGAAGGTGCCCTCGAATCGATACGATGAGGCTGTGAGCTCGCTCTCGTCGATTGGGAAAGTCGAGACCGTCAACTCGCAGGCACAGGATGTCGGCGAGGAGTACGTCGACGTCACCGCCCGCGTCACCAACGCGCGACGCCTGGAGGAGCGGCTCATCAACCTGCTTTCCAACCGCACTGGCAAGCTCGATGAAGTTCTGCGCGTAGAGCGCGAGCTGGCGCGCGTGCGAGAGGAGATCGAGCGGTATGAAGGCCGGCTGCGCTACCTCAGCTCACGCGTTGCGACGAGCACGCTGACCATCACTGTACACGAGCCGACGCCGATCATCGGCAATAGCCCGGGTGAGAATCCGATCGTGTCGGCCCTGCGACGCGCGTGGATGAACTTCGTCGCGCTCCTGGCGGGTCTCATCGCCTCAATGGGCGTCCTGATTCCGCTCGGACTCCTCGGCTGGGCCGGATGGATCGGCTACCGCCGCTGGAGAAAACTCCACCCATCGCCCGCTATTTAGCGGGCGATGTCGCGGTTATACCACCAGAGGGATTTGGAGAGCGCGGCGTACCCGACGTTGATGTGGTGGAGGCCCCAGCCAATTGCTCCGGCACCGGCAACAATGATGATGGGCGTAGATGCATTGTTGCCGTTGTTGCCGGCCACAAGGATGCCAACCCCGACTGTCGCCGCACCCAGCGCGCTCACGAGCGAGCCGCGGAAATTGTTCGTCTTGAAGACCTTCGCCTCTTCGACTGCCTTCGGCGAGCTCTCTACGAGTTTTTCGACGTCGAACGGGCGGAACCAGCCGACGGTGCCCACCACAGGCCCGTTA
>Ga0105245_10006416_pt1 | contig 10352 bp, 6 predicted proteins | sample KBSM54metaG_FD_81523 | JGI IMG/M metagenome (GOLD analysis project Ga0105245, IMG submission 81523) | Miscanthus rhizosphere microbial communities from Kellogg Biological Station, Michigan, USA - KBS M5-4 metaG | ecosystem: Host-associated > Plants > Roots > Rhizosphere > Soil | place: Michigan...
CACCACGACGATCGCCGGCACCGTGAACGGCCTTGGTGCTCTCACCGTCGCCGGCGGCAACGTGACGGTCGGCGGCGCGACGACGCTCGGCGGGCTGACGTCGATCACCGCGGGCTCGCTCGTGCTCAACACCGCGTCGTCACTCGGTGCGCTGACTCTTACGAACGGCACGCTCGGCGGCACCGGCACGATCGGCGTCAACGGAGCGATGACCTGGAGCGGCGGCTCAATCGGAGCCGGCGGCGCTCTCACCCTCAACGCAGCCGGTGCATTCAACGGCGCGAACGGCCCGATGACGCTCAGCCGCAACCTCGCCAACAACAGCACGATCACCTACGCACCGCCGAGCCCTGTGAACACGCTTCAGCTCGCGGCGGGCGTCACCTTCACGAACAACGGCACGTTCGATTGGCAGAATCAAAACGTCACCGCGCTCGCCGGCGTGCCCACGCCATCCTTCGTGAACGCCGGCGGCGGAACGCTGAAACGGAGCTTGGGCTCCGCGTCGTCGATCTCGTTCGACCCGACCGTGACCAACGCCGGCGCGGCGACGTTCAGCATCGGAACGACGACGTTCACCAACGGCTTCACGCAGACCACGGGTACGTCGAACTTCGCGGCGCCCGTCACGTCACCCAACGGATTCCTCTTCAACGGCGGCAACATCCTCGGATCGTCCACGCTCACCGGCAACGTCTCCAACGCAGCGACGATCGCACCGTCGACCGGCGCGACGCCGGCGATGCTCGGAATCAGCGGCAACTACACGCAGACGTCCGCGGGAACGCTGAAGGTCAACATCAACGGCACGACCGCCGGCACGCAGTACGGACAACTCAACGTCACCGGCAACGTCGATCTCGCCGGCTCGCTCACCGTCGTCAATCCTCTCGGCTACACGCCGGCGAACGGCGACAGCTACAACGTCCTCACGTTCACCGGAACGCGGACCGGCGACTTCACATCCACGAGCTTCCCGTCGCCCGGACCGGTCGGCTTCCTGAAATCGTCGTACATCGCCGGTCCGCCGGCCGCGCTGCAGATCACCGCGGTGACGCAGGTTGCCGACATCAGCGTCACGCAAAGCGGTCCGGCGTCGATCAATGCATCGCAGAACGCGACGATCAGCATCACCGTCGCGAACGCGGGCCCGAGCAACGCGTCGAGCGTGGTTCTCAACGATACGTTCAGCGGCGCGACGTTCGTTTCCGTGACGCCAAGCAGTGGAACATGCAGCGGAACCGGACCAATCACGTGCAACCTCGGCACAATCGCGAGCGGCAACAACGCGACGATCACACTCGTCGTGGCCCCCACGTCCGCGGCTTCGATCACGAACAACGCTTCCGCGACCACGACGACATTCGACTCGAATACCTCGAATGACGCCGCTGCGCCGCTCACCATCGGCGTAACGCCTCTCGCCGATGGAAGTGTGACGCAGTCCGCTCCCGCGTCGATCGCGCTGGGCCAGAACGCGACAATCGTCATCAATCCCGTCAACAACGGCCCGTCGGCATCGTCGCTGACGGTGAATGTCGCCCTTTCCGGCGGCACATTCGTGTCGGCGACGACCAACTCCGGCTCATGCACGGGCACGCTCAATCTGACGTGCAACTCCCCAGGAGGATTCCCAGGCACGGGCTTCCTCATCACGATCGTCATGAACGGGAGCTCCGTCGGAACGATTACGAGCACGGCGACCGTTTCGGTCCCGTCGAGATTCGATCCGAACACCTCGAACAATACGTCCACCGCCAACATCCTCGTCGGCGCCGTCTCCGATCTCTCGATCACCAAGACCGGACCGGCGACGACCACCGCGAACGGACAGATCACCTACACGATCACCGTCACGAACAACGGCCCCTCCGACGCCGCGAACGTGACGATCACCGATCCGACGCCGTCCGGCCTCGCGCTCGTCTCCACCACCGGCGGCTGCGCCACATTCCCCTGCAACGCCGGCACGATCACCAACGGGCAGACCAAGACCTTCACCGCGACGTACGGCATCGTCTCGCAGAGCGTGAATGCATTCACGAACACCGCGAGCGTCACGTCGGCGTCGAACGATCCGAACACGACGAACAACAACGCGAGCGCAACGACGACCATCGGTTGCGTCGCCGCGGCGCAACCGATCGCTCCGATCAACGGCGCGCTCGTCACGCCGCCGGTTCACTTCTCGTGGACCGCCGTCGCCAACGCGACTCAGTACGAAGTCTTCATCAGCAACAACGGCGCACCGTCGACGAGCGTCGGTACAACGCAGGCGACCTCGCTCGACGTCAACGTCAACGGCGACGGCGCGTTCTCGTGGTTCGTCGTGGCGACCGTTCCGAATTGCACGGCGCTTCAATCCGACACCGCGACGTTCACCGTGTGCGGAACGCCGGGCACGCCGCAAGCGTCGGTCGTCGCACAGACGACGTCGGGACAGACATTCACCGTGCAGTGGGACGCCGTCTCCGGCGCGACGAAGTACGAAGTGGATGAAGCGAACAACGCCGCGTTCACGAACGCGACGACGACCAGCACCACGACGACGTCCGCATCGTTCACGCACACCGCGACGCAGTCGGCGCAATCGTTCTTCTATCGCGTCCGCGCGTTCTCCGGATGCGCGCAGAAGTTCGGCGCGAATTCGTCGACGCTGCGCGTCGTCATCCTTCCGCTGCCCCCGGCGAACGACCCGAATCCGAACGTCGTGGTTCCGGCCGGAAGCCAGCAGCCGATCGTGCAGCAGCTCTTCATCCCCGGAATCCCCGGCGGCAACTTCAACTTCGTCGCCACGACCGACGAGCCGTGGACGACGATCGCGCCGCAGAGCGGCATCCTCACGCCGAACGGCGTCACGCTCACGCTGACGACGAATCCCGCGAGCCTGCCGAACGGCACGTTCACGAGCAGCGTGATCGTCACGCTCAATCCGGTCGCATTCGGACGCGCCGTTCCCGACGTCACGACCGTCGTCAACATCCCCGTCTCGATCAGCCTCGTCACGCCCGTCACGCCGACGAGCAACACCGCACCGCCGGCGAACGCGCTGATCATTCCGTCGGTCGGCCATCTCGACGGCATCGGCTCGCACTGGCAGAGCGACATCCGCATCAGCAACACCGGCGCGACGAAACAGCAGTACGTGCTGAACTTCACGCCGTCCGATCAGACGCAGTCGTCGAAGTCGACGACGATCACGATCGACGCCGGCGCGACCACCGCGCTCGACGACATCGTCAAGAACTGGTACGGCGTCGGATCGACGGGCGACGCCGCGAGCGGCGCGCTCGAAGTGCATCCCTTCGTCGCCAGTCAGTCGCTCGCCACGGTCGCATCGAGCCGCACCTACAACGTCGCTGCGGCCGGCACGCTCGGGCAGTTCATCCCCGCGATTCCGTTCGGCCGCTTCATCGGCGGCGCGACGAAGGACGCCGCGGCAACGATCCTCTCGCTGCAGCAGATCGCGCAGTCGGCCGCGTATCGCACGAACTTCGGCGTGCTCGAGGGATCGGGCAAATCGGCGAGCGTGTTGATGAGCGTCTTCGACGACGCCGGCAAGAATCTCAAAGACATTCCGTTCACTCTCGCGCCGTTCGAGCAGCGCGCATTCAACAGCGTTCTCGCGGAGAACAAGATCACGCTCAACGACGGACGCGTGGAAGTGAAAGTCACCGGCGGCGACGGCAAGATCTCCACGTTCGCGTCAGTCGTCGACAACCTCACCAACGATCCGCTTCTCGTCTCCGGCATCCCCCTCGGCCAGACGATCGCGAATCGCTACGTGCTCCCCGGCGTCGCCGACATCAACAACGGCTTCGCGAGCTGGCGCACCGACATGCGCGTCTTCAACGCCAGTTCGGTGCGGCAGACGACGACGTTCACGCTCGTGCCGCTCACCGGCACCGGCGACGGCAAGACGCTCACGACCTCAGCGACGCTCGAGCCGGGCGAAGTGAAGACGTTCGACAACATCCTGCAATCGCTCTTCGGAGCCCAGAACATCGGCGGCGCGCTGCACGTGACGACGCCGACGGCTGCATCGCTCGTCGTCAGCGGCCGCACCTACAACCAGACTTCGGCGGGAACGTACGGTCAATTCATCGGCGCGGTCACCGCGGCCGACGCCGTCGGCTCCACCGATCGCGCGCTGCAGATCCTGCAGGTCGAAGACTCGTCGCGCTTCCGCACGAACATCGGCATCGTCGAAGTGACCGGACAGCCGGCGACCGTCGAGCTGTCGATCATCCTTCCCGACTCGCGCGTCACGCCGAAGCTGCAGATTCCGCTCTCCGCGAACGAGTACCGCCAGTTCTCGCCGGCGGTGGAGCTGGGACTCGGCAACATCTACAACGCGCGCGTCGCCATTCGCGTGGTGTCGGGCGTCGGCAAGGTGACGGCGTACGGCTCGGTGATCGACATGAAGACGCAGGACCCGACGTACGTGCCTGCGCAGCAGTAGTATCCTCGACGGAAGTGGGAGAGGGACTTCGCAAGCGCATTCGCCAGCAGCGATTCGCGTCGCCGCAGCAGGAAGCGTTGCTCAACGCGATGGTCGCGGCGAACTACGTTCGCGCGCAAAGCGAGCGCGTCGTCGACGCGCACGGCATCACGCTCCCGCAATACAACGTGTTGCGCATTCTGCGCGGTGTGCATCCGGAGGGACATCCGCGTTACGAGATCGCCGCGCGCATGCTCGACCGCGCGCCCGACGTCACGCGCATCATCGATCGTCTCGATGAGAAGGGACTCGTCGAGCGCGTGCGCGGCGAGTCCGATCGCCGCCACTCCGTCACGCGCATCACGCGAGACGGACTGAAGCTGCTCGAAGAGATCGATCCGGAGATGCAGCGCGCGTTCGCGCCGATGGAGGCGCGCCTCACGCAGCGCGAAGCGCGCGAGCTCTCGCGCCTCTGCGAACGACTGTACGAAGGAACGTAGCTGCACACGAAGAAGCCGCCGAGCGGCGATCGTCCGCTGAAGACGCTCGAGCGCGTCCTCTCCAAAGCCGGCGCCGGATCGCGCACCGAAGCGCGCAAATGGATCGGCGCGGGACGCGTGAAAGTGAACGGACGCGTCGTGCAGTCGCCGGATGCGTGGATCGACCTCGAGCGCGATCGCGTGCTGCTCGACGACGCACCGCTCGAGCGCGAAGCGCGCATCTATCTGTTGCTGCACAAACCAACCGGCTACCTGACGACGTATCGCGATCCGCAAGGACGGCCGACGGTCTACGACCTCCTCCCCGATCGCGATCGCTATCTCTTTCCGGTCGGACGTCTCGATCGCGACACGAGCGGCCTGCTCATCCTCACGAACGACACGCAGTTCGCCGAACGCCTCACCAATCCCGACTATCACGTGCCGAAGACGTACTTCGTGAAAGCGTCGCAGGTGCTGAGCGACGAACAGCTCGATCAATTGCGCAACGGCATCGAGCTACGCGACGGCATGACGCGTTCCGCCGTCGTCGACCGAATCGGCAAGAGCACGTTCCACATCACCATCACCGAAGGCCGCAATCGTCAGGTGCGACGAATGGTCGAAGCGCTCGACGCAAAAGTGGAGAAGCTCGTGCGCGTCGCCATCGGCAAAATCGCAATCGGCGATCTCGAGTCCGGCAAGACGCGCGAGCTGACGCCGGATGAAGTACGCTCGCTCCAATGAAGCGGCTCGCATGTATCGCGCTCGTTTTCGCCGCCTGCGCGCGTGAACAACCGGCGCCGGCAAAAGCTCCCCCGCCCTTACCCACTCTCACCATCGCGCAAGCAAGAGAGATCCTCGCGAACGCGCCGGAGCTCGGCGAGTATCAATTCACCAACGCCGCCGTATCGCTGCCGATGAAGAAGTCGCAGATGAACGCGCCGGCGCAGGACCTCGCAAAGTCGCTGCGCGCCGCCGGCTGGATCGCATTCAGCGGCGACGACGTCGTTCTCACTCCAAAGGCGAAAGACGACAAACGCTTTCTCGTGCGCGCGAACGGCTTCACCGACATCGTCCCGATCGCGAAGAAAGAATTCGGCGACGTCATCAGCGTCGACAAAGACAAAGCCGCGTTCACCTGGCGTTGGGTGCGCAACGACATCGGCAAAGCGATCGGCAAGCCGGATGAAACCGAACAGCACGCGACCGCGAAGTTTCTCTACGACGGCAAGCAGTGGAGCGTGCTGTCGATCGAGTGACTACGTCCGCGTGAGCGCGAGCATCGTCACGTCGTCGCCCGCGGGAACGTTCCCGACGAAGTCGTGCACGCAGCTCTCGATCGTGTCGAGGATCTCCTGAGCCTGCGTGCCGTGCAGCGTCTCCAACCGATACTGCACCGGCATGAGGCCGAGTTGCTCTTCGCGCTCGTTCTCCGCTTCCGTGATCCCGTCGGTGAAGAGCACGATCGAATCGCCCCGCCCAAGCGTAATCGTTTGCGTCCGGTACTTCGCGTGTGTGAAGAGCCCGACGACCATGTCCGTCGACGTCAGCGCCGTCACGCCGTCTGCGCGGACGACGAGCGGCGGCACATGTCCCGCGTTCGTGAACTCGACGACGCCGGTCAGCGGATCGAGAACACCGGCGACGAGCGTCGCGAACTTCGACGGCGCCGTCTTCGGCTGCAGCGTCTGATTGATCTCGCTCACCAGATCGGCCGGTGACGGATACGTCCGCGTGAAGATGTTGAACGCCGTCGCCAACGCCGACATCACCAGCGCCGCGGTGATTCCTTTGCCGCTCACGTCGGCGACGACGAAGCAGATCTTGCCGTCGCTGCGCACGATGACGTCGTAATAATCGCCGCTCACCGTCTTGCACGGCTTGTTCGTTCCGGCGAGCACGTAGCCGTCGACGATCGGCAGCTTCGCCGGCAGCAGGCGGCTCTGAATCACGTACGCCGTGCGCAGCTCTTCGTCGAGCTTCGCCTTCGCGATCGCTTCATCGCGCAGTCGCGCGGTCTCGAGCTTCGCTGCCGCGAATCGCGCGATCTGCGCAATCAAACGCACATCTTCATGCGTGACCGCGCCGCGATTCGCGAGGAAGTCGAGATAGAGGACGCCGAGGACGGCGTCGCCGATCATGAGCGGGGCGCAGACGGCGGAACGAATCTGCTGCATGACGATCGACTCCGCTTTCGCGAGCTTTTCGTCCATGCCGGTGTCGACGAACGCGATCACCGTCCGCTCGCCGATGACTTCGCCGAGGAGCGTTTTGCTGATGGTGAGATCGGCGGAGTCGGCGGAGTCGCGGCGGCGCATCAAAACGTTGTCGAACGTCTTGCCGTCGGGGCCGAGCAGCGCGAGCGCGACGCGCGACGGCTGCATCACCGCCATCACGCGATCGAGGATGAAGTCGAATAGTTCGCTCGCGGCGCGGTCTTCGATGAACTCGACGGCGAGCGACGCGAGAACGTTCGTTCGCTCCTGATCGCTCACCGCCTCGCGCATCGGGATGGCGAGGTTCTTCGCGTGCGACGAACTGTCGATCGCGATCAACTGCGACGGCGCATCGTGCGCGTGGAAAATCACTTCGCTGTCGCCGAGGCCGATGCGATCGCCGGGCTTGAGCGCGGTCGGCGCGAGGAGCTTCACGCCATTGAGCATCGTGCCGTTGACGCTGCCGCAATCGCGCACGACCCACACGCCGGACGCGAGCGTGATCTCGGCGTGATGGCGCGAGAGGAATCGGTCGCGGATCGGAATCGTGCAGTCGGACGCGCGGCCGAGCGTGATCGTCTCCGAAGTCACCGCGAGATGCTGCGGTGCGAAGTTCGGCTGATGAACAGTGAACTGCAGCGGATGCGTATCCATTGGCAATTTGGAGCGAGCCATTATAAAAGGTGGCGGCTTGCGGCACGCGGGACATTCACGCCATCAGGACCCGCATCCCGCGAGCCGCAACCCGATGCTTCGCTACTGGCTCCCCGTGATCGTGTGGAGCACCGTCATCCTTCTGACTTCGAGCGACCTCTTCTCTGCGCATCACAGCGGCTCGATCTTCGCCACGCTCCTCGGCCGCTTCCTCAGCGCGTCGCAGGTCGACACGTTCAACATCGTCTTTCGCAAGCTCACCCACCTCACCGGCTACGGCATCCTCGGCGGACTCGGCTTCCGCGCCGCGCGCGCGGATCGGAGCGGTTTCGCGTTGCGATGGGCGATCACCGGCATCGCGATCGCCGTCGTGATCGCGAGCATCGACGAATGGCATCAAACGCTGATTCCGTCGCGCGGCGGATCGGTTGCCGACGTCCTTCTCGACGCCGCCGGCGCAACGATCGCGCAGCTGATCGCGTGGTCACGGAATGCGCGGCGATGAACTACGATTCTCCCATCGCATGAGGAAGTTGCTAGCTATCGGGTCGTTCGCACTCGCTCTATCTGCCGCCGCGGCCGACGCGCCGGTGATCACGCAGCAGTTCCTCTCGCCCGTCTACACGATCGACAAGATCTACCGATCGATGGAAGGTCCCGGCAACCTCGACCGCATCTACCTCGGCGATCCGAAATCGCCGGAGCTGCTTTGGATCGTGAGCGTGAAGACGGAGATGGTCGGCGAAGACGGAAAGACGCCGCAGCTCGCCGAGCTGATGTGCCACGTAAACGTCGATCTCGACACGCAGAAGCACCGCATGCTCTTCAACCTCAAGCGTCCGGTCGCGCCGCGTCTCATCACGCTGTCGCAGGGCATGCTCGAAGCGTCGTTCCCCGCCGGCTACGGATTTCCGATCGCGTCGAACGAGCCGCTGTCGCTCTACACGCAAGTCCTCAATCACAACATCGAGCATCCGAACGGGATCAAGGTCCGCCATCGCGTGACGTTCCAATACATCCGCGACAAAGACCTCGTCGTTTCGCTCAAGCCGCTCTTCAACCTCGGCGTTTCGGGACTCGTGCTGCTCGACAACAATCCAAACGCGCTCGCGTCGATGCCGACGGTGACGAACGACATCGCCACCGACGCATCGAAGAAGGGTTCGTCTTCGTCGACGACGACGGCTGCCTCCGCGGATCACGCCGGTCACGGCACGTCATGCCTTCTTCTTCCGCGCGCGCCGAACGCGCTCGGACTCGCGTCCGATTACACCGACCCGCAGGGACGCAAGCTCACCGGCCACTGGATCGTCCCGCCCGGCCATCAGGTCAACACCAGCGACATCACCTGGTTCCTCGGCTTGCCGTACGAAGTCACGTCGCTGCATTACGCGGCGGTGCATCTGCATCCGTTCGCGAAGTCGCTGACGATCAAGGACACGACGACCGGCCAGACGATCTTCGAAGCGAAAGCGCAGAGTCCGAAGGAAGGCATCGGACTCACGCACGTCGACACGTTCACGAGCTCGCAGGGCATTCCGCTCTACCGCAGTCACAAGTACGAGCTGACGAGCGTCTACGACAATCCGACGAATGAGAATCGCGACTCGATGGCGTCGGCGTTCCTCTCCGTCGACGATCCCGAGTTCGTGAAGCCCGACTCCACCACGCTCGCCGTGCGCGAGGCGAACAGCCTCGAGAACGAGCGGCCGCGCAACACCATCGTCGTCGTCCGCACCTCCCTCGGCGACTTCGAGGTGAAGCTCCATCGCGACGAAGCGCCGCAAGCCGTGCGGCAGTTTCTGCGCCTCGTGCGCGTCGGTGCGTACGATCACGCGACGATCGCGAAGATCGACGTGATGGGTGCCGCCGAGATCGCACCGGCAACGGTGAACGACATGGAGCGCGCGCTGTTGATGCCGATCAAACCCGAGCCCATGCTCAAGCACATACCCGGCGTTGTCTCGATTTGTCCGGGAAGCGTGTCGTTCTCGCTCGTGCTCACACCGATGCCGCAAAAAGACGGACAGTGCACCGTCTTCGGCGAGGTCGGCCCCGGCCTCGGCGTGCTGCGCGCGATGTCGGTGTCAACGCTCGACGAGCGCGGCGTACCGCGGCAGCCGATCGAGATTCAGAAGGTGGATTTGTACGACGCGACGACGGGAGCGGCGCTGACGTTGGCGCCCCCGAAAGCGGGCGGGATGTAGTCAGCGATTCTCCTGCATCTTCCGAACGATCGTCGTCACCATTCTTCGCGGTGACACTCTCACCGACTCCGCGAGCAGTTTGTTCTTCACGCCCGGCACCACGACGCGCCGTCCTTTCTTCATCGCCTCGTATCCGATGCGCGCCACCTTCTCGCTCTTCATCGGCGGCATCATCGTGAAGAGTCGCGTCTCGCTGACGTTCGCCGCGGCGACGAAGCCGGTTGCCGTCGGTCCGGGACAAAGCGCCGTCACCGTGACCGGCGTGTTGCGCAACTCTTCCGCGATCGCCTCGGAGAACGACAACACGTACGCCTTCGTCGCGTAGTACACCGCCATCAACGGTCCCGGCTGA
>Ga0105245_10006417_pt1 | contig 10352 bp, 8 predicted proteins | sample KBSM54metaG_FD_81523 | JGI IMG/M metagenome (GOLD analysis project Ga0105245, IMG submission 81523) | Miscanthus rhizosphere microbial communities from Kellogg Biological Station, Michigan, USA - KBS M5-4 metaG | ecosystem: Host-associated > Plants > Roots > Rhizosphere > Soil | place: Michigan...
CGGTACCGCAACACCCCATTGGCCCGAGCCGATCGCCGTGTCACCACGACGAACCACGAGGCCGGGAATGCTGCGATCGGCGACGCTCACGCTCAAGTGAGCGAGCTTCGGTTCGAGTGCACTGGCGCGCAAACGAGCGGCCTTTTCTTTCGCCGCATCGTTGGCGAGGCGCTCTTTGTCCGCCACTTCGCTGAAATTCGCCCATGCGCTCGCGGTGCGGCCCACCTTCTCGTAACAGTCCGCCAGATAGTATTGCGCACCGAGCGACGGTTCGAGCCGCTGACTCTCTTCGAACTTCGGACACGCGTCCGCGAAGCTGCCGGCTTTCGAGAGCCGCATGCCCTCGCGAAAAAGCGCTTCGGCGGCGGCTTTATCGCTTTGGGCGTGCGCGCTGCTGCTCAAAGCAAGCAGCGTCGCGCCCCACAGCCCGACCAAGAAATTCCGAAAAAATAAGCGAAGCGCTGACGAGGTCACGATCAACGAACTCCTCCGAATGGGTCGGCTGCCGCATGCGACGCGGGCTTGGGCGGGTGAGCGGCGCCGTTACTGGGCGCCTTGAGTGGTGCGGGTTCTGCGTGAGCCGGCTTGCTTGGGTTGATCGCGCTGGGGGGCGCGGATGGCGCAGCAGCGGACGGCGCGTCGGCGGACGGCGGGGCGCCGAGCGCAGGCGCCACCGCCGGCACTGCCGCAACGGGCGCCGAAGCGGACGGCGCGGTCACCGCGACGGGCTCGGCGCTCGTCGCGAGCGCGGAGGGAGCCGGTGCTTTGGAACGAAAGACGAACAAGCCCGCGATCACCAGCACGACGACGAGCCCGACGATGATGCTCACGGCCACGCGACCACCGCCACTGCGCGCCGGCACCGTGAGTGACGCACCGGATGCGGTCGTGCGTGGCGCGAGCGCCGAAGCCGTGGCGCCACGAGCCGTTTCGTTTTGCGTAGCAGCGGCTGCAGACGCCGATGCGGTCCCCCAAGAACCGGTGTTTTGCGCGGGCGTCGCCGAAAAGCCGCCACTCGGACGCCCGAGCACGCCGCTGATGATTTGAAGCGAATAGCGGCCCGCGTCGGGCGCGAACGCCGCTAGCCGGCTGGCAAACTCGCCGACGTTTTGCACGCGTTGCGTGCGGTCTTTGACGAGCGCGCCTTGCACCAAGGCGGAAAGCTCGGGTGGCACGTCGCTCCGCAGGCTCAGTAATGTCGGCGGCTGAGTGTGCAGGATGTGCGCGATGAGCTGCGGCGCATCCTCCGCTTCGAACGGGTAACGTTGCGAAAGCAGTTCGAACAAGATCACACCCAGCGCCCAGACGTCCGAACGCGCATCCACGTCCTTCGATTGGATGAGCTGATCGGGGGACATGTAGTAGGGCGAGCCGAGCAGCGCGTTGGTCTTGGTCATGGCCTGACCGGCTTCGGCTCCGACCAACTTGGAGATCCCGAAATCCAGGACCTTGATGCAAGGCTGCCCGTCACGCCGAGTCGTCAAAAACAAATTGGCGGGCTTCAAATCGCGATGAACGATGCCAATGGCGTGAGCCTCGGCGAGCGCCTCGCACGCTTGCAGCACGTAGAGCGCGGCCAGATCGACCGGCAGGGGCCCACGCTGACTCAAAAGCTCCGACAGGTCTTGACCTTCGAGCAGCTCCATCACGATGTAGGGCTCACCGGTTTCCAGGCGCGCTACGTCGATGATGCGCACGACGTGTTCGTTCTTGATCTTGCTCGCGAGCTTGGCTTCGCGCACGAAGCGCGCGACGAAGTCGGCGCTGCGTGGGCCGTCTTCGGCGAGGATCAATTTGATCGCGACGCGCTCATCGAGCTCGATGTGCCGCGCCGCGAGCACGATGCCCATACCGCCGCGGCCGACAACGGCTTCGATCGCGTATTTGCCTGCAAATACTTGACCAACAGTCGGTAAGTTCATGCCCTTTTCCCGGGCGGAACCATGGCGGTAAACGCGGCGCACGGCAAGCAGCGAGTGGCGGCAAATGCCCCAAATGCCGCTACAACTGCCTGTTTCAGCACAGGATCAGTCCCGAGCCTCGCTGCTCTTCGTCGCGTTTACTTGCCGCAAATGGGTTTTTGGATCTCGCAGTGGCCGGAGAGGTTGCAGTAGCCGATGGCTCCCGGGCAGGTGCGTTGATCGTCCGGGCAGGTGTTGCACGTCGTGCCACACAACTTACCGACGCAATCCCAGGTGCTTCCGGTGCCGCTGCCTCCGCTACCCGCGCTGCTTTGACCGCCCGTCCCTGCCGCGCCGCCATTGCTCGCGCCACCGTTGGCCGAACCTGCGTTGCCTGAACCCGCGTTCGCCGAGCCTCCGTTACTGCTGCCTCCGGAGCCACCCGCACCGTGGCCCGCGGCGCCACTCGCACCGGCAGCGCTACTGCCACCGGAATTCGCGCCCGCGCTGCTGCCCGCAGAGCCGCCATTCGCGGTGGTCGAGCCGCCCGCGCCGCCACCGGCCACCCCGCCACTGCTCGAATTGTCGCTACCGCACGCAACGAGCGGCATTCCCAAGCTCAAAATCACGAACAAGTGTGCGAAGCGCATGCGGGTTTTTCTTTCGGTGGCAATCAAGTGTCGCGGCGGCATCATGTCTCGAATTGGGCGCGAAAGGCTGGCGGAATTACGTCGAAGCCATGGCGTCCGCGCTTTGCGTGCGCGCGCCCCATCGGGCAGCGCCCGCGCGCCGATCGCTGGCCTCGAGCCACAGCGAGCCGCAAGCTGCCGCGATTTACTGCCAACTTGCTGCTTTTTTCCCCCGCTTGAACTAAAGTGCGCGCCGCGTTTGGGCCCTCGGTCCCGCGCGAAATCTTCTTGGCGAAAGCCCTTCTAGAAAGAAAATGACATGGCTCTCGAGCGCACCCTCTGCATCATCAAACCCGACGCCGTGGAAAAGGGAAAGCAGGGCGCCATCCTGCAACGCTTGCAGGAGGAAGGCTTCAAGATCCTCGGCCTGCGTCAGACTCAGCTGGCTCGGCAAACGGCCGAAGGCTTCTACGCGATCCACCGCGAGCGCCCGTTTTTCAAAGAGCTGTGCACGTTCATGACGCGCGGCCCGGTGGTCGTGATTGGCCTCGAGCGGGAAAACGCCGTGCTGCATTTGCGCAACGTGATCGGGGCAACCGATCCGGCCAAGGCAGCAGATGGCACCATCCGCAAGCAGTTCGGCAGCAGCTTGGGCGAAAATGCCGTTCACGGCTCGGACTCGGCAGAAAACGGCCAAATCGAAGTCGCCTACTATTTTCAGGGCGCCGAACTGCTCTGATTCTGGAGAAAGCTCGCTCGAGCCGTTCGCCAAGCGCCGCGGAACTGGTCTAGCCTCCCGCCCGTGATGGCGCTCGGCTCGACGACCCCCAACCCCCGCAGCGATCCGCCGGAGAGCAGCGAGCTCAACGCCGCGCGCGGGACGTTGCGTGAGGCGTTGAGCGGGCTCCGGAATTTCGCTGAGCTGATGCACTCGCTGCGCGTCGGCTCCAAAGCGCTGATCTCGGTGCTGCCGGACGTGGCCGCGGGATGCGCTCCGATGCGCGAAGCGATCGGCGTGTTGCTCTCCGCGGTGGAACGGCGCGGCCAAGCAGAGGCCGCATGCCTCGCGCTGCGCGACTATTTCACGCCGCGGCTCGCCTTGCTCGACCGAGAGTTGGCAGCGGCGGACGAAAAGCCGCTGGCGGCAAAATCGCGCCTCGCCCTCGAGCAAGTCATCACGCGGCTCTCGCTCGAGCTCGATACGGCGCGCAGCCTGCTGGATCTGTTGGTCGACGCAGTGAGCGATCAACCGCTGCGCGTCGAACTGTGGGAGCTCTTGCAGCAGAGTTTCGCCGGCCCGCCGAGCGGTGGCTCCTGGAAACGCGAACATATCGCCGGCAGTTTGAGCTTTGCCGCCACCGATGCCGAGGTCGAGCTCAATCCCCGTACCGCAACGGCGCTGCTCGCGCTGGGCGTGGAGCTCGTGGCGCAAGGCGGCAAGGATCCGCCGCACGTGCTGGTCGACCGCGACGATCAGGGCCGCTATCGCGTGAGCATCCAGCGCTGTAAGGAGCGCCAGGGCGAAGAGTTGCAGCTGATCGCTCGCGGCGTGATCGAACCGACGTTGCTGTGCGTCCAAGCGGTCGCGCGCATCTCGGGCGTGTCGCTGTCATGGCACCAAGACTCGGCGAGCGTGTCACTCACGTTTCCTGAACGAGCGCCCGCGCCCGCACGCAAGCCGGACGACCCGAGCTGAGCCCAGGCTGCGGCGCGGCGCGCGTCGAAATCGCCACCAACGGCCACGCGACCGCTTCTCGGGCGGGAGCGGCCGCGCTATGGGGTAGCCATGTCTGCTACCGAGCTTTCCGCGCTAATTGAAGCCGCTTATGCCGATCGTTCCTTGCTCGCCAAGGATGAATACAAGGCCGCCGTACTGAGCGTTCTGGCCGATCTCGACCAGGGCAAGCTGCGCGTTGCGACGCAAGATGCTCCAGGCAAGTGGACGACCCACGCCTGGATCAAGCAAGCCGTGCTGCTCTACTTCGGCATCGCCAAGATGGAGCGGATGGAGCTTGGGCCGTTCGAATTTTACGACAAGATCCCGCTCAAGAAGAACCTCGACAAAGCCGGCGTGCGCGTCGTGCCGCCGGGCACCGTTCGCTACGGTTCGTTCATCGAGTCGGGCGCGATCGTCATGCCGGGTTACGTGAACATCGGTGCCTACGTGGGAGCCGGTACCATGGTCGACACTTGGGCCACGGTGGGTTCCTGCGCGCAGGTCGGGAAAGATTGCCATCTGTCGGGCGGCGTCGGACTCGGCGGCGTGCTCGAGCCGCCCGGAGCTCAGCCCGTGATCGTGGAGGACGGCTGTTTCATCGGCTCCCGTGCCATCGTCGTGGAAGGCATGATCATCGAGAGCGAAGCCGTGATCGGCGCGGGCGTTGCTCTGACGGCTTCGACCGCCATCATCGACGTCACCGGCCCGGAACCCGTCGAGTATCGCGGCCGCGTGCCGGCGCGCAGCGTCGTCATCCCCGGCATGCGCACGAAGAAGTTCCCAGCCGGCGAATACCAGATCGGCTGCGCGTTGATCATCGGCCAACGCAAAGCCAGCACCGATAAGAAAACCAGCCTCAATTCCGCCCTGCGGGACTTCAACGTGTCCGTTTGAAGGCGGGCCCCGCCGGGGGCAACCAAAACGCGGCGCGACGTGTAGCGAAACGAATTTTCACCGGTTTGCTCGGGGCTGGACACACACCATCACCGGCCCTGAGCGATCTACGGGGAGAATTTGGGGATTCCTATGCACGCGCGTCCACTGCTATTCGCGATCCTCGGCGTTTGCCTGAGCTGCGGTAAGACCAGTCACGATCCGAGCGGCACGTCCGGTGCTGGTGCAGCGGGCACCGGTGGCTCGACGAGCGTCGCTGGCGGCGGCAACAGCGGCAGCAACGGCGGCAACGGCGGCAACGCCAATCAGGTAGGGGAAGCCGGCGAAGCCGGCAGCGGCGCCGTGCCGATTGACTCCGTCACGGTCGAGCCCAGCTGGCGCCTGACCAACACCGAGTACACGAACAGCGTTCACGACTTGCTGGGCGTCACCGTCACTGCGCCGCTCGATCCAGACGGCAGCATTGCGGGTTATCGGGTTGGGCTCGGCGCTGGCGACGCCACCGTTCAGCTGTATCACGCCGCCGCCATTCAAGTGGCGGAAGACGCCCTATTGCACGACACCACGCTCGTCTCCTGCACCACGAGCGAGATTGCAGCTGACAACGTGGGCTGCGCCGACAAGTTCATCAGCGCACTTGCCCCCAAAGTGTTTCGGCGCCCGCTGGACGCCGCGACCAAGGCCGGGCTCACGCAGCTCTACGCCACGATTGCGCCGAAATTCGGCTTCAATCGCGGTGTGCAGGCCGTGCTCGAGGAGCTCTTGCAGTCGCCGTATTTCTTGTACCACCTAGAGCTGGAGGAGCGCGCGCTGGGGCTCGGAACCGTGGACGTGACGGGCTACTCGATGGCCAGCCGGCTTTCGTATTTGATCTGGTCGTCCGTCCCTGACGACGAGCTGTATGCCAAAGCCGCGGCGGGTGAACTCTCCACGCCAGCGCAGATCCGAGAGCAAGCCTTGCGCCTGCTCTCCGATCCGAAAGCCAAGCTCGGGCTCCAAAATTTTTACGAACAATGGCTGGACGTCACCGACTTGCCGGACAGCAAAGGCGCCCCCTACACTTCGTTCGGCCCTGCTCAAAAAGCGAGCGTACTGGCTTCCTTTCGAGCACAAGCGGACGCGGCACTGTGGGCCGACGGCAACGGCCTCAGCACGCTGTTGGCCGGCGACACGGCATTTTACGACGCCAACACCGCCGCACTCCTTGGGTTACAAACCGCTCCGGGCGGCCCGCTTCAAGCCGGCAAAGTGAACGCAGCGGAGCGGCTCGGTATCCTCACGCACCCGGCGATCATGGGCACTTTTGCGACCAATACGGGCAGCCACCCGATCCACCGCGGCACCTTCATTTGGGACCAGATCCTGTGCCAACCGCTGCCGGATCCGCCGGCCAACGTCCCGCCATTCCCGGGCGTGCCGGCCAACACCAGCACGCGTCACGCGTACGAAAATTTCGACAGCCCCGCCAGTTGCCAAGCTTGCCACGCGCGCATCGATCCGGTGGGCTTCTTGTTCGAAAACTTCGACACGCTCGGCACGTATCGAACCGTCGATGACGCCGCGCAACCGATCGACTCGAGCGCCAACGTGGTCGGCGCCAGCGACTCCACCTTGAACGGCCCGACCGCGAACGCCGTCGAGTTCGTGAAACGGCTCTCGAACAGCGATGAAGTGAGCCAGTGCTTCGCCACGCAGCTATTTCGCTACGCCGAAAAGCGACTGGAAAGCGACGCCGATCAAGCCTTCTTGGCGGACTTGGTCACGCGCTACGCGCAATCGGGGCAGAGCACGAAAGAGCTATTGAGCGCGCTCACCCAATCGCGCGGCTTTCTGCAACGCATCAACGAGGAATGACGGCGCTGCCCATGAAAAACCCACGAATACCGCAGTTTTCTCGGCGCCGGCTGCTCCAAGGCCTGGGCGTTTCCGCAGCCGCAGTGCCCTTCGTGCTGGGCCTGGATAGCTTGTTCGCGAAGGCGAGCGCACAGAGCCTGCCGAGCAAGCGCTTCTTGTTCATGTTTTCGCCGTACACATCGCTGTACTACAACGCGCGTTTGCGCGTGCCGGGCGTCGACGTCGACATCAGTGATGGCAGTGCGCTCTCGGCGCCGAACGCCATGCTGAAACCACTCGCGGCGAACGCTCGACACTTGCTCGTTCTCGATCGTTTATCGTGGATCAGCGCGCGCTACGTGTACGAGAATGCGGCCACGTCGGTCGATGGCATCTCGCATCCTGGGGAAAGCAATGGCATGGCCAGCTTGCTCACCGGCCAGTGCATGTCGGGGGGAACCAACGATTTCGCCAACCCGGGCTTGGCTAACGGCATCTCGGTGGATCGCGCGCTGGCCAAACAATTGTTCGCGCGCGATCCTTTTCCATCGCTCGAAATCGGCGTGCAAACCAGTGAAGATTTAACCGACCGCTACGCAGAAAAAGTCGTGAGTTACGACGGCCCAGGCAAGCCCCGCTTGCCAATCAACGATCCGTTCGCGCTCTTCGCGCAGCTCTTTCCAAGCACCAACGACGACTACCGCAGCATGGCTGACAAGAGCGTGCTGGACACCGCACTCCAAGATTTTCAGCGCTTGCAGCCCAAGTTGAGTTCCGCCGATCGGCAGCTCTTGCAACAGCACAGCGACGCCATCCGCCGCTTGGAATTGCAGCTCGCGGCGGTCGGCACCTGCGGATCCCCAACCCAGCCGAGCGATCCCCCGACGCTGGACATCACCGATCGCACCGCAACCCATCGCTGGGCGATGACCCCCGCGAACCTCCCGGCCGTCGGCGAGCTCATGACCAACATCGCGGTGCAAGCCTTGGCCTGCGGGTTGACCCACGTGGTCACGATGCTGTGGACCAACGGCGAGAGCAACCTGGTCTACGACTTTGTCCCCGAGATCGCAGCGCTGCCGGCTCCGGTCGGCCTCCACGCGATGACCCACGCGAGAGACCCGAACCTGCTCTACATCGGGCAGTGGTACGCTGCGCGCTTCAACACGCTGGTCGAAAAGCTGAACGACATCCCAGATTCGTCGGCGTCCGGCTCGTTGCTCGACAACTCGCTCCTGATGTGGACGACCAGCACGGGCGATTCGGCATCGCACCTCTTCGACAACGTGCCGGTCGTACTCGCCGGCTCGAACGGCGGCTATTTCCGCACTGGCCGCTCGCTCCGCTTCAACGACGTCTGGACCCCAGACGAATGGTCAGGCCCTATCTTGGGCCCTGCAGACGGCGAGGCAACCACGGCCGCGATGGACAAGGCTCGCAATGGTGACCAAAGAACCGTCGGCACGCCGGACCTCTCGAACAACGATTTGTGCGTATCGATCCTGAACAGCTTCGGGCTCGAAACGGAGACCTTCGGCGATCCCCGCTTCTGCCACGGCGCACTGCCGCTGATTTCGGCCTAGCCACCGATCGGCGCTGATTTGCTGTCTTTGGTGCGGCTTTGCGCTAGCGTGAGCCACGCTGATGGACCTGACCGAGACGCTACTTTGGTTGTGCAAGATCCCCTCACCCATCGGTGAAGAGCGCGAGCTCTGCGATCGCGTGAGTGAGCGGCTGTCGCGCGTGAAACTCGCCGCGCCAATCCGTCGCTACGGTGATTCGATCGTGGTCCCGCTGACGCGAGGCACGGGCGGTCCGCGCGTGGCGCTCGCCGGCCACTTGGATGTCGTGCGCACTGCCCACGACGGCCCCGCGCGCATCGAAGGCCCGAAATTGTACGGTGCCGGCGCCGCCGACATGAAGAGCGGCCTGGCATTGATGCTCGAAGTCGCCGAAAATCCCGATCGCCCCGCGGTCGATCTCACGCTCGTTTTTTACGCGCGCGAAGAAGGCCCCTTCGCCGAAAATGAACTCGGCCCGGTGCTCGATCAAGATCCGGAGCTGCGCCACGCCGAAGTCGCGGTCGCCCTCGAACCGAGTGACAACCGCCTGCAACTCGGTTGCAGCGGCTCGCTGCACGCAACGGCGCGCTTTCACGGCCGCACGGCGCACAGCGCGCGCCCCTGGCAGGGCGAAAACGCGATTCAAAAAGCCGCCGGCCTGCTCACGCGCCTGAGCGCAGAAAAACCGCGCCCTCACGTCATCGACGGCCTGGAGTGGAACGCCGTGATCAGCGCCACCATGGCCAGCGGCGGCCGCGGCCGCAACGTGATCCCGGACGTGTTCGAGCTCAACTTGAACCACCGCTTTCCACCCGGAACCAGCGCTGACGACGCACAAGCCTACGTGCGCGGCCTGGTGCGAGACGAAGCCGAATTGATTTTCACCGACGTCTCGCCCTCCGCGCCGCCACTCCGCACGAACCCCTTCATTGCGGCGCTCGCTGACAGCGGCGTGGTCGCCGTCGAACCCAAACAAGCGTGGACCGACGTCGCGCGCTTTGCGGGCCTCGGCATCCCCGCAGTCAACTTCGGCCCCGGCACCAACGCGCAAGCGCACCAACGCAACGAGTGGACCGAAATCGCGCTCCTCGAACGAGGCCGCGCCATCCTCCGCCGCTGGCTCTACTCCATCGAAGCCGCTTAGCCCGCCGCTCCCCTTCGCGCCCAATTCTCCCCCCATTTCAGGGCTGCCCACCCCGCGCCATGCTCGTCGGCTCCGCCGCCTGCGCGTGCCGCCGCCCCTCCCAAGTGTCGCGCTCCGCGCGCCCCGGGAGGGGCCCACCTTCCGCGCGTTCACAAAGGGCGTCGCGAGCCCCGAGCGCCAGGGCGATCGCGACCAACCCTTGTCGGATTTCCGACAAGCCCCCATCGCGTCGCGCCAACCCTTGTCGGATTTCCGACAAGCCCCCATCGCGTCACGCCAACCCTTGTCGGATTTCCGACAAGCCCCCATCGCGTCGCGCCAACCCTTGTCGGATTTCCCTCAAGATTCTACACATCGCGGTCGACACGCAGTTTGTGGTGGGAGCGTGGGATGGGATCAATCTTGAGCGAAACCCAATCCGGGTCTTCGCGGCGCGGCGGGGCATGTCCAAAAGTGGACATGGGCCTGCGCCTCGCGGCGGGGCATGTCCGAAAGTGGACATGCCCTACCGCATGCACCCGCGCGGCGCGATGGGGCATGTCCGAAAGTGGCTGATCATTGATCACTTCTTTTCGCAGCTTTCCAGCCTTGTTCGAGGACGAGTAGGTGCCGAAAGCCGCGTCCGAGCACGATCCAACCAGGGTCACCGTTGTTCTTGATGTGACCACCGAG
>Ga0105245_10006418_pt1 | contig 10351 bp, 9 predicted proteins | sample KBSM54metaG_FD_81523 | JGI IMG/M metagenome (GOLD analysis project Ga0105245, IMG submission 81523) | Miscanthus rhizosphere microbial communities from Kellogg Biological Station, Michigan, USA - KBS M5-4 metaG | ecosystem: Host-associated > Plants > Roots > Rhizosphere > Soil | place: Michigan...
ACGCCGGTGCCCGGAGGCGTCGGTCCCCTCACCATTGCCATGCTGATGTCCAACACCGTTGAACTCGCGGAACTGCACCAGAACGCCGGATAAACAATGCTGCGCGTGGGGCTCACCGGCGGTCTGGCCAGCGGCAAAAGCTTCGTTGGCCGCGAGCTCGCGAATCTAGGCTGCCTGCTGATCCGCGCCGACGAGCTGGGCCATCAAGTGCTGGAGCCCGGCGCCGAAGCCTACGACGGCACCGTCCGCGAATTTGGCCCCAGCATCCTGAATGCCGACCGTACCATCGACCGCCGCAAGCTGGCCGCGCTGGTCTTCCACGACCCTGCGCAGCTAGCGAAACTGAACGCCCTCGTCCACCCCCCTGTGCAGGCCCGCGAGCGCCGCCTGATGGACCAGTACGCCGCCACCCATCCCCGTGGCATCGCCGTGGTGGAAGCTGCGATACTAGTCGAAACGGGCAGCTATCGCGATTTCGCGAAGTTGATCGTGGCCGTTTGCGGCGAGGAGCAGCAGATCGAGCGTGCCATGGCGCGCGACAGCATGACCCGCGAGCAGGCGCTGGAGCGGTTGAGCCGGCAAATGCCGCTGGCCGAGAAGATCAAGTATGCCGACTATGTTATCGATACGTCGGGCGCGAAGGAAAGCACGCTGGCGCAGACTCGCGCCGTGCACCAGGCTCTGCTAGCATTGAACCCTTGAGATTTTGAACCTTATGAAATTACGGACCCTATTGATTGCGTTGGCGCTGGTGGGCGCATTCGTCTACTTCACCACGGCTCCTAGTTCCCCCCTGCGGCGCTTCGAGGGGCCCCTGTGGAGCGGGCCGTCGATCGCACACTCGGCCGGATTGGGCGCCGATGAAGTCAACAACATCGATATCTACAAAGCGGCTAAAGACAGCGTCGCCTACATCACCAGTACGGTGTATCAGCAGAGCTTTTTCTTCGAAATGGTGCCCACGCGCGCCCTCGGTTCAGGATTTCTGATCAGCGCCGACGGCCGCATTCTCACCAACAATCATGTGATCAGCGGTAGCTCCAAAATCGAAGTGCGCTTTTCCGATGGCAGCCGTTACACCGCGAAAGTTCTGGTAGCGGACCGCGCCGACGACCTGGCCATGATCCAGATCGATCCCAAGAAAAAATTGCCGTTCCTGAAACTCGGCGATTCCGACGCCCTGCAGGTGGGCCAAAAAGTGTTGGCCATCGGCAACCCCTTCGGGTTCTCGGGCACGCTCACCACCGGCATCGTGAGTTCGCTCGGCCGCGAAATCCGCAATGAAAACAGTACGCTTGAAGGCCTGGTGCAAACCGACGCCGCCATCAACGAAGGCAACAGCGGCGGCCCGTTGCTCGATTCGCAGGGCAACGTGATCGGCATCAACACCGCGATCCTCGCGCCCAGCGGCGGTAACATCGGCATCGGTTTCGCCATGCCCATCAACCGCGCCAAAGCCATGCTCGAAGACTTCCGCGTCGGCAAGAGTTTTGGACGCCCGCGCTTCGGCGCATCCACGGTTTATATTGCCGGCGACTTGGCCACGGAATTGAAGCTGCCCGAAAGCGGCGGCCTGCTGATTCAGGAAATCGGCCGCGGCTCAGCCGCGGAGATGGCCGGATTGAAAGGCTACCGCGACGTCGTGCAAGTAGGCAATGAGCGTCTGGGTATCGGCGGCGATTTCATCACCGCCATCGACGGCAAGCCGGTAACGGAATCGGACGCCTTGGCACGCGCCATCGCGCGCAAGCGTCCCGGCGATACCATTACCGTGAAAGTTTTCCGCGCCGGCAAGTCGCTCGACGTCGCAGTGAAATTGGGCGAAGTGCCGGAACAACGTTTCTGATGGGACGCGCGTGGCTACAGAATCCCCATCGCTAACAATCCCCGAAGTCCCCGGAAGCGTCAGCGAAAAGCTCGCGGCCGCGGCTCCTCTCAAGGCGCTTGCCGGGTTCTTCGTATCCGGCGTTCTGCTGGCGTTTCTAGGAGCGATCCTGCCTTCCTGGGGCCACCATCTGCAGTCGGATTACTGGATGATCGGCCTGTACTTCGTCGCACTGATTCTGGGAGTACTGCTGTCGGTGCGAACCGCACCCTGGCTGATGCGCAAGCGTGGATTGGCGTGCACGCTCACCTGTGCGTGCGCCCTGGCGTCGATCGCGCTGCTGTACTTGGCCTTCTTCTCACCGCCCTACGACGCTTGGTTGCGCCTGCCCGGCATTCTACTTCTGGGAGCCGGCGCCGGCATGCTGCACACCGCGATTTTTCACGCCATCTCGCCGATGTACCGCAACGATCCCGCCGCTACCGTGAATCTAGGCGGAATCTTATTCGGACTCGGCTGCTTCAGCGTGGCGCTCCTTATCTCGCGCGCGTTCTACTTTTACACCGCCTCCGCCATTCAGATCTGGATCGCCCTAATCCCCGCGATTTTCGCCGTGATTTACGCCCGCACGCGTTTCGCTCCCCCCGCAGTCTCCGAAGGACCTTCGGGGCGCGCCGTCCTGGCAGAAATGAAGAGCCCGGGCGCGGTTTTGTTCAGCCTGGTTTTGTTTTTTCAATTCGGTAACGAGTGGGCCATCGCTGGATGGCTGCCCCTGTTCTTAAGCCAGCGCCTGGGTATGAGCCCCGCGGATTCCGTGCTGATTCTGGCCCTCTACTGGATGGCTCTGCTGGTCGGCCGCGTCGTCGCCCAGTGGATTCTCCCGCGCATGCGCCATACCCGTCTCCTGCTGCTAAGCGTGCTGGTGGCCATGTTCGCCTGCACCATTTTGCTCGACACCAACAACGGCTTCGGCGCCGTCATGGGAGTGTTGCTGCTAGGCGGTGCCTTCGCCCCCATCTACCCGCTAGTGGTCGAAAAAATCGGCCACCGCTTCCCCTATTACCACCCCGGTTTTTACAACGGCATTTTTTCCTTCGCCATGGTGGGCGGCCTGCTGGCTCCTTGCACCTTGGGTTACTTCGCATGGCTGCTCGACGTACGCGCCGTGATGGGACTTCCGCTCGTCGGCTCAATAATCGTCTTCGCACTTCTGGGGCTGGTTTGGCTCGAAGCGCGCCTCAGCGCCTTGCTACATCCGAGCACCTGATGCGCCCCTACGTCGTAGCGCTGGCGTGCTTCGCTACAGCCTGCTCTGCGGCCGATCTTGAGCAACGCCTGGACGCTCTAACCGCCGAAAGCCCCGCACTAGGATTCGCCGGCATTCACGTAGTAGAAGCGTCCACCGGCAAGACGCTCTACAGCAAGAATGCGGACCGCCTATTCCTCCCCGCGTCGAATTTGAAAATCCTGACCTCCGCGCTAGCGCTCGAACGCTTGCGCCCCGATTACCGCTTCACCACGCGCGTAGTGCGCGAACCCTCCGGTGACGTAGTGATGATAGGGTCAGGCGATCCCTCGCTTTCAGGCCGCACGTTCCCCTATAGCAAGGATCAACGTCCGGGACCACCGTTGCAGGCGATCGAGCAACTAGCGGACGCAATCGCAGCCCGCGGCGTGCAACGCATCGACGGTGACATCGTCGGCGACGACCGCCTCTTCCCCTGGGACCCCTATCCTTCCAGCTGGACCGAAGACGATACCCTGCGCGATTACGGCGCCCCCGTGAGCGCGCTTTCAGTGAACGACAACACCGTTACAGTTTCGATTTTTTCCACCACGCTCACTCTCTCCCCGGCGTTCGAGTATCTGACCATCGATAATCGCGTGAAAACGTCAGCGCGCGGCGTTGAATCCGCGGTCAACGTGAGGCGAGTGGCGCGCTCCCGCCAATGGCAACTCACCGGCGCTATTCCGTTAGGCAGTAGCGCAACCGAGATTCTGCCAGTGGACGACCCCGCACTCTTCGCGGCATCCGCCCTCTACGACGCCCTCACCCGCCGCGGCATCGCCATCCACGGTCGCCCAGTCGCGCGCCATCGAGGCCTCGGTGAACCCTACCTGGCAGTAGAGGGCGAAGAGCTAGCCTCCCGCACCTCGCCGCCGCTAGCCGACTTGCTCCAGGTGATGGACAAGATCAGCGAGAATCTGCACGCCGAACTGCTCCTGCGCGAAGTCGGCCGCGTAACGCGCGGCGAAGGCTCCACCGCCGCCGGACTCGCCGAAATGACCGCCTATCTCACCGCCACCGCCGGGGCACAGCCAGGCGACTGGCGCTTAGAAGACGGCTCCGGCCTAGCTCGCAACACCCTGGTGACGCCCCGTCTGCTCACCCAGATCCTGACGCGCGAAGCCCAATCGCCCGACAGCGCCCTGTGGGCTTCACTTCTCCCCGCCGGCGGCGAAGACGGAACTCTGAGTCGCCGCCTGTGCTGCATGTCCGGCGGCCGCGGCGTGCGCGCGAAGACTGGAACCCTCAACCGTGCCCTAGCGCTCTCCGGTTACGCCGACAGCACCACCCACGGACAACTCGCGTTTTCCATTCTGGTGAACGACTTTCAAGCGCCCCCCGCCGAAGTGACCCAGTGGATTGATAAAATAGCAACAGCCCTATTGGAGTAATGACGCATGCCTATCTTTGAATACCGTTGCGACGATTGCGGAAGCAAGTTCGAGAAGCTGGTGCGGTCGAGTGCGCCCGAAGCCGCCGAATGCCCGTCCTGCGGCCACGATCATGTCACCACTCAGGTTTCAAGCTTCGCGGCTCGCACCAATGGCATCGCCAAAGACAGCGCGCCCTCTTGCGGGTCAGGCATGTGCGCCACACCGGACTGGTGCGGCCGCAATTAGGGGACGTTACGCTTTAAGAATCCGCTCCACAGCCTGCGCCAGCACCGCCGGCTGAAACGGTTTTTGCAGGAACTCCACTCCCGCCGCGCGCGGCTCGTAAGGATATCCGCTCGCAATAATGGCGCGAAGCTGCGGAGTCCTCTCGCGCGAACGCAGCACCAGTTCCTCGCCGTTCATGTCCGGCAGCGTTAGGTCCGTCACCAGCAGCCGATAGCGCGCGGGATTCTCGTCCAGCAATTTGAGCGCCGCGTCCGGATGCGTGCACGCGTCCACTTGATAGCCCAGGCGTTCCAGGTATCTTTTCAGGAGATTCGCCAGCGCAGGTTCATCGTCAACCAGCAGCAGGCAGGGGGAGTCCATGGATGAGTGACTGGTGATCAGTGATAGGCGAGCTACCACAGCGCCAAAGGAAGAGACCCGGGGCTGTAGATCAGGCCCAGAACGGCGCGCGAACTGCTGCGGTTATAGTTGACCCCGGTACCCTCCTGTTCCGCGAATAGGTAGCTTGCCGAAGCATGGATTCCCCGGCCCAGCGTGTAGGTTAAGCCGAGGGACCCCGAATATTGACTGAACTTCAGCAGGTCCTGCCCAATCGACACCAAGCCGGTGTAGCCGCCACTCAAACCCAAGTTTAGCTTGCGCGCCGCGGTGTAGCTGATGGACATCATGGCGGTGTCCAGGCGCGATGCGGTGTAGATTCCGTTTCCCGAATTCAGTCCGCGGAAGTAATTGAACCCCAGAGTCGCGTTGCGGAATTTACGCTGCAGGGTTGCCGTGCCGCTGGGATAAATTGCGCGCACGTAACTCGCTGCCGTGATCGTCGGCCGGCCCAGCAGAGCAGCCAAAACAGGATCGAGCGCAAGAGTGACTTGACTGTTCACTTCGCTGACGGTCACGCCCCCCTCCAGCGAAAATGTCCAAAAGCGCCCCAGGACAGTGGCAAAAGTGCCGTGGTAAGTATTGGAATCGGAGTAGCTTTGAAAGGCCTTGAACTCGTTGTGCGAATACGTGTAGGTTGCGCCCGCGGTGGTGGTCCTCGACAGACGGTGCTGCATGCTTCCCGTGAAATCGTAGCCGTATGCATTGGCTAGCCCCACGGATTTGCGGTCCTGGATGAAGGCGGAGCCGCCAAAGCTGAAAGAGGTGCGGGCAGATTCCGCATAGGTTGCAAACAGGGAGGACTGCCCGTAATTGGTTCGAGCGTCGAACAAAATCGTAGTGGGAGTAAACGCGGCATGGGGATCGGCAGGCGTATTGCCGTAGGCCTCAATCCCCGACAGAGCCGTGCCCACGGACTCGCGCAAATCCACCGTCAAACGCCGCGTGGCTTGCACCGTGTAGCCCAGGCTCAGGCTCTGATTGCTTCCGTTGTACGCGTTCGAATTCAAGTTCCTCTGGTAGGAGCCTAGGTAGTCCACCGCTAGTTGCGACCGCTTCCAGCTATGCACGCCGTAAACGCCCCCCGACAATTCCAGTCCGTAAAGATTGTGGATGCGAATCAGGTTCCCTTGTGCATCCACAGCGAACGGCGCCAGGTTGGTTTCGATCGTGCCGGAGACCCCGGCGTAATAGCGCAACTGGACTTGTTCGCCGCTCCGCATGCCGATGTCGCCCACCCCGCGGCTCAAGACTCCGGGCCCCTGGTAATCGCTCAAATTAATAGTGTTGTTCTGGGCCCCGGCGGTGGCCGCCGCCGCCACCAGTAGAGCCCCGCCTAGCATTCGCCCCAGGAACTTATTCCAGGTACACGGCGTCAAATTTCTATGCAAGGCTAGCGTCTCCCATCCGATAGACTGAAATGGACAATAACTCTTCGAGTCTGACGCTTGGTGCTTGCCGCTGTCAAGTCCACAAAAAACAGGAGGTTATGAAAATGTTTTGGCGTATCTCGCCGCTTTGGCTCCTCGTTCCAGTACTCTCCGCGGCCGACCTTCCCATTACCGAAGTGACGCTGTATAAGCATGGCGTAGCCCACCTGGAGCGCTCTGGCGAGTTGAAGCCCGGCGAGACAGCGCGCCTCGATTTCAAGCCCGACGACATGAATGATGTCCTCAAGTCGCTGACCGTTACAGACCGCAACGGCGGAAAAGTGAACGGAGTGCGTTACGATTCGAGCGATCCCCTGGAGAAGCGTTTGGAAGACTTCCCCTTCCGCCTGGGCGCGGGCGCCTCGCTCGCTGCGTTTCTCGATCAGATGAAGGGTGCGCGCATCGAAGTGAAATTGGGCGCGGGCGATGCCGCCGGCGTCATCATCAGCGCCCGCGTGGTCGAACAGTCCGACAAATCGCAGCGCGAGGTACTGGTACTCCTGATGGACTCCGGCGACATCCGCAGCTTCGATCTGGGCGCCGCCAGCGCCGTGAAGCTGAGCGATCCTAAACTGCAAAACCAACTAGCGGCGTATCTCACCGTCCTGAACCAGTCCCACGCCCGCGACCGCCGCAGCGTCTACATCGATGCCGTGAGTTCCGGCGCGCGCCAGTTAATTGCCAGCTACATGACGCCCGCCCCCGTGTGGAAATCGAGCTATCGCCTGATGTTCGGCGCGGCCGGCGAGCCGACGCTCGAAGGCTGGGCCATCATCGACAACACCTCGGGCGACGACTGGACCAACGTGCGCCTGGCCGTGGTGTCCGGCAAGCCAGTGTCCTTCATCACGCAACTGTACCAGCCGCGTTATATCCAGCGCCCCTTTGCGGAACTGGCCGAGAACCAGGCCGCGTCTCCCATTGTGTACCAGGGTGCGATGGAAGCGGCCAAGGATCAACGGGCGGCGGCTCCGAAGGTTCAGGTCCAGGCCCAGACAGGCGCCCTTCCTTTGAACGGCCGCAATCTCATGATGACTGACCTCATCTCCCCTTCTTCTTTCGGCGCAACCGCCGATACGCGCCAGGCCGGCGAGTTGTTCGAGTACGGCTTCGCCGCACCTGTCACCGTGAAGCAGGGTGAATCCGCGATGCTGCCTTTCCTCCAACAGAAAATCGGCGCGCGCAAGCTGCTGGTGTATTCAGAAAGTTACGGCCTCAACCCGCGCGATGCCGCCGAACTCACCAACAACACCGGCAAAACGCTCGACGGCGGCCCCATCACCGTATACGACGCCGGAACCTACGCCGGCGAAGCCTTGGTCGAGACCCTACCCATGAGCGACAAGCGGCTCATCAGCTACGGCGTCGACCTGGGAACCCGTGTCACCACCGCCTTTGATTCCTCGCAAGCTGTGGTCCGCGAAATCCATTTCCAGCGCGGCATCCTGACCACGCACTCCGCCCTGCAGGAAACCAAAACCTACACCATCAAGAATGTCGACGCGAAGGCCAAGACGCTAGTGATCGAGCACAGCCAGCGTCCCGGCTACACGCTGATGGAACGCAAGCCCACGGAAACCACGCCCAGCGCCTATCGCTTCGAAGTGAAGCTGGCCGCCTCGGGAACGGAAACCTTCCCCGTGCGCGAGGAACGCGTCTACGACGAATCCGTTTCCGTCACGAATCTGACGCCGGACGTACTCGCCGTCTACGTGCAGAACAAATCCCTGAACGAAGCCGCACGCCGCCAGCTCGATCAGATCGCGCAGAAGAAGCGCGAGGTCGCCGCCAACGACGCCGCCATTCGCCAGGCCGATGCCGACGTCACCAGCCTCACGCAGGATCAGACCCGTCTGCGTAGCAACATCGAAAGCCTGAATCGCGTGAGCGGCCAGCAGGATCAGGTGCAAGCCTACGCGCGCCAGTTGGCCGCCGCCGAAACTAAACTCGCCGCGCTACGCGATACCCAAAGCGACCTGCGCAAGAAGAAGACCGCGCTCGAAGGCGAACTCAATTCGCTGACGGAGCGGATTTCGTTTTAACCGGAAGCTGAATCCCGTCCCCGTACTGCGCAAAATTCGGAATGGTGACCGGCAGGTGCCCCGTGATCGGAATTTCGCCCATCAGCGCCTTCACCACCGAAATCTCCGACGGCGTAGCCGTGCTGAACGCCGCCAGATAGCCGTTCACTTTCGGGAATCCCGAAAGCAAGTAGGGATTGCCAAACGACACCAGCGCCACCGGAGTCGAACCTTGCGACAGTTTTTCCAGATAAGCCGGCAGATCGCCGCCCAGCATCGGATTCGTAGTGAAAGTAGCGAACACCAGCGCCGAACACACCGACACATCGCCGATCACAGCATCCAGCGCCGCTAGCGGCAGCGAATTATCGACGAAAGCAACACGAGCCTGCGGCGCCCGCTTACGGAATTCCTGCGCCAGCCGCTGCCCGAAGGTCGACAGCCGTACTCCCGCGGAAACCACCAGGCACGCCTGATTCGGCGCGAACAACGGCACCACGCCGCCGTCATTTTTCACCAGCGTTAGAGCACGGTCGGCCACATCCTGCGCACGATTGCTCTCCTCATCCAGATCCAGCGCGTCGCTGACCGCATCCAAATCGACAATCTTCTTCTTGGTGAGCCCCACGCGCACCTTGGCCTCGAGCACCCGCAGGGCGCTCTGATCGATCCGCTGCCGCGAGATCCGCCCTTGCGCCACCGCAGCCATCACGGCGCGAATGGAGGCGCCGGGATCGGCCGGCATCAGCAGCACATCCGCGCCCGCCTCGATGGCACGCACGGAAGCTTCGCCATTGTTGAATTGCTTGGTAAGCCCGGCCATATCCATAGCGTCCGTGACCACCAGACCCTTGAATCCCAGGTCCTCGCGCAACAAGCCAGTAAGCACCCGCGCCGAAACCGTAGCCGGAATTTCGTTGGGCTCAACCGCCGGCACCGTCATGTGCGCCGTCATGATGGAATCGACACCGTGATTAATCGCGGCTTGAAACGGTTTCAATTCCACATCATTCATGTGTTCGCGCGTGGCGTCGAGACGCGCGAGGTCCAGATGGCTGTCGATATTGGTATCGCCGTGTCCCGGAAAATGTTTCGCCGAAACCAGCACTATGTTTTTAGGATCGGAATGCGCACCGTCGATGTAGGCAGCCACGTGCTCGGCAACTTCATCCGGATTCTCGCCGTAAGAGCGAATATTAATCACCGGATTCAGCGGATTATTGTTGACGTCCGCGTCCGGCGCAAAGACCCACTGTACGCCGAGCGCGCGCGCCTCCCGCGCCGTGGCCAGACCCTCCGCGCGCGACGCATCCACATCGCGCGCCGCGGCGTAAGCCATGTTGAAGGGATAGCGTACGGTGTCGCTGACCCGCATCGACGAGCCGCGCTCGAAATCCGCGCCGATCAGCAGCGGCGTCTTCGACATCTTCTGCATCTGGTTAAAGAACAGCGCCATGGCATGCGGCTCAGCCGTGCGCGCCAGACCGTTTTGCACCCGGTTCACCATGATGAAGCCGCCGATGTGCAGGTCCTTCACCCAGTGACGGAATTTTGTGAGTTCCTTAGAACGCGCGCTGGGAGCGTCCCCATAATAGGCGCCCATCACCAGTTGCCCGACGCGGTCGCGCAAGCTCAGCGCCTTCAGCATCGATTGCGCCGCGCGTTGCTCGGCCGTAACCTTTGGCGCAGGCCTGGCGGGCGGCTTCCCCTCGCCCCTCGCGAGTAAGCAGAACAGCGCGAATGTGACGACAGTCCGCATCGCCCTTTAGGATATCTTTATTCGGCAGTTG